>ENA-OFDP01000041-OFDP01000041.1-metagenomes-genome-assembly--contig:-NODE-41-length-65457-cov-6.630195_pt1 | contig 65457 bp, 61 predicted proteins | sample MGYA00153389_OFDP01 | MGnify analysis MGYA00153389
GAACTGAGCGAATCACGTAAACCCGAAAATACCTGGGTACTAATTCATGGATTGAATGATAACTCTAACAGTTTTTTAGATTTAGAAAAAGCACTTAAAGCTGCCAAACCCAACGATCGAGTTTTGTTACTAGACTGGAGTGATGCTTCTAGCAATGGCACATTGCCAAAGGACAATGGAGACTCTCAATATGCTACCGCTCGCTTAGGTAATTACTTTGCAGCTAAGTGGGCAAGCCCTGTTGCTGAATGGGCTGTTAAAAAGCTAGAACAGGACTATGGAATTGATGGTAAAGCAGCTAGCGAAAACCTAAAAATAATAGGTCATAGCCTCGGTTCACTCGTCAGCAGTGAAATGGGAAGAATTTACACGTCAGGCAAAAATAGAAAAGGTGATAATGTCCTACCCAATGCAAATGGACTCAACACGCTAATAGCGCTCGATCCTCCTTCCCAATTGAATATAGATGTGTATTCAAATTACACAGCAAGCTACGATTTAGATGGAAGAACAGCAAAAGCAGACCGCCCAGAATTATTCCAGGATGTCGCTCGCAATTCTCTAGCCTTTGTTGGTGCGAAAAGTATTGCAGGAAATCAACGCTTTGCTGCGGGAACACTAAATTCGTTCCAAATGGATTTTGGCAATACCATAGATACTGGTGAAGAACATTCCGCAGTTGTTAAGACATTTACGGAGTTAATCAAGGAAAAAGGCGAAATAGGAAACCGCATCCTCAACAACCAAACCTTTAACGCAAGGCAGAATACCTTAATTTATAATTCTGAAGATGCAAAGAATAGATTGGCACATGAAGGGGCTCTTTCTGTTAAAAAACCTAACGAGCCAATTCAACTTAAAGTCAGGAATGCAAAAACGTCAGGTGAAAATGACTTTATATTTTACGGAACTCCTAAAAATGATAGGGTAATTGGTGGCTTGGACAACGATAATATTTTCGCAGATGCAGGAAACGATACCCTTTACGGACTCACTGGAAACGATACCCTTTACGGCGATCAAGGCAACGATACCATCTATGCAGGGAAAAATAATGACATTCTTTTGGGGGGTGAAGGTGATGACTTTCTTTTTGGTGATAATGGCAATGATACATTGATTGGTGACTTAAATGCAGACAATCTTGATGGTGGGAATAATGACGATGTACTTATTGGTGGAAAAGGTAAAGATACCTTGACAGGTGGTTCTGGAAGTGACACCTTCGTATTTTCACGAGGCGATGGTGCTTCCAGCAGAGATGATGCTGATATCATTACGGATTTTGGCACTGGCTTTTTTGGCTTTGGTGGTGCTGATAGGATTGCGTTAGCAGATGGATTAAAAGCCGATATGATTGATTTGGAGCAATTTGGTGGGCAAGGTGGTACCGATCGGATTGCACTGAAGGTTAAGGGAACTAATGAATATCTGGCTGTGCTAAATGGCAATTTCAAGAGGGATGATTTGAAGTTTCAAGAAAACTTTGTTATTCCAACAATTCTCTGAACTATTATCTCCCTCATCTCCTAGTCATTAAAATTTATTGGTTGGTACATAGTTGGCTCGGCTAAAGTGATAATGACACCAAGGCGATCGCCCTTACGACAAAAAGTGCGATCGCCCTCTCAAATAATCCCCAATACCCAGACTTCCCCACAACCACCTTCCTTAAATCCCAACCCTCTCACAGACCTTGAATCATCATTAAACTCAAATTCAGAACACCTTCAAACACTAACGATAAAGTGAAAATATGTGACTATAAAGCCGACCTGATTTTTTATGAAAGAAATCCTCAAATGTTGGGTCGGAAAATTTCTAGTTCTCAATCTAGTTTAGCAAATGAATGGTCAGGAATTAGAAGGAATATTCGGGGATGTCAGTAACGCACTAAAGCCCTAGTATTTGTGGGGGCAATCCCCCGTGGTTGCCCCTGTTTGCAACAACCTGGCCAGGGCGGGCACGGGGGCACCGCCCCTACACGATCACCGGGCGGGCACGGGGGCACCGCCCCTACATATCTGGTTGGGGGTGGTATTTTTCTAGATGCAAAGGTTCGTCTTCCCAAGCGATTGGGTTGTTGAGGATATATTCACGAATTTTTTCGCAAGATTCCTCATCCCGGATAATATGTTCGTGATAGTTACGCTGCCAAAATTTTTTTGGAAAAGGTGTCCAACCTAAGTTGGCAACACCATGTCGGTATTTAGCAGTTGTCAGTGATTTGAAGCGCTGAACAACATCTGGCAATGTCATGGGTTTCTTAGGAATAGCGCCAGAAATATTATCTGGCATCAAAACAATAATTCCGTGAAAATGATCTGGCATTACCACAAAAGCATCCACTTCTACACCTGGATAATGCAATGGCAATTCATTCCAAATAGTTTGCACCATCAGCCCTGGTTCGCTCAAATATATTTGGCTGTTGCGGATTTCTCCTAATGTATGTAAACCATCTTTAATACAGATAGTAACAAAATAAGCTCCCGCTTGAGAATAATCATATTCCTTGAGGCGAATAGAACGCCGATGATGTTTAGCAGCATCGTACTTCATGATAATTCGATTGTGATGTCTATTCGATTGTACCGTAGGGGCGGTGCCCCCGTGCCCGCCCAATCCGATGCGTAGGGGCGGTGCCCCCGTGCCCGCCCTGGCCTGTGGAAACGGCGGGAGGATTGCCCCTACATATTTGGTACGATCGCTCTAACAGTTAGAGGATGGCTCAGCACTCAATCTTTTGCAGAACAACAAGACTTTGGCATTAGAGTTATTATAGCTTTCGGAGGAACAGTTTAATGCTGACTCTAGATATCCAATCAATTCTCAATTCTATTCCCAATGAAATTAGCTGGCAAGATATCGTACAGTTTGAAAAACTAGACGATCGCGTTGTCATTGCTAATGACCTTTGTGCTAACATTATCGGTGTCAATGAAAGTACGATCGAATGGTGTCCCAATGAAAATCCACCCTATCGTCTAGAACAACTGGTCTGGTGGTGGGTTGTGCGTCCAGATTTAGGAGCGGCGATTGCCAAAGAAGCTCCTCAAGAACTCAAAAATATTATCAGTCAATACATTTTACAATCTTGACAGAAACTATCGCTCGTCTGCGCTTGCTAAAAAGTGCGATCGCCCTTTACGACAAAAAGCGCGATCGCCCTTCTCATACTCATGCTCTTGATTGGACGGTGGGGATAACTTGAATTAGCCCCGTGTGAAAGGCTATGTCGTAGGTAATAACAGGCAAATTTTCAAGTTCAGCTTGTGCCATAATCATCCGGTCAAACGGGTCGCGGTGGGCAATCAGCAGGCTGCTAGCGCGGAGGGCATGGGCTGAAGTTATAGCTAGTTCAATAAATTTGGCTCGGTGGAGGATTTGTGAATATTCCCCCACAATCTGTTGGCTTCGGGAAGTTTACCGATGCGATATTTGGTGGCTATTTCCCAGGCTGAAATAGTGCTAACAATAATATTAAAATCAGGGTTGCGAATGATGTCGCGGCGCGGCATTGGGCATTAAGTTTGGGGTCGTCAAAGAGCCACCACAACAGGATATGGGTGTCAATGAGGTAGCTTATTCCCATTGTTCGAGTTCCTCGAATGGTAGGGGTTCAAAAAAAGCATCACCGAGTTCTCCCGTCAGTAAACCAGGGGTGCGAGGCTGTGGCTGTTCTCGTCCTAATCCGAGGCGAAAATAGTGAATCAAGTCATAGATTTCTGCGAGTTTGTCTTCGGGGATATCTTGTAATTCTTGAATGATCTTCTGAATTAGCATAAATCAAACTCTCTAATGGTTGCTGGTTAATCGATCGCCCTTAAAATCAGCATAGACAAACAACATCTAATTTGTTATAATCGAGTAAAACTCTACCCTATGGAGTTTGACCCAACTTTATAATAGCTGAAAGATATGTTTTGGACTCTGAAAAACTTAATCAGCACAGATACCCAAGGACACCTAAGTTTAAACCTCGAACCTAAATCAACAGAATATCGCGTTCTTGTCAACGAAGCCGGACAAATTTTATTAGACCCAATAACCAACATACCCGATCGCGAACAGTGGTTGTGGCAAAACCCCCAAGCATTAGCCGCCGTTAAGTGCGGCCTCGCCCAAGCAGCTAAAGGTGAAGTACACGATTTGGGTGACTTTTCCAAATATGCTGATTTGGAGATTGAAGACGAATGAATTTTCGGATAGAATTTTCTTCAATTGCAATTACGCCTTATCCTTAAATTGCGATCGCCCTTCATTCATCCGCGTCCATCTGTGGTTAAAAAAGTGCGATCGCCCTTTACGACAAAAAGTGCGATCGCCCATTTCAATTCCTAACCAGAAATCACCTTACTCAAAAGATGAGCCTGAGAACCCTCCAGCCGCGGCCCGTGAATCTGCACCACCATAGAAGCCAAATAATTGCCCCAACGAGCCGCTTGCGTCGCACTCAAACCATTAGTAAGTCCAAACAAAACACCGCCCGCAAAAGCATCCCCAGCACCCACAGTATCGATCGCCTTTACCGGAAATCCAGCCACATCAACAATCTGTTTATTCTCCACCACCATGCAGCCTTGATCCCCATTCGTGATAAAAGCCAAATCCGAAATCTCGCTCATTTTGCGAGCACACTCGGACAAAGATTCCTCCTTGAAAAAGCTCTTAACTTCATCAGCATTGCAAAAAATTACATCGCAATATTCTGAAACTATTTTGTGGAAATCATCAGCAAATTGAGCGACCAAAAAGCCATCGGAAAAAGTAAAAGCTACCTTCACGCCCAGACGCTTAGACTGTTCCATTGTCTCAATGCTAGCCTTTCTCGGCTCGGGAGCGCTCCAAAGATAACCCTCAACATAACTGTACTTGCAGTGAGATAGGCGATCGACATCAATATCAGTCGCAGCCAGAGTAGTAGAAACCCCCAAATTAGTACACATCGTGCGTTCCGCATCCGGCGTAGTCAGCACGACACAAGTACCAGTCGGCCCGTTCGACTCAGCAGCAGGATGCACGTTAAACTCAATCCCCGCCACCAGCAAATCTTGTCGGTAAAATTCGCCGTTAGTATCCTTAGCAACCTTCCCCGAATAGTAGCCTTTACCGCCACTCTGAGCCAAACCAATCATCGTATTAGCAGCCGAACCACCCGATCGCATTTGCAGCGAATTGTGCTCTAAATCGTGCAAAATCCCCCCCTGGGTTTCCGAATCCATCAGCGTCATCCCGCCGCGATTCAGTCCGTGGCCCAGTACAAATTCATCTTCCACCAATGCTAAGATGTCCACTAGGGCATTGCCCACGCCAAACACATCCACCGAACGGGAGTCTTGATTGTTTTCTGTCATCACTAATTTTTGGTTTACACTAATTATCAACTTTATAATAAATCGACTTCAACTCAACATCTATTTTCTTTAAGTTATCTCGATCTAAATTTCCAAGCCCAAATCTAAAATCGCTATGACTGATACTTGTCTCCCACCACTGATTCAGCAAATGTTGCAGCCCGCATTTTACCCGCACGGGGTGACGGAACCTGTGCAGCTAATTCAGACTCATGCTTCCTTTGTCCTGCTGACAGGAGATTATACTTATAAAATTAAGAAACCAGTCAATTTTGGCTTTTTAGACTATTCAACATTGGAAAAACGGCAGCACTTTTGCACCCAAGAATTGCTGATGAATCGGCGTACAGCACCAGAAATCTATCTGGAGGTTTTGCCAATTATTCAAACTGGCGATTCGTTTAAATTTTGCAGTAACTTACACGATATAACTCCTACTGAAATTGCTGTAGAGTATACGCTGAAAATGCGGGAGTTCCCTCAAGATTCGCTGTTTCTCAGTTTGTTGGAACATGGATTGTTGACCGACCAACTGATGGCAGACTTAGGGCGGGAAGTTGCCAACTTTCACAGTACGACAATTAGTAATAGCTATATTCGCACATTTGGCGAAGTCAGTCAGATTCGCACAGCAATAGATAACAATTACCTGGTTTCGGAAAAATATATCGGCGGGTCGCAGACTCAGACACAATATCAGGAAACTAAAGATTATACTGATGCGTTTTTTGCGGAAAATCCAGAGTTATTTAAGCTGCGGATTGCCAACAATAAAATTCGTGAGTGCCACGGAGATTTGCACTTGCGGAATATCGCATTGTGGCAAGATAAAATATTGCTGTTCGATTGCATTGAATTTAACGAGTCTTTTCGCTTTGTTGATGTGATGTACGATGTCGCTTTTACAGTCATGGATTTGGAATCGCGCGGGCGCAGAGATTTAGGTAATGTTTTTCTCAATACTTACATCGAACAAACAGGGGACTGGGAAGGACTGCAACTGCTGCCGCTGTATTTGAGCCGTCAAGCTTATGTGAGAGCAAAAGTAACTTCGTTAATGTTGGATGATGCTGCTATTTCAACTGCCGAAAAAGCAGAGATTTCACAGACAGCAACTCATTACTATAAATTAGCTTGGCAATACACAAAACCGCGCCAGGGAAAGTTAACTTTGATGTCAGGTTTGTCAGGTTCTGGCAAGAGTACAGTGGCTCGATACTTGGCTGGCCGCACTGGGGCAATTCACATTCGATCCGATGCTGTTCGCAAACATTTAGGTGGAATTCCTGTAAATGAACGCGGCGGGCAAGATTTGTACTCGGATGAAATGACGGCGCAGACTTATGGTAGATTGTTAGAGTTGGGGATAATTCTGGCTGACCGAGGTTGGGATGTGATTTTAGACGCTAAGTTCGATCGCCAACACTTGAGAACCAATGCGATTAATCTGGCTAAATCTCACGGATTACCTCTGCAAATCATTTACTGCACAGCACCAATTGAAGTATTGCGAGAACGGCTGCAACAGCGCAGGGGCGATATTGCAGACGCGACAGCAGAATTACTGAACTCGCAGCAAGCAGCTTTTGAACCTTTTACAGAAAGGGAGCAAATTTCTGTAAACATTGTAGATACCGTGCAAGACTTAGATGTACAATTAAAATTGATTTGTGGGGAGTAGTTGCAGATCGATCGCCCTTACAAATTTGATTGTCGGCTAATATTGTCCATATCTTTCTGTATTATTACAAACAAAACTTGCAGCTCATGGCAAAATTTAACGGAGACTCCAAGGGGTTTAACCCCGCGCTGATCTGGTTTGTGTTGTTTACAGTTGGGTTTCGCTTAGTAGGATGTCTCCTGCCCGTGAGTCTCGGGCTTGGCGTCATCGGTGGCGCGGCAGTAGGTTTAGTTTTCGCTTGGTGGCACAATGAATTACTACTAAACCCGAATACACGCTCCAAGGATAAAACCTCGGACGCAATCCTCAATAAAGAAGTAATCCAAACGGACGGCCATAAGTATAGAAAAACATCTAGGAATGAAGCTAATTCACTGTTTGACTGGCTGTCAAACCCTGAAGACCGCCGCTAACTCAACTAACAGTATCTAATATCGTGTCTGGTAAATTAACGGCAATACTTGTACGGTTTGACCGACAACTCGAATGACTAGCTTTGCACATTTGAGTTATCGGTCAAATGGGTTCTACCAAAAATCTTTAATTCATAATAACAATCTACATGAACCCGAGGGTGCATCTCAATAGACCTCTTCCATAATTATTGTGGAATAGGCATCCTGCCTGTTCTTCACAGGCTTTTTAGGAGATGTTTAATCAAGTAAAGCAAAACTTTTGATTATATCAGAAAATTATTTTGCAAAAGGTATAATATAACTGTGTTAGCTTAAGGTCATTACAGTCAAGATTTGCCACAGTCGCCCCTAAACCATCATGCTGCCCCACGAGTTGCAAAACATTGTCCCAGAACCAACTCCCGCCGCCGAAGTTTTTCAGAGACATCAAATTGTCCGCGATTTTTATGATGAAATTAAGTACCGTCAAGAACTCGAAGTTCATTGCCAGTGGTATTACGCTACAGCCAAGCAGCATCAGCAGGAATTGCAGAAAATGCAGGGAGATTTGAATATCTTTAGTTGGTTCAGCCGCAACAGGGCGAGAAATTAATAATTAAATAAAAAAGAGAATTTGTAGTAAGGACTTTAGTTTTGCCGATCGACTAAAAGCCAGAGAAAAAACTCAATTCCTCGCTACAAATTCTCTTATGGTTGTGTTGTATGACCGGATCTGATATTGTTTTTGAGCTCCGGCTTCTACTATTGAGAGTTCTACGCTTCAGAAGAACTCAATTCAACCTCATCTTCTTTGAAATGAGCTTTAAACTTTTTGTCAAACTGAACTAGCACCGGCCAATTGGCACTGACGGGTCTGCCATGCCATTCGTGAACGATCGCCACGACTTCTCCTTCCATACCCTTAATATCAAATGGTTGACTGCGATTTTCGGGGTGGTGGTAGACAACAACAGAGTTTTTAATGCAAACGCGATCGCCAACTTTCATAAATTTAAAATTTAGTGTTCTCTCTTCACAACTCTACAAAGCTTACTTGTCCTTAAAACTTGTACTCTTTGCGAACGGCTTTTTTATCTTCCCACACAAGTAGAGCGAAAACTTAAACAAAATTGGCGCTCTTTGGTCAGTAGCTTGATCGCCAGCCACGATCCCAAGAAGCCGAAAAGCCGATCGAGTCCCGGTTCAGCCCGATCGCCCGATCGGCATTTAAACCTCGATCGGGCGGCTTCTGTGACGGGGAAAATCAATTCCCGACTAATCGACGAGCGATCGACTTAACTGGTTCAACCAACACTCAACATCAACGGCGAGAGTTTGACCCAACTCCAGCAACTGCCGGATCGAAGGCAGATCCCAGCCATCGTCTGAACTGGTAACATCCAATCGAACAAGGTGGATCGAGTTTTCGTCAGTCGAAGCAGCTTGCCGTTGCAACCAGCCCAAAAACAGAGGCACAATTTGACTGTAGAGAGAATTGAAATACAGTTCCTGCGATCGATCCAAACACAAATTCAGACGCAGCCGATCGCCCACAGCAATCAAACGCTCGATCGTGCGGATATCAGCTTCTAACTTCACAGGCGAGCGCTCATCCACACCCGATCCTGCTTCGAGCAGCGCGTCAAGTTCGCGCCAAACCACCCTTTCCAAAATTTGCTTAACTTCGGGAACCTTCAACTGGCTGCGGAGATTGCTCGCTTCAGTGGCGATCGCCTCAATGTCCGCCAGCAGCGACTCCGAGTTCCCAGTTTCCTGTTCCAGAGCCTTCGCAGCCGTCAAACAGCGGTGTCCCAAAGCCACCTCAGCAGCCACCTGCAACTCCATCGGCACCGGCAAATCATCCCGGTGAAACGCCATCATCACCCCATAATTTTCCCGGTAAACCTGAGTGTAAAGCTGATCCAAGCGTGTTAAATTTTCCTGACTCAGCAGCCGGACAATCCGGTGACGTTCTTCAGCGAACAAATCTCGCAGGCTAAAGGACTGATCGCCAAACAGTCGCACCATTTCCAGAATCGCGTGGGCCGCCGAAGCTTCTTGCAGAACTCCAAACAACCGCTCTTTGAGCATTGTATAAGATCGATCGCTACCAAAAGGCTGAATGCAGCAATGGAAGTCCCAGCCGCCGAGGTGGAACGCCGCAAACACAAATTCTTCTGTTTCCCGCGTAATTTCCGAAGTTAACTGCAATTGACCCACAGCCAGAGTCATCGAACCCATCCGCTGAAGTTGAAAATCTTGCTGCTGGGCCTGATAGCAATAAACTCGCTGTTCGTGGGGATATTTGGCAAACAAAGAACTAATGGCGTAGTGGGCGGCGACTTCTCGGAGACTAATTTTAGCCGTTGTGACCAATTGACGGTAAACTTCCGCCCCAGTTATGAAGGATTCAACGTTACTGGGTGCTTGGTCAAGTCGATCAATAAAATCCTGTTCTAGCTGTACGCCCGCAACTTCCCAGGCTAATTCCACCGCCCGGGCTGCGTAGCGCAAAATTTGCACACCTTCGGGGCGAGAGATTTCTTCAAAAAACCAGCCGCAGCTAGTGAACATTAACAAGGCGTGGCGCTGCATTTCCAGTAGGCGCAAAGCGTCTATTTGTTCAGCAGCGTCGAGTTCGCGAACTTGATGGCGTTTTAGGAAACTGTCAACATTAGCAGTAGTTCGATCGCGCATCACATCAATATATTCATCTCTGGCTTTCCAGGGATCGCGAAACAATTTGAGCCCTGCTTCTTCGTAAATGGGAATTAGTCGATCGCGCAGCCAATTCAAAGTATCCCGCAAAGGCTTGCGCCATTTGAGATGCCACCCGCCGCCGCCACCGCAGCCGCAGTCATCTTGCCAGCGATCAACCCCATGAGAGCAACTCCAAGCCGTCACAGGTTTGAGTTCCACTTCCCAATCGCTCGGATTTTGGCATAAATAATGAGCAAAATTCGTCACCGTCCAGCCACGGCGGGGAAACTCTTCTGTAAAAGCGTAGGCGAGGCATTTTTCGGTACTGTTTTTGTGGTGTCCGAAGGTTTCGCCGTCTGTCGCCACGGAGATTAATTGAGCCGGCCGATGGTCTCCACGCACTGCTTGACCTAAGCGTCCAGCCAAGTGGTGGCTGCTGCTGAGAACTTCGTTGAACCCCATATCCCGCGAGATCGGGCCGTCGTAGAAAAAGATATCGATGTAGGGAGTATTAGTTGTCGTTTCAGAATTGTGCCCGTTTCCGCGACTAAAACTGTGACTGCTAAGCGGGGAGAGTTGGTTGGAAACCGCCAATCGCAGTTCTGGTTTCAAGTAGCAGCGGTAAGGCCTAGTCGGATCGATTTGACCACCGCCGACTTCGTGCCATTCGGGATCGCTGTTATCAGGGGTTCCAAGAGGGCGGCAGCGTTCGGCTTGGGAAGGGGCTAAGACGATGAAGCGGATGCCTTCAGCGACTAAAACTTCGAGGGTGGCGTAGTCTACGGCGGTTTCGGCGAGCCACATTCCTTCGGGATCGCGATCGAAACGGGAACGGAAATCTGCAACTCCCCAGCGAATTTGGGTGTGTTTGTCTCGCTCGTTAGCCAGCGGCATGATGATGTGATTGTATACTTGGGCGATCGCATTACCGTGTCCATTGAGCCTTTGACTGCTTTTGCGATCGGCTTCCAGAATCCGCTGATAGACTTCCACATCGTAGCGTTCCAGCCAACTCATCAGAGTCGGGCCGATGTTGAAGCTGAGATACTCGTAGTTATTGACGATACCAGTGACTTCGCCGCGATCGTTCAGTATGCGAGCAAAGGCATTTGGGCGGTAACACTCGTTGTCGATGCGTTCGTTCCAGTCGTGGAAGGGATGGGCGCTACCTTGGCGCTCGATCGCGTCCAGGTAAGGATTTTCGCGAGGAGGCTGGTAAAAGTGACCGTGAACCGTCACGCACACTCCAGTTGCAGTCGCCGCGCTGCTTTGGGTTGCAGCCGTTACCGTTGGCGAAGATAAAGGCTGCAAAGTGGATTTAGTTGTAGAAATCGAAACCATGCGATCGAATCCTCGGGTAGTTAAAGACAAGAAAAATAGCCAAATTAGTTGCAGAAACTTTAGATAGCCGGCGTTTCAGCGAAAGGTATCTGTCTAGGCTAATTATTGGTAAACGAGTTTATATACATATTTAGTAGTGTGAGTCAAGCATTTGTTCCAAGATGGCGATCGTCGATCCCTGGGTTTTTCTGCAAATGCTTTGCTGTCGATCGAGTTAAAAAAAGCTGCTGTTCCTACTTTCAAGCACTTTCTACCCATTTCAGGTTAGTGCTGGCAGGATTGCTGATGAAATTTTCATTATACATTGCTGGACTTTAGAGTATAAACACTTAAGTTGTAAGTTTACACCAGAAAAATTTAATATTTGGCAATAAATCCAGATATATGGTGTTTTGGGCTATTGAGGAGCGTGGTTGTCCTTGTGGTGCATCTTGGACTGAAGCAGATACTGTATTTGACGGCGAAGTGTGAGAGGCAAATTACCAAAAGTGCTAAGTTAAAGGCGATGATTCGGGAAAATCGGCAGAGGGTGGGTTCTGGCGGATAGTTCGTCAATTGCTGAAGATTATCATGATTTTTTGCGAGAACTTAAGGAAGGTATTGTGCAATATCAAGTGCGGGCCGTACTTTGTGAAGAGTGAAATTGAAGAGTAATGATAAAATGGGAGAGTGTGAAGCTAGCTGAACGCCTCTGAAAAATTAGTCGAAATTTTAACATGATTAAACCAACAACAATAAGTGAAAAGCTCCTTTTCAGTACCGTTCGGATAGCAGTCCAATTGTCTTCAGGTGAGGAAGCCACGGGTACTGGCTTTTTCTTCAACTTTCTAGTCGATGAGCAGACACATATAACTGCAATAATAACTAATAAGCACGTTGTGGCTGGCGCTGTAACAGGGAGTTTTCAACTGCATGAATTAGATAAAAGTATAGAAGAACCACAGCCATCTGGCGACTTCTTTACTGTGGGTTTAGATGATTTTGAAAATCAATGGATTCCTCATCCTGACAAGGATGTAGATTTATGTGCCATGCTATTTAAACCTCTACGGAGTGAAGCTGAAATACAGGGAAAATCTATATTTAACTGCGCGATTGACAATAGTTTTATTTTATCTAAGGCTGACCTTGAAGAACTTAGTGCAGTGGAAGAAGTGCTAATGATAGGCTATCCTACCGGGTTGTGGGATGAGGTTAACAATTTACCGCTTATTAGAAGAGGAACTACTGCAACTCATCCGGCTGTGGATTTTCAAGGAAGAAGCACAACTGTAATTGATGCAGCCTGTTTCCCTGGTTCTTCTGGCTCACCTGTGTTGATTGTCAATGAAGGAATGTTCACCACCAAGTCAGGGACATTTACGGGATACACAAGAGTTTTCTTACTTGGTGTACTTTTTGGTGGCCCTTGCATGACCGCGCAGGGAGAAATCGTAATTCAAACAATACCTACCAGTCAACAACCGATTAGTCTGACAAATCTGATGCTCCACTTGGGATACATTGTTCAGACAAAAGAAATAAAAGTTTTAGGAGAACACATAAAGCAGATTTTGCAGGCATCTGGGAACCTTTAATCAAGAAACAGGAATGCAAGTCAGCAACTCTAATAATCGAAAACTATTGAAGTGGACATCAACCAACAAAAAGAATAATTCAGCAACATCTACCTGCAAGCTGTCACCACCGTTGCTGGCTATTCCGTCTACAAACCTTCCGTAGACGATGACAGCGTAGACTGGGGAATAGCAGCCAAAGGCGGAACAGGCCCCATCAGAGCACCCCGCTTAGAATTGCAGTTAAAATCTACATCAAGAGATATCCAAGACGATAACTCCATCCGCTACCCCCTCAAACTCAAAAACTACGATGACTTAAGAATGGATAACTTCGCCATTCCCCGAATTTTAGTTGTCGTTTTAATCCCCGAAACACCCGAAGACTGGTTAACCCAGTCCGAAACAGAACTCTGCATCATAGGCTGCGGATATTGGATCTCGCTGCGGGGAAAGCAAAAAAAACCAAACACAAACTCTGTCAACGTCACCATCCCCAAAACCCACCAATTTACAGTCGCCGCCCTTCAGTCAATTATGGAGGGAATTAGCCAAGGAGTTCAACCATGAAAGTCAACGTAAAAGATAGCCAAATCCTCGAAACAATAGACTTAAATAAACTGAGAACTTACTTACAAACTCACGACTGGCATGAAGACCAACCTTTCTTAGACAATGCCACACTTTGGCATAAGCCAACAGCCGACGGAGAAGAATTAGAAATATTGCTACCTAATCGGGAAAATCTCGGAGATTATGCAGCCCGCATCCGCGAGGCAATCCAAACCCTAGAAAATGCCGAAAATCGCCCCCAAGTTGAAATTTTAAGTGAATTAATTAGCAGCATTTCCAACACAATTATCCAGGGAATTGTTATGCAAATTCATACCCCAAATGCCCACAAATTAAGTGGTGAGATTACTCTCCTAGGCCTTGTTGCTGATAAATTGTGTAAAATTCAAACCTCACTCGGAGACAAAGATTATATCCTGGCTATTAAAGCCTATCAAGAACGCTTACCTATTCTCTGTACTGGCGACTTAATCAAAGATGACAACGCCTTCACTCTCAAAAACCCCCGTAATTTAACCCTCGATGAATTGTGGTAAAACTCACAGATGTTGAAGGAAGAAGGAAGTAGGGTGCCACGGGATCTATAATCTGCAAGTTATATCCCATATCTCGCAGCGACGCACCCTATGGATTAACTGGGTGAAAGACGATCTAAAAATTGTAGAGGAGACAATCTAATGCCAGAGCTCAGCCGATTTTTAGGCATCATCATCACGATGTACTATAACGACCACCCACCCCCGCACTTTCATGTCCGCTACAATCAACAAAAAGCTATCATTGATATCGAAACCCTCTCACTCCTAGAAGGTAAACTTTCCCCTCGCATCTTAGGATTAGTTGTAGAGTGGGCGGCCCTTCATCAAACAGAACTCATGCAAAACTGGCAACTGGCCAGACTTCAAACACCATTAGAACCTATTGCCCCTTTGGAATAAACAATGCTTAAAGATATTACCTCAGTTCAACCATTAGAAAATTATCGACTTTACCTTAAATTTGAAGATAACCAAGAGGGAGTAGTTGATATCAGTCAATTAATCGAATTTACCGGAATCTTCGCCCCCCTCCAAGACTTGACTTACTTTAAGCAAGTCAAACTAAATCTCGAATGGGGGACAATTTACTGGGAGAATGGAGCAGATTTAGACCCCGATGTTCTCTACTCAATAGTTACCAACCAACCGATACAAATCAAGGAAATAATAACTAACATGATGTAATTGTATCTACAGAAAACCGGGTTTTTGGTTTTTGTATTAAACAGCTTTCAAACAGAGATCGAGTTCCCTCGCAAAGGCCTCCGGCGCATCCAGCATCAGCCAGTGTCCGGTATCCGCGATCGTCGTTGATGTCAGTGTAGGGCGCAGGATGTGGAGGCTGAAGGGAAAAGCGTTTGAGGGAGCAATAATCGCGTGGGCTCGTGTTCCTGGGGCTGCTAGGTAGCGATCGAGCGCATCCACTGCCTCAAAGGCAAACATACCATGATACATTCCCAGTAGCCGATCGCGCGGAGTCGCCGCCAAATTAGCCACAATTCGATCGCGCGTACCCGCCCTACTTCCCGTCAGCGCATCATTAAAGCCCGCTTCCACAGCAGCCCGCCAATCCTCCGTCTCCAAAGCTCTCTGGAACGGGACAAGCCATGTCTCGTACACCTCTACGGGAACCTTGGTAAAGTCTCCCGGCGGGTCTACCAGGATTAACTGTGCGATGCGATGGGGTGCGATCGCGGCTGCTGCAAGGGCGATACAAGCACCGAAACTGTTTCCGACGATCGCCACTCGATCGAGTCCCAATTCATCCAGTACGGCGAAAACATCCGCTGCACAAGAGGCGGGCGCATAGTTACCGTCCTTCGGCGGTGCGGAATCACCGTGTCCCCGCACATCCAGGGCGATCGTCCGTTGAGTATCGGCTAAACGCGCCAACTGCGTATCCCAGACGCTCGCAGAAAGCACCATACCGTGGACGAACAACACTGGTACAGGCTCCGACTCCCTAGCCGTTATAGGGGCGCTAGCTTCTTTAATGTGAATATTGCCGATCGGTCCTTTGATAATTGTCGATCGCATAAAATCTGCTCCTAAATTTGATCTTCTTGGACGCGCGTCAAAGTCAGAAACCGGGTTTCTTCGTAGATTTATAGCTGAGAATCTGACATTTTTCATAGAAACCCGGTTTCTTTGCATAAGTCCTATTTGAATTGCCTGTTTTCAAACAATCAATCTAACCTCTGTTACTCCTTGCCGCAATTCATACTGTCCTTTTACCCAAAATTGTTTAATTCTGTCACCCAAAAACGGAGAAATTTGCATCATCAACAAACGCACAAATCCATTGTTGCGCAATTGTTCGCCTTTCCACGCTTCTTGTGCTTGCAGTTGCTGGGCGCGAATAATTTCCGGTTCCCGTTCTGCCTGAATCCGCGATAATGCTAAATCAATATCCCCGAAATTAGCTTCTGTTTTCAATAAAGGTACAAGATAATTGGCCGCTACAATCACATCGCGAAAAGCCATATTAATTCCTTGAGCGCGCACCGGAGACATGGGGTGTGCCGCATCCCCCAAAAGTATGATTCCAGGCCGATGCCAAGACGGACAGCGACCAACCACAACAGATAATCGCATCGGAGATTCGATCGTATCTTGAGAGTTGCGAAAATGTTCGGCCATCCATCCAGGAGATAGCGACGCGAAAGTTTCGGCCCAATCTGCGTATTTGCGATCGGTTTTATCCTCTGCCTCTAACACCCAAGCCAGATGCAGTTTACCATCTTCTGCACCGTGAAAAACACTGAATCCGCTACCATTATTCAAGATTGAATAAAAGACATTATCCGCCACAAACCGAGGATGGGCGGCAAGTTTAAACCACAGAACATCAATACTTTTTTCCTGTGTTACTAAATCCAATCCCGCACGCTGTCGTACAATCGAGTTTCTACCATCTGTACCGATGACAAGTGTAGCCGAAATCTCTCGCCCATCTGCTAGTTTTACGCCCGAAATGCGATCGCCATTCCACAGTAAATCTTTTACCGGAACACCTGAAATAAATTCAAACTCTGGATGCAATTGAGCTTCTGCAATTAGTGCTTCTAGCAATGGCGGCTGCGAAACTAGCGTACAAGGTCGATTTGACCCCATTGGTTCATCAACTCGAAATAATTGCCGATCGCCCAAAATAAACTCCCAGGCATCAATTTGTCGGTGTGGTATGCTTTCCAGCATTGGAGACAAGCCCATTTGGGCGATCGCATCCAATCCACTCGGCATCAATCCTTCACCGCGAAACACTCGGTAGGAATCCTTTGCAGCCTCAATCAAAGTTGTGCGAATACCTCGTTTTACCAGCAGCAAAGCAAGTGTCGCACCAGTAGGCCCCGCTCCCACAATTACAACTTGTGTCATTGAGTATTTTCCATTACTTTTTGCGGATATTGAGATACGAACAGAGGCGGTTAAAAATCGTGGAACAGGCATCTTGCCTGTTCAAAACCTGCTTTGAGAGGAGAAGTCTATTAATCCCCGCTATTTCTAGAACCCCTGTTGAAAAGTCTTAATCGCATCAACATGATTCACCATATTCATGCAGCGTAACAACAAATCTAGATCGATCCCTTGCACTTCCTCACTACTAGAAATCTTTTCATAATGAAGCCCATCGCCTTCTCCCCGCAGGTGATAAACCTCTAACAATCCGTCTTCCCAGAACCACAATTCAGGAATTTTCAGTCGCTTGTATGCCTCCAGCTTGTCGATCCCACCACTAGAAAATACGATTTCGATCGCCAAATCGGGTAGCCTGCGACCAGGAGCAAGTTTATAAGATTCATCGGCCTCTCGCTTGACTTTTCCGGTTTCACTTTCTAGAGTCATTGAGCCAGTTGGAGTAAAGTCAAATCCCGCCATCAGCAGGTACTGTTCTACCAATGCACCGATCCTTTCCTTAATGATTTCCTGGGGTTCTCCTGACCTTCGTCGGATCTCCAAAACTCCATTGAGAAAAGAAAGCCGATATCCTGGACGGTCTAACAATTGTTCAACTGCTTTGAACTCTCTCCAAGTGAGTCCTTCAAACAGTAGGGGTGATTCCTTTATGGGTGGTGCGATGGTTGCTGCGGTCATTTGAGTCTCCAGTTTGTTTCCAGATTAGAAAATATCGGGTTTGGAGGGCGATTTGTTTATTATAACTTTAATAGATAGTTTGAGTTCCATTGTCTTTGTTCTCCAAAATGATTTATTTTAGATATCAGACTTCTTTAAGAAATCCGGAATTTAGGTATTCTATTTTTTGAGCAGTTGCTCAGTTACCATAAATTACCTGACTATTTCTGAAAAAACAAGCTTGCCAATTGTTTTCCCAGATTCAAGCAAAGCGTGTGCTTTTGCCAAGTTGATCGCATTCAGCGCTCCCATATTTTTAGTCACCGTCGTTTTCAAAATTCCTCGATCGACCAAATCTGCAACTTGATTCAATAATTCATGTTGAGACTGGATATCATCTGTCTCATACATCGACTTAGTAAACATGAATTCCCAAGCAAAAGTTACACTCTTACTCTTGATAGAGTTCATATCTAGAGGGTGTTCCGTCTCCACGATAGAACAAATCTTTCCCTGTGGCTTAATGACATTTACCATGTCTTTGAAATGTCGGTCGGTATCGTTAAAACACAGAATATAATCCACTTCTTTGAGTGCAATTTTTTCAAGTGATGCTGCAAACGGTTCCCGATAATCGATGCAATAATTACTTCCCATTTTTAAACACCAATCAATCGACTCTTTTCTGGATGCAGTAGCAATAACTTGCAGTCCAGCAACCTGTGTAGCCAGTTGAATTGCAATCGAACCCACACCTCCAGCACCGCCAATAATTAGCACTTTACTCGCTAGATTTTTGGCAGTTTTGTGCGGTTCAATTCCCAACCGTTCAAACAAAGCTTCCCAGGCGGTGATTGTTGTTAAAGGAAGTGCAGCGGCTTCTGCAAACGAGAGAGTTGTAGGTTTTTTGCCAACAATCCGTTCATCGACTAACTGATATTCGCTGTTGCTTCCGGGACGAGTGATGCTGCCTGCATAATAGACTTCATCACCTGGTTTGAACAAAGATACTCGATCGCCTACTTGTTCCACAATTCCCGCTGCATCCCAACCCAGAATGCGCGGTGTTACTAGCTTGTCTTTGACAGACTTTCTGATTTTACAATCTACTGGATTGACGGAAACTGCTTTGACTTTGACAAGCAAATCTCTGTTGCTAGGTTGAGGTTTTTCGAGTTCAATCTCGGCGAAACAGTCTGGATCGCTTGTTGGTTGATATTGATAAATGCCGATCGCTTTCATAAGGAAAATCCACTATTGTTGAATGAGTTTGTAGTTTCGACGGCGCCTGGGATAAATTTAACACGGCAATCTCCTCCTTAGCGTCGGAGTTAACGAAATTGCTGTACAGCTTTTGATTGTGGCTGATAAATGCGATCGGCTAATTTCTAGCATATTTTTAAGTAGCATCTTCCACTGTAAATCCGATTTTCTGCCCGTAGGACTGTTCCAGCGTATGACCACCTGGATCTCGCAAAAAAGCCCAGTAGCCGATCGGATATCCAGCATCTTTTGGTTCCTCAAGAAATACGCCTGCTTGACGTGCCTTGTTGCAGAGATCATCTATATATTCCCGACTCTTGCAGCCAACTCCGAGGTGTGCAAAGGGAGACAGAACCGGATGTACGGAGTCTGTCTAAATTAGCACTACTTGTATGACAAGTGCGATCGCACTCGCCAGACTACAGCAACACCAGTTGCTGCATCAATGCGGCGGTGAACTACTTGCATAACGGCATATTTCGAGTAGAATTCAATACTGCGATCGACATCTGAAACCGGGAGCCCAATGTGAGTCAATCCAATATCAATATTAAATTATGGTAGGGAAACGGCACTGCCGTGTCCTCTATATTATTCCAGCGCAGCCGGAATTGATATGATAAGCCGCTAGCGCCCCCAGCTTTAACAAAACCCCTTTCTTAACCTTTGCCACAGGCTATGATTGACCGTTGGGAGCTTTTCAAAATCTAAATGCTAAACACACAAACAATAATTTCCAGCCTGTTGTTATTTATCCCAGTTTCCATCGCCGGACACTTTCTGGGCTGGGAATCCTCCACAATCTTCATCACATCCGCCCTAGCCATCATCCCGCTAGCAGCCTGGATGGGCACCGCCACCGAAGAAATCGCCGTAGTTCTCGGCGCCAACTTAGGGGGTTTGCTGAATGCTACTTTTGGAAATGCCACGGAACTAATTATCGGCATCGTCGCCCTCAATGCCGGACTAATAGATGTTGTCAAGGCCAGCATCACCGGTTCAATTATGAGCAACCTGCTGCTGGTGATGGGATTTTCGATGCTGCTGGGCGGCTTGCGCTACAAAGAACAAGAATTTCAGCCCATAGTGGCCCGGTTGAACGCTTCAGCCATGAACTTAGCCGTGATTGCCATCTTGGTGCCGACGGCAGTTGATGTCACCTCTACAGGCATTGCTCCAGAAACTATGCAGAACCTCTCTAGCGCTGTTGCTGTAATCCTGATAGTCGTCTACGTGCTGACGCTGCTGTTTTCGATGAAAACCCACAGTTATCTGTACGATGCAGGGGTGGCAGAAAATGAAATGCTGGAAGAATTAGCCGAAAATAACTTAGCACCAGACAGTCCCGACCACAAAGTCAATCTGCCACTCTGGATAGGGGTGCTGTTGGCCTGTACGCTGATGGTAGCGATCGAGTCAGAACTGCTAGTGGGTACTCTAGAAGAAGCGACGGCGCGTTTGGGGCTGACATCCCTGTTTACCGGGGTAATTTTAGTGCCGATTATTGGCAATGCGGCCGAACATACGACTGCGGTGACGGTGGCCATGAAAAATAAAATGGATTTGTCCGTTTCTGTAGCTGTGGGTTCGAGTTTGCAAATTGCTTTGTTTGTTGCCCCGGTGCTGGTTTTGGCAGGTTATTTCCTGGGCAAACCGATGGACTTGGACTTCAATCCGTTTGAACTTATAGCGGTGGCGGTTTCGGTGCTGATCGCCAATTCTATCAGTTCTGATGGCAAGTCTAACTGGCTCGAAGGTATTTTGCTGTTGGCAGCTTATGCGGTTTTGGCGCTGGCGTTTTACTTCCATCCGGTAATCGAGGGACTTGTTTAACAGGCTTTCTTATGCACAGGGCTCGCCGAAAGAAGGAAGAGGGAGAGTGGGCAGATTTTTCCCACTCTCCCTATCTCCTACTCTGCCACTCTCCTCCATCCCTTCTTCCTTTGCTCTTCCTTCTGCCGAATCCTTTCGATAGTGGTCGCCCGCGATCGTACAATTGAAATGTCAGTGCTCTGTCGTTCAGAGAAAAGGATGGACGCCGAAAACTAGCGAAACTTTAGTCCGCTTGATTTCAGCGACTCTTCTGGACTTATGTCAAGAGTCTTGTACTAGGTGTGATATGATTGTCACAAGTTAAAAATTGAGTACAACTAGACAACGTAAAAACTTAACTGGATTGTTAAGTTCGTAGGCACACTTAACGGTGTTGCAGTCTAGGAAAACTCGCATTTGAACAGAAACCTAACTAGATAAACAGGAGTAATCAAGTACGGTAGGGCATACCGGAATTTATGCTTGGGGAGAATACACCTCTACTTTGGCTGGAGAAATCCAGTTCCAAGCAAGTGACTTCGCTGAACCAAGAATCTTAGTCACCAAAAGTGCTGAGAGTGTCAAAGTAAAACTTGATAGAGCAACCTCAATCAGGGTTATGTGGCTTCGTGAGTTATTGCCTCAATCCTAAATGCCCGAATCCCTCCGATCCAGCCAACTCTGGTAAATCCGCGTGTATCCACTGCGGGTCTGAACTTTTGTTGCAAGGTAGATATCGGCTAGTCGCGCCTCTCGGAGGCGGCGGCTTCGGCAGAACATTTGAAGTGGACGACAACGGCGCTCGAAGAGTGCTGAAAGTCCTGCTAAAAGAACATCCCAAAGCTGTAGAACTTTTTAAGCAAGAAGCCGACGTATTGGTCAGGCTGAGACATCCAGGTATTCCAAAAGTCGATCGCGACGGTTATTTTATATTTTCCCCTGCTAACAGCACAGAGTCTTTTCACTGTCTGATCATGGAGAAAATTGCTGGGGCAAATTTGCAAGACTGGCTGAAACATCGGGGCCGCCCGATCAGCCAAGAACAAGCTCTGAACTGGCTCAAGCAACTGTCGGAAATTTTAGACCAAGTTCATCGACTCAACTATTTTCATCGAGATATCAAGCCGCACAACATTATGTGCAAGCCGAACGGTCAGTTAGTGCTGATTGACTTCGGGACTGCTCGGGAAGTGTCGGCGACTTATTTCGCTAAGGTGGGCCAGGGACAAAATGTCACTGGTATTGTTTCCCCTGGCTACACGCCGCCGGAACAAACTAATGGTAAGGCTGTGCCGCAGTCGGACTTTTTTGCTTTGGGGCGCACTTTTGTTTATTTGCTGACTGGGAAGCCACCGACGGCGTTTCCCGAAAACCCGCGTACGGGTAGATTGATGTGGCGCAAAGGAGCTCCTCAAGTTTCCGATCCCCTGGCTAATGTGATCGATTACCTGATGGCGCCTTTTCCCGGAAATCGACCTCAAAGTCCGCAGATGGTTTTGCAGTGCTTGGAAGAAATTAATCTCGACGGCGCGGAAACTCAGTTACCAACTCAGTTACCAACTACTGGACAAACTAAAATTCGCGGAAGTTCCGCGTCATCTGGAGCGACCAAGCAGACTTCGATCAACCGCCTCAGACCTCTGGATTCGGGCTTGAACAAGCGCAGGAAAGAGGTTTTTGATTGGAAAACAAAGTTGTTGGCGGGCGCTGCTGCTTTGATGATGGGTATTGGCGCATCTCAAATTTATGGTTCGATGCGTTACGGGGTGTTTCCGGCAAACCCGGTGTGGCTGCTTTCTAGTTTGCCTAGCAGTCAGTTCTTGCAAAGAAGTTTGGATAATGTCGGGGGTGTAAATGCGATCGCCCTGTCGCCGGATGGTCAAACTTTGGTCAGCGCCAGCTTTGGGACGATTAGAATTTGGAATGTGAGGACGGGACGCTTGGTGCGGACTCTCAATCCGGTGCATTCTAAAAAATCGGTCAATACGCTAGCCGTGAGCCCGGATAGCTCGATTTTGGCCAGCGGTGGAAGCGACAATAATCTGATTTTGTGGGATTTGAAGACTGGGCGGCGGGTGAGGACGATTCCGGCTCACAAAGCAGCCGTTAACTCGATCGCCTTTAGCAATGATGGTCAGACGATTGCTAGCGGCAGTGATGACAAAACTGTTCGCTTATGGAATGTCACAACTGGTAGCAGGTTGCTGACTCTGATCGGGCACGCTGGAGCAGTAAATGCGATCGCTTTGAGCCGGGATGGTCAGACTCTCGCTAGCGGGGGCGAGGACAAGACTGTGCGTTTGTGGAATCTCGGCACCGGAGAAGTCAGAAGAATTATCACGGGTCACGCAGGCCCGGTTAATGCTGTGGCTTTTAGCCCGAACGGGCAAGTTGTAGCTACTGCTAGCAGCGACAATACGATCCGTTTGTCGAACGTGCAAGACGGGAAGCGCACTCGTACTTTTAAAGGGCATTCGAGCTGGGTGAGGACGATCGCCTTTAGCCCGGATAGTCGTACTTTGATCAGCGGGGGCGGAGATATTATAGTTTGGGATTTGAAGACGGGAAAAGAAAGAAGCACTCTTTCTGGTCACAGTCAGTTTGTGAATTCTGTTGCTGTTAGCAGAGATAGCAAGACTTTGGTGAGCGGCAGTCCCGATCGTACTATTAAGATTTGGCGAATGCCATAGTCAGTTAACTGTTGTCAGTTAACTGTTAACAATTTCCAATGCCCGATTCCCAATTATCTAATAGCTAATTCCCCGCCCGTTTTTGGCAAATTCATCCACAGTTTGCTGGGAAAGTTCATGAAGTGCGATCGCCTGCAACACATCCAAAGGCAATGTCAAATGATGGGCACCAGCTAACAAAGTCTTTACCGCTTCTTCCGGCGACTTAATACTGGCTGCCAAAATCTTAGTATTGCTATTTTTCAAGACATTTGCCATATCCTGCACTAAGGCAAAACCATCTCCGAGGAGTCTGGTGGCGCGATTCACGTAGGCGATCGCATATTTTGCCCCCGCTTCTGCTGCAACAACGGCTTGCGATGCGCTGTAAATAGCCGTCACCGCACAAGAAATTTCCGGTGACAGGTGCGCTACTGCTTGAAAACCTGTCGCCGTTGCCGGAATTTTCAAGACTGTTTGCTTTCCAATTAATCCAAAAGCCGCTTTTCCTTCTGCTACCATGCCATCAAAATCAGATGCCATTAGCTGATAATACACTTCCCCAGGAATCAGTTGTGCCAGTTGTCTGAGCGTTTCCTCTGGAGATAACTCGCTTTTTCCTAAAAGTGTGGGATTAGTCGTAATTCCCGCAATCCAGCCGAACTTGCTCGCTGCTTTTGCTTCCGCTACAATTGCTGTATCGAGATAAATTGCCATCAGCTCTAAACCTTCAGTTTATTGATAATTTCCAGATGCTTGTTTTCGGCTTGAGGTAAATCGCCGTCCGAAATTAATTATTAGGCTTTAACAATATCAGAATTTCGCAAATATTACTGTTAAGCAAATATAACAAATCTGTGATTTCGATCACAGATAGTAATGTCTAAGTTTTGACTTATAAGTTTTGAATTCAATAAGAATTGTGTAAAAAAACCAGATTTCTGAGGGAAAGTGCAGAAGTTCTATTGAGTAACACTCATATGATGCCCAGTTGATCGACCATAATAAAATTGGTTTGTAGTGAGGACTAAAGTCCCCAGATTTATGGAGGACTTTAATCCTCACTACAAACACCTTTAAACTCAAAGCTTTCAAGTTATTTAGTAACTGCGATTGTCGGTAGAGAAAAATCGACTTCCCAAATCCCGGATACAGATAAGTTGGATTTGTAGTAAGGGTTATGTATGTAAAAACTCAAGGAGGGGACTTAGAAAATGACTCAACAAGAAAATCAGCAGCCACAAGTCAGCCTTGAGACATCTTCTGAAGAAGCCCAGGTGGAAGAACCAGCAGCAACGGCTGAAGAATTACTGAGAAATCCTAATTCTGAAACTCCATTTCAAATATTTGAAAAGAGTACCAAAGATACTTTGAATGCTCTAGGACGTTTGATGATTGTGACCCTAAATTGGAAGCTGGTGGAACTTTCTAAACGCCAGTAATATCAATTTCGGTTGTACTCAAAAATGACTGTTGACTATATATCGATTTAAAAATTGAAGTTTGTAGTGATACCAATTTAATGGGTCGTTGCACATATCTCGATCCCCTAAATCCCCCTTAAGAAGCTATGCCTTATAAGGATCTTTCTTGACAATCCTGAAAGCTTTGTAAATCAAGGCTTTTGGGAGCAATCACGACACAAGCCTTGACAATTTAACAACCTTGTTTATTGAAAATAGCTGGCATTTATTGAGAATTGGCGATCGAGGAATAAGGGTTTGATAGCCTCGATCGCGATCGCTCTCAAATGTTAAGAAAGATGTTTATAACGCATAGCTTATTAAGGGGGGTTAGGGGGGATCGAAATTCTATGCAGCCTCATAAAAAATTGGTATGAGGACTACTTAATATTTGCGGAACCAACGGCTTGGGAAATCGAATTAAATCCGCATTCTTCTAACTTTTGCAGCAAACCTTGGAGAATTCGGCGCACCATCCAAGGCCCTTCGTAAACCCAACCCGTGTAAACTTGAATTAGACTTGCGCCGGCGGCTATTTTTTCCCAAGCGTCTTCGGCGGTAAAAATGCCGCCAACTCCGATTATTGGTAATTCGCCTTTTGTATACTCCCAGATAAATCGAATCACTTCTGTCGATCGCACTCGCACTGGAATCCCGCTAATTCCGCCAGCTTCTTCGGCGATTGGTTTGCCGGTTTCTCGCAATATTTGTGTTTTCAATCCGTCGCGGCGGATGGTGGTGTTTGTGGCGATGATTCCTGCTAGTTGGTAGGTTTTTGCTAAGTCGAGGATTGAGACGATCGCCTCTGATGTCAAATCCGGCGCAATCTTAACTAAAATTGGTTTGATTCCCTGATTTTCTTGTTGCAAATCTTCCAAAATTGTGCTAAGTCCAGCAGCGTCTTGGAGCGATCGCAATCCCGGCGTATTCGGAGATGAAACGTTGACGACAAAATAGTCGCCGTAGTCTTTGAGTAGCTTAAAACTCTCCAAATAGTCGGCGGCGGCTTCCTCTAACGGTGTTACCTTAGATTTACCGAGATTGATGCCGATCGGGAACGGGGACTGAGGCTGGTGCTGTGCCGCTTCAAACCGGGCTGCCATTGCTGCGGCTCCTTGATTGTTAAATCCCATGCGGTTGAGGGCTGCACTGTCCTCTGTTAAGCGAAACAAGCGAGGTTGGGGGTTTCCCGGCTGTGCTTGGCTGGTGACAGTGCCGAGTTCGGCAAAGCCAAAGCCAAAATTTGCCCAAATATCGGCAGCTACGCCGTTTTTATCAAATCCCGCGGCTAAACCGACAGGATTTTGAAAGCTCAGTCCCCACAATGATTGTTCGAGTCGAGAATCTGCGACTCCCAAAGATTTTTGCAATCGGGAGAGGATTTGGCTGGTTGCTGGGTTTGACTGGTTTCTGGCTGCGAGTTCGAGGACTTGAAGAGTGCGGTTGTGCAGCCACTCGGCATCGGTTTTGAAGACCGAAAACAGCAGCGGGCGTACACTTGATTGATAAATATCCAATGATTTGTACTGGGGCAATTTACGAATGCAAAATAAAAATATTCGGGATTCAGACTGCGAAGGTGAGGTTTTGACTTCAACTTCGATCGACTTTATCCAATGTTTTAGATTGAAGCATAATTGAGACGACTATATTATAGGTTGATTCTGTTTATTTTAATTTTTTAAATTTTTAAGTTGGTAATTTGAAATTGGACAAAGGTGCGGGGAAGCTGGGCAATGGGGCATGAGCATAGACTGAAGGATTTAGACGAACAAATCACGGGGCTGGAACAGGTTCTCCAGATTCTCCGAGAAGAGGAGAATGTGGAAGTGCTGCTGGAGGGCACTCTCGCTTATTTGCAAGCAGAGTTTGACTGGCGGTTGATTTGGATCGGGTTGTACGATCGACAAGCTCACCGATTGTTCGGGAAAGGTGGCATGACTCCTAACGGCGATCTGTCTTTTCTGAAACAGCGGTTTGCCCTAAACCCGGGGGATTTGCTGGAACAAGTGGTGATTCAGCTTCAGCCGGTGGAAGTCGCGGATTTGCGATCGTCCAACAGAGCTGGAGAATGGCGCAAAGCTGCACAAACTTTCAACATTCAAGGTACGACTGTGTTTCCGCTCCGCTACAAAGACCGTTGCTACGGTGTAATTTTGCTCGGGACTGATGTGTCGGGATACGAAACGGAGTCGGGGGAAAAAACGCAGTTGGCGATCGTATTTGGAGCGCTGGCAACTGCTCTTTATCAAATAGAAAAAGACTGGCAGCAACAACAAGTTAAACGCCCAGATGAATCTCTTTTGGCGCTGATTTCACAGTTGCGGGAACTGCGATCGCTCGATCAATACTTGCAGGCGGTAGTCGAACAAGCCCATGATTTTATTGAGCCGACGCGCACTAATGTTTATTGGTTTGAGGGAGAGCGACGCTATTTTTGGCGGCGAGTCAGCAACCGCCAAGTTAATCCTGGTTTGGGCGGGCAGGGCCGACCGGCTTCGGGTATCACGGTGCAAGAATTGGGCGAATTTTATCAGGCTTTGGCAGCGGAAGAAATTGTTTGGATCGGCGAATCTCATAGTTCTTTGAAAACTGAACTAACTGGGAAGTTGATGCAGCAAATTCGTGCTCGTTCTCTGTTGGCGGCGCCGATTGTTTTGGAAGGGGAATTGTTGGGATTTCTGGCAGTTGAAGCGAGCGAGCCGCGGATTTGGCAAGACAATGAAAAACATTACCTGCGGGGAGTGGCGCAGTTGGTGGCTCTGACGGCTCCTCTGTCGGAGATGGAGGACAGGATTGAGCAAATTGAGCTCGATCGAGATTTAACTGCCGGAATCGCTCGCGCCATCTACAGCGATGCTGACTGGGAAGCGACTTTGAAAAATACGGCTGAGCAGTTGTGCGGACGGCTCAAATGCGAATACTTTTTGCTGCTGCTGTACGCCGAAGAACAAAATTGCTTTGAAATTGTCTCCCAAAATCTGCCCCGCAACCGCAGGCAAGTACCCTCGCCATTGCTGGCCCTGGATGTTGCTGATGTGTTGCTGTTGCAAGCAACTGGCGAACCTCTGGCTATTGAGAATTGGGAGGAAGATAGGCGGTTGGGCGCTTGGCGGGAAGTGTTGGGGGAAGCGGGGGTGCGATCGCTTTTGGCATCGAGCACTCGGGGGAAAAAGGCAGAGGGAGAAAACCCGAGTCGAAAATCGAAACTCGAAAATCGAAACTCGAAAATCGAGGGTTTGCTGGTTGTCGGGCACAGTGCAACTCGTACTTGGAAGCGCGCGGAGCGAGAATTGGTGCGGGTAGTCAGCCAACAGCTAGGATTGATTCTGCACTCCTGGCAGCAGAGTTCGGAAATTGACAAATATCAGCAGTTTGAACGATCGATCAAATCGGGTTTGGCAATTTTGCAGCATTCTGGCGAGGAGCAATCTGGGCAAGGGAAATCTGCTGCTTCACCGATGATTTTCCCAGATTTGCGGCTGCAAAAGCTCGATCGAAACTTTGCTCAATACGTTTCCCAGACAATTTCTTGTCCTTTGGTAGCCATAATTACTTGGAACCCTGACCAGGAGGAAGGTTTAATCTCTGCGACGGTTGCTGCAAATCCGGTATTTGCCCTCAATCCCGAAGCCGTGATCCCTGTTCAAACAGATGCTTTGATCCAGCAAACCCTAGCAGCATCGGGCACGCTGCAACAGAGCATGAGCCAACTGCCGCTGGCGACGAAGCGGTGGCTGCGCAGTCCGGGAATTGGCGAAATTCTGGCGGTGGCGCTGCGGACTTCCCCACAACACGCTCCTGTGGGCATTGTGTTGGTGGCGGACGCTGCGGGTCGCCAGTGGTCAGAGTTGTCGGTGAATTTACTGAGTTCGATGGCGGATCAGTTGGCTTGGTGGCGCAGGTATTTGGCGGTGCAATCGGCCGCCGATTCGCAGCGATTGGATCTGGAGATGCTCAACTGGTACAAGCAGCGCCGTTTCGAGGATTTTTACCGGACTGTGGGAGCGGGAATCAAGGAGTTGGGGGAGTTGAGTCAGTCGATTTTGCAGTCGGCAAAGGAGCAAAAGGATGCTCTGAAAACTTTGCGCTATCAACAGGTTTTGCGGCAAGTTGGCAATGCTTTGGGGTCAACTCATTTGCTGCTGAAACAGGAACAGTGGCGACTGCAATTTGGACAAGATGCGGTGCTTGTGAGTGCTTGGATGAGGCGATCGATCGAACGAACGGCTCCCTTGGTCAAACAGTCGGAAGTCTTGCTAGAAGTCAACAGAGAAACTGCTGTGTCGCTGCCTGCGAACCAGACTTTGAGCGTTCGCGGGGACAGTATCAAGCTGGATTTGATCCTATGCGAATTGTTGATTGCCGCTTGCAGGCGATCGTCTGTTGGTGACAAAATTGAAATTCGGTCTCAGCTTGTGGGGGAAGATTTGCTAGAATTGTCTGTGATTGATAGTGGCCAAAAGTGCGATCGACAGTTAATTGCTGCCTTCAACGGCGGTTCCGGCGATATATTAGCCGTTTCTGCCAATAGGTCGATCGGGCAAAATCTCTTAATTTGTCAGCGAGCAGTACGCTTAATGGGGGGAAACTTGTCTTTAGAAATGTTAGAAAATAATTTAATTATCGCCCGATTAGTGCTACCTCTAGCCAATTCTTAATCTTGCTGCGATCGAGGATTGTAGAGGCGGTTTCACCAACAATAATTACCTCTAAACCAATAATCTCAATTCCGGTTGTATCGGAATTAATCTTACCCAAAATCAGGACACGGCAGTGCCGTGTCCCTACAATTAATCCCGGTAGGGAAACGGCACTGCCGTGTCCTCGCTTGTCATTCCGGCGCAGCCAGAATTGATATAATCTCTTGACACTCCCCGGCCTAAAGGTAAATCATCACCAACCTCTTTCTGGTTTAGCTACAATCTATATTTTTACTGATATCTTCTTGCACCATTCTTAGGTATGAACGGGCTTTCCGGCCCGTTCCACAATCCATCAAGTTTCTTGTGTTGTCGGCATCTTGTCCGCCCCTAAAAGACTTTCAGAATTCGGGAAAAACCTTTGAGTAATCCAAGCAGTTACAATATGAGAAAGCAATCCCATCGGCCCAGCAAACAAACACAAAGCCAGAGAATGAATCGTCCAAACTCCTGTGCGCTGTCCTTCCAAATAAATCCAGCGCCCCACAAACAAATCCATCACTAAAAAATGTATCCATCCCGTAGCCGCCGCCGTTTCCTCCCCCAGAAACTTAGCAATATCTGCTAGCTTGGGATTGGACAAAGCAGCAGCATTTTCCGGCGTCAGACTGCTACCAAACAAATATATGTACAAGATGGCTAGCACTGCAAACGGAATAAAAGAATTCATCACTTTTCGAGTAATTCCCCAGTTGGGCAATAAAATCATAATTGCCCAGAAAGGCAAAACGAACAGATTAGCTACATCAAAGATTAGTTCTGGTGTCATAGTTAGCTGTTGGCTCCTGCGAATAAATGCAATGCAATAGAGGCTATTAAGATTAGTTTACACAATTTTTGCTGAGATTTCTCAAAATCCTAAAAAAACCTAATCCACAAATGAACGATAATTGCTATAATGAACGCAGCGATCGAATACAATAAAATTGGTTCGTAGTGAGGACTTTAGTCCGCAGATTTTTGAAGGACTAAAGTCCTCACTACGAACCTTTTAGATTTTGGGTAATTGACGGACACGCTAATGATAGCTCTAAGGTGCGCCGAAGATCACCCTACATATAGAGGTTTTGCGCAAATCTAAAATCCCATGACAACAACTTATAATAACTTTTCAGATTGGTGCAAGCACAAAGATAATCTCTCTCCCGGTGCGAAACATACGGTAGATATACTGTTACAAGCCTCAGACACGACCGAGTGCGATCGGGCAAATCAACTGCTTTCGACTACAACAGAACTAAATCTCAAACTTTCTCAACTTACGGATATCAGTCCCCTTTCATCTTTCACTCAACTTACTAATCTGATCCTCGACAGCAATCAAATATCAGACATAACTCCCCTGCAATCTTTAATCAACCTAAAAAGTCTGATTATGGATGTCAATCAAATATCAGATATCAGTGCGCTTTCATCTCTCACAAATCTGACGAGACTCGTTCTAGATACCAATCAAATATCAGATATCAGTCCCCTAGCATCTCTAACTAATCTTAGCGCACTTGTCTTGTTTGACAACAAAATTTCTGACATCAGTCCCGTGAAAAATTTAACTAACTTAAATGCACTGATCCTTTACAAAAATCAAATTTCGGATCTCACTCCTCTAGCAAATCTAACGGAACTTCAAACACTCTACCTTTATAAGAATAACATCTCGGATCTTAGCCCGCTGGCTTCTTTGAAAAATCTAAATACGCTGTTTCTATTCGAGAATCAAATATCTGACCTGAGTCCGCTAAAATCCTTAACCAACTTAAAAAAATTGGTTTTATTCCAAAATCAAATATCCGATATTAGTCCCTTGGCATCGCTAACTAATTTAATTGAACTAAACCTCGGTAATAATCAAATATCAGACATCAGTCCGCTGAAAAGCTTAACCAATTTGACTCAACTTTATCTATTCAATAATCCGATTTCCGATAGCAGCCCGCTGCAAGCTTTAAATAACTTATTTTTGCTGGACTTGTACAATAATCAAATTTCTGATATTACTGCTCTGCAATCTTTGCAAAAGTTAGTTGGGCTCGACTTGCGCGGGAATCCGATTGTTAGTAAAATTTGTCCTGTCAATCCTGAATCTATATGTCGGTTTTAATTCTTAAGATGAGAGACTGCTGATGATTAGTACGATATAATATCTAACACCAGTATAAGGAGAAAGTAATGAGTGCACACGATGCTTTGATGTTAGGATTGCTACTGTTGCCAGGTTTGGCTTTGTCGATCGCAGTTATGAGCGCTTTTGCCGCTGGTGGATAATCGGTTTTGGGAGCACCCCGATTTTATAAAAAGCAAGAAATTAGGAGACGGTAGTGCCGTGTCCCTACAATATTGTCTTGGGTAGGGAGACTGCACGTGCAGTCTCCTCTATCATGTCTGAGTGCAACCGGAATTTATATTATCTTTGGAAAACCATCTTTTCCAACTACCAATTCACAAAAATTGTGCTGTCATATCCGAATTGACCAAAGTATTTGCACACAAAATACCCGATGCTGCGACGGCGGGGACGCCAATTCCCGGCATGGTGCTGTCTCCCACCCGATACAAGCCTTTGACTGGGGTTTGTGGCCCCGGAAAAGTGCCTTTTCCGGCGGCGATTGCAGGGCCGTAGGTTCCTTGATATCGGTGCAAAAATCGGGCGTGGGTTAGCGGTGTGCCGATCGACTCCAGGACTATTCGCGATCGCAAATCCGGTATAATCTTTTCTAAAGCTTGAAACAGAGATTGCGATCGTTCTCGTTTTCTTTCCTGATAACCATCGCCGTATTCCCAACCTGCATAGGGTTCTAAAGTATAAGCATGAATCGCGTGATGTCCGGGCGGTGCGAGAGTTGCATCCCACACTGTCGGAATCGAAATCATGCAAGTATTTCCTGGTACTGTAATATCAACCTTGCTGTCATGAACGACGACATGGTGACCAGTCAATCCTTCTAGTCCTACCGCTTTAATGCCTAAATGTAGGTGCATGAAACTGTCTACCGCTGGCATCGACAAGCTGTTTTTTCGATAACTTTCCGGCAAATCTTCCGGCCGCAGCAACTTTGTATAAGTATCCCAAACTGTGGCATTTGAAATGACAATTGGGGCCTGGATAATTTCGCCATTTTGCAAGCGAATGCCCGTGGTTTTGCCCGATTCAACTAATATTTGTTCGACGGGAGTTCCCAGGCGCAATTTTCCTCCCCAGCGCTGCAAACCTCTAACTAAAGCATCGACGATCGCACCACTGCCACCTACAGGATATTCGATCGCGCTGTGCGATCGTTCGCCAATCATAAAAGCTATTTCCGGCGCCACAGTTTCGTGCGCTTTCAAACCCGACAGCAAAAAGCACTCCAAATCAATCAAACGCCGCACCCAAGGGTCACGCACGTCCCGATCCATCAAGGTACCGGCCGAACCCGCGATCGTACCTACCAACGGCAACAGCTTCAGCAAAGCAGGCGAATACCGAGACAGCAAAACAGATATCAACTGCCAGTCCGATCTCAGCGCTAAAGCCGGAATTCCACGCAAAGCCTCATACAAAACTAATAAGTTTTCTTGAAATCTATGTAATTCTACAGCACCTTGTGGTGTGAATTTAGCGACAGCATCTAAGTAATTTCTCGCATCAGCATAAACTGGCAAGCTTCCCTCGGGAAAATGGTAATGACCCAGCGGATCGTAGGAAATTGCTGCGATCGATTCCTCCAGCATATTAAGGACTTGTGACAAAGGATTGAGAGACTGCGGGTCAGTCAAACCGCAATAAAAAGAAGGCCCCGAATCAAAGTGAAATCCCCGGCGCGAAAAGCTGTGAGCCGCACCGCCCGCTATGGTGTGGCTCTCGCAGACGAGTACCCGCTTGCCGTAGCGAGCTAGCATCGAGCCGGCGACTAAGCCACCAATGCCGCTGCCAATTACGATCGCATCAAAGTCTTGCATTTATCAAATGTGGTATAATTTTATTATTTCTTGCTGACTGTTGACAGGGTATTTTTTGGGAGGAACACTATGCAAGCTTTATCTATCTTAGATGAAGTTGTTCGCGAATTAGAACAAGATGTCAATCTCTCGCGCATTAAAAAAATCATATTTTTTGCTTGTAAAGAGTGCTGGGAAAACGATCCGGCCCAGCTTGCTGGCGCCGATATCAGGAGTTTAATTGAAGAACTCTGTACTAAATACCGCAGGTTAGAAGATATTGAAGAAGTTTTAAACACTATAGTTGCCAAGGTCAATAAAAAAACCGAGTACGCTTTAGTGACCGATCAAATCGTCTGCCAACTGAGCCGACTTTATGAATATCAAGATTTTACAAAATTAGAAACAAACATATCTAATTTTGGCGGTTACGAAGCACCTGCATTTGATGACCACTTCAGTTCGGAACTGCCAGCAGGAGAAGCCAACGAAAGAGACGCCGGAAATCTATTTGATGTCCGACAAAAAATTTTACAGCAAACTAATCCACTGAGGGCGAAAATCCTGATTTTTTCTACCCTTTATCACCAGTTTACTTTTAGCGATCGCGACTGGCTGCTGCTAAAAACCCAAGAACTTGACAACCTGCTCCGACAACTGTTTAATGTCTGTGGCAGCCTAGCCGAACTCGAATCTCAGTTATACAAAACTTCGGAAAATCTCGACAATACAGACGAATGCGACCAAGCAGCTAGCGTGATTATCAAAGCGATGAATCCTTGTTACGTAAAATTGCAACAGGAAGAACGCGATCGAGCCGAAGATTCCGCTAGCGAAGATTACGATCAGACGCATTTAAACAACAGTGTTTATGAAGAGATCGAGCAGGTTGACAGACGCAGTGATTATTTTGATACGGGCGATATTACTCACATCATTCAAGCTGCTCCGAGTCACTATCATTATGACCCGCAGAAAGTTTACTTAGTGCCGGACACGGTAGAAAATGTACAGTTTAAAGAACCCGAAACCAGCAGCAATAATTCCACTGCCGATTTCAGACAGGAATTGGTAGAAATACTCCCAGTTTCAGAAATGCCGACAGTTATCGCAAGTGTCGAGTCCGCAGAGCTTGTTACTATAAATATTAGCGATTCCATCAAGCGGAAGCTGGGATTGGAAGAAGAAATCAAAGGATTAGTTAATCAAAGTGCTAACTCCGCAACGGCGCAAATAGAAAAGATATTCAGCGAGTTAGAAGCTGCCCTGAACGGAAATTTTTCTACAGAAAGTTCAGAGGAACGTTTGTGTTGGAAATATAAAAGTCTCAGAGATTATGTCGGAAAAGTTCATGAATTTACAGATAAATTAATAGAAATATTGAGCGAAGTAGAGTCAAAAGAAAGCAGTCTCTCTCCTTCAGAAACCCAGAAAAATATTCCAGAAAATCTTTCAGAAACACAGCCGGAGCAAAACTCTAGCCCGAAACCAAATCAGTATCAGCTTGTGGAAATGGCCAAACAAGGCAAACCAAAGGCGATCGCCCTATTGATAAATCAATTACTACAGCCTAAAGGAATTACTGCTACAGCAGGATTTAAAGACGGTTGGCTGCACATCATTCTGGAGTCTGCCGAAGTACCAAACCAAGAGGCTACAGCTATATACATTCACAAAAAATTGTGTACATTAAAATCACAATATCTGACTAACGTCAGAATTCACGGGCGACAATTAGGTAACAAAACAGTTGCTTGGACTCAAGAATTTGTGAATCAAACTAATTAAATGTTCAGACTGACTACTGAGACTAAACAAGCTAAATTAACAAACCAAAGACTGAGATTCAATAAATCTAGAAATAGTAAACTTTACCTAATTAGAACAAAAAAATATGAATGCTAGCGAAGTTTTAAGACGATATACATCAGGAGAGCTAGATTTTCAAGGCATGAATCTTAGAGGCATCTACCTAAATGGTGTCGATTTAATTGGCGTCAACTTAAGCAGTGCTGACCTCTGTAGTGCGAACTTAGCGATGTCGTACCTGAGCAGAATCAACCTTCAGCGCGCAAATTTAACTAATGCAAAGTTGTGCGGTGCTAACTTAAATCAGGCAAACTTAAGCGGAGCAAATTTATCAGATGCAGACTTCCACGGAGCTACTTTGCAAGGTGCAGACTTTCGCAAAGCCAACATCTCTTTAGCAGTTTTCATCGATGCAAATTTGAGCGATGCAGATATGCGAGGCGTCAATTTGCAAGGTGCAGATTTGCGTGGAGCCTGCTTGCGTGGTGCAAATTTGCGCAAGGAGCAGCGGCTTTTTGAGGGTGCAAATTTACGAGGTGCAAATTTGCAAGGTGCAGATTTGCGTGGAGTCAATTTGCTAGGTGCAGATTTGACTAAAGCTAATCTTAGTCAAGCGAATTTGACTGAAGCATCTCTGCGGGAAACAAATCTGACTCAGGCGAATCTTAGCGAAGCTATTTTAGATGGCGCATTTTTGACTGAAGCAACTTTGGTAGAAACAAATTTTTCTTTCGCTGTAATGACAAATGCTAAGTTGGAAAGAGCTGTGTTAATTGATGCTGAATTAGCTGGCGCTAACTTGCGGGGTGCTCTTCTTCCTGATGTTAAGTTGAGCAATGCTAATTTAGTGATGGCTGACTTGAGTCGAGCTAATTTGGTGAGGGCTGATTTGAGTCGAGCTAATTTTAATCAGGCAAATTTGAGTGAGGCCGATCTGACTGATGCTTACCTGGCTAGAACAGATTTGCGGGAGGCAATTTTGCACCGCACAACCTTGATTAGGGCAGATTTGAGCACTGCTAATTTAGGAGGAGCTCAATTGCGCGGTACAATCATGCCAAATGGAGAAGTGCACGGGTAGTTGGGAATTGGAGAGTCTGATGTTAGTGCTTATATGAATTTCGGTTGTATCGGAATTGATATTAGTATTGATAATGATTGTATCACCAATCAAAACAAAAAGTATCGCTGCGCCATCGGCAAAACAGTTGCCGGTTCGCAAATCAATAATTCTCCATCCGCCCTCACTTCATAGGTTTCTGGATCGACTTCCATGTGCGGCAAATAATCGTTGAGTTTCATATCTCTTTTACTAATTTGTCGCGTACCGGAAACTGCTACAGTTGGCTTTTGTAAACCGAGCTGTGCGGCAATATCTCGATCGCACGCAGCCTGCGAAACAAACGTCAAACAAGTCGCCCCGATCGCACCGCCAAAACTCCCAAACATCGGCCGCATATGCACCGGCTGCGGCGTCGGAATGCTGGCGTTAGCATCTCCCATCTGCGAATAGGCGATCGCCCCTCCCTTAATCACCATCTCCGGTTTCACCCCAAAAAAAGCCGGCCTCCACAAACACAAATCCGCCAACTTCCCCTCTTCAATCGAACCAACATACTGACTAATTCCATGAGTAATCGCCGGATTAATTGTGTATTTAGCAATGTACCGCTTCGCCCGAAAATTATCATTATCTCCCTCTGTGGAACGGGCATCTTGCCCGTTCAAAATCCCTCTTTGCACCTTCATTTTATGAGCACTTTGCCAAGTCCGAATAATGACTTCCCCAACTCTTCCCATTGCCTGGGAGTCCGAAGAAATCATGCTAAAAGCACCTAAATCGTGCAATATATCTTCAGCAGCAATCGTTTCTCTTCTAATTCTCGATTCAGCAAAAGCCACATCTTCAGGAATACCCCGATCCAAATGGTGGCACACCATCAACATATCTAAATGTTCTTCCAAAGTATTGACAGTGTAAGGGCGAGTCGGGTTAGTTGACGAGGGCAAAACATTAGCTTGTCCGCAAACTTTGATAATATCCGGCGCGTGTCCACCGCCCGCACCTTCAGTGTGATAAGTATGAATTGCCCGATTCTTAAAAGCGGCAATTGTAGCTTCCACAAATCCTGATTCATTGAGAGTATCCGTGTGAATTGCAACTTGCACGTCGTACTCTTCAGCTACACTCAAACAAGTATCAATTGTTGCTGGTGTAGTCCCCCAATCTTCGTGGAGTTTCAAACCCATTGCACCGGCCAAGATTTGTTCCACTAATCCTTGAGGCTGACTGCTATTTCCTTTACCTAAAAACCCTAGATTGACGGGAAAAGCATCAGCGGCTTGCAGCATTCTGTACATATGCCAAGGCCCGGGAGTGCAAGTTGTGGCGTTAGTACCCGTTGCTGGGCCCGTACCGCCGCCGATCATTGTCGTGATGCCAGAGGCGATCGCCACTTCAATTTGCTGCGGACAAATAAAGTGAATGTGAGTGTCAATTCCCCCCGCAGTCAGAATCATGCCTTCGCCCGCAATTACTTCTGTACCGGGCCCGATAATAATATCTATCCTATCTTGAATATAAGGATTTCCGGCTTTACCAATTTTGTAAATTTTGCCTTCTTTAATCCCGACATCTGCTTTAACTATTCCCCACCAATCTAATATTAAAGCATTAGTAATTACCGTGTCAACTGCGCCGTCAGCATTAGAAATTGGCGATTGTCCCATACCGTCGCGGATGACTTTACCGCCGCCGAATTTCACTTCATCGCCGTAGGTTGTGAAGTCTTTTTCAACTTCTATGAATAATTCGGTATCGGCTAAGCGGACGCGATCGCCCGTTGTCGGCCCGAAGGTTTCCGCATAGGCGCGGCGCTCCATTCTGTAACTCATATTAATTAGCTCCTCATTTAACTATTTGTTATTTTCGCAATATTGTTGATAATATTCAAATGGTTTCTCATTCATCTAACATACCGTTCACTCTCCCATTAAAGCCGTAGACTTCACGACTGCCGACAAAAGGTACTAATTGCACTTGCTTTTCATCTCCCGGTTCAAATCTAACTGCTGTCCCCGCCGGAATATCTAACCGCATTCCTTTTGCTTGTTCACGATTAAATGCTAAGGCTTCGTTTGCCTCATAAAAGTGATAGTGGGAACCAATTTGTATGGGTCGATCGCCCGTATTTGCTACCATCAGCCGCACTGTTTCACGTCCTGCATTTAATTCTATTTCACCGTCTGAAACAATCATTTCTCCCGGAATCATATCTTTCTCCTGCGAGTTTATGCGGTTAAATATTTAACGAATTGGATCGTGTACTGTCACCAACTTAGTTCCGTCAGGAAAAGTCGCCTCCACCTGCACTTCATGCACCATTTCCGGTATCCCTTCCATCACATCTTCACGTGTCAGGAGAGTTGTGCCATAACTCATTAAATCGGCGACAGTGAGGCCATCTCTAGCTCCTTCTAAAAGGGCGGCAGAAATATACGCAACTGCTTCTGGATAGTTTAATTTTAAACCTCTTTGTTTCCGGCGCTCTGCTACCAGGGAAGCGGTGAAAATTAGCAGTTTGTCTTTTTCTTGGGGCGTGAGTTGCATTTTTATTCGGGTAAGTGCGATCGCATTATTGGTTCGAGTTCAACTATCAGCGGCGGTAAATCTATTGAAACTAAAATACGATCCTATTTTACCCAAACTCGGGGCAAACAGCAAGGGCGTTCTGAAAAAGACAAGCGCAATAAATCCCAAATGCCGACAAACCAGTCCCTAGCCGCAGCGGTGGAAGAACCGCGATAGCGGCACAGCAAACCGTTAGGAATACGAGTCACGCCGATGGTGGAGTTACCAGGATTAATTGTTGCTTCAGATGGCAAAGCTCGCACTTTTTCCAAGAGTTCTGTGCTGATAGGTTCGCCTACCCAAGCCAGGGTAGCGACAACGGGTTTTCCGGCCAATCCGTGAGGACTTTCGAGCATTTTTGCGCCGCCTGCGAGCAACTGTCTGTCAATCCATAAAGGGCTATTTTGCTGCCAGATTTCGGTGTGCGATCGCCATTTTCCCGACAAAAATTTTTCACCCCTGGCAGTGCGTCCAAATCGCGTAATTTCCCACAGCAAAATACTCGCTTGCGGTGCTAATTCTACCCGCAAGTTTTGCTGATAAATTGCACCATCAAAAACAATTGTTTCCTGTGGTAGCCATTCTAAATTAGCACCTGGTTCTAGTTTAATGTCGATATTTTGTTGCGATTCTAGTCCGGTGCTGCGGTAGATTTTACTAGCAGCAGCGCTGGTAATCAAGGCTTTGGCGTTGGGTTGGAGGTGAAAATTGCTCGAAAGTCGATCGCCCCCAACAACTCCCCCAGCCGTGTGTAAAATGACACTGTGGCAAATCTCTTTCCCTTCAGGATAGAACGGGCGCTGCACTTTCAGGGGTGCTTGCATTTGATTGTGAATGATTTGAGTTGAGCCATCGCGGTTGGCGTAGACTAAATTCAGGCGGCCGTGCCATCCATTTATCTTATTTGCAGCTTGTTCAGTCGAGTTTTGAATCACCGATTTTTAGAATTAAAGAATAGACATTATCACAAATATACTATTACTCCCCGCTACCCAACATTCCGCCAGGGACTTAAGTCCCTGGCGGGCTATGACAAAAGGTAACAATAATACAAGATAGCAGATTATACTAATTAATATGCGTTTTAAATTATCCTCCCATGCCAGCCACCCCTGAAAGCCTCCAGAAATTCGTCACCTACTGCCAGCAACACATTACAGGCGATGAAAAAGGACAAGCACAGGTATTTTTAGACCGATTCTTTCAGGCTTTCGGTCACGACGGGGCATTAGAAGCAGGCGCAACCTATGAGGAACGCATCGAAAAAAGCAGCAAAAAAGGTCAAATGGGATTTGCTGATTTGGTGTGGAAAAAGCACGTTTTGATTGAAATGAAAAAGCGCGGTGAAGACTTGACTAAAAGAGAACACCGCACCCAAACAGAACGCTATTATATCCGCCTCAAAAAAGACGATCGCCCGCGCTACGTGATGATGTGCAATTTTGACGAGTTTCACATTTACGATTTCGACCTTCAGCCGGATCAGCCTGTAGACATTATATCCCTAAAGCAATTGCCCGCGCGATCGCCCGCTTTTGCCTTCATGGAATCTACCAGCCGCCGCCCCATATTCAAAAACAACCAAGTCGAGATTACCGAAAAAGCTGCTAGCAGAATGGGAATGCTGCTGGAAATGTTAATTGAGCGCGGTAAAGAGCGCAAAGTTGCTAAATTTGATCGGTTTCAAGCACAGCGATTTGTGTTGCAGTGCGTCTTAGCAATGTTTGCCGAAGATAGGGGATTATTGCCGCCCGCACTGTTTACTCGCTGCGTCAAAGATTGTCTGGAGGGTGCAAGTTCTTACGATGTTTTGGGCGGCTTATTTCAAGCAATGAATCAGTAGGGAATTACCCCCGCAGGGCGTTATGAAGGAGTCGAATATTTCAACGGCGGATTATTTTCGGAAATACACCCCATTGAACTGCAACAGGGAGAATTGAAAATATTAGAAGTTTGTGCCGAACAAAATTGGAGTCAGGTACGCCCTTCTATTTTTGGCAATATCTTTGAATCGGCTTTGAAAACAGATAAAAAACAGCGCCGCGCTTACGGGATTCACTTTACTACAGAGGGAGACATTCGCCGCATTGTTTTGCCCACAATTAGCTATTACTGGGAAGAGCGAATTAATGCTGCAAATACCGTAGCCGAACTGCAAAATTTGCACCTAGAATTAGGTCGCTATCGCGTCTTAGATCCGGCTTGCGGTTCTGGTAATTTTCTGTATGTAGCTTATCAAGAACTCAAGCAAGTTGAAAAGTTACTTTTAGATAAGCTAAACGAGTGCGACGGTACAAGAGGTTACATGAATTTAGTCACGCCGCAGCAATTTTACGGCATGGATATTAACTCGTTTGCGGTAGAGTTGGCGCGGGTGACGTTGATGATTGGCCGCAAGGTGGCGATCGACAATTTGGGATTGAAAGAACCTTCTCTGCCTTTAGATACTTTGGATAAAAATATTGTCTGTGCTGATGCTTTATTTACAGATTGGGTAAAGGCTGACGCGATTATCGGGAATCCCCCATTTTTAGGCGGAAAGCACATGAGAATTGCCCTGGGAGATGAATATATTGACCGCGTGTTTAAACGCTTTCCTGATGTGAAAGATTCGGTTGATTTTTGTGCTTATTGGTTTCGCATTGCTCACAATAATTTAGAACTAAATGGCCGGGCTGGTTTAGTTGCTACTAATTCAATTAGTCAAGGTAAAAGTCGTGCTGCTGCTTTAGATTATGTCGCGCAAAATGGCGGTCACATTTATGCGGCAGTTTCTACTCAGCCTTGGTCTGGTGAAGCTAAGGTTCATGTGAGTTTGATTAACTGGAGCAAGGAAAAGCCGAAAGTTTACTATTTAGATAATCTCGCGGTTTCCAGTATTAACTCTTCGCTGCAAGCTACGATTGATGTTTCTCAAGCTGCTAGGTTGTCAGCGAACTCAAACAAATGCTTTCAAGGTGTAATTCCGGTTGGTATGGGGTTTATTACGAGCGAACAACAGGCTCAGGATTGGATTAAAGCAGATTTAAAGAACCAAGATGTTCTCAAGCTTTTTTCAATGGGTGCAAACTTAGCTCAAAATCCACACGGTAGACCTGAACGTTGGGTAATTGATTTCAATGATATGATGATTGAAGAAGCTATTGATTACGCAATCCCTTTTGAGCATATAAAAGCTACTGTTAAACCAGAACGGGATAAAAACCGCAGGGATACTAGAAGAATTAATTGGTGGAAGTTGGGCGAAAATGCTCCGAAAATGAGAAAAGCGATCGCCCCTTTATCTCACTACTTTGCAGTTCCAGAGGTATCCAAATGGGCTGTTTTCGTTCCTTGCTCTTGTGAATGGCTGCCCGGAAATAAAACTAAAGTCGTTGTCTCTGATGATTTTTATGTTTTTGGCATCCTAACATCTAAAGTTCACCGAATTTGGATGAACGCTCAAAAATCAACTCTCAAAGCAGATATCGCTTACACCCACAATACCTGCTTTGAAACTTTCCCCTTTCCCCAGACACCGACTCGTCAATTAGTAGAGGAAATTCGGGCAACTGCGGTGGAATTGCACGAATACCGCACTCAACAAATGTCAGCGAAACAGTGGGGAATTACTCAACTTTACAATAAGTTTTTTGAAGAACCAACAAGTCAGCTCTTTAAACTCCATGCTAAGCTCGATCGCCAATGTCATGCAGCTTACGGATTTACTGACAGTGACAATATCTTAGACCAATTGCTGGCATTAAATCTAGAACTAGCAGAAACCGAAAAACAAGGCGAGCCAATAGTTGGGCCTGCGGCCCCAAATTAAGAGACAATACTTAATCGCAATCTGAAAAATTTTATCGATTTCCTATCAAATTGTTGCCCAGGATCAAGGCAAAAGTGACATCCGTCCCCAAATAGGAAAGGGAACGGAATTTGCGATCGATTGGCGAGTTGCTGCCTAAAATACGATACACACCGATTCTCGATTTTTTTAAGAAGTTGAGAATCGGCGTGGATCGCACTTTTAACCTAATTTTTATGGGGGCGGAGGGACTTGAACCCACACGACCGTTTCGGGTCAACGGATTTTAAGTCCGTAGCGTCTACCATTCCGCCACGCCCCCCTTCTATGAAATTGCTGTGGGTTTTGAGCCATTCACAACAACAGCCTTTGACTATACAGCCAAAACCCCAATTTACGCAACCCCTAATCGAAAATTTCCCAAAAGTCGCGCTGCATCTCCCCAAGCGGTACAATAGTTAACCAGCTAGCGGAGTGTGTCAGCTTAGTTACCCTGTTATTTTTCCCTTAAACCAAATCTATGTATATTACCTTGCTGCTTTACGCCGTGTTGGCCGGAACCTACCTCCTGGTAGTACCCGCCGCTACCTACGCCTACCTGAACAGCCGCTGGTACGTGGCCACCTCTTTTGAGCGCGGCTTCATGTACTTCTTGATGTTCTTCTTTTTCCCAGGTATGTTGATCCTAGCTCCATTTTTAAATTTTCGGCCCAAACGGCGGCAGATAGAAGCCTAAATGAGACGTATTGATGTAATTGGAATCTGTCTCGGCTTTTTTGTAGCAGGTGGGTTTGTCTACTTGCTGCTGCAATTCGCCGGACTCGACAGCATGAATGCAGGGATTTGGAGTCAGTTATTTTTGGTCGCCGGCTTGATTGGCTGGCTGGTGACTTATTTATTTCGGGCACTTACTCAAAGTATGACCTACAGCCAGCAACTGCAAGAGTACAAAGAAGCCGTTTTGCAGAAGCGGCTGGATGAACTCACTCCCGAAGAATTAGCCAAACTTCAAGCCGAAATTGACCAGGAAAAAGATAGTTAGTTATTGGAAATTGGGAATTGGGAATTGGGAATTGGTAATTGGAACCAACAAATAACAAATAACAACTAACAACTAACAACTGACCAATGACTGATGACTAATGACTAATGACCACTGACTGATGACTAATAACTAATGACTATTTCTAATTGTTTTGAAACGTTGCGAAAAAGCAACCAATGTGCATTGATTCCTTTTATTACTGCTGGCGATCCAGATTTGGAGACAACGGCTAAAGCACTGCAAATTTTGGATGATAATGGAGCAGATGCGATCGAGCTTGGCGTTCCTTATTCAGACCCACTAGCTGATGGGCCGGTGATTCAAGCCGCCGCTACCAGGGCCTTGCAGCGGGGAACGCGGTTAGATCCGGTGCTGGAAATGGTGGCGAAAGTTAGTCCGAATTTGCGATCGCCCATCATTCTTTTTACATACTACAACCCGATTTTGTACCGAGGTATAGAAACCTTCTTGCAGCAAATTAAAAGTGCTGGAGTTCAGGGATTGGTTGTACCAGATTTGCCATTAGAAGAAGCTGCAAGTCTCATTCAACCTGCTAACAAATTAGGGATTGAACTCACATTATTAGTGGCTCCGACAAGTCCCAAAAGTCGCATAGAAGCGATCGCTCGCGAGTCCCAAGGATTTATTTACTTGGTCAGCGTGACGGGGGTTACGGGAGTGCGCGAAGGCTTAGACACGCGAGCCAAAGAGTTGTTGCAAGAACTCCGCAGCATCACTGACAAACCCATCGGCGTCGGGTTTGGTATCTCGAAACCAGAACACGCTCGCCAAGTGAAAGAATGGGGCGCAGATGCTGTGATTGTGGGCAGTGCTTTTGTCAAACGCTTGGCCGAAGGCACTCCAGAACAGGGTTTAGAAGCCATAGGTGAGTTCTGCAAAAGTCTAAAAGCAGCGATTCAAAATGGTTAGGAATTATGCAGATACTTTCAGCCATTAGACAGATGTGGGCGATCGCTATCTGCCGCCACAATTACGATTAAAGACCTTGTTGTACTTGAGATTATACATCCCTTCCTTCTGGTTCCTGACTGGAAGGTTTTTTTTGAGCTTAAAACGCCAAACATTTCAACGCAATGCGGGCACGGAAAACCAAACAGCCATATAGGGAAACGGCAAGCCCTAAGTCCGGCGCTGGGTACGGCGCGGGGTGCTGCAACTTTTAATAATTGGTAAAACATTGAGGAGCGTCCATTCCTTCTTCTATAACTTGAGGAATCTAACTTGAGATAGATGAAAACATCCTGTTTATATTCGTATAATAAAAAAATTGCTTAAGTCCTTAATTTTGTAATGCTAGCCACCTACAAAAATATCAGACATTTGAGCAATTCACAATAGATAAGGAGCATTTTTATGAACAGACTAATTGCATTTCTGAAAAAAATTCGAGCCGTACAAATTTTAACAGTGTTTCTGGCTGGAATTTTAGTATTAGTGAGTACGGCCTGCAGCCGCCCTGACGTGACGGCAGGAAAAACTGATGGGATGACTGGAAAAACCGCAGACCAAATTAGAGAAGAAGTGCCTTCCGGGGCTGTAACTTCCGAATACAAAGGCGGGCAGAATCAATATAGCGATGTCGATCCCAGAACCCCAAATGTTACAGCAACAGAAGCAAAAGCTCAGCTTCTGAAAGACCAAGCGCAGCAAAGAATAGACACGAAATCTAGCAGCGATGTGCGCGAAAACGTGCGGCGGGTAGGGGAGGACGCGCCTGACAAACTAGACCAAATTGGCGAAAAGGTGAAGGACGATGCTCGCACGGCTCAGCGCAAAGCTGATGACTTTGGCGACAAAACCAAAAAAGGGTTTGCTAATCTTAAAGAAAACACTCGCGAAGGCTTGAAGGGAGCAAAAGATATTGTGAAAGAAGCCACCGAGGGAGCAAAAGAAAGAGCAGTAGAGGGTACTGAGTCTCTGAGATACAATACCAGCGGCGGCCAAGAAAATGTCAAAGATGCAGCGCGCAATGTAAAATACAAAGCTGAAGATGTCTCGGATAAGGTTCGCGCGAAAGTGAATCGAGATATTGACAAAGCTCAACGAGCGGCAGACAGAGCGGTAGACGCGATCAACTAATCTCACATAACGCTATTTCCTGCTTTCAAAGCTACAGTCTGACAGGGGTTAAAACCCCTGTCTCATAGCTGGGCTCTGTCGCTTGTAGACTGCATATTACGATTTGATTCGGTTTTAATCGAAGGAAGGCTATTAGCCCAGACGATAGAGTGCAGGGTGGGTTTCAGCAGAATGAAACAGGCGGCACTTTTTTAGGTGGAGACTTGAGCGCTACTGATTTTTCGGATTATTGATCATTTCTATAGATTGTATTTTGATTTTTTGAGGTCGCAATTTTTTACATTGAGTAGCGGAAATTTGGGCGATCGACCTATATTAAATTTACTTAATTAAACATTGTATTACTCAAAACACTATACTGCCGTGTTTCTACCGTCCTTCGCGTTCATTTAACCGCATTTGAGATTAAACGCAGCAAATAACACGTAAGTAACAGGCTTGAATCGCGATCGCCCTAGTATAAAATATTGTTCCTTAATAGATCGGTGGAATTTTTGCCCGACCGATCAAAAATTCTGTTGTTTATGCCCTAAGATAGATACACTAACTTTTTTCAATTTAATATCTGGGTTGAGGTTCGCCGATATGGATGCAACAGTAAATGTAGTAAATTTGACTGCGGTAATGCCTGAAGATCGCCCGATCGCCCAATTGTACACCGATGATCCATCGCCGGTCGATCGTCGGGCTGCGAGCGAGAAAAACCTGCAACTCGCGGCTAAAATGCTCAAACGTACATCCTCCTCGCGGAGGATTTCCGGGACGCGGTGCTGCCCAAATACGATCGAGTTGCATCAGCCGCCGTTAATTGCATCGCTCGAAATAGCCCTCAAGCCAACAGACATTCAAAGGCGGACTCGCACCAAATCCAGTTATTTACAAATAGATGAAATCTGGCAGTATTTGAATTGATTCTGACTGTCATCGGCTAGATTTAGCAGCATAAAATTCTGCCCAAAAAGGCGCCGAATTCGCGATATATTCGAGCCGCAATCCGCAGCAGATCGACAGAGGGATGCAAGCAAACCTTATTTGAAAAATAGTGTTTCGATGCTAGTAACGATGATGCACGACTTTTACGATGCGCTGGCCCATTTGGCAATTTATGCCGGTGCCGCACCGACGGAGCGCAAGCAAATCCTGAAGCGCGTTGGAGAAAGTAAGAAAAAACTTAAAGAATGCGCTCAACATACCCCGATCGATTACCAGCACAAGTTCGATCTGGTTGAGGCAGAATGGCTCCGGGTTTTGGGGAAGAAAGCAGAAGCAATGGAACTGTACGATCGAGCTATTGCCGGAGCTAAAGCTAACGAATATTTGAATGAAGAAGCTCTTGCTTGCGAACTCGCTGCTAAGTTTTACCTATCATGGGGAAGAGAAAAAATTGCCCGAATCTACATGATAGATGCCTATAATTGCTACGTCTGCTGGGGAGAGCGAGCCAAAATTGACGACTTAGAAAAACGCTATTCTCAATTGTTGGAACCGATTTTGCAGCCCGCAAAACTCGCTGCAAATTTATTAGCAAATTTCGCAACACCAGCTAACCAAAATCAATCGGTGTATCCATCCATTCTGCCATCCATTTATCCGTCTGTGTCGGCGAGCGTCTCGGATTTCGGCAATTTTTCAACTCTGCTAAAAGCTTGTCAAGCGCTATCTAGTGAAAGAGAGCTCGATCGACTGATTGCCACACTGATGCAACTGGCGATGGCTAATACAAAAGCTGATAAAGCAGTGCTGATTTTGCCTCGTGGCGATCGATGGGAAATCGCTGCTACGAGCGCGAGCGACAATTCGGGCGTGCAGCGGGCGATCGGCTTATCATCCGCAACACTCGATGAAAACAGCGACATCTTGCCCCTGAAAATTGTTGACTGCGTTAAAAGCTTGTTAAAACCTGTAATTATGCGGGACATCGCTCAAAAATGCGATTGGGATTCCGACTCCTACATCCTCAAATACCAGCCGCAGAGCCTGTTGTGTTGGCCGATTCTCGATCGAGGTAACTTAGTCGGTATTCTGTATCTGGAAAATAGATTAACCCCAGGAGTTTTTACGGGCGATCGCCTGCAACTTCTCAATCTCCTGTGTTCCCAGGCAGGCATCTGTTTGCAAAATGCTTTGCTATATAAAAAATCTCAGGATTACAGCCAACAATTAGAGCGATCGCTAGAAAAATTCAGCCGAACCGAAGCTCAGCTTGCCGAGCAGAAACAAATGCTGCAAGCGATTATTGATGTCGCTCCGATTTGGATTTGGATAATTAATCCCAGGGGTAAAGTACAGTTTTTTAACAATACATTTTGTCAAGATGTAGGCGTGCCTCTGAGCGCTTTTTTAGCTGTCGATCATTACAAAGATATACTGGGGGAGAATGCAGCGGGCTGTCTGGTTTCAGATGCCGCCTGCCTTGCCCAAGATTTGCCGCATTACTCCAGCGAAATTCTCAGACTTGTGGACGGCCAACTACACTATTTAGAAATCACGAAAGTGCAGTTAAAAAATTCCCAGGGCGAGACGATTGGGATTATTGGTTTGGGCGTTGATGCCACAGAGCGCAAGCGAGCCGCAGAACTTTTGCAAGAGCAAAATCAACAGCTAGAACAAACTTTAAAAAATTTACAACAAGCGCAACTGCAAATCGTGCAAAGCGAGAAAATGTCTGCTTTGGGCAATTTAGTCGCCGGAGTCGCCCACGAAATCAACAATCCGATTGGGTTTATTTCTGGCAATTTAAACGAAGCTAAAAGGAGTTTGGCAGAGGTTATGGAACACTTAGAATTGTATCGAGCTGATGCACCGAAATCGGAAATTGCCGACCACGCCGAAGAGATAGACCTCGATTATCTGTTGGAAGATTTACCGCAGATGATTGATTCAATGCAAGTCGGGTGCGATCGCATTTGCAGCATCAGCACCAGTTTGCGTACCTTTTCCCGAGGCGACAAAGACTACAAAGTCTCTTTTAATATTCACGACGGGATTGATAGCGCTATTTTAATTTTGAAACACCGCCTCAAAGCAAACGAACAGCGTCCGCAGATCGAAGTGATGACTAAATACGGCAATCTCCCTAAAATTGAATGTTTTCCCGGTCAATTGAATCAAGTTTTTATGAACCTGCTGGCAAATGCGATCGATGCATTAGAAGAGTCAAATCAAGGACGCACTTTTAACGAAATTGCGGTCAATCCCAACCGCATCACGATTTGCACTGATCTAGTAGATGAACGATCTATTAAAATTATAATTAGCGATAACGGTACCGGGATGAAAGAGGAAGTGAAACAGCATATATTCGACCATTTGTTCACGACCAAAGGTGTCGGAAAAGGGACAGGATTGGGGTTGGCAATTGTCCGTCAGATTGCGGTTGAAAAACACGGCGGAACCATCGAGGTGAATGCGGAGCCTGGAGTTGGGACTGAGTTTGCGATCGTTTTGCCTGTGAAGGGATAAATCTTAATTAAAATCAAATGTTTTTTGGCGATCGTGTGATAAAATATAATTTCACCAGTCTATTTTATTAGAGGGTCTTTTAAATGCCCTACAGCCAATTTAGGCTCGAACAAATCAAGTCAGAATTTGGAATAACTCTCTCGGAACAATTCGGACTTTTTGCAGAGATTCCAGAGGCTACCTACAGCCCGTTTTTATCAGAAACCCTAGAGTACAATATTCCGTTAGCTCTGGCAATTAACTCGGAAAAATCTAGGTCTGAAATGATTGTAGCGCCAATTTTGATTGAACTCAGAAAACAATTTGACAATCGAATAGGTTTATTTTCAGGTAAAGATTTTACGGTAGATAGCCTGAGAGGTTTAAACGGATTTTGCGATTTCCTGATTAGCAAATCGCCCGAACAGTTAATTATCGAAGCCCCCGTCATTGCTTTAGTCGAAGCTAAAAATGATAATATAGAATCGGGTTTAGCTCAATGTATGGCTGAAACGATCGCAGCTCAGTTGTTTAACCAACAAAAAGGCAATGAAATTAAGAAAGTTTACGGAGTGGTGACAACTGGCAGCCTCTGGAAATTTATGCAGCTAGAAGACCAAACTATCTCGATCGATCTAAATGAATATTTTGTGGGAAATCCTGGCAAAATAATCGGTATTTTAAAAAGTTTTATCGAATAGCACTGTACACAAGGCTTGTAGTGAGGACTTTAGTCCTTCTATGGATGCGGACTGAAGTCCTCACTATAAACCTTTTCTAATTTAATCACTCGGTAAACTCAATTTCATTACCTGTCCCACTGATACCTCGTGCTTGTGCGTCGCTACCACCACCGCACCTGCTAATCGCGGATCGTAACATCCAACCCAAGCCGCAGGATGGCATTCGTGGACTAAATACCCGTACAGCCAAATTGCTCCTCTACCTTCTATGACAATTCCTTGGCTGAATTCCACGTCTTGAGGAAGTTTCAAACCTTGCAAATCATCGGGTGTGATAATGCCGTCTTGAGTTGTAATTCGCAAGCGCAAATGTTGGTAAGCTAAACCGTCTTGAGTTTGATTGGGGATTATTTTTAATTCAATAGGGTTCATTGGATGCACAAATGTTGAATGTTTTTACAGAATCATATACCTGGTTGGGGTAAATTGGGAATCCGATCGCCTATTTTCACTCCTAATTGGGCCGCCCTTCCGCCTCTGAGTTCAATAACTCCGTCAACGGGGACATCCGGGCCGTAGTTGGGGCAAGTCTCGCTAAAACACGGCGGTACGTTGGGAATTATCGCCAGCACTACGCCTTCGCGGAGAAAAACCATATCGAGCTCGATTAATACGTTTCTCATCCAGAAGCGCACATTTCGCGCGGGGGCGATCGGGAAAAGCATTCCCCTGTCATCCGGTAATTCTGTGCGAAACATCAAGCCGGTGGCTTGTTCTTCGGGAGTTTTCGCAACTTCCAATCCGAGCGCGCGATCGCCTACAATTGTATTAACCGAAATTGGCAAAAGCTGACCGCTATCTATCCCACCAAACAGCGATATAAAGCTTGATTCAGTCAAATTATGTCTTCCCGAAACAACTCCTAAATAATTGCCAGAATTTTTATCTTGCATCACAGTTTGGTTATCAAAAACAAAAATATTCAAATCGCTAAACTTCATACCTTCTGTTAAGACAATTTTATCATTGCCGTCGCCAAAATCTGTAATTACATCGGCTTGGGCGATCGTAGATGCGACGGAGGTTCGATCCATTACAAATAAATCATCTCCCGCGCCTCCTGTCAAGATATCCATGCCTTCGCCACCGACGAGCAAATCGCTACCCCGATCGCCAAACATCCAATCATTGCCTTGTCCTCCGTAGATTGTATCGCTTCCCTGGCCTCCTGAGAGCGTATCAGCGCCTTCATTTCCTGCCAGCAAATCATTGTCCCGATCGCCAAAAATCTGGTCATTTCCCCCGAAACCTTGAATAGTATCATTACCCGCAAATCCTCTAATCGTGTCGTTGCTGGGGGTTCCCAACAGCAAATCGAAGCCGAAAGTACCGCCGATGTTAACCATTTTGTGTTTAATAAAAGGAAGATTTGGCGATCGGCATCCGCCAACCGGTACCAAAAGCTCGATCGCTAATTTTTAAACCCGGGGCTGCTTGTCGCCGTTTAAACTCCGATTGCCTGACTAATTTTACCACACGTTTAACCACCGTTTCATCGTGTCCAGCAGCGACAATTTGTGCGACAGATTCGTGATGTTCGATCAATCGTTGTAAGATGTCATCCAAAACATCGTAAGCTGGCAAAGAATCTTGGTCAACCTGCCCCGGTTTCAGTTCGGCACTAGGCGCTTTACTGATAATATTCACCGGAATTACTTCGCTACCAGGACACGGAAAAACCGCAGATCCGCCAGAATTCAGCCATTCACAAAGCGAATAAACGCGAGTTTTCGGCACATCAGAAATCACCGCCAATCCCCCATTCATATCGCCGTAGAGAGTGCAGTAACCCACCGACATTTCCGACTTGTTGCCAGTCGAAAGTAGCAAATGTCCGAACTTATTAGAAATTGCCATCAACAGATTGCCTCGAATGCGCGATTGAATATTTTCCTCAGTAATCCCGAAAGTTGTATTGGCGAACAAATCGGCGAGAGTGCGATCGTACGTTTTCATCAAATCGCCGATCGGCAACATTTCGATCGCGATGCCCAGATTTCGGGCTAATTCCAAAGCATCATTAACCGAATGATCCGAACTGTAAGGAGAAGGCATCAGCACGCCCAAGACATTTTCGGGCCCGATCGCGCAACTGGCGATCGCCGCCACCAAAGCCGAATCTATCCCGCCGCTCAAACCGAGTACAACCTTAGAAAAACCGCATTTGCGAACATAATCTCGCACTCCCAAAACCAAAGCAGCCCAAATTTCTGCATCGGGTTCCGCAGGATCAAAACTCAACGGCTGTGAATCAATTCCCGCTGCATTTTTCTGATTATTGCTAACTAAATCTTGTTTAATCGCATCATATTCCACAACCGCAAAATCCGTTTCACAAGCAGCCAATACCTGAATCAAATCGCCCTTTCGATTCACAGCAAAACTGCTACCGTCAAAAATAATATCATCATTTCCCCCTACCTGATTAGCGTAAACAATCGGTATCCCGCAGCGAATGACGCTATGCTGCAACATCGCCGATCGCACTCCCCGCTTCCCCGCAGAATAAGGCGATGCCGACAAATTAACCACTAAATCCACGCCCAATTTTGCCAAATCGGAAACAGGATCGCCCGCGTAACTGCGTTTACCCCAAAACTCCTCATTGTTCCATAAATCTTCACAAATTGTCACGCCGATTTTGAGTTCGCCAATAGTAAAGTAATTGCTGTTTTCTCCCGGCTCAAAATATCTATCTTCATCAAATACATCGTAAGTCGGCAACAAGCGTTTATGAAAAACTTGCTTAACAGCGCCATTTTGCAACAAAATCGCGCTGTTAAACAATGATTTCCCCCCTAGTTTCACACCATCAGCATTAGGTACGGCAGTGCCGACTACGACTGCCAAATCCGGCGGTAAATCTTGCGCCAGTTGCTGCAACTGTGCGCCTGCGGCTGCAATGAAACTGGGGTTAATCAACAAATCGCGCGGCGGATAACCGATCAGAGAAAGTTCCGGTGTTAGCAATAAGTTTGCGCCCTCAACAGTCGCTTTTTTCGCAGCCTCCAGAATTAGGTTGGAGTTGCCAAAGATATCACCAATAGTAGGGTTGAGTTGTGCGATCGCAATTTTCATATTACCAAATCACCTCATAAATATTGCTAACAGTCCGCCCGCGCGGACTCAATTTCCTCTAGTCCTAGATTTGAATATAGGGAAACATTACTCAGATTTGTAATGTTTCAACTCTGCCTCAATATAATAATTTACCAAATCCCGGTAAAGATTTTCAACCACATCAGGATTCAAACCCGATTCTAAAGCCCACTCACGCCGCTGCTGCAACATAGCATGAAAGCGATCGGGCGCTCTAACGCTAGCTTCACTCGTCTTGAACCTTGCCGCCGCGACGACGTATTTAAATCTCTTGCTCAAAGCATCGATCACTTCTCGATCGATGATATCAATTTCCTCCCGAACTTCATGAATATTAGCGCATTCATCAGGGTCTTTCATCTGCGGCACTCCTTAATAGCTTCTATTCTCATGTTACTAAATCGATCCCCGAATGTCATCCAAGGAACAGTTAGATAAACACCAGCGGCTTATTTTTGAAAGGAGCAAAAGCTGCCGCATCAAAGCGGTACAAACTAGCAGGGCGGCCGGCCCCGCGCGAAACCTTAACACCGGTATCGCACAAAAAACCCAATTTCAACAATCGAGCCCTAAAATTAGAATAATCCGAAAAATTTTCCCCCAAAATAGTCGTATAAAGTTGATACAAATCGCTCAAAGTAAAAAGCTCCGGCAAAACTTCAAAAGCTACCGGACTGTATTCCAGTTTGTTGCGCAGTCGGCGGTATCCGTATTCCAGAATTTGATTGTGATCGAAGGCTAACTTAGGAACTTGTTGCACGGGATACCAAGCAATGCCACCGACGCGGTGGCCCACACCCGCAACTACACTCCCAGGAATTAACTCAGCTTCTTCAAACCGCACCAAAGCAAAATAACTCACTGAAAGATAGCGATCGCCCCTGGTAAATTCCCGAGGATCGCGCCCCGGTTCTCCGAAAGTATACAATTGCTCCAGATACAAGTTTTCCACCCGAATTTTCTCAGACAAAATCCGGTAAGCCGCTTTTTCCAGAGACTCTCCGTGCCGCACCAAAGTACCGGGAAGACTCCAAGAATCGATAAACGGTTCGTCTTGCCGCATCACCAACAATACCAACAAGCGGTTCTGCACGGTATCGACAGAGAAAATAACATTATCTACTCCTACTTTAAAGTCAGCTAATGAGCAACTTTCGCTCTTTTTTGTGCCTCGTGCCATGCGTACAAATGCTCCCTATTGATGTAATCTTCGATGGTTGGAGTCAGAGCTTCAGTATCTCCTGTTTCGCGATAGGAAGTAGAAGAAACATTGGGAGCATTCAAAGATGCGATCGCCACTTCTGCACCCATGCGCCTCAACTGCCACAAATCTAACTGTTCTGACGGATAACCAGGTCGCGGTACTATTAGCAAATCCACTTCTGTTAACAATTGTTCAAATTTGTACCAGCGAGACAGTTGCGTCACCAAGTCCGAACCTATTACCATCGTCAACTCTGCATCTGGCCACTGCAATTTTGCTTGTTCCACAGTTTCTAGCGTCCTCGGACTGCTGAGTTGTGGATGCAAGCAAAGATTGTGTCTCGGCGAATTTATTTCTTGAATGATTAACAGCAGCATTGCCGATCTATGTTGTAGCGATGTCTGGTGCGACTTAAAAGGATTGTCCGACGCCCAAACTGCTACTCCATCAAAATGCTGAGAAAGCCAACTCAGGATTGTTTTGTGTCCTGCTGTCGGTGGATCGGCGCTGGTTCCAAACAAGGCAATTTTCTGCATAAGTAATTGGTTATTGGTTATTAGTTATTGGTTATTGGTTATTCGTTATGAGGAGCTACTTACAACTAACTACTCACTAATAACCAATAACTACTGACTCTTTTTTGTTTTTTTTGTGAGAGTTTGCAAACCTGTAGAAATTTCCACAGGTGGCGAAATCGGGTTATTTAGTTGGCGAGTTTCCGGTGGCAGACTGGCAACAGAAGCAGCAGTTCGTTTGGCTATGTCGTCCAAACTATCTGGTTCTTCGACTCGTTTGCCTTCCTTCACAACCAGTTTTATTAATGGTATATAAGAATCACAATTGTGAACATTTTCTGCGGATAATCCCAAACAATCTCCGATAAATTGTCCATTTTTCACTGTTCTAAAAATTTGCTTTTTTCCGGGATATGTTACCTTGCCACTTGCTTCTTTCATCACCGGGATTCCGTCAATTTCTACTAACTTATAAACACCATTGATCGGCGAACCGCTGACCAGCTTTGTTCCCAAACCGTAACCGTCAATGCAAGCGCCATCACTTTTTAATTTAGCAATTTTCCACTCGTCCAAATCGCCGCTAGCAATAATTGGAACGCCCGGCAGGATCGATCGCACTTCCCGAGACAGCGCTGCCAAATCCCCCGAATCCAGTCGCACGCCTTCCAACTGCAATTCACCGCTGTTGACTCGATCGGCCAACATCCGCGCCGCCGCCACAGTATCGTAAGTATCGATCAGCAGCGGCGCGCCCGGAAAATAGCGGTGAAACGCTGCAAACGCCTGATTCTCGCTGCCTTCGAGACTTCCGAGGGCCATCACCAAAGCGTGAGCCATCGTACCCACAGGTTTGCGGCCCAACTTCAAAGCAGCCAAAACATTAGAAGTGCCATCAAACCCAGCAGCCAGAGCCGCCCTAGCCGCCCATACAGCAGCCTGGGGCCCAAAAGCCCGGCGCGTCCCGAATTCCAGCAACTTAGCCTCCGGGCCCGCCACATCGCGCAGTCTAGCCGATCGCGTCGCAATCAAAGTTTGATAATTGATCGTATTCAACAAATAAGTTTCCACCAACTGAGCCTGCCACAGAGGAGCCTCAATCCGCAGCAGAGGCTCATTGGCAAACACCGCAGTCCCCTCCGGCACCGCCCAAACATCCCCAGTAAAGCGAGCTGTGGCGAGTAAACTCCAAAATCGCTCCGGGGCGCCAGCAAAAATCCCGGTGGCCTGCAAAGCCTGAATTTGCGCCGGATCGAACCGAAGTTTCTCCAGATAGTCGATCGCTTGAGTCAAGCCCATGGCGATCGCATAACCAAAACCATCTGGCAGCCTGCGGGCGAACAGTTCAAAACTCGCAGGGCGATCGTCGAGCCCTTCCCCGACATAACAAGCCGCCATCGTTAGCTGGTAGAGATCGGTCAAAAGGCTGTAATCGGCTGGGGAAACGGTCAGTTCCCGATCTTCTAAGATTTCCTCAAAACCTGTCAGGTGCAGGCTTTCTGTCGCAGTTTTCATCAAAAAAACCTCGGACAAACTTATTTGTCTTAATTATAGTGAGTAACACTATATCTTTTTGTAAATATTTGATTAAGATTGCTGATACATATCTAAATATTTCGTGAATTACGCACTGAGTAGCGGGTTTCAGGCGAATTGATCGATTAATATTATGGTGAAATCAATACAAATAGCCAATTTAACGATCTCAGAAATTAACTAAAAACTCAAGCGTTCCCAATTTTTTACGAAAATATTTGGTTATAGCTTTTGAACAGAGTTAAAAAACCCTGTTTTTGAGCGATCGCGACTGCTAGCGTTAAGCAAGGAGAAATCTACCAGAAAATCAGGTCGATCGCCCAAAAAAGCACAATTCCTAAAACCTTCAGCTTGCTTCGATGTTGCAGACTAATAAGTAATTCAAATAAATATTGCTCAAGCCATCCGAAGTCAAAAAATAACAGTAATCTAAAAGTATTCAGAACCCAGATCGGAGAGGCAGATTTTATGAATCTTTCCAAATCTTTGGCAAATGCGATGCGTTACGTTTCAGAAGCAGCCCTGCGGATTTTTAGCCCCAGCGATGACGACTATCCAAATAGTGGAGTTCAACCTTTTGAAGGTAAAGTCTCCAAGAATTCTAAATCGAAAGAATAAGCAGCTCTTCAGTGAGTTTGTAGCTATAGGTTTGTAGTGAGCACTTCAGTCCTCAATTTTTTATAAAGACTTTAGTCCTCACTACAATCTTATGACCACAATTGATTGAGGAAAAAGGCGATCGCCCCACTGCCGATCGGCACAGTCAGATTATCAATTCCCAGCTTAGAAACCGACTCCAAAGTAGCAGCAACTAAAGCTACAACAGCCGACACCGCCCAAGTTTGCCAAATATTGCCTTGAACCGCCAGCAAAATCAAACTGCTAACAGCAAAACTCACCAAATACATAGTTGCAGAACCTTCCCAACTCTTCTGCATTCCCCAAACTCGATAAATATGTTTGCCGTATTTCTGGCCGATGACAGCAGCCAATCCGTCCCCCCAAGTCATCACCAAAATGCCTAAAGCAGCATATTCCTGACGTTGTAGCGGCCAAAACCAAGCTACCAGAACGCTGATGCTAACACCATAGAAAAAAGTCCCGAAACTCTTGCGGTTAATACTGTTAAGACTCGGTAAAATCGGCACTTGGTAGGAAATTAGGGCGATCGCCCCAGCCAAAAAACCCGCCGTTATCCCCACCCAACCCGGTATTTCCAGCCACCAAGCCAGCAAAATCACGTTCCCAGTACCGATGTGAACCACCTTCCGCGAAACTTCTGGATCGACGGAAGTAAAGCGATTTAAACCCTCAGCTACCAGTAAAATCAAGCCCAGCCAGATACCCACGAGGGAAATTTGCAGCCACACAGTCGGAATTTCAGAAAATATAGACACGATATTTAGGAAAAACTTAGATCCAGCACTGTTTACTACTTTAAACGTAAAAGGCGATCGCGCTCTCTTCTCCCCAACTTCTTTAAGTGCTGCGGGGAACTGAGTGTTATATTTTTTTAAGTTTATCTACTTAAAAGCCGTGCTATGCTATAAGTAAGTCTAGGGAAAAAGCTATGACTGCTTTAGTAGAAGAACTTTTGAATACCTTTGAGCGATTAACAGACTCAGAGCGGTTAGATTTGGTGTTGGAGATTTTGAAACGGACTGTTGATTTAGACTTTCCGCCCCTGTCTGATGACGATTTAGTTCTGAATGCTGAAGGACTTTTTCTAGAGTTAGATGAGGAAGAATCCGTGTATGAGTAGTCCCGATCGTGGTGAAGTCTGGCTAGTCGATCTAGGTTATGTTGCGAAAGTCAGACCGTGTTTGGTAGTCAGCATTCCTGCTCTAAATCAAGACCGGGCATTAGCGACTCTAGTGCCGCATACAACAAGTCTACGCGGTTCAAGATTTGAGGTGCCAGTCAAAAACAAGTTCCTTCGAGGAGGAGTATTTGATGTACAAAATATGATAACCATCCCTCATGCAAAGCTTTTACGCAAATTAGGAAGTCTGACACCTGAACAAATGCTTCAAGTAGAAGAGGTAATACTCTGGTGGTTGGGATTTAAAGAGGAAAATACTGATGAACAGGAGGAGTAAGCCGATCGCGCTGTATTATGTTGTTAGATTTTGCGGAACACGCCGGAAAGCCCGTTCCTGGGATGAGAATGGTGCAATATCTCAGTTGAACCAAACTTGATATCAAAATTCAGAATTCAGCACTATTCACCAACTCTCGCACAACCGCAAAAGCCCTTGGACGCCACTCCACCGGCAGCAGCGACAATCCCAAAACAGCCCACATTTTCGCCTCAGAAACCGACTTGCCAGCCCAGACCGCCGATCGCCCTTTTGCAGTTTCACCCACCTCAATCAGCCGCAAACCTAGGGCTAATTGAGTTTCTGCAATCCTCTTGAGCCTGACTGTTTCCAACTTTTCCACATCAAATTCGTAGCTGGTCAAATAGCGCAATTTATCGATCAAATACTGAATTGCCCGATCGACTCCTTGCTGTCCTGCATGAAATCGATACTCCATCAACAGCTCCGGCAAGTAATAGCACTTTTTGCCCGCAATCGCAAGTCTCACAAACAAATCGTTATCTTCGCAATTTTGCCAATTTGGCCGCAGAAATCCTACTGCTTCCAGCGCGCGGCGGCGAAACAAAGTTGCGCCTATTTGCAAACTTTGTCTTAAAAAAACTGTGGAGAGCAAATCTTCAATAATTCCAGCCGACAACTCGGTGCGGCCCCACTTGTGCGAATTGAGTTTAGTCTGGTTTTCGTCAATATAATTGTGAATGTCGATCGCCCAGTGATCTGTACTGACAAAATCGATGCTGGGGTTTTTATCTAAAATAGCAGATGTCCGCTCTAGAAATTGCGCGCTCAGGCGATCGTCATCATCAAACTTGATGAAATATTCGCCCCTAGCTGCCGCAAAGCCCGATCGCATATTATTACTTTTGCCGATATTCTGCGGGTGTCGAATGTAGCGAATCCCGCGATCGACAAATTCCGACATTAACAAAGGAGTGTTGTCAGTCGAACCGTCATCACAGACAATTAATTCAAAATCTGTATAAGTTTGATCTAGCACGCTGGCGATCGCACTAGCCAGCAAATGCACTCGATTGCAAGTAGGAATGCAAACACTAATTTTCGGCATTAACACCATTTTAAATGTGGGATTTGAGATTGCGAAAATTTCAGAAACCCTTGAGTTTCTTCCTTCTTCCTTCTTCCTTCTTCCTTCTTCCTTCTTCCTTCTTCCTTAACTCAAACGAGCCGTACATTCAAGAATTAACTTTTGATTCACCAAAGCAAACGGTTGAATTTCCAAAGCATCGCGAAAAGCTCGAATAGCATTTCTGTATTCTCCTAGGGCAGCGTAGCACAAACCCAGACCGTGCAGCGCCCCAAAATGCACCGGGTTCAGTTTGAGAACAGTTTCGCAGTCCTGGATCGACTTTTTATAATTGCCTTGAGTATAGTGAAGTACGGCGCGCCGATTCCAAGCTTCAGCAAAATCTGGCGCTTCGGAAATCAGTTTCGTCAGCAAATCCAAAGCATGGCGAACATCGCCAGCATCTAGCGAAACTTGCGATCGCCTGAGAATTTGCATCCCATACTCACCCTTCTGGTTGAACCAAGTGCGCCAAAGTTCTGTAGTTGCCCGATCGCGCACGGTTTCATCAGACTTTTTCAAGTCTTCGAGCAGCGCCTTAACAGATAATTCGTCCATAGGTGCGAGGATTGTTAAACAGGTTTTATCAATCAATTTTATCGCGCAAGCGGCAACTTTATTTATCCCATATCCCATGAAAATTTTGATGCTTTCCTCGACTTTTCCCTATCCGCCAAGCCGCGGCGGAACTCAGGTAAGGACGTTTAATTTATTGAAATACTTGAGTCGGCGGCACAATGTAATTCTCGGTACTGTACGATCGCCCGATGTCACCGATGCACAAATCGACGCATTGCAACAGCACGTTGCAAAATTAGCAGTTTTCGAGACTCCGATCGCAGTTTCAACCGGGATCGGCGGAAAATTCCACAGATTTAGTCAATTTTTGTTATCCGGGACACCTCCGAACGTACTCTCAAGCTACTCGATAGCAATGCAGAATTGGGCAGACGAATTAGTCGCATCAGGCCAATGCGATGCTGTCACCTGCGAACACAGCGTTAACGAGATTTACGTGCGTCCAGAATGGCGACAAAAACTGCTGACAGTGGCAAACATTCACAGTTCCGTTTGGGGAACTTGCAGGGAAATGTTAGCAACCGGCACGTCCCAAAAACCCCTGCGCGATCGACTGAATTTACCCCTACTCGCCCGCTACGAAACACGCTACTGTTCTAAATTCTCCCGGATTGTCGCGACAACATCCACCGACAAGCAGCAACTCCTAGAATTGCTGTCGCCGCAGCGCCGAGGGCGAGAAGATTTATTTGTCCCCACCATTGATGTGATTCCTAACGGGGTGGATTTGGTAGAGTTTCCATATCGGTCGATCGATCCGGGAGGACACACCTTAATTTTTGCAGGCGCAATGAACAATTTGCCCAATATTGACGCAGCGCAGTTTCTCAGTTTGCAGATACTGCCACTTTTGCAACAGCGGTATCCCGATAGCACCCTCACCCTAGTCGGAACCTCCCCAGTCCCCTCCGTGCTCGCCTTGGGGAAACTCCCGGGAATTCAAGTAGTAGGTCGGGTGCAAAGGGTGGCAGAATATTTGCATCAGGCTGCTGTTTGTGTTGTGCCGATGCGAATTGGTTTTGGGATTAAAAATAAAACTTTGGAGGCGATGGCTGCGGGAACTCCCGTCGTGGCGAGCGATCGAGGTTTGGAGGGTTTAGCCGTCGATGGTGACTCACAACCGACAAGGGCCTTGCGGGCGAACAAAGTTCAGGAGTATGTTGAGGCGATTAGCAGTTTGTTTGAGAATCAGCAGTTAAGACAGGAACTCTCTCTGAGCGCACGATCGCTCGTTGAAACCGAATACACCTGGGATATCATAGGTCGGCAGTACGATCGGCTATTGCAATTTTAAACTCTAAATTCTAAATTCTAAATTCTAAAACTTGGATGATGGAACACAAAATTAACCCCTCAAAAAATCGAGCCAAACCCCCAGAAAATCCCAAAGTTGCTCCTCCTCCAACCAGACGCCGCCGCCAAAACCGACGCCCCAAAAAACTTCAAGAGTCGCAGCTTCCAATATCTGCTCCCCCAACCGCAGCCAGATATCCCTGGAAAAGACTGGTAGCTAACTTGACAGCCCTCAGCGTCTTGTGCGGCTGCGCAGCTTTGATGGGAGGCGGCGCTTGGCTGAGTTACCAGCTAATTGTCGATCCCAACGGTAACAGGTTGGTCGCTCAGTTTGTGCCGGAATGGTCGCGTCTGCCTACAGGTAGCAGAGATTCAATCCAAACTCTCGATCAAATCAAAGCCAGCGTCCGCAAATTGGGATTTATCACCGGAGAACCCCTGCCGCTGACGGTTGATAAATCTCGCGATAATGCTCTTCCCGATTTGCTGTTGCCGGTGCTGGTGGAAAGGACTGTTAATGCTTCTACTGTTTGCAAAAATCCTTGCCATCAAATTGTCGAACTTCGGGTGTACAAACGGGTGCAGCTTCCCGATCGCGATTCCGAAAAAGAACAGTATTTTCAGTTAGCAAGTTCTGTGAATGTCGAAGGCCCTGCGGAATCTTTTGTGATTGCTGATTTAGGTGATTCTAACTCTAACAATCAAGCCTCGAATCAGTCGCTACCGCTAACAGAATTGCGTCGTTTTGACGGTAAGCCCCCAGCCTCCGGCATTTGGTTTAATGTCAGCGGTAAACTACTGCGGGGCGATAAGAAAATTCCCTACGGACAAGTCGTTCGCTATAACCCCAGCCAAAATCATTTAATCTCGCTGTTGGATTGGGCGAGTGCGGCCGGACAACCGCCGAATTGGCAGCAAATTGTTAAGGGGCAAAACCCCCAGTTGGCGATCGACCAAACAGTTGGTTTAGAGCCGAAATTTACTCTTTATCAAATCGGCCCGCGCAAATTTGTCCCCAACCCAGTTCAGTTAACGCCGATTTCTTTAGAAGAATTTGCCTTCAATGACGAAACTTATAAAAACGGGTTGCGACTCGCGAACAGCGGGCTGTGGTCTCCGGGATTAAATGTCATGCGATCGGCTAAGATCAAAGCTGGTCAAAATTGGCCGGCCGTCGCACAAGCTCAGTTAGAGACGATCGAATTTCACGCTAAAATTACTCGGGCTCAGGCGATCGCATCTTGGGCCAGTCCCGGCCAACAAGTTCTCGCAGAATTGATCGACGGCCGCTGGAGTCAAGCTTTGCAAGTATTTGAAGCCGATCCCAGCAACAGTCACGAAATTAGCACAACCCTCAAAAATGACGGCGGGCGGATCATGAACCGCGTAGACGCCGCCTTGAGAGTGAATGCGGCTGATGCCGATGTCAAAGCTTGGGGCGCCCTGATTGTAGCCTCTCAAAACGGAACTCGCGAAGCAATGAATTGGCTGGATCGCCAATCAGATACTGACAGCGAAACTAGAAGCCGAATTCGGAATTTGGTCAATAAACTTGAGGAAGCAGTTTCTCAGGCTGAAAGTTTAGAAGACCACAAAAGTCAAATTATAGGTTCTGCTACTTTAGTTAGCAGCATCAATCCCGCTGAGTGGCTAGAACCCGAAGCGAAAAACGAGTTAAAATTGACCGGAGAACAAGTTTGGTATCAAGTGCAAGTAGCCAGTTTTAACGACGGCAGCCGCTGGGTGAATTCGCCCTTTACAGATGTAGAAGTGCGCTCTTTTCCTGCTACTCAAGTCAAGTGGCTTTGGGGGCGACTGGGCTTGCAGGCTGACCCCAAAATTAAGATTGAAGTAGCGATGGCTAACGGTCAACAAAGAGTCGCTGTGGGAACGGTGAAAGCAGTCCAGATTCAAGACGGAAGTCTACGCTTGCTGGCGGCGGTTGACAAGCGATCGTAATCTGGGAAAAAGCACTCAGCAGACGGAACAGTCCAGGACGCACTCTTGACACGAAGAAACCGGGGTTTTTTACCGTTTCTGCCGATCGCAACAGAAGTATTTTCGTAAAAAAACCCGGTTTCCTGCCACCAGTGCGTCCAAAACTAGGAACAAGCAAAATGCTTTTTTCGCCCCCTCCCCAACTCCTAAAAGCGACGCAGGGCTGTTGGCTGGCGGTGCCATCTCAAAACTCTTACCCTCGCCGCCATCGCTTGCAGGACAACAATGCAGACAACAATTTTGTTAATTAAATCAACACAACTTGCCGACAACCAACCCAGAGATGTCAAAGCGCGCCTTTTTTAGAGAGTGCTGAAATCATCTGCCGTTTCACCGCTTTCGCCCAAAGCTCAAACTCAGAACTGTTGATGTTGTTAATTTTCACTTCCTCAACAGCCTGATGTGGGGCTTGCTTCTGTACTGTAGTCTCCATGCTTTTTTTCCTCGTCCAAAAAATGTTAGTAGTCGATCTTAAGCATTGAGCATCATACCTCTATTGTATGTACTAATTCCTGCAATTAATTACACTAAAGACATAGAATTTAACGATAAAATGCAGTAAGTACATCTAGATAATGCAATTTACGAATTTCATCTCAAAAATCCTGCAACCATTGCTAAATATAGATTTTTCGTGACATTAAAATCTTAAAGTTTAGATCCTATGACAATATCAAACCAATACGTATGTTAGTCAACTTATTTTTAAATGATGTATTGGCATATACAACAAAAAATAATTTTATTGAATTCACATAGTGCCGTAAAGGCGATCGTCTGCATCTCCCAGTCCGGGTACAAAATAGCCCTAGGGGAACCAAAATCTGGCTCAACAGCCTCCCGACTAATCTCGCTTGCTGTCTCCCACTCCCCAAAAGGTAAATAACACAGATCCGGAGTTTCGCGCCAAAATCTTCCGGAACTTTCTCGAACAGACATGAATCTTAGAAAGTATCAGCAGAAAACCAGTTTTTGAGATGAATTCACTAATCCAAAAAACCTGCTGTAGATACTGAAATTGAGGTCATCAGCTTGGCTTTGCTGGCTTTTCATTTTTATAGATGAAGGCGGTCACATCCAAGTAAAAAAAACCTTACCTAAATTCAGTTTAATTCTTTTAGGCTGAGCCAAAAACACAACTTAACTTATTAAGGAGAACATCCATGAAGTTTGTAAAACTATTGCTAGCTACAGCATTGATGACTGCTTCTATCAGCCCCGCCCTGGCTAATCCGACAGTTCAAATTTTAGGAGCAAGCTACGGCGGCAACGGTTGCCCCGATCGATCCGCCAGCGTCACTGTCAGCCCAGATGGTCAAGAACTTAGCATCCTATTTGATAAATTTACAGCCCAAGGGAATGTCTCAGCAGAAACCCGAAAAAACTGCAATCTGAGCATTCCTATCAAAGTACCCCAAGGCTTCCAAATTTCGATCTACGATGCTGATTACCGCGGCTACGTTGCTCCTAGAACCACAGGCAACCTGCGAGCAGAATACTTTTTTGCTGGAACCCGCGGCCCCGTTTTTAATCGGACTTTCAACGGCGAAACTAACTACAACGTTCGAGATAGCTTAGTCACTGTAGCTAATGTTTGGTCTCGCTGCGGCGACAGTGTAAACATGAGAGTAAATGCTTCGATGACAGCCCGCGGTGCCGGCATGGCAACCGTTGACTCCTTCGATTTAGCTAATCGCGGCTTAGTTTATCACGTCAAATATCGCACTTGCAAGTAAGCAGCTTGTGGGGAGTGTGAGGAATAGTTTTCAGGTTTAAATTTTGAGTTTTCATATCGTTTCCGGTTGCATCGGAATGATACCGAGGACACGGCAGTGTCGTGTCCCTACCCGATTAATTGTAGGGACACGGCACTGCCGTGTCCTGACTGTGGGTAATATTAATAATTCCGATGCTACCGGATTTAATATCAGTTGGGAGAGTGGGA
>ENA-OFDP01000042-OFDP01000042.1-metagenomes-genome-assembly--contig:-NODE-42-length-64218-cov-6.083506_pt1 | contig 64218 bp, 53 predicted proteins | sample MGYA00153389_OFDP01 | MGnify analysis MGYA00153389
AAACGTCTTGACCTTAGCAACAATCAGATTACGTCTATCCCAGAGTGGCTGGGGCAATTGTCAAATCTGATAGAGCTTCACCTTAATAACAATCAGATTATCTCCATCCCAGAGACGCTCGGACAACTGTCTAATCTAATGTGGCTTTACCTCGGTAACAATCAGATTACCTCCATCCCAGAGGCACTCAGCCAATTGTCTAATTTGAAACGGCTTAAGCTCCCTAATAATCAGATTACTGAAATCCCGGAGACGCTTGGACAACTGTCTAATCTGATATGGCTTTACCTCAGTAACAATCAGATTACCTCCATCCCCGAGGCGGTCGGGCAATTGTCCAATTTAAAACGTCTTGACCTCCTTAATAATCAGATTACTGAAATCCCGGAGGCAATTCGCACCATGAAAAATTTAGAAAGACTAAATTTGCGAGGTAATCCGGTACTACCCGATCTAGATGCTGAGCGTCAAAAAATTGAATCTGAGGGATATTTTGATGCTGAAACTCTTCAAGATGCCAGACAACGGATAACTACTTCTATTGTGCAGCGACAGGGACAGGCTGAATTTCGACGTAAGTTATTAACTGCTTACGGTGGTCGATGTCCAATAACTGATTGTGATGTAGAGTCAGCTATCGAAGCGGCACATATAATTCCATATCAAGGTACTCAAACCAATCATTTAACCAATGGTTTACCGCTCAGGGCTGACATACACACTTTGTTCGATTTGCATCTATTATCAATCCGACCCGATACCAATGAAGTGGTGATTGCCCCTGAACTCGTCGGTACTTGTTACCAAAATTTGGCTGAGCGGAAACTGACTTTACCACAGGATTTAAAAACAGCACCAAATCAAAATGCTCTCAGCAAGCATCATGAAATTTTTCTCAGCAAATGCAAAAGTGGTCAGCTAAAACGGTTATAAGGTGTAGATGGGGAAATTTGAGTTTCCCCGCCTAGCTTTTTTTATAGATGTTTCAGCCTCTAAATTAGGATATGCTCTTATCCTGATTTAGTAAAGTAACGTGCCTGATATTTGTTGGTCTTCTTAACTGGTTCCCAGGCTCTAGCCTGGAAACCGAGATCCAGAGGCTCTGCCTCGCTAACGGATAAAAACAAAAACAGGAGGCAGATGCTCATGGAATGTGTTCCCAGGCTCTAGCCTGGGAACGAGCAAACACCTACGCTTTGCGCTTCCGACGGCGAATCAGCACACTCATCACTTGCTTCGGATTAGCTGCACGCTGTAGCTGACTCCAATCGCCGACTTCCGCAAATCCCAGGCGGTACAAGGTGAGTATAGTTTCCCTGACACCCTTGGGCGAACCTGTGACTGTTACACACACCACATCCTGTTCAGATGCTGCTGAGTCGTCATTTGGGCAATCCTCTTCGAGGGCTTCGCTAACGGATTCGTTATCGTCAGGCAAGAATTCCTGTGACATAATATGTTCTCCTGGTTTTGGGTTTTCTAGAAAAACCCAAAAACCCAGCCGCCCCGCATTTCAACACATAGCAGGGCGGCTACAGAGGATGTTAAGATACTCCGTTAGCCTCCAGACTGCTAGTACCAGTTTGGCGGTTATGCTGTCCATTGCTGTTACCAGCAGCTTTGGGCAGTGCAACTAGATTTTTGGGCGACGCGGGCTACTTCCTCTACAAGCAAAGCAACCTCTAACTTCAAAGCGTAGCCGCATTTGGGGGCCTGTGTCAATCCATTTGGGATTTGGGATTGGAGGATTTGTCCCACGGATTCAATCGGGTAATTCCACATCTGGTGGCAGCGGAGGCAGCAGCAACTCTAACTGGCTTAGCAAACCGGGCAGCACTGTGACAATGATATTCCAGAGAGTGTCTGGCTCCACGCGATCGTACCGATGAGCAATGATATTCCGCAAATTAATAATATTGCGCCAATCAATATCACCATTAGCTTGACGAAATTCCTCCGAAATTCTCCTAGCAGCCTCGCCGAGAATTTCAAACTCTCTTTCAACAGCCCGCTGCACCATCCTATTTACTCGGTATTCTGCACAGGACAAGCTAGCGGTAAACTCCATTATTTGCTTAATTGCTTCTATCATATCCCAGAGGGCAGCCTGATTTCTATTGTCTGCTTGCATAGTTAGATTGGCTGGTTTAATTGAAAAGTATAAACTGGAAATAGTGCGATTTTCAGAGTAGATGATGTGACAAGTCCGCAGAATTTCTTTTCGACTAAAAGGGTTATTTATTTGTTGTTTCTGAGTTAAATCTATGTCACGCCCCAACATACTTTCTAACTGTTCTTGCATTTGGATAAAGTCGAAAAGATTCCAGGAAGTATTGAGGGCAAAGCTGGCTAGAATGTCTATATCGCTATCGGGACGAAAATCATCTCGCAGGATTGAACCGAATAATGCTAATTCAATAATATTCCAGCGCTGGCAAAAGTCGGCTATCTGTGATGGCGATGCCTGAAGACGTTCTTTGACTGCGCTTGGAAATTGAAAAGTCATGGGATTTTAGATTTTAGATTTTAGATTTTGGATTTTACCCGCAGTCAGTAACTTAAACTTGTCAGGTGCGTCAGTTCGAGATTGTCGATTTTAGCGAAAATAACGCCAACTGACGCACCCTACGAATCTGAATGACAACTACTTAATTAGATTTTACCTGGTGTTAGTTCAAGTAAGGTGCGTCAGTTCATAGATTCTCGATTTTTAGCGAAAATAACGGCGACTGACGCACCCTACGACTCAACTAGGTGTCAGCAATATTAGCTGTTTTGATAAGATCGATCGCACTTCATCCAATCCCATCTCCACATCCGCCAAAATCTCTCCCACAGTTCTGGCATTGCAACCTTGCAAAAACTCAAATTCAGCACTTGACAAATTGACCAATTGGTAGTTGCAATCAAACACTTGTTGACTCGGCCAACCGTGCATACAAACACTCAACTCTGGAATTGCCGCCAAAAGTGCCTGATCGTCCGACCAATCAATTTTATTAACAGGCTTTTTGCCCAAGAAAAACTCGTAATGAGTGATTTCCGTATCCAACAATTCAATTAATCGATAAAGCTCCCGTTCGGTCAAACCCTGAGCTCTTTCCATCAACTCCGGTGCTTTTCCCAGCAGTCTTTCTAACTGCCAATATCCCGGATTTGAGAAACCGATAAATTCCAATCCCGAAGCATCAATTAACTCGAACAATGTCTCGATATTGTAGTCAATTTCCTGCGGGTGAACGTACATATCCGCAAAACATTCGTCTCGGTGATTTTCTCCCGCCCAACGCTGTTTTTCGTACTTGACAAGACGGTTGGTTTCTGGTAAGGAAGCAAAGATTTGACGGCCGACTTTCACACCATCGGGATAGTCGCCTTTTTGAGTTCCTTGGAGGAGTCCGATCGCCCTTTGCATCAATTGAATTTCCCAGCGGCCCAATTCAGCATAAACAAAAATGTGCATCAAGCCACCCGGGGCTAACTTTGCCGCCAGCGATTGAATGCCCCGAATCGGATCGGGCAAGTGGTGGAGCACACCGACGCAGTTGATCAAATCGAACTCGCCCTCCAACTCGACGGCATCGTACAAGCTGAGGTGACGAAAATCTGCCGATCGCGCGCCCGACCGCCGACAGCGTTCTTGTGCTACCTTCAAAGCACCGGAACTAAGGTCGATCGCCGTCACCGACGCTTCAGGATTGAGGTGAATCAGATAATCCGTACTCGAACCCGTCCCACAGCCAGCATCCAAAATCCGAATATCCAGTTTTTGCGGCTTTTGGCCCGTGCAAAAATTGTAAGCATCCGGCCAACTCCAGCGCCAGTTGTACCCCGGTGGCGGTTCGTCCGACAAAGGATCGGGGGGAAAAGGGAAAGTATCGTAAAGTCGGCGAACGGCGGCGCTGATATCGGGTAAAATTTCCATAGGTTAAGGAATTCTTTTGAGTTTTGAGTTAGGTTCTGCGATCGGATCTGACTGACAACTAATGGCTGACAGCTACGTCGTAATAAAACGTATCATTTTTTCTCATATAAGCTCTCTTAAGTCTATACAATAAGTGTCGGCAGGCTTTTTAACAAACGAGGATTGTCAATAACCCACCGCTGAGTTTTCGGGTTAAGCGGGGGCGTCCGAAGGCAAAAGGTAACAGGCAAAAATCAAGGTAAAAGAAAATTTTTGATTTTTTTTGTACCTTAGTTGAGGGTACCTGCTGCGATCGTCGAAAGGTATCTGTGTTGCCTCACCTTTCCTTCCACCGCTGTAGGGACTGTTTCCCCTTGCTGGCGTTTGGATCGGACATTTCCCGGCAGGACGCAAGATGAAACCAAAACATTTTAATCTAAGAAAGTAAGCCGCTCGAACCTGGTCATAGGGAAAAGCAAAAAGTAAACAAAGCAAAAATGCCCAATTTTACCTGCATCAGAAGGCAGGGTTAGTCTGGGTAAATGCTGCAACGATATTAGATAGGGAGCGAAAGAGTCAAATGACTGTAAAAGCAAGTGGTGGAAGCTCAGTTGCACGTCCGCAACTATATCAAACTGTACCGGTCTCAACAATTTCGCAAGCAGAACAGCAAGACCGCTTCCTACAGCGGGGCGAACTCAGCGAACTGGCAACTTATTTCAGTTCCGGGGCTATGCGGATCGATATCTCTGCGACGCTGACCCAAAACTCGGAACTGATCGTATCCCGCGCAGCCAACCGGATTTTTACCGGCGGTTCCCCGCTGGCATTTTTGGAAAAGCCAGCAGAACCTGTCATGGCTATGGCTGGTGCGACTCGTGGCGGTTCAGCAAATGTCGCTGAAGGCATGAAACTCGGAACTGTCACCTACGTTGAAGGCCGCGCAGGCGGTGGCGGCAATGGCTCAGGCGGCGGTGGATTCTTCGGTTTGGCAAATTTGGGAAATCTGTTTTCGGGAAACGGCAGTCCTAGTGGCCCAATCCCCGCAGGATTTCAACCGATAAATGTCTCGCGCTACGGCCCGGGGAATATGACCAAATCCCTGCGCGACTTGAGCTGGTTTTTGCGCTACATCACATATGCGATCGTCGCTGGCGACCCGAACATTATTTCGGTGAACGTGCGCGGATTGCGGGAAATCATTGAAAATGCTTGCTCGTCGGCGGCGACAATTGTGGCAATGCAGGAAATGAAGGCCGCATCTTTGGGGTATTTCAAAAACAATGCAGATGCTGCTGCGATCGTTGGACAATATTTTGACGTAGCAATTACCGAATTCAAAGCTCCCACACCTTCAGCTAAGGTGCGTCAGCGCGAAACCAACGACCAGCAAGGGCTGCAACTGCCTCAAATCTACTTCAACGCAGCGGAACGTCGGGCGAAATTCGTCATGAAGACCGGTCTGTCGTCCGCAGAAAAGATTGAAGTAATCAAAGCAGCTTACCGCCAAGTATTCGAGCGTGACATTACTCGCGCTTACAGCCAAAGCATTTCTGACTTGGAATCCAAGGTCAAAAATGGCGAAATCTCGATGAAAGAGTTTATTCGTCGCCTTGGCAAATCTCCTCTTTATCGTCAGCAATTTTTCGAGCCGTTTGTCAACAGCCGCGCTGTAGAACTTGCCGCCCGCCACTTCCTCGGTCGCGGTTTGAGCTCGCGGGAGGAATTTAGCAAGTATTTTGCGATCGTCACGAAAGGCGGTCTGGCAGCTCTCGTAGATGCGATGGTCTATTCTCAGGAATATGCCGATTACTTCGGTGAAGAAACGGTGCCTTACCTGCGTGGTTTGGGCCAAGAAGCTCAGGAATGTCGCAACTGGGGCCCACAAATTGATTTGTTCAATTTCAGCGCTCCTTTCCGCAAGGTTCCTCAGTTCATCACCTTGTTCGCAGGCTACACTCAGCCTCTGCCAGACCAGCACGTTTACGGCATTGGTAACGATCCGCTGGAAATTCAGTTCGGTGCAATTTTCCCGAAAGAAACTCGCAACCCTAAGAACCGTCCAGCTCCCTTTGGCAAAGACACTCGCCGTATCCTGATTCGTCAAGGTGCGGGGATTGAAAATCAATTGAGCAATCCGGCTGCTCGTGGTAAGGCTCCTGGTTCTCTCGGCCCCAAAGTCTTTAAACTAGACCAGTTGCCTGGTGGCTACATTGCTCCCAAAAAAGCTACAGGCCGCGGCGGTGCTTCTGTCGGCACCAGCAGCTACAGTAGTGCTTCCAGTGTCAAATTTACCGAAAGTTCTACTCAAGCGATAATTCGGGCTGCTTATCTGCAAGTGTTTGGTCGCGATGTGTTCGATGGCCAACGCCAAAAGGTAGCGGAAATTAAGCTGGAAAACGGCGACATTCCGATGCGCGAGTTTATTCGGATGTTGGCTAAGTCTGATGTGTTCCGCAATATGTACTGGAGCAAGCTTTACGTTTGTAAGGCGATCGAGTATATTCACCGCCGACTCCTGGGCCGCCCTACCTATGGCCGTCAGGAAATGAACGCTTACTTTGACATTTGCGCTAAGAAGGGTTTCTACGCACTGGTCGATCAAATGATGGACAGTCTGGAGTACAACGAAGCTTTCGGGGAAGATACTGTGCCCTACGAGCGCTATGTGACTCCGGCTGGTTTGTCGATGCGGACGATGCGATCGGGTTCCTTTGGTGAGAAGAAGGCCAACGTTGAGCCGACTCCTGAAACGCCTCGGTTTATCGAATTGGGTACTGCGAGCGATGGCGGAGATATTCAGTTGCAAACTCGCCTTGCTCAAGGTGTGAGCAAGCGCCGCGAACAAACGAAGGTGTTCAAGCTGACGACTACTTCGGACAAGGTAGCTTTGAAAACTTTAATTCAAGCTGCTTACCGTCAAGTTTTTGAGCGTGACATCAATGCCTATGTGAAGAATGAATTCACGGCGCTGGAAAGCAAACTTGGCAACAATGAAATCAATCTCAAGGAGTTCATTGAATGTTTAGGTTGTTCGCCACTGTACGTGAAACAGTTCTATGCACCTTATCCAAACACTAAGGTGATTGAGTTGGGGACGAAGCACTTCTTGGGTCGTGCTCCTCTCAATCAAGCGGAGATTCGGACTTATAACCAAATCTTGGCAAGTAAAGGGATTAAGGGCTTTATCAACGCAATGTTGCTCACGGTTGAATATGCTGAGGCTTTTGGTGAGGATGTTGTTCCTTATCGTCGCTTCCCGACTCTACCTGCTGCTAATTTCCCGAATACTGAAAGGCTGTACAACCAGTTGACTAAGCAGAATGCTGATGTTGTGGTTCCGAGTTTTGAGCCTGCGGCTGCTACTGACAGAAGCTAATCACAAACTGCAAGAAAATTGAGTTTGTAGGTTGACAAAAATCCCTCACTATGGTAATGCTGTAGCGGGGGATTTTTGGTAGAGGGCGATCAGGCATTGAGAATTTAGTTAAAATGAATCCAAAGGGCGATAACGAGCAATCAAATCTACTGAAAAAACTCAGAACTCTCCCTACAACCTCAGAGGCTCAATTAATTCAAAATCGAGAGACTTGGCTACCGCGTGGAGAAGCTCTAGCAGTAGATAAAGCTCAGGAAGTGATGAATGACCTTTACAGGGAGGGTGCAGAGTATGGTGATAGAAGTTGTGCTTTCATGGTAATGAAGGAACAATTTGAAGGAGGCGCGGGGAATCCACCGCAATCGCTAAAAGATAGCACTCTCCACGCTACAAAGTGCTAGCAGTATATTAAGGGACTTCAGAAGCGTTTAGCAAATTTGCCCTTAGAGGCAAACCAGAAGATTCAGCAGGAAATTGTCAAGATGCAAGAGGCGCTAACATGGGCTGAAGACTACCGCAACAGCGATGAACCGGAGATTCCCAGATGGGCAAAACCTTGGAAAGAACAATTGGGGAAATAAAGTAATGCTTAAGTTAAACAGTAAGCGCAGTCGTTATATAGGAATGGATTGGCAAAGCAAGCTGCATCCATTTGCGATCGCGCCGAATGACTTTCTAATCTGCTGCGATTTAAGAGGTTGTATCTTTGATAAACTAGATTTATCGGGATGTGAGTTTTTTGGTTGTCGCTTGAATGGAACATCTTTTCAAGGAGCGACTTTACATGAAACAAAATTTATTGGCTGTTTTTCTGATGAAGGATCTCGCCCAACGGATGTTAGAAATACGATCGCAGGAAGTGTATCAGTAGTAGATTCTCACATAAACTTTCTATCGGAAGAAAATCCGCCTAATTTTCAAAATAGTTTCTGGGGTGATGATTTAATCTTGGCAGACTCTTTCCGAGATGATATGAAATGGCCTTCGGAAGTAGTAAAGGCCGCTGCTGATACACTCTCAGAACGCAATGATGTTAGATACAATGCTGCTGTAAAATTGGGAGAGTTAGATAATCCCGTTGTTGCTCCTCTACTAGGTTGCTTGCTTGCTGACAAGGAATGGGATATAAGGGCGATCGCTCTGGAAGTATTAGGGAAGCTACGACATCAGGAATTTCGGTACAGTGACGAAGTATTATTAGAGTGGATGTTTTTGTGTCTGGGAGACAAGCATTCGATCGTGCGACAGACAGCGGCTGAACTTGTAGAAACTATTTCACCGCCGGAACACGTTTTGCTGACTTCCATCAATAGAATGGTTGTAGGTACTTCTGATGAGGAGCGACTGGCGGGTTTGCTGGCGACTATTGAACTCTGTCAACTCGATGATGATTATGTTGATTTATGCGATCGAGAAGTAATTGATTCTCTACTTTTAGGGGAAGGATCGGAAGTTCGCAGCGAATCTTTGCGACTATTTGAGATTATAGGCGATCGATGAATTAACAGCCGAATTCGGTCAATCGATATTGTTCAAACCAAGCCCGCAGCTCGCGTATTGCCGCAATTTCATCTTCTTTTGCCTGTTCTAGAAAAGCAATTAGCCTTTCTTTCGGCACTTGAGGAAAGGTAGGACTCGATTCAACCTCCATATACTCGCCCTCCTGCAATTGATAAATTCGCCACACTTTGCCATTGAACCGCCAAAACTCCGGTACACCAATAGCAGCATAGAATTTGTTTTTCTGAATATCAGTATGGGTAATATCCACTTCCACCACTAAATCAGGGGGAGGATCTTTGGTAAAATCAACATTGCGGCCTTTGACTAGGGGTTGATTTTGAATGTAGTAGGCATTATCTGGTTCGGCTCCCTTTTTTAGAAGAGGATAGTTCATAGTTGTTGAACCCATCGTTTTCATCCGCATCCCCATGAGTTCAATCAGCGTCCGAATAAAACACTCGATTAATCGACTTGAAAATTCGTGTTCTTCTAAGGGCATGGTGATTTCTAGAATCCCGTTGTCATAGATTAAACGAGAGCCTCGTGACTGGGGTAAGGCATTGAGAATTTGTAGATAACCGTCCCAAGATAACCCCCAAATTACCACGCGCTGTTCGCCAATAGGTTTTTGCAGTTCTGCTGTAGGTTCTGGTGCAGTAATGACCACAAGTGACCTCCAAGTGGAATTGATATTGATGGGCTATGCTTAGGCTAACTTAGTTTACATTGATTTGGCAAATTTCTAACATCCGTTTGATTTTTGGCAACTGTCTTTCAGATTTCCGAAAAGCCAGCCAGATCCGATTGGTAACAGCCTGTGAAGGCTTTAGGACAAGTGTCAAGCGATTTTTTGTCACCACATCTGCACACAAGTAGTCGGGAAGCACGCTAAACCCAAATCCGCATTCCACGGCTTGTCTAATTGCTCTTAAATCGGGAATTATTAGTTTGGGTTGAACGTCGATTCTTCTGCCAAATATGACGCGCCAAAATCGGCGGGCGATCGGCAATTCTTCACTGTAAGCAATCCAATCTTGGGTTAACAGCCATTGAGACAGTGGGTTTAAATCTGCTTGACTGATTCCTTCCGCGATCGGAATCGCAATATTTGGTGGGCCGACTAGCCAGAAGTTCTCCTCGAATAGTAGTTCATATTCGATATCAGACAAGGTAATTTTTTGGGTAGCAATTACGATGTCTAGCTTTCCGGCTTTGAGTTGTTGGATTAACTCCGATGTTAACCCAAATTGTATTGTGTAAAAAGTACGATCGTCCTGCGGTAATTTAGCCAGTATTTGCTCTGTAAAAAACTCTTGGGGCGTACCGATTCTGATGGTTTGCGGTGTTTCGGCGGTGGAGTTTTTGTGGGGAATTGATTCGAGTTTCTCGATCGCACTTACAACTTGACTATACAGTCTTTTTCCCGCTTCCGTCGGCACCATCCGTCTCGGAGTCCTTTGAAACAACTGATTTCCCAAGGCTGACTCTAGGGCTGCGAGGTGTTGACTGACAGCCGGCTGCGTGAGGTGCAAAACTTGGGCCGCCCCGGATACGGTTCCGACGCGGTAAACCTCAATAAAACTGCGATACCACTCAAGGTTAATCATCAGGAAGCCAATTCGGCAACGAGCAATGTACGGGATGTAACGGATGGATGGAAGTTCGACATTGGGATTTGGTATAAGTAGTTTTATAGTTACACGAAACTTTCATAATTTGTATTTTAGATGAATTCGACCTAGGATGAAAACAATAAGCACAAAGACACCCACAAAAGACATAAATTATGACTACCCAAAAAGTTCTGATTGTTTTAACCAGCCACGATACACTGGGCGACACTGGTAAAGAAACTGGTTTCTATCTCCCAGAAGTAACCCATCCCTTGGACGCATTTAATCGCGCTGGATTAACGGTAGATTTTGTGAGTCCAAAAGGTGGCAAAGCTCCCAGGGTTGGGGTTGATTTAGAAGACCCGCTAAATAAGGCTTTTTTAGACGATTCGGAACAGGTTTCGCGAGTGGAAAATACTCTAAATCCTGCACAAATTGACCCCGCAGAATATGGGGCTATTTTCTATGCTGGGGGACACGGGACAATGTGGGATTTTGCTGATAATCGGGAACTTGCTAGGATTGCTGCTGCAATTTATGAAGCAGGCGGGATTGTTGGTGCTGTTTGTCACGGGCCGGCGGCTTTAGTTAATATTAAGTTGTCGGATGGTGAGTACCTGGTTGCAAATAAGACTGTGGCTGCTTTTACTAATGAAGAAGAAGCGGCTGTGGGATTGACTGATATCGTGCCGTTTTTGCTGGAGGCGAAGTTAATTGAGCGCGGGGCTAATTTTACTAAGGTTGCTAATTTTCAAGTTTGTGTTGTTGAGTGCGATCGGCTGGTGACAGGTCAAAATCCAGCTTCCGCAGCAGGTGTAGGTGAAAAAATGGTAGAATTGATCGAGAGTAAGTAAGTCTGTCTCATTAAACGTAAAATGCTTTTCTATTAGATCCCCGACTTCTCAAAAAAGTCGGGATCTGAGTGTATTTAACTCAAACTCACTCTTTTTGTATTCGGTTAACCGCACTCAAATAGTTACCTTTTTATGAGAACATTACTCCTAAATCTTCGTCATATAAAATATTAGGGCATAATGTAATTTTGAGCGGACAGGGTATGGAAGAAAAATTAGATTTACAGAAGTTTTATAAAGCTTGCAATCCCAGCTACACCCTAGCAGTAGCAAATCCAGAAGACCGACAATACTATATCGATTTCTCCTCAGTGCGGGGCGGCACAATCGTCGAACAATTGGAGCGTACCATCAGCCGTCTTTCCCCGGATGTGCCTACCTGTCAATTATTCACCGGTCATATCGGCTCTGGCAAATCCACAGAATTGCTGCGGCTGCAAGCACAATTGCAGGAGCAAGGATTTTATGTGGTTTACTTTGAGTCGAGTAAAGACTTAGACATGGCAGATGTTGATATCACTGACATTTTGTTGAGTGTGGCTCGTCAGGTGAGCGAAAGCATTGAGAAAATGAAAATTAAGCTGCAACCTACGGGTTTTAAAGCTTTGCTGAAAGGGGTTGCTGATGTTTTTCAAACTCAAATCGACTTGAGGGCTGAAGCTAATGTTCCTGGTTTAGGGGAAATTAATGCCAGCACGGAAGGAGAATTTTCTCTGTCTTTGGGAATTGGCAAAATTACTGCTAAAGCGAAGGATGCTCCGAATTTGCGATCGGAGTTGAGGCAATATTTGGAGCCGCGAACTAATCTAATTTTAGATGCACTCAATAAAGAGTTACTGGAACCGGCTAACAAGGAACTCAAACGTCAAGGTAAACAGGGACTTGTGGTAATTATCGATAATCTCGATCGCATACACCTGTGCGCGAAACCGACGGGGCGACTTCAGCCGGAGTATCTGTTTGTAGACAGAGGCGAACAGTTGGCTCGACTTAATTGTCACGTAGTTTATACAATTCCTTTGGTGTTGATTTTTTCTAACGATTTGGGTCAGTTGACTAATCGATTTGGGGTAGATCCCAAGGTATTACCAATGGTACCGGTGCGGAACCGCGATGGTTCTGAGTGCTTCGAGGGTGTAGAATTGCTGCGACAGATGGTGCTGGCTCGTGCTTTTCCAACGGTGGAGCCGATCGCGCGGTATGCTTTGGTTGGCAAAATTTTTGATAATCCCGAAACTCTCGATCGCCTGTGTAGAGTCAGCGGCGGACACGTCCGCAATTTGCTACAACTGCTCTATGGTTGTCTCCAGAGAGAAGATCCGCCGTTGTCTAGGGCAACTTTGGAAAAAGTGATCGTTCAGCGCCGTCATCAACTCACGTTGGCGATAGAGCCTGATGAGTGGGCATTGCTAAACCAAGTATCCGCAACCAAAACTGTGAGTGGAGAGACTAAATATCAAATCTTGCTCCGCAGTCTCTGGGTGTTTGAATACCGTTACGGCGAGGATTACTGGTTTGATGTCAATCCGATTTTGGCAGATGCAAAAGAGTTTTTGACCGCAGTCAATAGTTAACAGTTAACAGTCAACAGTCAACTAACAAAAATGATTAAAGGGACTACTAAACTGTTAGGAGTAATCGGTCATCCGATCGCACATTCTCTGTCACCGGCGATGCACAATGCTGCTATTTCCCATTTAGGCGTCGATTTTGTTTACCTAGCATTTCCGGTAAAACCAGAGGATTTAGAAGTTGCTCTTGCAGGCTTTGGGGCGATCGGCCTTCAGGGATTTAGCATCACGATTCCGCACAAACAAGCCATCTTACCGCTGCTGTCGGAGGTTTCTCCCATTGCGCAGGCGATCGGCGCAGTCAATACCGTATACCTGACTGACAAAGGTTGGTGCGGCACAAATACTGACGTTGAAGGTTTTCTCGCACCGCTCCGCAGGGCGGGCACGGGGGCACCGCCCCTACAAACGGGGGAGAATTCACTCAAAGTCCCCCTTCTTCCCCCCTTGGGGGGGGGCTGGGGGGGGTGGGGATTTAGGGGGATCTCCCGGTTCCGATTGGAGTCAGAAAGTAGCGGTAATTTTGGGAAATGGCGGGGCTGCGAGGGCTGTTGTGGCTGGATGCGCTCAATTGGGATGTGCACAGATTCACGTTGTTGGCCGCAGCGCACAAAATTTAGCGGAATTTCAGCAGAGTTGGGTTAATTCTCCCATGCCCGTTCCGAATTTGCAGGTGCATACTTGGGATGATTTGTCAATGTTAATCTCGCAGGCGGATTTGCTGGTGAACACCACGCCTGTAGGGATGTATCCGCACGGGGAAAAGTCGCCGGTTGTCGATCGTACGATCGATCGAATTTCCGCAGGGGCGATCGTCTACGATCTAATTTACAACCCGAGTCCTACCCAGTTTCTCAAAGATGCACAGCTTCGAGGGGCACAAACCATTGACGGACTTGAAATGCTAGTTCAACAAGGAGCAGCCGCCTTAAAAATTTGGCTCCACAAAGAATCCGTCCCAGTCGATGTGATGCGCCAAACCTTGCAGCAACATTTAGGCTTAAACTAATGCCATTTGTGCAAAAAGTAGCTGTAGTTTTTAGAATTCGTATAAGTAGGAATTTGGGCGTTGCTGATTTGGAGTATGATTTGCCTCCGAAATTCAGTAGGGGCAATTCATGAATTGCCCCTACTCTAAATTTCAGGGATTGCTATAGCGAGTGAATCATACCTAAATTCAGCAACGCTGGAATTTGAGCCTAAATTCGCGGTAAGCTGAGAATTAAAATATACTTGGGCTGCCATTTATGAAATTTCGAGCTATCAGCCTTTTTTTTGCTACTTGCCTGATCGGAATTTTTAGTTTGGCATTCACTCCACCTGCTTGGGCTCTAACGCAGATTAAACTTTCTGACCTTTCTTATCGTGAATGTCCGGCAGAAATGGCAGAAGGAACAGTCACCAGCGGTAGTTCTATGGAAGCTAACTGCTTTTTGATTACTGGAAAAGCTGAAAATAGCAGCGGCAAATTAGTTGTCAATGCTGATATTTTTGGCCGCATTTATGATGCCGACGAAAATCCAGTAATGCAAAACCGGACTCGTTTGGGTTCTATAGATGAAGTGCCTCCCGGAATTAGCGATTTTCAGCTCAGAATTTCGGTTGCCGCCAATCAAAGAACACCTTTAAAGCTCAAGCAATTTAAAGCTACAGGTTTTACTGGCGTGGTTCGCCGCTAATCTCAAGTCAAATCAGCATCAATAGTTTGTAGTGAGGACGAAGAGCGCTCAACAATAGTGGCGGAGGACTGATATCAATTCCGGCTGCGCTGGAATAATATAGAGGACACGGCAGTGCCGTTTCCCTACTGTGATTTATTGTAGGGAAATGACAGGTGCCGTTTCCCTACAGTTATTAATTTGGGGATAGTTACATCTGTCGCCACCGCTGATAATTATTTTGGGGTAGTGACACGGTAGTGCTGCGTCCGATCTTGCTAAAAGGCTGTTTGCAAGTTACTCAAAAGACCGATCAAAAATTCAGAGCCGAACTGAAGTACAAAAAAGGCAATCAACGGTGAAAAGTCAATCCCTCCCAAGGGTGGAATGATCGATCGGAATAGATTCAGGTAAGGGTCTGTTAACTGACTTAAAATTGAAAAAGGAGGGTCGTACCAATTGATATTGGGGAACCAACTTAACAGCACCCGAAAAATCATTAGGACTACATAGATTTGCAGAAATGTGGACAGGGTGGTTGCCAAAAGGCCTATGGAATAACTCATATTTTCTGCTTGAAGTTTGAGTAAAGTTTACAGATGCTTTAACTTTGATTTTAGCATAGGTGGATGAGAGGGGAAGAGCAGGAGAGTGCCAGCATCCGGCTGTTTACGGGAGGGATCTCCGGCCCACCCCACGAGAATCTATCAAATTTGAATTTAAAATTTAGATGCGCCTGGGCTGCTCTAAAATCTTAAATAAATTTAGGGGTCTTGGGCGATCCTCTGCGAGGGCTTCGCCAACGAACTTTCGCTATTGTGTGCCTGGGCGTTCCCGTTTACGTCGCCCAGTTGCAGCCGCACGTCATCTATTGCCTGATTTAGCTGGGCAATTTTATCTTCTAAACTCAACCTTGCTATTTCCATACCTTCGTCTTCGAGATGGCTTGCTTTCCTTTGACGGAGCATTTTTGCCGCTTCTCGATCGGACTCACTCAGCAAACCTTCACTAGCGCGCTGCGACAGCACCGCGCCCAAAACCGCTCCCACCAAGCCACCAACGGCAGCTCCGGCAATAAATCCGCCTGTAAAACCCTCTCGATTGCTCATGACTTAACTCAACTGCGCGATATTTTCTTGATTTTTTTTATTCTGACACTCTCGCGGTGAGAAACTGGGAGATTTTTATTTGTCAGGTAAGGCGAGAATTCCTACTTCTTGGTTGAAGCGGATCATCTCCAAAGATCGATCGCCATACAGGTCTTCAATGTGCTCTATGCAGCAGTCGATCGCAAAATCGTTCAACTCCTCTGGCTCAATGCCGTACATCTCCTGAAACACCTTTGAGTCTACCCGACAAAAGCGTGGGCGATCGGCATAAATTCCGCATTCTCGCTTTTCTTTGTCAAAATTGATACACCAACCGTCATCTCCGACTAAGCTCAAGTAGACCGCTAATTCGTCTGTAGATAAATACTCGTCTAAGTCAGGACGCTCTGTTGGGTCGAGGTAACAACAAGCACCGCACTGTTTTACGCAAAGCCAATTCGCCATAATTTGTTCGATGTGAGATTTGAGATTTGAGATTCGTAACACTCTCCCGGAAGAGGCCTCAAGTCCCCGGTTTCCTGTGACTGGGAGCTCGATCGTTCTTTAACTTTTGTTGAATTTTGTAAACTTCCTTAAAAAATAGGGTCGATCGCCCGGTAAAATCAGAAACGTATTTTCTAATTCAACAATCTAGACTTAATCACTACAGGAGGACACATGGACTTTATAACCGATCTTTTCAGCGGCCTGGGCGGTGTAAACTACCAACTCATTATTCAGGTAGCTTTACTCGCAGCAGTCGTGCTTTCGGGCCCGATCGTGATTTTTCTGCTGGCAGCTAAAGGCGGCGACTTGTAATTATAGCACGCTAAGTGGCGATCGAGAGTTTGGAGTTTTAAATTAGGCAAAATTCCCAACGCTCGATCGCCAATCTTCCCTAATTTTCCTTGCTGCACTCGCTTTGCTATCAAATACCAAGGGCGTGTTTAGCAGTTTGAATCAAATTCTCAAAAAAAGGTAAAGATACATCGACTTCTCTAGCATCCTTGCGGGAGTTGCCTAACAAACCGATGTTTTGTCCAGGTGCAACAACCAGAACTTGTCCTTGAGAGTTGCGAATTCTCAATTCCTCGATCGACCCTACGGGAGATAGACTACAAGAATAAGCGCGATCGCAATAATCAAACTCCACTTTTCCAAACATCGGCGGCCTCGAACTAGCAGCACTTGCTGGCAGCCGAACCCCCAATAATTCTAACTCAACCGATGTCTTGCCATTAAAACTATTTTCCCGCAATCGGTAAGCAATATCCACCCGCCGAGGCAAAGGAAAATATTCCCCCCAACGCCAAGCAATCCCCTTCACACTAGCCGATGCTTCTCCATCTTGAGTTGCAGTTAATTTAACATGACCTCCTTTACCAACAATTTTCTGTTCAGTTATACAAACATTAGCAGTCCAAAATACAGGAGACTTATTTTCAATCCCGCAAGGTTCCAGGGCATCAATTTGTCGGTAAAGGTCGAGATTAATCTCAGCAATATCCGCCCGCACATCTACTGAAACCAGCGGTTTTAGATGTTCCGGCTGTAAACATTGATTGGCAAAAATTGACAACTGATTGCGAAATTGTTCAACATTCTGGGCCGGCATCGAAAACCCGCCAGCCGCTTTGTGTCCGCCAAATTTAGTTAATAAATCCGCGCAAAAATTCAGCCCGTCAAATACATTAAACTCAGGAATTCCCCTCGCCGAACCCCGCACAATTTTAGCGGGCGCTGAGGAGGATGAGGTTGTAGGGGCGGTGCCCCCGTGCCCGCCCTCATCATCCTCAAAAGTACCGATAAACACCGGTACGCCGTAGCGTTCCACCAACCGAGATGCTACAATCCCGATTACTCCATGATGCCAACCGGGCTGTATCACAACTAAGACCCGTTCTTGCTGCAAGTCAAGATCGCTTTTTTCGCACCAGGCGATAGCTTCCTGCTCAATTTCCTGGCATAATTCCTGTCGGCGCTGATTGATTTGTTCGCACTGGATCGCGTTTTTGAGTGCCAATTCGCGATCGTCCGTTGTCAGCAACTCTATGACAATTTGAGGATCAGCCAGCCGTCCCACAGCATTAATCCGAGGCCCCAGCCGAAAACCAATATCTTCCGGCTTTAACGAATTATTAGCTGTAGGGGCGGTGCCCCCGTGCCCGCCCAGTTTTGAATTAAAAAGTGAGGGACTTTCCGCACTTGGCTGCTGCACTCCTGCTACCTGAATCAAAGCCTGAATACCCGCCAATTGCGAATGAGGTAAAAGCCGCAAACCCCGCTTTACCCAGCGGCGGTTAACTCCAGTCAAAGGCGCTAAATCCGCAATAGTTCCCAACGTAAATAACTCCAGCAGCGGATTCACTAACCCGCCTACTTTCTGCATATCCTGAGCCAAAGTAATCGCCAAAACATAAGCAACGCCTACCCCAGCCAAACCGCGATAAGGCGAAGATTCTGCAATTAATTTTGGGTTGAGAATCGCATCGGCCGGCGGCAGTTTTGGCGGCAAATCGTGGTGGTCTGTAATAATAACTTTGACACCGAGTTCTCGGGCTCTCGCCACCGGGCCATAGGCTGCAATTCCGTTGTCAACCGTGAGAATGAGAGCCACACCTTCGGAGTGAAATTCTTCTACAATGCGATCGTTAATCCCGTAACCTTCCCGCATCCGGCTCGGAATAGCATAATCGACATTCGCTCCCAGAGCCCTGAAAGCTCGCAGCAACAAAGCCGTGCTCGTCATCCCATCAGCATCATAATCACCGCAAATCGCAATTTTTTGTCCTCCCGAAATCGCCTCCCGCAACAACTTGACACTCGCAGCCAAATCGGGGAACTCATCCAGTGGCGCGGGCAAAACCAGAGATTCCGGTTCGATAAACCCTTGCACTTCTTCAACAGAATCGATGCCGCGATTAATTAGTACCTGGGCCAGCAAGGACGACAAACCGATTTCGGCGGCAAACTGTTCGGCTTGCTGTGGTTGAGGCGAAAAAATTTGCCACCGTTGGTTCGGTAATCGGTGAGAATGTGGGGGCACAGATGTTGGTAGCTCTTGCACGAAAGCTGAGATTTAAAGATACATGATTAATCTTACCGAATTAAGTGCATCAGTCAATCAATTTTAGATTTTAGATTTTAGATCCTAAAGATGAGTTTTTTCGGTAAAATCCGAAGGTTGTTTGTAGGAAAGGTTTTTTCGGAAGCTCTCACCGTATGCAAATACGGATATCTCTGTAGCAGCCATGCCCCGTGCCCGCCCTCCATCAACCTGCAATCTGCTGTATGTCTGAAGTTAATCTCAAATTTTAAATTTCAAATCGACTGGTTTGAGCCCAGAAACCAAGTGTAGCAAGACTTGTGCGACTTACTTAGAACGCAGAAGGCTAATTCAATTTTATGAGGAGACTTGCATGAGTGGCGATCGACCGTCTTGGTTTAAAATTGCACTACAGGTTCAGGGGTCTGTCATTCCCTCAATTTTGCCCCGCGTTTTGCTGTGCGGCGGCTTTGGAGTTCTTATTTCCCTGCTGCACTTTTTTAAGTTGCCTGTTTCCTTGCCCATTCTGTCGAGCATTGTACCGAGTATTGTCCTGGGTTTACTGTTGGTTTTTCGGACAAATACAGCCTACGAGCGATTTTGGGAAGGTCGAAAATTTTGGGGCACTTTAATCAACAACGTCCGCAATTTGGCGCGCCAAATCTGGATCACAATTGAACAAAAAGACCCGCACGATATCGCACTCAAAAAGTCAGCCCTGCGCCTATTACCTGCCTTTGCAGTAGCGATGAAACTGCATTTGCGGCAAGAATCTGTAAATTCAGAATTGGAGTCGTTAATGTCCCCAGGGCAGTACCAAAAACTCAAATCGATGAACAATCCGCCCCTAGAAATTGCCTTTTGGATTGAGGATTATATGCACGAGCAGTACGAGCGCAACTGCCTCGATGTCTATCAGTTAACTGCTATGAATCAGTTACTCAACTCTATGATTGATACATTAGGTGGCTGCGAGCGGATTTTGAAAACGCCTATCCCTTTGGCTTACGCGATTCACCTGAAACAATTATTATTGCTTTACTGTTTGGCACTGCCATTTCAAATGGTTAGGGATTTGACTTGGGGAACAGGCCCAGTGGTGGCTTTAATTAGTTTTACTTTGTTCGGCATCGAAGAAATCGGTATTGAAATAGAAAATCCCTTCGGGCATGATGCGAATGATTTGCCTTTGGACAATATTTGTACTGCGATGCAGCGGAATATCGACGATTTAATTACTTTATCTCCTAGCGTTCACGATCATCGCGTTAAAGATAAGTAGAGTCATTAGTCATTAGTGAACTCTAGGGGCGGGTTCACGAATAATCCTCACAGTGCAAAAAGATTCAATAAACCCGCCCCGGCCCTACCAGAAAACTCTTTACTAACGTTAATTTCTAACAATAAACCGCATTAACCCAGCAAATAGTAATAATAAGGGTGTCAGCCGATCGCCCCAGCGCACGTACAAAGTCTTAGTTTGCCGCCGATAAATAGTAGCATCTCGGACTTCGTAGGTATTAATGCCCGACTGCCACACCGTCTCGCCGTGAGGATTGACAAAAGCCGAATAACCCGTATTAGTTGCGATAACTGCCCATCTATCCGTCTCAATTGCCCGCATCACATCGAGAGCGTGATGTTGAGCCAGCATCGGCGGTTTGTAATGGGCATTGTTGGAAGCTGTGAGCATAAATTCGCCTCCATTTGCCGCCTGATATCGGAAAATTTCCGCAAACGCCGAATCGTAACAAATTCCCACAATGGCGCGGCCAAACGGCGTATCAAACAATTGTTTAGAGTTGCCAGGTACTAAATGAGCATCTAAGGGAGAAAGCCGATTAATAATCCCGCCCAAAATTTCATAAAAAGGGATATATTCGCCTAAAGGTACTAGCTTTAGTTTATCGTAGCGGCCGACAATTTCTCCTGTTTTGTCGATCGCCAATAAGCTATTAGTGATGCTATCCCCTTCCTGTCCGAATCCTCCAACCCAAGCCACCACACCACGTTCCAGAATAGCTTGGTAAAAGGAAAGAGTAGAACGCTGATACTCGTTTGTCCAGATAAAAGGCAAAGCTGTCTCTGGAAGTAACACAGCATCAACTTTTCTGTCTGCTAACTCTTTATACCCAGCCGTGTAACCTTCCAAAGCGCGCCGCCAGCCCCCTGAATCAAACTTAATCTCATTCGGAATATTGCCTTGAATAATCCCAATTCTTAATGCTGCTCCCGCCTCTTGAATTAAGGGGCGATTATATAAACTCCAACCGATAAAATGCAAAACTAAACACAAACTCGCAGGCAAAATATAAGGAATCCAATTCTTCCGACTTCCATCGGACTTCTTCCTTCTTCCTTCGAGAAAAGCTTCGGCAATTAAGCCATTTACTGCTACAATAGCTGCTGTGACTGCGCTGGGCCCGGAGAGTTGTCCGAGGTGCAATATTGCTAAATTGTGCGGGCTTTGCGTGTATGATAGAGATGTCCACCACAGCGAACCTGTACTCCAAATACTTTCTAAGGCGCACCACAACGCTGTACCAATTAAAACGCGGGTTAACGCTGAAAATTGAGCTTTACCCCCCCCAGCCCCCCCTTGTAAAGGGGGAGAGTTAAGAATAAGAATAGGATTTTTGCCGGGTAAAGTGAGGGAGTTGAGAATTACAAATAGCCACGCCCAAACGGTGACTAATGCGGCTCCCCAAACAGTGATGAATGCCCAGCAAAAAAGTGCGATCGCCAAACTCGGCCACCAAGGAACTCCCAACCAAGTCATCGGATGAATTCCCATAATCCAAGATAAAGCTAATCCGTGATAGCCAATTCCCCAGAGTGCAGGAAGAATCAAGTTCGGCAACGGATGGATGTTGAGGGAATCAGGAAGAAAGAGAAATTTTTGTTTTTGTTTTTGTTTTTGTTCTTCTATTTTTGGCTTTTGATAACTAACAACCAAAACCCACAGGGGAGCTAATGCCACCCAAGCCAACAGCCAAGCATTGACTGGTGCTGTTGTCAATCCCATTGCAATTCCGCTGAAAAGTGCGATCGCCCAAGCTAATATTTGAGATTTGTCAACGGCGAGTTTTGCAAATTTGTGCCTGTTAAATATCGCCACTTTGATAATTGCCAAAAATAATAATTCCTCATCAATATATCAGATCGAGCGGAAAGTGCGGCCACGAGCAGTCTGCGGGATTGAACCGATTTAACGGATTTAGCGGAAGGAAATGTCTTAAGTCTCACATCTTATACCATTCTCAAGAACAGGCAAGATGCCTGTTCCACAAAGAGTATATTTCTTGTGGGATGAGCATCCTGTCCGTCCATAAAAAGCTTATTGAGAATAGTACAACATCTGAGTTAAATTATGCTTGCCAAAACAAAAAGCGCCCTCCTTTGGAGAGAGCGCTTGTTATTAATCAACAGCTAAATTTAGCCATTGATGGAAGGAGCAACCATTGCTACTGAGGTGACAGCACCGGCGGCCAAGTCGAGGGGGAAGTTGTGAGCGTTGCGCTCGTGCATAACTTCCATACCCAGGTTAGCGCGGTTGATGACATCAGCCCAAGTGTTAATGACGCGACCTTGGGAGTCGATAATCGATTGGTTGAAGTTGAAACCATTGAGGTTGAAAGCCATCGTGGAAATACCTAAAGCGGTAAACCAGATGCCGACAACTGGCCACGCACCTAACAAGAAGTGCAAGGAACGGCTGTTGTTAAAACTTGCATATTGGAAGATCAAACGACCGAAGTAGCCGTGGGCTGCAACGATGTTGTAGGTTTCTTCTTCTTGACCGAATTTGTAACCGTAGTTTTGCGATTCGGTTTCGGTTGTTTCACGAACCAAGGAAGAGGTAACTAAAGAACCGTGCATGGCGGAGAACAAAGAACCACCGAAGACACCGGCAACTCCCAACATATGGAAGGGGTGCATCAGGATGTTGTGCTCGGCTTGGAACACGATCATGAAGTTGAATGTGCCGCTGATACCCAGGGGCATACCATCAGAAAAGCTGCCTTGCCCGATCGGGTAAATCAAGAATACTGCGGTAGCAGATGCCACAGGTGCAGAGTAGGCTACGCAGATCCAAGGACGCATTCCTAAGCGATAGCTCAATTCCCACTGACGACCCATGTAGCAAAAAATGCCAATCAGGAAGTGGAAAATTACGAGCTGGTAAGGGCCGCCATTGTACAACCATTCGTCTAAGGAAGCTGCTTCCCAGATCGGATAAAAGTGAAGCCCGATCGCATTAGATGAAGGAACAACAGCACCAGTAATGATGTTGTTGCCGTACATCAAGGAACCAGCAACTGGTTCGCGGATGCCGTCGATGTCCACAGGAGGAGCAGCGACGAAGGCAATAATATAGCTGATGGTGGCAGTCAGTAGAGTAGGAATCATCAGAGTTCCGAACCAACCCACATAAATGCGGTTATCCGTGCTAGTTACCCACTCGCAGTAACGTTCCCAAACGTTGGCACTTTCGCGACGCTGTATGGTTGTTGTCATGTTTTTATGATTGCTTAATTAAATTTTCAACGTTCATTGTGGGGATGCCCCACGCTTCTATTCGTAACACCATTCACTCACTTTTGCCAAGACCTTAGTGCTGACATTTCAAAACTTTTACAAACATTTACAAGCCTTGATTTTTAGTAAATATTTGTAGTGATTTATCAAGTAATTTTACGGGCAAACTCGGATTAAATATAGCTAACACAAGAGCTGAATTTATTGTCTGTAGTTCTGTCCAGCAGTTAATTAAATTATTGTTGTTCAGGTCGATGACCTTTCCCTTTAAATATCTCTTAATTAGGTCTTGAAGAGATTATTTTTAATATTTATTCACATATCATCGGTGGATTTAGCAAAAATAATTTCTTATATAGAGAATAGTGACCAGCGGGTTTCTAGTGCGATCGGGCTGCATTCTCAACAAGAGCGATCGACTGGGTTTATAGACGAAAAAAAACCAGTTTCAGAAACCCTTGGCAATAGAAAAAATCGGGTTTCTGAGGATGAGTCCGTAAATAATCCTGCGTAAAAATTAGCCTTTAGCCAGGAGGCCAGTTCATGTGCCTACCGCCGAGAATGTGAAGGTGTAGATGGTCTACTGTTTGGCCCCCGTCGTTGCCACTATTAATGACGACACGATAGCCGTTGCTGAGTCCGAGTTGTTCTGCTACCCGCTTGACAGTCAGCAGCAGGTGTCCCATGAGAGCCTGGTCTTCCGACTCGACATCGGCTAATTTAGGGATAGGCTGTTTAGGAATAACCAGGATGTGGACAGGTGCTTGCGGATGGATATCTCTGAACGCGAGGGCCAAGTCGTCCTCATAAACGATGTCTGCCGCAATCTCTTTGCGGATGATTTTGCTGAAAAGCGTTTCTTGAATTGTCATAGGTGTTAACGAAGTTCGGCAACGGATTCTGTAACGGATGTAACGGATGTCGGGAAGATGGAAGACCCAGCAGGAGACAAGGAAGAGCAGAAAAGGAAGAGGCAACGAAAAGTTTTTCTTGCCTCTTCCGATATTCATTAGTCATTTTTAATCATAATAGATTGTGAATCAAGCACAAGCAAATTAAGGATAAAAAATAATGCTTGCTAGGGTTTGGAGTGCATCGATAGTTGGAGTTGACGCGGTAAAGGTTGGTGTTGAGGCTGATGTATCGGGAGGGCTACCCAAAATTGTGGTTGTGGGATTGCCCGATTCTGCGGTGCAAGAAGCTAAGGAAAGGGTTAGGGCGACGCTGAAAAATTCGGGATACTCTTTTCCGATGCGGAGTATTGTAATTAATTTGACTCCGGCGGATTTGCGGAAGGAAGGGCCGAGTTTCGATTTGCCGATCGCCATTGGCATTTTAGCAGCATCGGAACAAGTCAGCGCTGAACTTTTGGGAGATCATTTGTTTTTAGGGGAACTCTCCTTAGATGGGACTTTGCGGGCTGTGGCTGGGGTTTTGCCGATCGCCGCTGCTGCCCAAAAAATGGGTATTTCAGGATTGATTGTACCCGCTGGTAACGCGCAGGAAGCGGCTTTGGTACAGGGCATATCGGTTTATGGTTTTGAGAATATTTTTGCAGTTACTGATTTTTTAAACAATCCTAAAGCTTATTCGCCTGTAGAAGTAAACGGTCGAGAAGAGTTAGCAAAAAGGCGGATTCCGGGTTTAGATTTAAAGGATGTAAAGGGGCAAATTCACGCGCGGCGGGCTTTAGAAATTGCGGCGGCGGGGGGACACAATTTAATTTTTGTGGGGCCGCCTGGAAGTGGTAAAACTATGTTAGCGAGACGTTTGCCTGGTATTTTGCCGCCGCTGACGTTTGAGGAGGCTTTGGATGTGACTCAAATTCATTCGGTGGCGGGGTTGTTGAAGGATAAGGGTAGCTTGGTGGGCGATCGACCTTTTCGCAGTCCTCACCATTCAGCATCCGGCCCTTCTCTGGTCGGCGGCGGCAGTTTTCCGCGTCCGGGTGAAATTTCTTTAGCACATCGCGGCATCCTTTTTCTCGATGAATTAACTGAGTTTAAAAGAGATGTTTTGGAGTTTTTGCGGCAACCGCTGGAAGACGGTTATGTGACGATTTCTAGAACTAGACAATCGGTGATGTTTCCGGCTCAATTCACTTTAGTTGCGAGTACAAATCCTTGTGCTTGCGGTTACTATGGCGACTCAATTCAACAGTGTACTTGTTCGCCGCAAAAGAGGGAACAATATTGGGCAAAACTTTCGGGGCCTTTGATGGATCGGATTGATTTGCAAGTGGCGGTGAATCGTTTGAAACCGGAGGAAATTACGCGACAGCCGACGGGGGAGGAGTCGGAACCGGTGCGGGTGAGGGTACAGAAGGCAAGGGCGATCGCAACTAACCGTTTTAAGTCAGAAACTAGCTTGCGGTGTAATGCGGAGATGCAAAGCAGCCATATTAACCAATGGTGTCAGTTGGATGATGCTTCTCGGAATTTATTGGAGATGGCGATTCGGAAGTTGGGGCTTTCGGCGAGGGCGAGCGATCGAATTTTGAAGGTTGCGAGAACTATTGCTGATTTGTCGGGGGATGAAAGCTTGAAAACCAATCATGTGGGGGAGGCGGTGCAGTATCGGACGATCGATCGGATGCAGTAAGGGGGATTTGTGCGATCGTTCATGCAGATATGTAGGGGCGGTGCCCCCGTGCGCGCCCTCTCCGATCGGGCAACCACGGGGGGTTTGCCCCTACAAGAATTACTCACTATATTGCCGATCGGTATTTGGAATGAGTTTTCCCGTAGTTGTTGCAGCTTCCAGCCATGCTGTTTTAGCAATCTGTACTTCCTGCAAAGCTGATTCTGGGGTTTCACCAAAAGCGGAACAGTATTTTAAATCTGGAATATCAGCAATATAGCCTTCATCTTCGTTGCTATAAAAAATATTGATGCGATCGTCTTTCATGGTTCATCATCCTTAATTTTGAGCTATATCGTGTATTCCTGATTCGTAAAATCCTTCCTCTTGAAGAAATTGAGTTAATTCCTTGAGTCCTTGGCGACGCATCACTTTTCGCTGTTCTTTATAAATCATTGTTGCTGGTAATGGTTTACCTTCAGCTTGACAACTCTCGATTAGTAACTCCATTACCTCTCGTGCATTATAAATAGCTTCTTCATAAGAATCTCCGTGAGTTACCGGCTGCATTACATCCTCAAATTCCGGCAAAAATACGACAAAGCATCGATCGCCTTCTGACCATTGAATAACAACTGTATATTTCATGGTTCTGTCTCCTCTGCTTCGATTTGCCTCAGCACCTCAATTGTTTCGTTGACTAACTTCTCTAAATATAGTTTAGCATCATTTCCGTCTTTACCAGCTATGATAATAGCCTTGGCTAATTTCGGATGCTTCCACTTACTATGACTGCCTTTTGCTGGTTGGCAAACGAATCCTGCTTTTAGCAATATGTTTTTCAATTCTCTAATCTTTTTAGGCATTATGCAATCATTAAGGTATTTACATAAAAAAGTCTGTTATCGGATACACAGCCTTTGAAAATTCAGCCTCATCTTCTAAAAAATCGTCTGTATGTTCTGATAGCCTCTCAACAATATCTCTCTTGCGAGGAAAAAATTCAAATTCTTGTTTTTCATCGCTTGTTATCTGGTTGAGTTTTGTGAGCTGGTTGAGTTTTGTATTAAAATCGTCAATTAATTTCTCACATGAGTAAGCCGAGGTATATATCTGAGAATTAGTCAACTGCATTTCTAATGGGATTAGGCCCTGAAAAGTTTCTAATTTAATTAAGTCTGCTTTTATGTCTTCCATTTTTTTTAGCTTGTCTAGTAGTGTGGCATAAGATTTGTGTTTTCTAAAATCTTTGATATGAGATTTGTTTTCGTTGGCTATCGTAGAATTGCTGAGTAATTTGCGATAAAGTACGTGGATTGCAGCTTTTTCTCTATCGGAGTTCATTTTTTTATTATTTGCTTCTGCTAATAATTGCCCAATTATAAAAGTAGAAACAGGAATAACTGATGATAAAGAGCCAGGAAGTGGGTGAATCAAAAGTAGTGGAAACAAGAACGGAAAAACAAGCACTGAGAATGAAGGTATAATAATTTTATATTTATCATTTATATTTTTTAAGGAATTAAAAATATTCAGCCTGTATGCCAGCAAAAGCCCAGGTAAAGTAAGCCCAAGTAAAGCTGAAATTAATAGCTCTTCTGAATTAGGAACGTTCGTTTGAATCATATAAATAGAAATTACAACAAATGGAACCCAGAAATTCAAAATCTTCTGCATTGCTACATATATCTATGATAACTCGCAACATCTCAGACGAGATGACCTAAAGCGGGCAGAATCTTATGTTTCGATCGACTCATCTGCCAATTTTCAGTCTCTGCGGACGATCGGTCTACAGACGATGTGTCACATATCTGGAAAGTTCGATCGCCCGAAATTCCCCATCCCGACTCAAGACCGATACCACACAGATGTACAATTAGGGCGATCGCACTCCCCAACGACCACCGCGATAGGGCGCTACATTCTGCCCGAAATGGGTAACATCAGATAAAAAGCAGTAAAAAACTAGAAAAAGGTTTATTGCAAGCTGGTTTTCGGCCAGTAGCAAGTGTTGAAATCAATGGTGCTTTTGTTTCAAGACGAGCATCGATCGCCAAAGAATAACGGATAATGAGACTATCGCCAACATTGAGGGGAATAAGATGACTTCTCAAACGATCGAACTTTTGGAAGATTTGCTAGGCAAGTTACAGCACTTACTCCCGGAAAATCAGCAGCTTTTGTTAACTTTTGCAGAGTTTTTGCTGGAACGACAGATGCGATCGATCCCCGAAAACACTTCAGTTGAAGCTGCACCTCCTCCTCCGCAACAACGAGTTTTGGGTCTGCATCAAGGGATGGGCTGGATGAGTGAGGATTTTAACGAGCCACTTCCTGATGCGTTTTGGTTGGGTGAAACATGAATATTTTGCTGGATACGCACGTCTTGATTTGGCTGGCGATTTCTCCCCAAAACTTATCGCAACAAGCGACGAATATTATCACCGATCAAACTCATACTTTATTTACGAGCTTGGTTAGTATTTGGGAAATGCAAATTAAGCTTCAGCTTGGGAAGTTAACACTGAACGTGTCTTTAACTGAATTGATAGAACGCCAGCAGCAAGTCAATGGATTGCAAATTTTGCCGATCGAGCTAGCTCATATTTTTGCATTAGACACATTGCCAAATGCTCATCGCGATCCATTCGATAGACTCTTAATTGCTTAAGCCGTTGTGACTCAAATGCCTATCTTAAGTATTGATGCTGTATTCGACAGCTACCCAGTACAAAGATTGTGGTAGAGCGATCGGTTGAATAAGCTTTAACTTATAATCGGCGATCGGTAAAGAATATCGCACTCCAACCAAAGAAACCGGGTTTTTACCGAATCTGCGGGCTACAACAAAGTATTTTCGTAAAAAACCCGGTTTCTGGGCACCAGTCTAAGTCCTATGACTCTTGCATCCCCACACAGAGGTACAATGGTGAGATCGCATTCCCCAATGACCACCGTGATTGACCGCTACACTCTGCCCGAAATGGGCAACATCTGGACTGAAACCGCCAAACTCAAAAGCTGGCTACAAGTAGAAATTGCTGTCTGCGAAGCTCAAGCCGAACTCGGCTACATCCCCGCCGCCGCAGTCGAAGAAATTAAAGCTAAGGCTAATTTTGACCCGAAACGAGTCCTCGAAATTGAGGCGGAAGTCCGCCACGACATGATCGCTTTCTTGACAAATGTCAACGAATATGTAGGCGATGCCGGCCGCTACATTCACCTCGGATTAACCAGTTCCGATGTGCTCGATACTGCTTTGGCGCTGCAATTAGTCGCTAGCGTCAATATCTTGTTAGAACGTGTCGAAGATTTGAGCCAAGCTATTCGCTATCAGGCCCAACAACACCGCAATACTGTGATGGTTGGCCGATCGCACGGAATTCACGCCGAACCCATCACCTTTGGCTTTAAACTAGCAGGATGGCTGGCAGAAGTCTTTCGCAACCGCGCCAGATTGGTGAATTTGCGATCGTCCATTGCAGTCGGCAAAATCTCCGGCGCAGTCGGAACCTATGCTAATATCGATCCGCGAATTGAAGCGATCGCCTGTCAAAACCTCGGACTCGAACCCGATTGTGCATCGACTCAAGTCATTTCGCGCGATCGACACGCCGAATACGTCCAAACCTTAGCACTGTTAGCCGCATCGATCGAACGTTTTGCAGTCGAAATCCGCAACCTGCAACGCACCGACGTTCTCGAAGTCGAAGAGTTCTTTTCCAAAGGGCAAAAAGGCTCATCCGCCATGCCCCACAAACGCAACCCGATTCGATCGGAAAGACTCACCGGAATGGCAAGAATTGTCCGCGCCAACGCCGTCGCAGCTTTAGAAAACGTGGCGCTTTGGCACGAAAGAGACATTTCTCACAGTTCCGTAGAACGGATGATTTTGCCCGACAGTTCCACTGTTACCCACTTCATGTTAGTAGAAACCACAGACTTAGTAAAAAACCTGCTAGTCTATCCCGAAAACATGAAGCGAAACATGAATCTTTACGGCGGAGTCATCTTCAGCCAGCGCGTGATGTTAGCCTTAGTAGAAAAAGGCACGAGTCGCGAAGACGCATATACAATTGTGCAATCTTGTGCTCACGAAGCTTGGAACAAATCTGAAGGCAATTTCTACAATTTGATTGCCAAGGACGATCGGGTAACAGCTAAGATGACGAGCAAGGAAATTGATGATTGTTTCGATCCGCAGTACCAATTGAGGCACTTAGATTTAGTGTATCAACGCTTGGGAATTTAAAAATCTTTTGAATTTCATACTAAAGATACAAGATTGAGCGTAATCCTTCATCTATTTCTTCCTGTAAATCCTGTGGTATTGTGCCAATGCACTCAATTAAAAACGTTTTGTCCACAGTAAAAAGCTGAGAAATATTAGCCACAGAATCCTTGGGTAAACCTGTGGCTTTACTCGGTAACGAAACATTACCTGGTGCTGACGCTAACCGCATATTAGAAGTAATGATGACGACAATTACAGTGCTAATACGACTTTGAGTAAAAGTATCATCCTGAACAATTAAGACTGGACGACGATATCCAGGTTCAGAAGCAACTGGATCGGGCAAGTTGGCCCACCAAATTTCTCCGCGATACATTACCAATCCTCATGGGGTAAGGACATAAATTGCATCTTTGCCAAGACAGGATCTAGTTCAGAGGACTCTTCAGAATAGACTTGATTTAGTTTGCTCAAAATTCGATCGCGGTTGTGTCGCCGCAGATACGCCTGCAATGCTTTTGTATAAAGTTCATTGCGTGATAACCCTAACTGACTAGCCAAAGCCTCGGCTTCTTCAAAAACTAAATCTGGAAGTGAAATTGCAGTTTTCATAGCTCCCCTTGCTGTCGCGGTTACTAGATAATATTGGTTATAGCACAGAACAACGACCTCAATCTACTTTTTAACACTCACAATCAGAACAGCTATGAAATTTAATCGTTTTGGAAAATACCCGATCGCATTTATGATAATGTTGCTATGTGCGATCGGTCTACACGATCCCATATTTGTCCGTGCAGCGGAGCCGCCACAAGTGCAAATTACTCAACCAGAACCAACCCCAGAAGTACCTGAAAGCATTTTCATGAGTCAACTTCCCAGTTGGGCGCGACTTGTTGATATCCGCACCGTCAATCGCAACATTCGCCTCGATATTCGCTACGCCACGACTAACAATTTCTTGAAACGAAAACTTTACCCTATATCCAAATGTGCCTTGAGAAGTTCTGTTGCTCAAAAGTTATCGCTAGTTCAAACTGATTTAGAAAAAATCGGACTGGGTTTAAAAGTTTACGATTGCTACAGGCCTTTTTCTGTGACTGAGCAAATGTGGGAAGTTTTGCCAAATCCGAACTATGTTGCTAATCCTGCTAGGGGTTCGCGGCACAATCGCGGTGCTGCTGTGGATTTAACTTTAGTCGATCGCACTGGCAAAGAATTAGAAATGCCCACGCCCTTTGATGATTTTACCGCAAAAGCGCACAGGGATTACGCAGGAGGCAGCGCCCAATCTCGGAAAAATCGTCAATTACTGGAAGATGCGATGAAAAAACAGGGATTTATTGGGATTACAACTGAATGGTGGCACTTTGATTCGGAAGATTGGCAGAAATTCGCGATTCTCGATATTCCGCTGGGGGCGATTCCTTAATCTTAGGACTTATGCACTCCGACAAAGAAACCGGGTTTTTTCGCGAATCTGCGCGCCACAACGCGTCTTCTCGTAAAAACCCGGTTTCTGACCACCCGTGCGTAATTATCATGCTAAAAACCTACATATTTATCGTACTTTTACCCAAAATTCGTATTCAAATCCCCGGAAATTTGAGTCTAGTTCAAATGTGTAATTGCCAGTAACAGGCATTTTTCCAGTCCACTCAGTTTCATTGCCTGTATAGTTATCTCCAGTCAAAGATTTGCCATTCTGAGTCAGAATTAGTGGAAAAACACCTTTTCGATTCCTAACAGTCATTATTTGACCTTTAGCAGCGCGAATTCTGTAAGAGTGACTGCCGCCTCCGATAATTCGACCTTTAACGATCGCCTCATCTCCCCCCGGCAAGAAATTAATCTGCTGTTTGACATTGGGACAACTGCTTTCGGTGCGGTTTTTCGCAATCCAACCGGGAGGTTCGGTAATTCGCAGCCAACCGTTTTGTTCTTGGGCGATAGAAACAAAGGTATTATTTTTAAGTTTTCCTACTATTTTGCTGCCATTTACCTGTGGGATCGATCGCACATTTAGCGGTGGATTCGGATCGTTGACTACAGCTTGGGCGATTCTACAGCCGGAATTTGGGGGCGTGACAACCACTGGTTCATTTTTTGACTTCGACACTCCTGCGATTAGCGGGGCTTCAACAACACTCGTTTTTGCCGGCTCTGGCGCAGATTCCTCAGACGCAGTGGGCGAGATTGTTGCTTGCAGAGGTTCAGGTTGTTCAGATTCGTTATTGTTTGTCGGTACCAGTGCGATCGGGTTTCTGGGAGATGCTATCGATTCTGCAACCGGGGAATTGGGCGATCGGGACGATCGCGATTGTATGGTTGCACTAGCCACTCCGACAGCCGTTGCTAGCCCTGCTAAGCCCACTACGATGATTTGAGTAGAAGTAAACGGCATAACTAACTCCTATATATACTGATAATTGCTGTTACCCAGTTGCTGTGGCTCTTTAATTCCTAGTGAAAATACTTAGTCTAGACTGATTATTCAGGATTTTTTTTCCGAAAATCTTCGATCGATAATTCCCACAATAATTCAGTTTATATATACTAAACCCCTGTAGTGATGTTACTGTTGCTGTGAGCCAATTGTAGACAAGTCTGGCAAGGTAAGTATCCAAGGTGAGGTTGAGCCGAGTAACTAAAATGTCAAGATTGATTCCTCACAGATTACAACCGCCTCGCGATTTACTGCTTTCTCAGGTGCAGCGGGAAATCCAAGCAGGCAGATCCCAGTCTTTGCACGCTACTGTGCAGGATAAACTCAGCCAAGACTCGCCACCTCTGGGTGTTAGTCGCTGTTGGGATGTGGAAGTGAAAGCGGGCAACCGTCCGAGTTTTCGGCTTCCTCCCAAAGCTAGCATGGCTAAAGTGTTCGATCGCACCGGCGGTAAATTGGTGATTTTGGGCGCGACGGGTTCCGGCAAAACCACGACATTGCTAGAATTGGCTCTGGTGTTAGTTTCCCGCGCCCAAAAAGATCCTAATTTCCCCATACCGGTATTGTTTGAACTCGGATCGTGGAAATCAGAATCCGGGGCGATCGCCGATTGGTTAATTGCTCAACTTCATTACAAATACAGCATCTCTCCGGCGATCGGCAAAAAATGGCTCGCCGAACAAAAATTGCTGCCTCTCCTCGACGGTTTGGATGAAGTTGAAACCCACCGCCAAAATAGCTGCATTCAAGCAATCAATCAGTTTGTCGAAAGCAAATTTAAACCCAAACACTTAGTAGTTTGTAGCGGTTTTGAAGCTTACAAAAACTGCCAGAGTCGATTTAAACTGCAAGCAGCAGTTTTGTTAAAACCTTTGACAGAAACACAAATTCAAAACTATCTGCTAGAAGCCAGAAGCCGCGAACTTTGGTACAGTATAGAGAAGGAACCGGAGTTATTGAAATTAGCAAAAGTTCCCTTGCTTTTGAGTATGATGGCTCTGGCCTATGAGGATATTTTAATCGAATCTTGGAAGCGCATAACTTCCGCAGAAGAACAGCGTAAATATCTATTAACTGCCTATATTCGCCGCCAAATGACTGGACAAGTCAAGCAGTATCCCAGAAATAAGGAACTGCGATCGGCACAAATTCGCCACTGGCTGGGATGGTTGGCGAAAAAGATGGAACAGCAAGGAAATCAAGAATTTTATCTCGATCGCATACCATCTAGCTGGCTGCAAACAGCCGAAGAGCGGCGCAAGTATCAGTTTGGAGTTAAGCTAATTGGCGGGCTGATTTGGGTGATTTTGGGATTAATTGCCACCCTAGTCTCCGGGTCGATTTGGGGGTTGATTGCGGGTGCTGTTGCTGCGGTAATTAGTGCTTTGTTGCCAGGAATTCCCGCGATTGAAAGTTTTGTATTGCGCCTCGTGCTGTGGTCAAGCGGCTATATTCCTTGGGACTACCAGCGTTTCCTTGATGCTGCTGCCGATCGCCGACTACTACAAAAAACAGGCGATCGACGCTATCGATTTATTCACAATTTATTGCAAAAGCATTTTGCTGAAATATAAATGTAGTAGCTTGACAAAATTTACCATTCATGGTAAAAAGTAGTGATTTTTTAGGTATAAATTGGCAAATTTTCGAGGACAGCTATTTGAGCATAAAAAAATATAATAAGTGTAACTAAGGTTGGGTGGCTTAAATATTCATTACTTAGTATTCGTAGGGTGTGTCGCCATTTTTAATCTCTAAATTATATCGACTTTTCGAGTGGCGACGCACCTGTGCTTACAGGTTTGTTTCCACGAGTCTTGTAAGCACAGGTGCGTCGCTACTAGATTGTCGCTTTTTCTTGAGGATTGTCGATCGCGACACACCCTACAGCTAAGGTTGGATGACTTAAATATTGATTGACATAATACAAATTATATGCTGTGTCGCCAAAATCTCAAGTCTTAACTGTCAAATGTTCGATCGCATTCAAATCCACACCCCCAAAAGGTTAAGATGCTAATCTAACCCTCCTGCAATCATTCACCTCCTATGGCAGAAACCTTATTGTTCAACGCCCTCCGCGAGGCGTTAGACGAAGAAATGGCCCGCGACTCCGCTGTATTCGTACTCGGCGAAGACGTAGGTCAATACGGCGGTTCCTACAAAGTCACCAAAGACCTCTACAACAAATACGGCGAACTCAGAGTGCTCGACACCCCGATCGCCGAAAATAGCTTTACAGGCATGGCAGTGGGCGCAGCAATGACGGGATTGCGCCCGATCATCGAAGGCATGAACATGGGCTTTTTGCTGCTGGCCTTCAACCAAATTTCCAACAACGCCGGAATGCTGCGCTACACATCCGGCGGCAACTTCAAAATGCCAATGGTAATTCGCGGGCCCGGCGGCGTGGGCCGACAACTCGGCGCCGAACACTCTCAGCGGTTAGAAGCCTATTTTCAAGCAGTACCGGGTTTGAAAATAGTCGCCTGTTCGACTCCTTACAACGCGAAAGGACTTTTAAAATCAGCCATCCGCGATGACAACCCCGTCCTGTTTTTCGAGCACGTCCTTCTTTACAACCTCAAAGAAAACTTGCCAGAAACAGAGTATTTAGTGCCGCTGGACAAAGCAGAAATAGTGCGATCGGGCAAAGATGTCACCATCTTGACATATTCCAGGATGCGGCACCACGTTATGCAAGCCGTGCCCGCACTGGTAAAAGAAGGTTACGATCCAGAAGTAATCGACCTAATTTCTCTCAAACCCCTGGACATGGAGTCGATCGGCGAATCCATTCGCAAAACCCACAAAGTAATTATTGTAGAGGAGTGCATGAAAACAGGAGGTATTGGTGCCGAACTAATTGCCTCAATTTGCGATCGCTACTTTGACGAACTTGACGCACCAGTTTTACGGCTGTCTTCCCAAGATATTCCCACACCTTACAACGGCAATTTGGAAAGACTGACAATTGTCCAGCCCAACCAAATAGTCGAAGCAGTCCAAAAAATGGTAGCTTTGCGAGTATAAATAGTTATTGGTTATTGGTTATTTGCGGTGCCCTGAGCGTAGCCGAAGGGTCGAAGGGTTATTAGTTATTTAAAAACTGAAAAAAAGATCGGGACGAACCAATAACCAATAACCAATAACTCACAACAAATAACCAATAATTAAATATGCAAAAACAACGTTCAGTATTAGCTCTAATTTTCGTTTTAATCATCGCCGCAATTACTGTAATAGTAACAATTCCGATGCGGCTGGGATTAGACTTGCAAGGAGGATCACAACTCACAATTCAAGTAAAAACTACTGCAAAAGTTCCCAAAATTGAGTCAGGAATGTTAGAAGCAGTGCGGCGGATTGTCGAAAACCGGGTCAACGGTTTAGGTGTTTCCGAAGCATTAGTCCAAACAGTAGGAGAAGACCAAATTCTCGTACAGTTGCCGGGAGTAAATGACCCCCAACAAGCAGAACGAGTTTTGGGCGGCACCGCCAAGCTAGAGTTTCGGGAACAACTACCGGGAACAGAAGCGCAATTAGCCATTGAGAGGCAGTTACAGCAGGAATTCGTGGCAAAAAAAGCACAATTGAAAATTACCCCGGACGAGGCAGCATTTAAAGAAAATCAGGCTGCTTTGAAAAGGAGTAATGAGGCGATCGCCAAACTCTACAAAAGCAGCGCACTCGGCGGCGACAACCTCAAGGATGCCCAAGCTCAACCCACTGGTAATGAATGGAATGTCGCACTCCGTTTCGATACTAAAGGAGGCGAATTATTTGGGGAACTTACTAAAAATTTAGCAGGCACGGGACGGACTCTCGGAGTTTTTCTAGATGAAACAATGATCAGTTCTCCTGTCGTTGGTGTGGAATTTGTCCAGACAGGAATTACTGGTGGCAATGCCGTAATTCAAGGTCGTTTTACAACACAAGAAGCTAATGATTTAGCAGTGCAATTGCGCGGCGGCGCTTTGCCAGTGCCGGTCGAAGTTATTGAGAACCGCACTATCGGTGCAAGCTTGGGACGAGACAGCATTCAAAGCAGTATTAACGCAGGTATCGGTGGCTTAACTTTAGTCTTGATTTTCATGGTTGCCTACTATCGACTCCCCGGCGTAATTGCCAATATTGCTCTGTTAATTTATGCTTTGCTAACTTGGGCCGCTTTCGTGCTGTTGGGGGTGACATTAACTCTGCCGGGAATTGCTGGTTTTGTCCTCAGCATCGGTATGGCCGTAGATGCTAACGTGCTGATTTTTGAACGCACGCGAGAAGAGTTGCGGGCGGGGAAGACGCTTTATCGATCGGTCGAATCGGGTTTTTACCGCGCTTTTTCCAGCATTTTAGACGGCAACGTCACCACAGTTATTGCGTGTGCTGCTTTGTTCTGGCTGGGTGCTGGTTTAGTTAAAGGGTTTGCTGTAACCCTGGGATTGGGCGTGGTAGTGAGTATGTTTACTGCTATTACGTGCAGTCGCACTCTACTTTTGGTAGTGTTGGGCTTCCCAGCGTTGCGGAAACCTCAGTGGTTCTGTCCTAATTTGCCGAAAACTGCTAGTAGTTAATGGGGGAATGGGGAATGGGGAATGGGTAATCGGTAATCGGTAATGGCTGTAAAGTACAAATAGCTAAAAATTAGTAGTAAATTAATTTGCAATGCCCAATTCCCAATTACCAATTCCCAATTACCAATTCTCAATTACCAATTACCAATTACCAATTCCTCCTAAATTATGAAATTCAGTGTGATCAAACAGCGATCGATCTGGTGGAGTATTTCCGCTGCTATTATCCTTGCAGGTATAGTGTCGATGGCTATTTCTTGGACTCGTCCAGACATCCGCGCACCGCTGCGACCGAGTTTAGACTTTATCGGCGGTACCAGGCTGCAATTTGAACTCGACTGCACGAAACCGGAAAATTGTAAACCCATCGATCTTGCTGCTGTCCGCGAAGTCCTGGACGCCCAAGGTTTGGCTGGTAGCAGCATTCAAGTTATCGGCAAAGAACAGCGGGGTATATCGCTGCGCACGAAAACTTTGGATGTGGAAAAGCGGACTAAGTTGCAAACAGCTTTGAGCGAAAAAATAGGCGCTTTTTCTCCTCAATCTACTCAAATTGATACAGTTGGGCCTACCCTCGGCAAACAGTTGTTTACTTCGGGATTGTTGGCTTTATTGCTTTCCTTTGCTGGGATTACTCTTTATCTGACCTTCCGATTTCAGTTGGATTATGCCTTTTTTGCTTTTGTGGCTTTGTTCCACGATGTGTTAATTACTGTTGGCGTTTTCTCGTTTTTGGGTTTAGTTCAAGGAGTCGAAGTTGACAGTTTATTTGTGGTCGCGCTCTTGACAATTATCGGTTTTTCTGTTAACGATACAGTGGTAATTTACGATCGCGTCCGAGAAATAATCAAGCTAAATCCTGGTATGTCGATCGACCAAGTTATCGATGATGCTGTCATGCAGACTCTGGGAAGGTCAATTAACACGACCTTTGCTACGCTGCTGACACTGTTTTCCATCTTTTTGTTTGGCGGCGAAACCCTCAGATACTTTGCTTTAGCTTTGATTGTGGGTTTTATTGCCGGTGCGTATTCGAGTATTTTCATTGCCAGCACGCTACTAGCTTGGTGGCGCAATCGCACGGGCAACTCCATCGCCGTTCCTGTAGAAGCCATCAACCCATCAGAGGAAGTTTAATTGACGGTTAACTGTTAACTGTTGACGGTTAACTGTTAACTGTTGACTGACTAATGACTAATGACGAATAACTAATGACTAATGACCAAAATTTGCAAATTGAAGTTCAAAGGCTTCACAAACTAACAGTTTACGGCCGCTCATTAACTGTTATGTTAGTGTGGATTGGCGTTGGTTCTTTGAGTATTTGGGGTTTGCGCAACGAAATCGCTTTGTGGTTAGAAAACTTCACTTGGGCGGCGGTGCGCTACGGTTTATATTTTCATCGTTGGCCGACTTTCGGTTTAGTTTTGTGCTTGGCGATAACTTTAGTAGTATTCCCCTGGCAAAGTCGCAATATGCTGGAAGGATTGCCCCTGCAGGAAAAACAGGGTTTAGAAAAACAAGTCCGCCACATTCGCCAACAGGGGCCGAGTCATCCTTTGTGGAAGTGGGTTTGCAAAGGTTCGCAGTAGCCGGCGGGCTTGATTCTTTAGTCTCAAGCGGGAGAGACTAAAGTTGGAATTTTAAGCAGTTTCAACCGCCGATTCCATAACTTTTATTGCTTCTTCACATCGATTTTCTTCCTGACATCCGTTACATCCGTTACATCCGTTACATCCGTTACAGAATCCGTTGCTAATCTTCCTTCTCTTTTATCACGCAAAGCGAGGCAAAATCTTTGCTAGAGAAGACTGTTGAAGCGGAATTTCGATCGCAAATTCCGTTCCTTTTCCCGGTTCCGAGAAGCACTTCAATTCGCCGCCGTGTTGGTTGACAACAATTTCATAGCTAATTGACATTCCCAAACCGATTCCTTTACCAACTGGCTTAGTAGTAAAGAAAGGGTCAAACAACCGTTTCCGAACATCTTCTGTCATCCCCGGGCCGTTGTCAAAAATCCTAATTATTACCTTTTTCCCCTCGATCAACTCCGTGCAAATCCGAATCGCCGAAATCGAGCTTGTAGAGTTAGAGATTGAGGATTGAGTATTTGTATCAGAATCTTTTGTCTCGCCTACTTGCGACTTATTATGGCTTTTTGTATCAACATTTTCGTGTTTATTCCACTCAATAATAGCGTAGATGGCATTAACTAAAATATTCATAAATACCTGATTTAGCTGTCCGGGATAGCACTGAACCAGCGGCAAATCGCTGTATTCTTTATGAATGGCGATCGCCTCCTGGCCGGGTTTCCCTTTAAGCTGGCTTTGCAAAAGCATAATCGTGTTGTTGATACCGTCGTGAATGTTGACCCGCTTCATTTGAGCTTCGTCTAACCTGCAAAAATTCCGCAGCGACAAAACGATGTCGCGCACCCTTTCTGCACCTTGCTGCATGGAATTTAAGACTTTCGGCAAGTCTTCCAGCAAATAATCGAGTTCGATTTTTTCTGATTCTGCTTCAATTTCTGCGATGGATTCGGGACAGTGCTCCCGGTAGAGGTTGAGCATCCGCATTAAACCTTGGGTGTATTCTTTAGCGTGGTGCAAATTGCTGTATATAAAGCCGATTGGATTGTTGATTTCGTGAGCTACTCCTGCTACTAACTGCCCCAAAGAAGACATTTTCTCTGTTTGAATTAGTTGAGCTTGAGTGCGCTGAAGTTCCAGCAGGGCAAGTTCGAGCTGTTGGGCTTGATGCCTCAATTGTGCTTGGGATTCCCGCATCGCCACGGTTGCTAATTCGTGAATCTGCAACTGAGAAAGCAGCAGTTGGTGCACGTCTAAAAGTTTGTAAGTTTCCGGCTCTACCTGCACTACAATTGGTTCGTGGATTAGTTCGGGCGATCGCTCCAAAGACTGCCGCACTGCCGTCATAATTGAGGTTTTGCGATCGAGAACCAACATATCAGTTTTAGTAAAGCGGTAGACTACCAACAAAGGCTGTTGAGAAAATAACTCCAAACTGTAGGGACGGCTCATCTGTTCAAAAAAACGCCTGCGCGAAATCATCCCCGTAAACTTTCCTTGTTGAGTGATGATGATGCCGGGAAGTAAAGGGTTTGCTTGAAAAATTTTAGCAACTTCGTCCCCCGGACAATCAGACTCTAGGAGAAAGTCGTACAGAGTTAATTCCTGTAGAGTCGATCGCAAACCAAGCTGCGATTTCTGGGGACTCAACCCGTCAGTTTCATACACTGCTCCCTCCTTTGGTAATTGGCCGTTGCGGTTGGCTGTTGGAGTATTGCATATTATTTCCACTGCATTTTCGACTCTTTTTATAGCTGGGCAATCAAGTCTAATCTGCTCAATCGAAGCCAGTTAATGCAGCATGATTTTTTATTTCCTTAAATCTGGCTGGTATCACCGGAAACGATATTGCAGGTTAGATTGATTTAAAAGCAGACGCCCCTTTGAAACATGACTATTTACTAAACTTTATCTCTCCAAGATTCTATTAACCAGAACATAGCAGTTATCACTACCTTTAATGTTTTGTGACATTAATTTGGTTCAGATCGATCGACATCTGGAGCCAGTGCCAGTACATTTGCTCGTTACCCTTGCCTAAAATTATAGGACAATCAGACAAGACTAGCGACAAATCGGGAGCAGATTGCCCTCCTTTGAGAATTCAGATCAAAACCAGCTTCGGGGAATTGCCAAGAAATGTCAATTGTCAGTTTTTTCACACAAATGTCGATCGCTCTCAACACGCGGATTGTGTTGCAGGTAATCTCCGAGCCAGCGACAACCGACTGCGAGCAATTTGTCAAGTTCAGTAGCTTCTACTTTAGCAGCATCGAGACTCCAAAGCTTCACCGACGAATCTTTGCCGGCAGATGCTAAAGTTGTGCGATCGGGACTAAAATTCACACTCCACACATCGGCTTGATGTGCCCTAAAAGTTTGCAGCAAAGTGCCGTCAGAGCGCCAAAGTCTGACATTACCGTCAGTGCTACCCCCAGCAATTGTCCCACCATCGCGACTCCAATTGACACTGCCTAAACCTGTTGTAGAATCGTCTAGAGTTTTGAGCAACTTGCCACGGGTACTCCAAAGTTTCACCGTCCAATCATGGCTCGCCGAGGCTAAAGTCTCACCATTTGGCGAGAAATTGCAACCCCAAACTTCATCTCCGTGTCCTAAAAGAGTTTTCTGAAGTCGAAACAGTGTTTTCTGGCTGCGTTTCCAAAGTTTGACAGTTCGATCTTGACTGGTAGAAGCCAACAGATTGCCGTCGGGACTGAACCTAACCGATGTAACTGGTGCAGTATGTCCTTTCAAAGTTTGCAGCAAAACGCCGCCTGCACTCCAAATCTTAATAGTGCGATCGGAACTAGCAGTAGCAATTAGTTTGGAATCTGGGCTAAAACTTGCGCTCCAAACTAAATCTTGATGTCCTTGCAAAACTTGCTGCAAAGTTCCGTCACGACGCCAAATTCTGACAGTTTTGTCAAAACTTGTAGAAGCAATTAACTGACTATCAGGACTGAAAATAATCTCAGTAATTGATTTTCTGTGTCCGGGCAAACTCAAAATTAACTTGCCATTCGGCTGAAAAACTTTCACAATAAAATCGTCGCCCGCACTCACAATTAACTTACTATCCGGGCTAAAATTAGCCGTGTGTCCGTTAGGGAAACGATTTCGTTCTCGGACGGGATTTATGGCATTTAATGTCTGGTGCAGTATATTTACCGTCTGTGCTTTTAGAGCTGGGGAAACTTCAGTTTCTCGGATTTTTTTGCCCGCGCTGACTGCTGCAATCAAAGCTCCTAGTTGATCGTAGCTTAGGGAAATATCGGCAGTGGAGTTTAGGGCTTGAATCTGGGTAATTATCGCTTGATTTTTTTGGTTTTGGGCACGATTGGCAACTCGCTGTGTTTGCACTATGACGCTGGCAGAGATTGCGGAAATTGCAGCGAGTCCGAACAAACTTAATTGGACTGTTTGTTTGGCTTTTTGCTGAGCTTTCGTCAATATTAAATTTGCCTCTGCCAATATTTGTGAGGCTGCTTTTTCTAGTTCCAAAGCTCTTTGAAATTCCAAATTTTCGAGTTCTTGGCTAGCTGAGAGGAATTGATAATCGCGATCGCTCAAACTTTTGTCTGCGGCCCAGGTTAACGCTTCAGCGAGAGATCCGCCTTGCAGCAAGCGGGAGTTATCGGTATGGTTGGATGCGAACCAAGCGCCGATCGACTCCGAGTAAGGTCTCCGCTTTGCTAATTCTTGCTGTATCCATTCTCGGTTAAAAACAGAGGCATAAATTGGGTTGTAAACTCTCAGTTTTCCTTGGTCTTTGACAATTAAACCTGACAGTAACAGTTCCATTTTTTCGGAACTGTCTTCCGAAGAAATAGCTAACTCACCGACTGGTTTGGCAAGAGAACTTAACTCTCCTGCTAGTTTTTCTGTCTGATTCGGGAGAGTCGCATCAGCTAAAATTTGTTGGTAAAGTCCTAGCAAACGGCCGGTACGTTGGGGATTTCTCAGGAGGCGATCGCGAATTGTTTTTAGGTGTTCCGGTTCGTCTTGAAACTCCCAGTTTTCGAGGGCGCTAGACTGCACTAATTCGGCAATGAATAATTGACAGTTAGCTGCGATATTGCAGTCGTGGCTAGTTTGTGCTGCTAATTTTTGAGCAGTTAATTGACAAATTTTGTGAGTGAGAAATGGCTGTCCTCCCGTCCATGCTAATATTTCATGGAGAATTTCTCGGGAATTGTCTATTTTTTCTGCCCATCCTTGAGCTAAAGGTGTGGCTTCGGCAATATTGAATCCTTTGAGTTCAATGGCGCGGCCGATATTAAAGGGAGTTCTGGTTTTGTCAGCGATTAAATCTTGAGGAGTTGCAACTCCAAATAAGGCAAAAGTCAGGCGGTTGTATTCGGGATTTTCGGTGCGTTTGTTGTAGCAGCCGCGCAACATGGCAAAAAAGTCGTCGCTGGAGAAGTTGAGGGAGAGAATGCTATCGATTTCGTCGATAAAAATCACGATATTGCGATCGGTGGAAGGGAGCAATACCTGTTCGATAAATTCATTTAATCTGACGACTGGCGGCAAATGTTCTCGATCGCGCCACCAATTTCTGACATTGATTTTAATTTTAAAACTGTTGGCGAGAGTGGCTGTAAACCCGGCATACCATTGCAAGGGAGTTATTTCGGCTGTGCCAATTCCTGTGATGTCTACAATCCCGCAGACGGTGTTTTCTGCTTGCAAGCGGCGGGCTGTTTGCACCCGCAGACTCGATTTTCCCATTTGCCGCCCGGTGAGCACGTAGCAAAATTCACCTGCTTTTAATGAGTTGTAAAGTTCGCGATCGGCCGCTCTAGTGACGTAGGTAGGAGCATTCGCCGGCAAACTGCCACCAACTTGATATTCAAATTCTGTTGCTGACAAATCGGACACGAGAAGTAAAGGGGAAGCAGGAGGAAGTAATTGTATTTTACCTGACTTTTCCCGATCCTCAACTTGAATTTGAGATCGTTGGTTTTGTTTCGATAATATTTCGCTCATAATTACTCCTGTTTCCCCTTAATTTTAGGCAATTCTCATTAGAAACTCTAGAATGTTGAGTGGAGGAATCTCAGGGCGTCGGGTTTTGTTTGGCGATCGCACTGAGTTAAATTGAAAGGACATTTCAGGAAAATAAGCGACGGTTTCCATGTGCGGTTTGCCGAATTAGATGTGTTAACTCTATAAACGGCGGGGCGATCGTACTTTCAGTACAATGTCAGTATTTCAATCGGCACATCGGCTGAGTCTGAATATCTCAATGGGTGAAAGTAGCTGTAAGCTTTTGGCTGTATGGCTCAGAAGTTTTTGAAGAGTGCGGGGGGGCGAGGGCTAGAAACAGACAGTTAGCCAAGTGGCACAAGTGGGGGAGTTTCGTCTTAGACACATGGGGGGCGAGAAACCGGGTTTCTACGAATTTTTTCGTTGAGTTACCAGAAATCTTCGTATAAACCCGGTTTCTGAGGTCATCAACATATCTCAGCATAAATGCCTTAATATCACCCAAAAGAATGATTGATCGACTAAAAGTTGCGTGTTATATTTCAATATAATTCTATACAAAAATACTTTTACCTCAAAGGAGAACAAAAAATGGACACACCTACAGATCGCGAACAAGAACCAGTCGGGACAAGAGAACTAGAATCAATACCTGTATCTGGAAAAGTTTCTGCCCAAAAAGTTACTGAGGTTAACTTTGAAGCGATTCCTTTAGAAACTCCTGTCTATACTCAGGAAAAAGTTAGCGTGGAGGAGTTGAAGATTAACGGCGATGATTTGGTTACTAAAGTTAAAGAACTTATTCACGAAGGTAGTATCCGCCGGATAATTATCAAAAATGAAGAGGGACGAATCTTGATAGAAGTTCCTATGACGGTGGGAGTAGTCGGCGGAGTCATCGGTGCGACTTTGTTTCCAGTGATTGCAGCAGTGGGTGCGATCGGTGCATTAGTCGCTCACATGACGATCGTCATCGAAAGAACAGACTAAAAAAACTCAGTTGTTAGTAATGCTGATGTCCGGTTAATTTCCCGTAATAAAGCTTGTTGGTAGTAAGTACGATCGTCCTCTCTTGATAGATGATAAAAAAGTTGCGTTTATTACTAAAAACTTAATTGTGGTTATTTAACCGGACTTAAACAAATTTCAAGCACAAACTGGCTTTATAAATAGATGGGTAGTAACTGTTACTACTCCCTTCTCTTTTTTCCCGATTTCTATGATGTATTGCCTTCCTACTCCGGTCGTAAAGTTGCCACTTTTAAGAGTGCCATGAATCATCTATGATGAGGCTAAATCCTCCACTAATCTTGCTGTGGTGACACTGATTCATTACCTCGTACCTCGATCCGACGTTGATTCTTTTCACTGAATGACCAAGGCGCTGCACTTAAAAAAGGGGTAATTTGTGGTAAGTTGCTCTGACGGCGTTTGCCGCCATCTGCGAGAGGTTTTTTCGCTCACTTTCTCCCAATAATCCGCGTAAATAGTTCCTAAACTCCCGTTTTTGGGCTTGATGACGAAAGATATCGTCAAATCTTTGACACCATTTATCAAAGCAGGGGGGCATTGCGGTGGGGGTTGTCTTTTTGATTGCTCATCTTTTAAATTTATATCCTTGCAGAGCAAGCACTATAACTCATTTAGCCCGTATTTTTTGTTTAAGTCCCGCGAATTCTATTCCTTTGGGGGATTAGGACAATCACTCTGAGGGTAGAGCCTGGTTAATGCGTTGGGGAGTTAGATTGGATATAGATGAAGGAAAAACTAAAAGTTCTCTAAACTTCCTAAGCACAAAGCTGTTAAGCATTTGAACTGGGTATGACTAAAAAGCTAAATGCTTACACCTGAATCTTGACAGTGAATCGAAAGAAGTGATTTAAAGGCTGAACAGCTTAGCTGAAGTTTTCAAACAGAAGCATCTCCTACAGACCCATATTTTTTGAATAGTCGTGACGAAGATAATTATGAAACCTAACGAAGAAAATAGCTCTAGCCGTGAAATTCATCAAGAAGTTCACACAGATGCAACTAACGGTCACGTCAGTACAACGCGAACTACTACAAGTGTTCCGAGTACAACGGCGAATCCTTCTAAAGAAGCAGCTCATCACCAAGGTTATGTACAGGGTGAAATGGCCCAAAACCACCGCCAACTTGGAACCCAAGAAGTCCGCGATAATGAGAATGCTGGTCGCGGGTTACTGTTAGGGCTTCTTCTTGCTTCTTTGGCAGGCTTAGTTCTGGGCAGTGTCTATTACTTCAATCGGGGTGAGGAGGCTCCTACTCCTACTGCTGCTCCTGTGATTGTTGTACCGAAAGCGAATCAGCCTTCAGCAACACCAGCTCCGACTCGGACTATAGAGAGAGAAAAAACGATCATTCAAAAGATTGTTCCGGTTCCGGTTCAACCATCTCCAGTTCAAAAGGCTACGCCTGCTCCTCAAGCAAGTCCAGCTCAAAAGGCAAGTCCGGCTCCCAATATCAATATTACAATTCCAAATTCACAGCAGCAAGCAGCGCCGTCTCCATCTTCGCCGTCAAATAATACCAATACTACGGTTCCGAATTCGCAGAAGGAGCCAGCTTCCACTCGGCCAACTCCATCACCTGAGAGTTCAGCTACTCCATCTCCAACTCAAAATGAGGGCGCTCCTGGAGCAGGTACCAGCGGCGAAACTAATACCAAAAGCCAGAGCGATTCTAATCCTACGGGTACGGCTGTACCTGAGAGCAACTCCGGCGCAGAGGGTGCGGCTGGTTCAAAGCCATAGAAGTTGGATGTCGAATTAGTCCTGGGGTTCAAACCCCAGACTCATAGCTAAAGTCCTTTAAAGAGGACTTTTTTTTATGCTTTAAATGGATATTTCTTCAATCACAAGCTGTCGGGCATCTTGCGTTGTATTTTTCGGGGGGGCGGGACACCCGACAAGAATTTCATCAAACTTGACTGTAAAATTTAGATGCGCCTGGGCTTACCAAGATTAGCGGGACTTAGACAAAAAATGAGGCGAAAATGGCTTCAAACCTAGATAGAGAGACACTTTTAGCTCTAATAAGCATAAATCTAGTATTTACAACGGTTTCAGGCATTTTTAGGTCATCGACCTCTTTCCCGCCACAGAGCCAGAGGTTTTCAGCCCCTTTAGGGGCCTTAAAATGTCTAAGTCCCACTAACCGGACATCGTGGCTGAACTCAAGAAACCAGGTTTCTGCGATCGCTAACTTTTTAAGATTGTGCTAACCTCTCCTAAGAAACTGTTTGGTGAGCTAACTTAACTTTCCCTAAAACGGTCTTCCTGCTGTCAAAGAGTTTCATAACCCCGGAGGAAATGGTGTCGATGACATCGGGGGCGCAGTAAGACAGAAACTCTTCGGATGAAATATGACCTGCAAAAAACTCTTGAGCTTTCTTCAAAAAGTTTTCAGTTTCAGCAAAGCCGATAGATTTGATAATAAATGTAGCTACGGGAGAGTTTTTAATATCATAGGGAGATTCTTGGTTTCGTCCTATTGCTAACAAATCTAAAACCTCTTTTTCTAATTGACTTTCTAAAGGGTAGGCGATTTGTGTGTTGGGCAAGTAATCTTCCAAGACGGATGTTTTAAATCCTGGTACACGTAATTCTCCCATCATAGTTGACAGCGGAATGTCGCGCCCTAAACGGTAGGAAAGAGCTTCTAAAATGGCGATGGTAATTAGCTTGATACCCAAATATAGTTTAGCAACTGCGATGTTTTTGCGGGTTTGGTAAATCATGTTAGCGTAGGTTGCATCGTCCGGCTCTTGCATAAACTGCTGGAAAACCAGTTCGGGTTTGAGGAAGTTCAAAAATCCTTCCATTTTTTGCAAAGACCTGCGATATCCACCCACAGTATAGGAATTGACATTGCTCAATTCGTGGTTGGTTTCTGGCATCAAATTCCAGGTATTGTCTAAGAAGTTAGAGGAATTGGGAGAGGCAAAATTCTCTACATCCCGATTGGCTAACCTGACAGAACGCTTGACAATTTCTGCGGTTTGGGCATCACTCCATCCGAAATTAAAGTCACGATTTACACTTATCAACCGCTGATGCAAAAGCTCGATCGCGCTTAAACCGCTGGGCGCAACCGGACGAAAAGGAATAGTAGCCTCGATGCAAGTGGCGATTTGGGCGATCGCACTTGCAGGCAAAAAAGGCTCCAAAGATTTGCCAGCAATAACGGCACTCAAAAATTCGTTTTGGCCGGCAAACGGAGAGAGAATCTTACCGGGAGCAAACCCAAATACTGAGGCCACGAGCTGATACATGGCATCGTTGGGTAGTTCTGTTTCATCTCTAATCACCAACTGCGATCGCACTTCTTTGACAAAAGGACAAAGGGCGCTACTAATATTGAAACTCACGCCCTGATCGACTTGCACGTATACAAGGTCGTGAAATAGCGCCGCCAGCACCTCGATCGGATCGATCGACCCCCCGACCTCAAAAATGTGTTCCGACGTGTGAAAGTAGCGCCAAGGCCCTCTCATCGTTTGAATGATTAGCTCGGCTATCTGCTCCAGCTTCGCAATGTCTACTCGACCGCCTAATTGCTCGATCGAGCTTACCAAACAATCCAAACACCGTTTTTGTTCTCCGAAAAGCTCCATTTACACACCTCCAGTGCATTCCCTGATTGTCTTGCGCGCTTATTGAATGGTATCAAAACGGGCTGCGATCGTGCCATGATTCGTCAATTAAAACTTGCTTTTTTCAGGGAGGGGGAGAGAGGGAGAGAGAGAGAGGGGAAGAGGGGGAGAGAGGGAGAGAGGGAGAGGGAGAGAGGGAAATTAAATCTGAAAAATTCTGCATTTCTGGCGATCGGCGTAACTTTGGCGATATGTATCATAAATTACAGCAAAGCCGATCGCAAGTTCATAAAATTTTGATGAATTTTTGACAAAAGCTGTGAGTTACTGGCAATTCAGGTTTAAGCTGCTGCGGTGTAAATGCTGCGTCCCGCCTCAGCATAAGATTCGTAAACGTGCTGGTAAATTTCTTGACATTTGCGATCGTATACTTCCTGTAAGTAGCTTTCGGGCAGTTTATCTAAAGTGTATTCGATCGCAACTTTCACTGCTGCTTTGCTTTGCTGTCGCCGACGCCAATCTAACACTAATTTTTCTTGTTTGAGGGTTGACAAAAGTTCCTTTGCCACCTGCTTAATTTGCAGTTTTTCTGCCTCGGTAAAGGTGATATCGGGTTTGGTTAGCAAATCAAAAATTGCCAGTTCTTCTTCGGATAAATTCTCGGAGAGGGCGCGTTTATCTTCGATTTTGAGTGCCTGCGCTAACTCCACCAACTCAGCAAACAAAATCTCGACATTGCAAGAACCGCTGTTGTATTCATCAATCATCTGCTGGAATTTATCGAAGTAATTCATCCGGCTTTTGTTGAGGCGTACCATCTGCGTTAATTGACTGCTAATTATGCCTTTGAGTTTCTCTGTTTCGGTGTGTTTGTAACCCGATGCAAACTGGGCTTTGAGGGCTTCAAAGTCAATCAGGCTGAGGTCGATGAGTGGATTTGATGCGGGGATGATATAATTTGAAGTGTCGATCGACAGATCGAGGATTTCTTCAACAGCGGCTTTGACTTCGGTAATGTCCGACTGTGGGGTTAGCTGTTTGATGCGCTTGGTAATTTCCGCAAAAGCATATAAACTAGGATTGAACTCGCCTGCTGCTGGGTCTGGGAGTATCGCTTTGTAGAGTTTGTTAACGTTCTGAGTTAGTGCTAGATATTGCTGTTTGGAATCGTCGTTGATGAGGATGGCTTCGACAGCATCATCCCATAGCTTAATACGGGCGAAAGATTCGGTGGTGGTTTGGATTTCATCGAAATTGATGCCACGTTCCGTACAGAATTGTAACGTAAGGTCGATCGCACTTCTCAATTCATCGACTAAGGCGGCTTTCGCTTGTACGGGCGTGTCGCCTTCTGAGACATCACCACCGGAGGCGGAACCGTAAATCGCTAGGGCTTTTTGCAAGTCGCGGAAAACACCGATATAGTCTACAATCAGCCCGTTGACTTTATCCCCAAATACGCGATTCGCCCTGGCGATTGTTTGCATCAGAGTGTGGTTTCGCATTGGTTTGTCGAGGTAGATGGTGGAACAATTGCGCGCGTCAAATCCTGTCATCCACATCGCGCAGACAAAGACGATTCGCAGGGGGTTATCCGCGTCTTTAAATTTATCGTCTAATCCGGGTTTTTCTTTGGCGAGGCGCTGGCGGTGGGGTTTGATAGTTAAGCCTTTTTTGTTAAAGATTTCTTCCTCATTTTGGGAGGAGGAAATGATAACGGCCATGTCGGTTTCGCTGATGTATTGAATCTGAGCGGTTAGCTGTTCTTGTTCGGTGGTGTTGGCGGTGATGAGTTGGTTTTGTAAATCAGTTAATTGCTGTTGCCAATAGTGATGGACTTTGTTATACATTTTAACAGCAGTAAAGCGATCGATCGAGACAACCATTGCTTTACCCTGGTAGCCGCGCCCTAAAAAGTGACTAACTATATCTTTGGCGATTTCCTCTAAGCGTTCCTCTCGCGTGATCAGGTGTAATTCCCGCGCAAATTCCCGTTCGAGTTTTTTCTCTTCGGCTTCATCTAAGTCTGCTGATTCTATAGCATCGGCTATCTCTTCATTGAGCTCGCTGTTGGTGAGTTCGAGTTTGGGGATGCGGTTTTCGTAGTAAAGGGGAACTGTGGCGCCGTCTTCGATGGATTGGCGGAAATTGTAGGTGCTGATGTAGTCGCCAAATACGCGCTTGGTGGCTTCTTCTCCCACGAGTAAGGGTGTCCCAGTGAAGCCGATAAATCCGGCGTTGGGTAATGCGGTTCTCATGTTGGCGGCCCAACTATCGTATTGGGAACGGTGGGCTTCGTCGGCGATGACTATGATATTATCTCGATCGGAAAGTTTGGGGTAGGTTTCGCCTTTGTGGGTGCGAAATTTTTGAATTAATGTGAATATATAGCGGTGGTCTTCTGTCAATAGTTGTTTGAGATGTTCGCCGCTGTTGGCGCGGACATTTTTTTTAGGTTCGGTGATGGCGCCTGTTTTGGCAAAGTTTTCGTAGATTTGGTTGTCTAAGTCGTCGCGATCGGTGATAATTACAAATGTCCAGTTCCCGGTAATTGTGCGGTGGACTTTCTGGGAAAAGAACTGCATCGAGAAGCTTTTGCCGCTGCCTTGGGTGTGCCAGAAAACACCGAGTTTGCCTTGATTTTCGCGGATGTTTTGTACGGCTTCTAGGCAATTGTTCACGCCGAGATACTGATGATTTTTGGCAACGAGTTTGATTAAACCCTTTTTTTCTTCGCTAAACAAAGTGAAGTTTTCGACAATATCTAAGAGTTTGGTTTTGTCGCAGGTTCCGCGAATTAGGGTTTCCAGGGAGATGATGCCTTGTTCGCCTTCGTTATTGATTTTTTTCCAGTCTGAGAAATACTCCCAGGTGGCGGTGAGGCTAGCGATTTTGCTGAGGCTACCGTTGGAGAGGATAACGATGCTGTTGTACCAAAATAATTGCGGGATTTCTTTTCGGTAGTCGCAGAAGTTGTTTTGATAGGCGAGTTCGACTCGTTCTCCAGAGGCTTTGAGTTCGATAAAAATCAGGGGAATGCCGTTTATGAAACCGATTAAATCGGGGCGGCGGGGGTACATTTCCCCGGTAATCCAGAATTGGGAGGCGAGGAAAAAGTCGTTGTTGGTGGGGTTTTTCCAGTCGATGACGGTGACGTTTTCGGTGATTTCTTCGCCGTCGTCGTTGCGGTAGGTGACTGTTACTCTATCTTTGAGGAGGTGGTAAATTTCGCGGTTGGCGTTGGCGAGGGTGAGGGCGTTTCTATCGCGGATCAGTTCGTCAATGGCGAGGGTAATTGCTGGTTTGGGGAGGTGAGGGTTGAGTTTTTCTAGGGCTGGTTGTAGTTTGGAGATGAGGACAACTTCGCTTCTGGTTTCTCGCCCTAAGTTGCTGGTTCCGCTAATCCATTCGTTGTAGCAGTTGGCTGTGGTGTAGCCGAGTTTTTCAAATAGGGCGATGGTGTCGAGTTCTAATGCTTCTTCTGAGTCGGGGTGGGGTGAAGTCATGCGGCTATTTCTCCGGTGTTGATGTCGAGGTTTTCTACGTCGATTTCGCCTGAGATGAGTCTGGGGAGGAGTAAGTCGCGAGTTTTGCGAAGATTGGCATTTTTTGCTTGTAATAATTCAATTTCTGAAAATACAACAAAGATGAATTTTGCAAATTTATCTTGAATCTCAGGAAGAGAGACTATTATATTAAGATTATTTAGAATTGTCAGAGTAAGAAACTTAGTTGCAGAGCCAGTCGATATACTCTTCAAGTGTTCAAGCTGCGCCTTGATAGCAAAGTACAAGTAATAGTTTGTAACTTTGTGTTGATTCAGACTACGAATAACATAGGTTCTCTGATACGCATCGAATTTCCCTTTAAAATACTTAATATGGAAAACGCCATTGGCATTATTACCTGCCAACAAAACACACTCTGTATCGAAAGAATATGTATCAGTCCTAAATCTGCTAATGTCTTCAGTTTCCACCCTTCAGGAATCGGCCCCAATTCTGAATTAACCATTTTCACCGATTCGTGACCGGGGAAGCGGAATTTGACGAACCACTCGCGGTAGATCGATCGCGCCATCTCTTCCAATATCTCAATCCGCCGCGTGTTATTCTCGATTAGGTCATCATAGGCTGATAGAATCCCAGCAATTTTGCGCTGGGTGGGGAGAGGGGGAAGTAATATTTCTAAATTTCTAACTGATTCTTTTGTAATAGTTGTAGTTGCTGTACCAATAGCAAATTGTTTAATGTATTTCTCAGTCCCTTTTAGATAATAATAAATATACCTTTGATTAGTATTATTTTTATTTGTACGGAGCAAAAATAAATTCATTGCTAGAGAAACTGGGCGATGCAAATCAGGCATATAATAAACACTGCCTGCATTTGCAATCTTGTTCATCAGAATGTCTCCTGATTGAACTTTTGATTTGTGCAAAAATTCATAGGCGGATTTTGTGATATATTTCAAATCTTTAGTAAAATCATTTTTTTCAAAATTAGTAGTACGAATCATTACTGCATAATTGGGAGTATCCAATAGTTCAACATTAGCTTTTAGTTTTTTGTAAGACCCATTGGCATGATAGTCCGTTAAAACAGATAAATAATCACCAAGCTTTACTCTACGCCAGTTAGTTTCACTCATTCCTCATTCCCCCTCCAACAACATCATCACATTCTCAGCAATTGTTTCCTCCAACCCCCGCGCCTCAACATTCAAAATCTCCAATTCCTCATTCAACTCCTCCAACTGTGCAGCAAAATCAAAATCCTCCGCCTCCTGACGTTCCGCTACCCCCACATAACGCCCAGGATTGAGACTCCATCCCTGCGCCTCAATCTCAGCCAATGTTGCTATTTTACACAACCCCGCCACATCCCGATAAACCTTGTCTGGGAATTTCTCAGTCAGCATTTCGGAACCACCAACCGTCAACTCTGCCTTTTCCCCTCGGTACAGCCGCACAATATTTGAGATAAACTCAATGTCTGCTTCGCTAAACTCCCGATGGGCCCGATCGACTTGACGGTAAATATGCCGCGCATCAATAAATAATACTTTATCCTGGCGAGGAGTTTTCAGCTTCCGCCTGTCGAAAAACCACAGCGTACAGGGTAGCGTCACCGTATAAAAGAAATTAGAACCGATCGCAATCATCACATCCACCGCCCTTTTTTCAATCAACTGGCGGCGAATCTCCAACTCTGAGCCCCGCGCATCCGACGCCGAGTTTGCCATCACAAACCCCGCCCGTCCCTTCGGATTCAAAGCTGTATAAAATAGCTGAATCCAGAGATAATTGGCATTGTCAGTAGTCGGCGCACCAAAGGGATAATGAGGGTCGCCCTTAATCTTTTCTCTATCCACCCCATTAACATTAAACGGCGGATTCGCCATCACAAAATCAAATTCACCGACGCTGTTGTGAATATCTTGATAATAAGTGTTACCTTCCCGGATATTTCGCAAACCAGAAACCCCGTGAACTGCCAAATTCATCTGACAGAGTTTCACAGTTCCGTCTACCTTTTCCTGACCGTAAACACTAATTACTTGGTTCGGGTCAAATCCTAACTTATTCCGAACCCGAATCGCACTCTGCACCAGCATTCCCCCCGCACCACAAGCCGGGTCTAAAATTCGCCCGTAATTCGGCTCTATTACATCGACAATCAGCTTTACCAGAGAAATAGGAGTAAAAAACTCTCCGCCTTTCTGCCCTTCTTTCTGAGCGAAATTTCCCAGGAAATACTGATAAATTTCCCCAAACGCATCCTCATTAATATCCTTTCGGGGAATCCGATTTAAGATTTTCAACAACTCCCGCAAAATCGGTTTTTCCAAGCTGTTGTAATTTCTAGGCAAAGCGCCGCCAAGTTCCTCATTCTCATCTGCGATCGCCTTCATCGCCGCATTAATCGCCCCGCCAATATCCTCTGCTTCCGGGCGATCGATCAAATAATCAAAACGGGCCGTTTCCGGCAAATAAAGCGCGCCTTTTGCCTGGTAATCCGTCTTACCCACCGTGCGCCGCCTGCTGCTGGTTCCGGCTGCAATTTCCCCAGCAACTAGGGCAAACTTATAGTCGGCGTAGAGCAGAAAAACCAATCCCAGAACGGGGACGGAATATTCCGAAGGCTTGAGTTTGGAGTTGGCCCTGAGTTCGTCGGCTGCTTCCCAAAGGCGTTTTTCGAGTTCGGTATAGTTGGCTGGCATTGTTGGCGTTATTTTCCAAAGTTCTTGATAGATTCCCTCGTCTTCGGCAACAAACAGCAGCGCCTCGTACAAACTCTTATTTTAGTTGAGAGACGGGGCGATCGTATCAAAGCTTTGAGAAACCGGGTTTTTGGCCGTTGCTGTCGGTGGTAACTCACATCTTGCACCAGTTCCAATAACCGCCAGGGGTTGAAACCCCTGTCGAGAGAGCGAAAGTCCTCTTGCATAGGACTAAAAGCCTTTTCCGATCAGCTTTTCAGTCGGTTTTAACCGACTTTCGCTGTCAGACGGGGGTTTCAACCCCCGGCGGGTTAAAGAGAATGGTGCAATATTTCGTTGTAACGCTGTATTCTCCTCCAAAACCCGGTTTCTGAGTACCCGCGCCTCGATTTTCACCTTTTAGACAGAGGTAAAAACTCACCCGATCGCTGCAAAATTAACTAGGAACTCAGCAATTAGGGAGACTAGGTGGCGTGAAATTCGTGTCCGACCCGCGAATAACGGTCAAAATCCGCAAAATGAACGAGCGGGTGCGGTGGCAAGAACAGCCGATCGCCGATCGAGGAATCGACCAAACTAAGATGGTTTTGGATGATGGAGTACCAGACTCTCCAGAGTTTTCGTTTTTAGTCGCAGGCGACAGCGGCACGGGCAACCACCGGGGCCACAACCCCCAGCGCCAAGTTGCCCAACAGATGCTCTCCCAGCGCGAAACTTGCCGTTTCGTCCTGCACACGGGCGATGTAGTTTATCTCGTAGGTTCGAGCGAATATTACTTGCAAAACTTCATTCGCCCCTACCGAGAATTTATAGTCGGCGGCGAGCACCCGTCTCGGATTGCGTACGATCGCATGATCTTCAATTTTCCGTTCCTACCGGTACCGGGAAATCACGACTATTACGATTTGCCACTTTTTTACGGCATTCTCTCAGCCACCGCGCTGCCATTGCGTCGCCTATTAGGTTCCAAGTTGGATCTTGATGTCGGCTGGCACGGTTCCGATCGCGGAAATGCTTATGCTAAAGCCTTTCTCGACTACCTGCAAGCTCACAAATTGCCGGGAGAACTCGATCGCCACCTAGACGCCCACTACACCGCCCACAGCAGCACCGGCCGCTGCATCCGCTACCAACCCGGACGCTTTACCCGCTTACCCAACCGCTATTACACGTTCCGCAGCGGCGGCATCGACTTCTTCGCCCTCGACTCCAACACCTTCAATGAACCTTTGCCACTCCCGAAAACCAAACAGGGCGACATTCGCCGCCAGAATTTGGAACTCGATAGGGAGAAGTTGGAGCAAGAAAAATTGGAAATGCTCGAAATGTCCGATCGGCTGAACCCCGAAATTCCCGAGGAAGCCGAACAGCTAGACGACTTGCGCGCCAAATTAGAGCAAGTTGACGAAATGCTGATAGACATTGACAAACAACTTTCGCCAGACCAAACTGCCGCCACGGACTTTGAACAGCTCGAATGGCTCAAAATGCGGCTGATTGCATCTTGGGCTGATCCAGAGGTGCGGGGGCGGGTAATTTACCTGCACCATCCCCCCTACGTGACCGAGGCGACAAAGTGGAATCAAGCTCAAACTTTGGCGGTGCGGTTGCGGTTGCGCGAGGTGCTCGACGGGGTAGCCGATGCAGTTGGGGAGGCGGGGGGGCGTCCCCTAGTAGATTTGGTGCTGAGTGGCCACGCCCACTGTTTGGAATACCTGCGGACAGGGGATACCGGACACGGCGACTCTGGGATTAATTGGATTGTCTGCGGAGGAAGTGGCCACAGCCTCCGCCGCCAGCGCCCGGAAGGGCCGATGTTGCAGGAAGCATTGAGTCCTGAAGCTTATCGGTTGGCGCGGGAGGGCGGGCGATCGGAAAAAGGCGGCCGGCGGATAGCGGAATCTTTGCTATTTGTCGGCCGCAGCGGCCAAGGTTCGCACAAACGCCGTCCTTATTCGTGTTTGCGGATTGATGTTCTCGACGGGTGTCCGCCCAAGTTCCGAATCCGGCCTTTGGTTGTCGAACGATTTGAGGGGAAATGGCAGGAGATATCGATCGAACCTTTTGTGATTTAATTTTCTTTTTTCTGCAAGTCTCGATCCCCTTAAAAAGGTGGACGCAAGACTGATTCCGGTTCCCCCCTTTTTAAGGGGGATCGAGAAAAATAGCGATCGCACAAAAAACTAATATCAAATTAATTCAGGAGAAAAATTCAATGATTGCTAACTTAACCGCAACCGGCTGGGAAATTATTTATCACCGCGCCCATGCTTTACTCGCCGCCCAACTTGGCGGACAGTGGAAGCGCTCGAAATCTCCGCTTCGCCTGTACGAAACTATAGCTGCGATTTCCCACCACGACGATTTAGAGAAAGAGTGGGAAGAAGATATCTTGACTGAAGCGGGCGCGCCCTTAGATTTTACCTTGGAGACGGAAACTTCTCTGCCTAAAATTAAAGCAATGGTGCAGAATTCCCTATATCGCGGGCGGTGGGTAGCAATGCTGATTTCTATGCACATGAGCTATCTGAATGAAGGAAAGCGGGGAGAGTCGAAGGAACTCGACGATTTTTTGGACGAACAACTCGAAAATCAAAAAAAGTGGCGCCAGGAGTTGAACATTTCTAAGGAAGAGGCAGAATCAGCTTATACTTTTTTCCAGTGGTGCGATCGGCTATCATTAATTCTGTGCAGCCGCGAGTTACCCGCCGGAGAACGAGCTTTAGAAATTAGCGTCGGCCCAGACGGCAAGCGCTACAATATCGTGCAAGATAGCAACGAACTCGTGACTGTAACTCCTTGGCCTTTTGAAGACGCTAAATTTACTGTGAATGTCGAAGCGTGCCATTTGGATAAAGTTAAGTTCGACAGCAACAAGGAAATCAAGGAAGCGCTGCACAAAGCTCCGCGCGAAGTCTTAGAGTGGACTTTTGTCAAGTCTTAATTAAACCTCTAGCACAAATACTGCACCGTTCTAGGTTCGTAGTGAGGACTTCAGTCCTCAGAATTTTATAAGGACTGAAGTCCTCACTACAAACCAATTTGATTGTAGTCGTTCGACAGGACATAATATTACCAATTCCCCATTCCCCATTCCCCATTCCCCATTACCTATTACCAACTATGAAACGTTCAGCTTGCCTAATTTTTAATCCCGTCGCCGGCAACAGCGACCCCGACCAAGACTTAGCTAGAATTCAGGAACTTTTAGAGCCTTTTATTGACTTAGACATTCGGCTGACAACGCGAGAAATAGACGCCGATCAACTCGCCAGCGAAGCAGTTGCTAGGGGAGTTGAGGCAATTATTGCTTCCGGGGGCGACGGCACCTTATCAGCGGTAGCCGGGGCGATTGTTAGCACAAATATTCCTTTAGGAATTATTTCGCGGGGAACTGCAAATGCTTTTGCTAATGCTTTAGACATTCCCAATACAATTGACACAGCCTGCGAAACTATTTTAGGAGGGTTGACGCGGGTGGTGGATGCGGCGATTTGCAACGGTAAAATGCCGATGGTTTTGTTAGCGGGAGTGGGTTTTGAGGCGGAAACTGTCGAACTTGCCGATCGCGAAATGAAGAATCGCTGGGGAATGCTGGCTTACATTTTTTCGGGAATTAAACAGTTAAACAATTTAGAAAGGTTTGAAGCGGAAATCGAAACCGAAGATAAAATTATCAGCGTTACTGCTGTGGCGGTGACGGTGGCGAATGCAGCGCCGCCTACTTCCATTTTAGCTCAAGGCCCTGCCGGGATTATTTTTGACGACGGCTTGCTGGATGTGACGCTGGTTGCGCCTCAGAATAAAGCTGGGGCGATCGCAGCTTCTTATCACCTATTGCAAACAGCTTTGACCGGCAATGCTACGGATCGCGACGACATCGGTTATTTGCGCGCCAAAAAAGTAACAATTAGTGCCGATCCTCCTCAAAAAGTGGTTGTAGACGGAGAAATCTGCGGCATGACTCCGCTTTCTATTGAGTGCGTTCCGGGAGGTTTAACTATTTTTGTACCGCGAGTTGAAGAGCCGCCACTCATAGAAAAACTCACCGGTTTAGCGGACATCGAAATTACATTGAAGTAATCCATTCCGGCGAATACAATTCGTTTCTACATCAATCCATTGCGGCGGTTAGAAACCGCATCTACACAAATCAATTTCGGCGGTTAGAAACCGCATCTTGTCAAACAAAGTCCCAGCAGAGGGGGACTGGGAGGGAGACCGCAGGGGCGGTCTTTTGTTTTTATGCGTCTAAGATTTGGCGAATGCGGCGCTCCAAAAGTTCGAGGTCGAGTCCACCTTCATCGCGGCTGATGCGGCGCACGGTGACGTTAACATTGCTCAAATCGGCCAGCAAATCTTGCAGGATTTCTTGTTGTTGGCGGGCTTGAGTAATTTCGCGCGGTTCTTGCACCAAATCGCGGACGATCGTATCTTCAGCGCGGGAAGCAACGATCGGGTCTGCTTCGCCGTCTATATGCACGAAAGTACGCCGTCCTGGGCCGCGTTCTGCTTCGATTGGGATTACTGCTGTCACTTTGTCCGATCGTACATATTTACCAAATCCTAGGTGAACTAAGACGGAAGATTGTATTTTCATAGATAGCAAGATTTATTTGTTAGTTATCTATATTTTAACTTCTGCACTATGATATAACAACTAATATTAGAGCTTTTTATACTACAATATATGTCGGTTCTTCCTCTATTTTAGAGTTGTCAAATTTGGGCAAAAATGCTAATATTTTTGATGGTGGAACTTACGCAGAGAACCCAGAAACCGGGTTTTTTACGAAGAGACGCGTTCTAGCCACCAGATTCGGTAAAAATCCGGTTTCTTCGATCGGAGTGCGTAAATCCTGTTAACATAAAATTCAAGCAGTTGGCGATCGCCCGCAGCGCATTTCAGGGACACAGCCTACCGATTTGAGATTTGAGCATTACGACCACCGATAAACCGGAAGACCTAAATGATCCCAATTAGTCTCGACTTAGTTATCAGCCTCCTGACGGCAATTCCCTTCGGCACCATCAAAGACAAGTTTCAGCGCAACGAAACAGTTATCAAATTATTAAAAAGATTTAACCTTGACCCCGATGCTCCGCCGGCAGATTTTAGCGGAGTTTATGTTTATACTTTAGTAGAGTACGGCGCTGGCAAACCCAAGCAGATTTTAGAACTGTTTCGCCAAAAAGAGATTGAATCAGCATTTCGCAAAGCCTTTGAGTCCGATAGCCCAGCCATTTTAATTAAAGCAGGCGATGACTTTCTCAACGAAAGTGCTTTGGGCCAGGAACTCCGAGATTTAGGCATTGACCCCAGACGGGAATTCATGGCATTTGCGGCCGTGTTTATGGAAGTCGCAAAGCGGACGCGGACACTGGGTGATGTGATGGTGGGAAATGCGATCGCCTCTTTGCAAAAACGCCTATCTATGGTAATGGATCGCATCGAACGTCTCCCCACGTTGGAAGGAATTCGCACCGAATTTGCGCGCTTAGAAGCCGAAGATTATCCCGCACTTCCCGCAGCAGCATCAACTAATATTCAAAAGTCTCAAGCCTTTATTTTATCACAACAAGTTCGCGGGTGGTTTGAAACATTAAATTATCAGTTTGAGCCACATCAGATTTCGGAAGATAACTATTTTGAATGGATTATCAATGTTCCGGTGAGACGCAAAAAGTACGATCGCATTTTAGTGCGCGGAATTGCCGGAGAAGCCGGACTCAGGGATATCTCAGCCTTGCGCGAATCGGTGGAAAAACAGCGCACCGATGAAGGATGGTTAGTCACCGCCCGCCGCATCAGTCGCGCCGCGCGGGATGAGGTAGAAAAAGCCGAAAATCGCGATTTAGCTTGCTATACTTTCGATGAATTGCTCGACCAAGATGCCGATTTTTCCGCTTATCTCAACTGGCTGGAAACTGAAATTACCAGCCGGGGAATTGATACCAAATATGTGCCGCTAGCTTGTACAAAAGAAGAAATTGACCCCGATACTCACCGCAAGATAGGCGTGAGTCATTATGGCAATCGAGATGGATGGATCGAAGGTTATATTGACCTGTGGTTAGATGACCCTGCAAAAGAACATATTTCAGTTTTAGGAGAATTTGGCACGGGGAAAACTTGGTTTGCGATGCACTATGCTTGGATGGCGCTACAACGCTACAAAGAAGCTCAAAAGCGCGGCTTGGAACGTCCGCGTTTGCCGTTAGTAATTCCGCTGCGAGATTACGCCAAAGCAGTTAGTGTCGAGTCGCTATTTTCCGAGTTTTTCTTTCGCAAGCACGAGATACCTTTGGCGGGTTATTCGGCTTTTGAACAACTGAATCGGATGGGTAAGTTTCTGTTGATTTTCGATGGTTTTGATGAAATGGCCGCTAAGTGCGATCGGCAACAAACGATCAATAACTTCTGGGAACTAGCAAAAGCCGTGGTTCCAGGCGCAAAAGTCATCCTGACTTGCCGCACCGAACATTTCCCCGAAGCCAAGGAAGGACGGGCGCTGTTAAATGCAGAACTGCAAGCATCAACAACCATTTTAACAGGCGAAACTCCCCAATTTGAAGTATTAGAATTAGAGAAGTTTAACGACGAGCAAATTCGGCAAGCGCTGTCATTTCAAACAGAAACGGCGACTGTGGAAAAAGTGATGAGAAACCCGCAGCTATTGGATTTAGCGCGTCGCCCGGTGATGACCGAGTTAATTTTGGAAGCATTGCCCGATATTGAAGCAGGAAAACCAGTGGATATGTCGCGGATCTATCTGTATGCGGTGCGGCGGAAGATAGAGAGAGATATCAAAGCTGAACGGACTTTTACTTCGTTAGCAGATAAGCTTTACTTTTTGTGCGAGTTATCGTGGGAAATGCTGTCTACCGACCAAATGAGTTTGAATTATCGCGGTTTTCCCGATCGCATCCGAGGCCTGTTTGGTTCCATCGTCCAAGAGGAAAAAGACTTAGACCACTGGCATTATGACATGATGGGTCAAACGATGCTGATCCGCAATGCAGATGGCGATTATACTCCGGCGCACCGTTCGTTATTAGAGTTTTTTGTCGCTTATAAATTTGCAGCAGAATTGGGAGTTTTGGCGGCAGATTTTACCGAATTAGTTGCGCCGGAACAGTCTTGTATAAATCCTGATGCAGCGCCTCAAGAATATACTTGGTCTAATTATTGTCGGCTTCAGGCCCAGAAGAGAAACAAGAATGAACTTATCGCGCCTTTGCAGGGATTTGCTGCTGAAGATTTAGGACAACTTCGTCAGAGTTTCGGACAAGCGCGGCTGACGAAAGCAGTGATGGATTTGTTGTTACCGATGCTAGTAGGGGCGGTGCCCCCGTGCCCGCCCAGTGTAAGGGCAACCACGGGGGGATTGCCCCTACTAGAAATTCTGGATGCAACACGGGGAAAAAGTGAAAGTGAGGTAGGTTATGTCGGAGGGAATGCAGCGACGATGTTGGTAAAAAATGACAAGGCTGCTTTGGAAGGAAAAGACTTTTCTCGTGCCGTTATTTTAGGTGCTGATTTTACAAATGCTAGTCTGCGCCGCGTCAATTTTACTGATGCGAATTTGGCTAATTCTGATTTTACTAAAATCTTTGGCAGTGTTCGATCGGTAATATTTAGTCCTGATGGCAAACTATTAGCTACAGGTGATAGTGATGGTATAGTTCGCTTGTGGGAATTTAGAACTCAAAGAGAAATATTGACCTGTAAAGGACATACCAACGTGGTGGAGTCAGTCGCCTTCAGTCCTGACGGTAAGATATTTGCTAGCGGGAGTTATGACCAAATAATCAAGTTATGGGATGTCAAAACTGGTGAATGTTTAAAAGTTTTGCAGGGACATACCGGATCAGTAATGTCAGTCACCTTCAATCCTGATGGAAATATACTCGCTAGCGGGAGTTTCGATCGCACGATAAGGTTATGGGATATTCACACGGGTGAATGCTGCAAAATTTTGCAAGACCATACTAAAGTTGTATTTTCAGTCGCTTTCCATCCTGCTGGTGAGATGCTTGCCAGTGGCAGCGGCGACAATACAGTAAGGCTATGGAATGTCGGTACTGGTGAATGCCTCAAAATTTTGCACGGTCATAAAAACGTGTTTTCAGTTGCTTTTAATTCTGCTGGTGAAATACTTGCTAGTGGCAGCGACGACAAAACAGTGAGGCTGTGGAATATCGGTAGCGGTGAATGTCTCAAAATTTTGGAGGGACATTTCGATAAAGTACGGTCGATAGCCTTCATTCCAAATGGCGAAATACTCGCTAGTGGAAGTCACGATCGCACAACGAAGCTGTGGGATATTCGCACTGGTGAATGCTTGAATACTTTGCAAGAACATAACGATCGAATAGGGTCAGTCGCCTTCCATCCTGCTGGTGAAATACTTGTTAGTGGAAGCGGTGACCAAACGCTGAAGCTGTGGGATATCAATACTGGTGAATGCTTGAATACACTGCAAGGCCATAGCATTCAAGTAAGGTCGATCGCCTTCAGTCCCAACGGTGAAATGCTGGCCAGCGGCGATGACGCGCAAACAGTCAAGCTGTGGGATGTCAGCAGTGGTGAATGCCTCGAAATCTTGCACGGACATCTCGATCGGGTAGACTTGGTTGCTTTCAGTCCAAACGGTGAAATACTTGCTAGCGGCAGTTATGACGAAACATTGAGGCTGTGGGATGTTAGCAGTGGTGAATGCCTCCATACTTTGCCAGAGTGGGGAAATGAAGTACACTCGATCGCCTTCAGTCCTTCAGGCGAAATACTTGCTAGTGCAAGTTATAACCAAACATTGAAGCTATGGGATGTCAGCAGTGGTCAATGTCTCAAAACCTTGCAAGGGCATAACAGTTCAGTACACTCGGCTGCTTTCAGTCCTTTGGGCGAGATATTTGCGAGTACAGGTTATGACGGAACGGTAAGGCTGTGGGATATCCATACTGGTGAATGCCTCCAAATTTTGCAGGCGCATACGGCTTGGGCACGCGCGATCGCCTTTAGCCACAACGGTGAAATACTTGCCACTGGAAGTGTCGATCGAACAATCAGACTATGGGATGTCCGCAGCGGTGAATGCCTCCAAATTTTGCAGGGGCATACTGATTGGATACGTTCAGTTGCCTTTAGTTCTTCTAGTGAAATACTTGTTAGTGGAAGTGTCGATGGAACGGTAAGATTATGGGATATTCGTACAGGTGAATGTCTAAAAATTTTGCAAGGTCATACCAGTAGAATCAACTCAGTTGCCTTCTGTTCAGATGGAAAACTTATTGCTGCTTGCAGTCGGGATGGCACAATTAGACTTTGGGATTTTAATACAGGTGAATGTCTAAAAACACTGAAAAGTGAAAGAGTTTATGAGGAGATGAATATCACGGGTATTACGGGTTTAACGGAAGCTGAAAAATCCACGCTCAAAGCTTTAGGGGCTGTTGAAAGTTAATCATCGCAAAGGAGAAGCTATGCAGTCAGCAATACGGATTATAACCAAAGTTCTTGCAGGAAATAAACTTGAAATTGAAGTACCGCCTGGTTCTGTGGGTGAAGAGGTTGAAGTGTTTGTGATTATACCAGAACACCTCTCGATCGCCAAAGAAAATGCTTGGACAACTTTTTTTGATAGTTTAAATATGTTCTCGGAAGACTTTATGCTAGTCAGGAATCAGTTATCTGTGGAGACGAGAGAGGATTTAGAATGAAATTTTTGCTAGATTAGGACTTATATCAATTCCGGTTACACTCCTTATGATATAGAGGAGACGGCAGTGCCGTGTCCCTACCCAA
>ENA-OFDP01000043-OFDP01000043.1-metagenomes-genome-assembly--contig:-NODE-43-length-60661-cov-6.171435_pt1 | contig 60661 bp, 54 predicted proteins | sample MGYA00153389_OFDP01 | MGnify analysis MGYA00153389
TCCTGAAGAAGATATGGCATACGACATGCTCGATAAAGTCACGGAGATGGCGGCGGCCAAAGGTTTGGCGAGGTATGAAATATCAGCCTATGCCAAGCCCGGGCACCGCTGCTTTCACAACACCAACTACTGGCAGTTTGGCGACTACCTGGGTATTGGCGCAGGCGCGCACAGCAAGCTTAGTTTTGCGCATCGTGTGGTGCGGCAGGTGCGTGTGCGCGAGCCCAATCTGTACATGGAAAAGGCTTTGGCGGGCGATGCCGTTACAACCGATGCGGAGGTTAGCCGCGCTGACTTGCCTTTTGAGTTCATGCTCAATGCACTGCGGTTAAAAGATGGTTTTAAACTGCAGGATTTTGTGGAAAAGACTGGCCTGCCGTTTACTGCTATTGCAAAAGGTCTGGACGAAGCGGAGCGCAAGGGGCTGATTGAACGCGATTTTGTATTCGTCAAGCCAACGGTTCGTGGTTATGATTTTTTAAACGATCTGCAGCAGCTTTTTCTGGCGTAATTCCCGGTAAAAATTTTTATGGAAACCTCACACATTGTTCTTTTAGCCGTCAGCGCATCCATCAGTTTTGCGATAGGCAGAACCATCATGCACTTTCGCAAGAAAAAGAAAAATCTGCAAATCCAGCAAAAAGCTGCAAAAGCGATGCGGGATGCACCGCCTGAAGCCGCTTCTAAAAACAAGAGCAAGCGCAAACGCCAGGCGCGCCATGAATCCTTACAGAACCATCAGCATGACGTTTGAACCACTTGTTGAACACGCACGCGGCCCCTTGGCTGAAATTGTTCATGCGGGCGCAATTGCTGTAGTTGACCATCACGGCAAACTGCTTGGTCAGGTTGGTTATGCGGATGCCATGTGCTTCACCCGGTCTACCCTGAAACCGTTTCAGGCTCTGCCATTCATGCAAGGCGGTGGTGCGACGCATTTTGGTTTTGAGCCTGAACACATTGCTCTGCTGTGCGCCAGCCATAACGGCGAAGACATGCATGTGCTGAAGGTTGAGGAGATGCTGACCCGCATAGGTCACAGCCATGCCAGCTTGCAATGCGGCTGCCATGTGCCGTTGCGATTCAGTTATGGTGGATTAACGCCTCCCGCAAATCTGCAGTTTGACGAGCGACATAACAATTGCAGTGGCAAGCACGCCGGCTTCTTGGGCTATTGCGTACAACATGGTTTGGCGTTAAAAAATCATTTATTGCCTGCACACCCGCTGCAACAATCTATTCGGCAGGCCGTGGCTTCAGTGACCCGACTTGATGAAACCCAGTTGGTTGAAGGTGTGGATGGCTGTTCAGCCCCGAATTACGCCATGCCGCTGTCACGACTGGCTTTCAGCTTTTCCCGTTTTGCCAGCGGCAAACAAGACACTGAGTTTGGTGAGGAATTTGAGTCGCTGGGCAACGCCATGCTGGCACACCCCGAAATGGTCTCAGGCACAGGCCGCAATGACCTGGCTTTCACCAAAGCAGGGCGAGGCGACTGGCTGACCAAGATTGGTGCTGACGGGGTGCAGGTTGTTGCCAGCAAATCCCGCCGACAGGCCATCGCCATCAAAGTCATCAGTGGCCACATGCCCGCTTTGTATGCGGCTGCTGTCAAAGCGCTCGAACAGGCTGGGTGGCTGGATGACGAACAGCGCGAATTATTAAAACCTTGGGGGCATCAAAAATTATTGAGTGCCAAGGGCGTACAAGTCGGTGAGATACGCACTGTGTTTCAGCTTGCGCCGCGTTAGCGCAGGCAGCTAGTGCGGGAGCTGTAAATAATAGTGGCGGAAGCTGTGAGATTCGAACTCACGGAGGACTCGCATCCTCGGCAGTTTTCAAGACTGCTGCATTCAACCGCTCTGCCAAGCTTCCAAGCCTGCTAGTTTAACCTGTGCAACCGCAGCTACCCCGAGGCATTGTAAAAAACGCTGTCAAGCGGTTTGCAGCATGCCTTTTGTCTCAATAAATGCCACAACTTCGGCCAATCCTGCATTGGTTTTCAGGTTTGTCATGACGAAGGGTTTGAGGCCTTTGGCGGTGGTTCGCATGCGGATGGTGTCTAACTCCATCACCTTCAAATCTGCACCCACATAAGGTGCGAGGTCGGTTTTGTTGATCACAAACAAATCACTTTTGGTAATGCCAGGCCCACCTTTGCGCGGTATTTTTTCGCCTGCAGCCACATCAATTACATAAATCGTCAAATCGCTCAACTCGGGGCTGAACGTGGCGGCCAGGTTGTCACCGCCTGATTCAACAAACACCACATCGGCGTTGGGAAAGTCCACCAGCATTCGGTCTATTGCCTCCAGATTGATGGAAGCATCTTCACGTATGGCAGTGTGCGGGCAGCCGCCCGTTTCAACGCCCATGATCCGCTCGGCGTCAAGTGCGCCACTGACAGTCAGAATGCGCTGGTCTTCCTTGGTGTAGATGTCGTTGGTGATGGCGACAAGATCGTATCTGGCCTTCATGGCTTTACACAGCATTTCAAGCAGCGTGGTTTTGCCGGATCCGACCGGACCGCCGATGCCGACCCGCAGTGGCGGAAGCTTCTTGCTGCGGTTGGGAATGTGATGAAGCATGTGCTGCGGCGGCGAAGTGTTGGTCATGATCGGAACAATCTTGAGTATTGAGTTTCGTGTTGAGACGACAGTATCGCCAGCATGGGTGAAAAGGCCTGCCGTTCATCATCTGGCAAATCCATGGCGATCTGCACCGCAGCCGGTATGTGCTGACTCAGGTTTGCCAGAATTCGCTGCCCAGCCGTTTGGCCCAGCGGGACTGATTTGATAGCGGCTTGCACCATATTTTCAGCCCAGCCAAAGGCATAAGCCAGCAAACAGTCGCGTACACAAGCGCCGGTTTGTGCAACTGCCAAAGCGAATGCTATCGGGTAAGTGGGTGGCAAATGCTTGCAATGCTCAAGCTGGGCGGGACGGATTCCATCTTGGTTATCCAGCCACTTACACAACGAACGCCCCATCTGCTCTGTTTGCGAACGCAGCTCGCTGGTTTCGCGTGTTTGTAGCAGCCAATTATTGAGCTCGGTAATGCGGTCTAAATCATCAGTTCGCCACGCGGGAATCGCCTGAGCCATCACCGCCAGATCGCCACGTGTCAGTGAGAGCTGAAGCTGGTCAATGAGCCACTGATTCAGCCAATCATTTCGCGCAGTTTCTGCTATGTTTACAATAGCTGCTTGCACCCTTAAAATGGCGGTTTCAAGCCCTTCTGAATATGAAAAACCACCTACAGGCAGGGCTGGGGAGGCTAGCCAGATCAGTTGCAATAGACTGGCGGGCGGTAGTTCAGTGGCTGCGGTCTGCACAGCAGGCAAATCAATGGTGATGGCCGTGTCCGTCGTCATGGCCATGATTGCAATCAGGCCCATGTACGTGTGGTTTGGCTGCAATCGGAATCACTGTTTTTGCTTTTGCATCAACTTCTGCATGGGTATGGCCACCAGCGCTATAAGCACCGCCCTCGGGCTCAAACGCTTCGCTAACCTCGTTGACAATCAAATGCATCGCCCGTAACAGGCCAGCCAGAACATGGTCGGGCTCAATTTTCAGGTGATCTGGTTTGAGTTCAATCGGTACATGCCGGTTGCCCAGGTGGTAAGCAGCACGGGTTAAATCGAACATTGAGCCATGTGTGTTGCAAGCGGTGATGCGCAGCACAGCCTGCTGCGCTGCTATCACTTTAACCATGCTGCCGTCCTCTGCCACCAGCACATCACCACCGCGTACCAGCGTACCGCGAGGCAAAAAAACACCCAGCCGCCTGCCCAGTGAATCTACGCCATCAAAGCGACTTTTTTGGCGCGTGTCCCAGTCAAGCTCAATGCTGGCTGCGCGTTTGACGAGTACAGGTGCCAAACCCTTGCCTTGGGGAATGATTTTAGAAATCTGCAGCATTCAAGCTTTCAAAATAAAACTCAAAACAAAAAGTAGCGTTGAGCCATTGGCAACAATGTTGCTGGCTCGCAGGTCAACAGCTGCCCATCGGCACGCACCGCATAAGTCTGCGCGTCAATTTCCATCTCTGGCAGATAGGCGTTGTGAATCATGTGCTGCTTGCGCACGCCGCGTATGTTTTTCACTGCGCTCAAACCTTTTGCCAGGCCGAACTTGTCTTTGATGTCTGCGCTAAGGCCAGCTTGCGATACAAAGGTGAGTGAGCCTTTGGCAATCGCGCCGCCAAACGCACCAAACATCGGGCGGTAGTGCACCGGTTGCGGGGTAGGGATGGACGCATTCGGGTCGCCCATTGCCGCCATGGCAATAAAGCCGCCTTTTAAAATGATGGAGGGTTTGACACCGAAGAAAGCGGATTTCCACACTACCAAATCCGCCCACTTGCCCACTTCAATCGAGCCGACTTCGTGCGAGATGCCGTGGGAAATAGCGGGGTTGACAGTGTATTTGCTGATGTAGCGTTTGACGCGAAAGTTGTCATGGCGGTCGGTGTCTGCATCCAGCTTGCCGCGCTGCTGCTTCATCTTGTGTGCCGCCTGCCAGGTGCGAATGATGACCTCACCGACGCGACCCATGGCCTGGCTGTCGCTGCTCATCATGCTGATGGCGCCCAGGTCATGCAGCACGTCTTCGGCGGCTATCGTTTCTTTGCGGATGCGGCTCTCGGCAAAGGCCAAATCTTCAGCAATACCTGCGTCCAGGTGGTGGCACACCATCAGCATGTCGACGTGCTCGTCAAGCGTGTTGACGGTATAGGGCATGGTCGGGTTGGTGGAGCTGGGTAAAAAGTTTGCTTCGCCCACCACCTTCAAAATGTCCGGTGCATGCCCGCCGCCAGCGCCTTCGGTGTGAAAGGCGCACAGGCCGCGGCCTTTGGTTGCTGCAATCGTGTTTTCGACAAAGCCGGATTCATTGAGCGTGTCGCTGTGAATCGCCACCTGAACGTCAGTAAGCTCCGCAACATCTAGACAATTGCTTATCGCTGCAGGCGTGGTACCCCAGTCTTCATGCAACTTCAAACCAATCACGCCCGCGTTGATTTGCTCATGCAGCGCAGCGGGCAAGCTGGCATTGCCTTTGCCAAAAAAGCCCAGGTTCATGGGGAAGCCATCGGCTGCTTGCAGCATTCGCTCGATGTTCCACGGGCCGGGCGTGCAGGTGGTGGCAAATGTGCCAGTGGCAGGGCCCGTGCCGCCACCCATCATGGTGGTGATGCCACTGGCCAGAGCTTCTTCAATTTGTTGTGGGCAAATAAAGTGAATGTGTGAGTCAATGCCGCCAGCAGTAACAATCATGCCCTCGCAGCTGATGACTTCAGTGCCCGGGCCAATGATGATGTCAACGCAGGGTTGCACATCGGGGTTGCCGGCTTTGCCAATCGCCGCGATGCGCCCACCCTTCAAACCAATGTCGGCCTTGACGATGCCCCAATGGTCAATGATGAGGGCGTTGGTCATGACCGTATCAACAGCCCCCTCAGCATTGGTGCGCTGCGATTGCGCCATGCCGTCGCGTATGGTTTTTCCGCCGCCGAACTTGACTTCTTCTCCGTAACTTCCCGCACGCAGGGTGTAGTCAGCTTCTACTTCAATTACCAGGTCTGTGTCGGCTAACCGCAGGCGATCACCGACTGTTGGGCCAAACATTTCAGCGTAAGCGCGTCTTCCAATCGTCGCCATTAAATTGCCCCCTCGACACGCTTGTCGATTGGTCCGTTTTCAAGGCCACGAAAGCCATAAATCTTGCGTTCACCTGCAAAGTCCACCAGCTCCACCGTGCGCTGCTGGCCCGGCTCAAAGCGCACCGCTGTGCCTGATGCGATGTTCAGCCGCATACCCCGCGCTGCATCGCGCTCAAAGCCTAATGCTGCGTTGGTTTCAGCAAAGTGGTAGTGCGAGCCCACCTGAATGGGCCTGTCAGAAGTGTTCTGCACCACCAATTGTGTCGTTCGCCTCCCCGTGTTTAAGAGGTGGTCAGGGCCATCGATGATCAGCTCGCCTGGTGTCATGGCAGCTCCTTACTTGCGTGAAAGCCAGATGGCCGCTGCCGCCAGGGCAGCCACCACCACAAAGCCCAACGTATCAGTGGCGTGCCAATGCGCCCCCTCCAAACCATGATTTTCATGAGAAAAAGAGGTTCTAGCGCCCATTATTAGGGCGCAAGCAGCTATTAATTTAGTAGTAATCGAGGGTTTCATACGATGCCCGGTTTAAACAATCGGTTGGTGCACAGTCACCAGCTTGGTGCCGTCGGGAAACGTGGCTTCCACCTGGATGTCTGGAATCATGTCTGCGATTCCGTCCATCACGTCAGCGCGCGTCAACACGCTGCGGCCATAGCTCATCAGCTCTGCTACGGTTTTTCCGTCACGCGCGCCCTCCATCACTGCCGCGCTGATCAGCGCCATCGCTTCTGGGTAGTTGAGCTTTAAACCCCGCGCCATGCGGCGTTCGGCCAGCAGGCTGGCGGTAAAAATCAGCAGCTTGTCTTTTTCGCGCGGGGTGAGTTCCATGTCGTTAACTTGTTGTGCGGTTTGTAGTGGGTTCAGAGCGGCTGCATTGTGTGATGGGTCAATCAGCAACGATTGTGCCTAAGTCGCCCGGCTGCTGACGTGCTGGCTTGCGCCTGCTTTTGGTGCGCTGCTTTGTCTTGGTGCTAAAAACTGCGACCACGGACCCATTAAAAATTTCGATGCTCAGAATCAGTGCGCCTGTTCCGTTTTGACGCAGATGGGGCCAGGCAATGACCCCTGACTTATTGGAAGACGGCGCAACACGCGCTGGAGCCAAGGCCAAGGCGCAAGTTGCTGGTGCAAACACGGAGTCTGGCGGGCGCGATGCGGGCTATTCGCGGCTGGCCACGAAAGGGGAGGTTGATACCACCCACGGCCGCATCTTGTATTTGGAAGACGTGTGCGTCAGCTTTGATGGCTTTAAAGCCATCAACAACTTGTCGCTGGACATCGCTCCGGGAGAATTGCGCTGCATCATCGGGCCAAACGGCGCTGGCAAAACCACCATGATGGACATCATCATCGGTAAAACACGGCCACAGAGTGGCACGGTGTTTTTTGGCTCGACAATTGACTTGCTGCGCTACAACGAAGCGCAAATTGCACAAATGGGTATTGGCCGAAAGTTTCAAAAGCCCACTGTGTTTGAGCAACTCACGGTGTTTGAAAACCTGGAGCTGGCTCTTAAAACCGATAAAAACGTCAAGCCGTCGATGTTTTTTAAACTGGACTCGCTGCAAAGCGACCGTGTTGCCGAAATTTTGCACACGATCCATCTGGCTGCCAGCGTAAACCGCATGGCGGGCAATTTAAGCCACGGCCAAAAGCAATGGCTGGAGATCGGTATGCTGCTTATGCAAGACCCCAAGCTGCTGTTGCTCGACGAGCCGGTTGCTGGCATGACCGACGAAGAGACCGCTCGCACAGCTGAGCTGTTCTTGACACTGAAAGGCAAGCACAGCTTGCTGGTGGTGGAGCATGACATGGGGTTTGTCAAAGCGATCTCGGAAATCGTCACTGTGCTTTGCGATGGCGCGGTGCTGGCGCAGGGAACGCTTGACCAAGTGCAGCAAGATGAACGGGTGATCGAGGTGTACCTTGGGCGCTGATTCTGTCAACAAACTCCAACGCGCGATGCTGGAAGTCAAAAACATTAACCAATACTACGGCGGCTCGCACATTCTGCGCGACGTCAGCCTCGAGGCTCACCTCGGAAAAGTGACGGTGGTGCTGGGCCGCAACGGAGTTGGCAAGACCACGTTGCTCAAGTCTTTGATGGGGCTGGTGCCCATAAAAAGCGGCAGCATTGCGTTTGACGGCAACTCCATTGAAAACGCCGCGTCGTACAACCGGGCGAGAGCAGGCATGGGATTTGTGCCGCAAGGGCGTGAGATTTTTGCCCGACTCACGGTTGAAGAAAACCTGGCGATGGGTTTGGCGACCAAAAGCAGCGGTACGCCCGTTCCCCCTGAGCTGTACGAGCTGTTTCCGGTGCTTAAGCAAATGCTGAAACGCCGCGGCGGCGACTTGTCGGGTGGGCAGCAACAGCAGCTTGCGATAGCGCGCGCATTGGTCGCGAAACCAAAACTCCTGATCCTCGACGAGCCAACCGAGGGAATTCAGCCCAGCATCATCAAAGACATTGGCCGCGTTATTCGCATGCTGGCAGATCGCGGAGACATGGCCATCGTGCTGGTAGAGCAGTATTACGACTTTGCCCAGGAGCTGGCCGATGCGTACCTGGTGATGGAGCGCGGCGAAGTCATTGCCCGCGGTTTGGGCAAAGACATGCAGGCGAATGGCGTCCGGCAACTGGTTGCTATTTAATAAATAGCTGCTTGCGCCCGGAATTATTGTCTAAAAAGACTTTTCTCGCTTAATTTTTACGCCTGTACCGGCAGCTGTCAACACCGTAGGAATTGGTCTTTTAACGGCTGCAGCATGTCGCTTCGCATCAACCGCTACAATAGAGGCTCTGACACGCAACAGCGTTTTAAATCAAAGTTTCCTGCTTTTTTGGCCCACACAGCCACAAAGCCTACAAACAATAACCACTCTGTCTTGCCAGCATCGCCCCAATCGATGCGCACACTTGTGGTTCACCCGGCTTGGCTTTTCGCCAGCTGTTGAATTGAAACACCATCCCCGTTGATGAACCCGCCGGTTCTGGCTACATGAGCCGTTTATTTTTTGTGTTTGTAATGAACGCGACCCCCTAAACCAGACTTTTATTCGTCTGACAGGGATTTTCAGGTTTGATTTTTATGACGATTTCCCCAAACAACATTGCGGTTGGCAAGTACCTTGTCTCCCCGCTGGCCAAGCCCCAAGGCGCTGGCCTTTACGCCGCTTCGGTGTCCATTCGCTCAGGCAAAGGCAGCGCCACGCATGACCGCGTGATGCGTTTTACGGACCTTTTCGAGTCCGCAGCGGCCGCCGTGCACTACGCTACCCAGCACGCCCACAGCTGGATCGCAGAGCGATCTGCGCCGCTTTGCAGCCGATAAGGCGTCGGGCGCGGCTAAACTAAAAAATTGGTCAATTTTCAGAGACAATATATACATGGCTAAAGAAGAACTGATTGAAATGCACGGGCTGGTCGATGAGGTGTTGCCCGACTCACGTTTTCGCGTCACGCTGGACAACGGGCACAAACTGGTTGCTTACACGTCTGGCAAGATGCGCAAGAATCACATCCGTATTTTGGCGGGCGACCAGGTCTCGTTAGAGCTGTCGCCCTATGACCTGAGCAAGGGGCGAATCACTTTCAGGCACATCGCTGGTCGTGGACCAGGCCCCGGTGCTGGCCCGGGTTCAGGCGCACCGCAACGTGGCGCGCGTTAAGCAGCGCATACCCCTCGCAAAAAGGCCCTTTTCAGGGCCTTTTTTATTGCCCCGGTGTCTTTACCGCACATTTACCCCGGTATGCAGACTGCTCGACAAGCAGCTACAGGCGCGAAGTCATAATCATTTTTCCCCCTCGGCACTATAAAAATCGGCAAAACTTGCCCTGAAGGACTTTCGATGAATCCGCAAGACCCGGCACCGCCCCAAAAGGCTGATGCGCTCACCCCTAAACCCTTCAGCCGTCGCGGCAAGGCCATTGGCGCTGGTGTTGTGCTGCTGCTGCTGGTGAGTCTGGGGGGCTTGGCGTGGTACCTCACAACCCGGCCAGCAGCTACTGCTGCGCCAGCAGGCGTTGGGCCCGGCGCGGCAGGAGGGCCCGGCGCTCCAGCGGGTTCGGGTGGCCCGGGCGGCTTTGGCGGAAGTGGCCGGGGAGCCACCACTGTAGGTGTGGCCACCGCCGAAAAAGCCAGTGTGCCCGTCACCCTTGAAGCGTTGGGAACGGTCACGCCGCTGGCCACCGTCAAAGTGCGCCCCCAGGTTGCGGGAGTGCTTGAAAAGGTGCTGTTCACTGAAGGCCAAATGGTTAAAAAGGGCGATCTTCTGGCTGTGATTGATTCGCGCCAGTATGAGCTGGCGGTACAGCAGGCAACGGGCCAACGCCAGCGTGACGCCGCTCAGCTTGAAAGCGCCAAAGTCACGCTGGAGCGCTTTCGAACGCTGCTGGCGCAGGACTCCATTGCGCGGCAAGAAGTGGATTCCCAGGCCGCACTCGTCAAGCAGCTTGAAGGCACGATGATGGTCAACCAGTCCACGGTGGGCGCAGCGCAGCTCAACCTCAATTACGCCCGTGTAATGGCGCCGATCAGTGGACGTGTGGGTTTGCGTACCGTAGACGTTGGCAATGCTGTCAGCCCAAGCGATTCCAATGGCCTGGTAGTCATTACCCAGGTCACGCCGATTGATGTGGTTTTTTCGGTACCGCAAGACCGCATTGCCGACGTGATGCAGTCGTCCAGCGCAGCCAGGCAGGTCACTGCGTTTGACCGTACGCGCTCCAGCGCGCTGGGCACCGGAACCTTCGCATCGCTCGACAACCAGGTTGACACCACCACCGGCACAGTAAGAGCCAAGGCGCGGTTTGCCAATGCCGACCAGGCGCTGTTCCCCAGCCAGTTCGTCAACATCCAACTGCAAATCAAATCGATTGACAACGCCGTAATAGTGCCTGTGTCAGCGGTGCGTTTAGGCGGCAGTGGCGAATTTGTTTATGTACTGAACGCTGCGGAGCGCACAGTCACGATTCGGCCCGTCACGCGGGGGCAGGCGACGCTTGAAAAGGTGGTGATTGCTTCTGGCCTCAAAGCGGGTGAGCAAGTGATTACCGAAGGAGCCGACAGGCTAAAAGACGGCTCGCGGGTAAGCCTTGCAGGCGATGCACCGCGCAGTGCCGGGAGGCGGCCCGGCGCCAGCGCGCCCGCAGGCGGTGCCAGCGGCGCTGCTTTACCTGCTGCAACTGACGCACCGGGTGCTGCAGCCGCTGCACTAACGCAATCGCCATCGCCTTCGGTCAAAACATCTGCACCGCCAGCCTTGGCAGCACGGCCCGCTGTGGCTGCAGCCGCCATCGCTCCCGCAACTGAAAACAAGCCAGCTGCTGCAGCAACTCCACTGCCTTCGCCAGAGCAACGCCAGCGCATGCTGGACCAGGTCAAAGACGACCCGGTTGCATTCGAGAGGCGCAAAAAGTTTTTTGAAAAGCTCGACAGTGGTGACGCTGAAGCACTGCAGCGCTGGCAGGCGATGGCCGATCGGCGCAGGCAAGGTGGCGCGGGCGGCGCTGAGCGACCGGCCCAATGACCCTCAGCCGGTGTAGCGCCACATGAGCCCCTCACGCCCCTTTATTTTCAGACCAGTAGCCACGTCGCTGCTGATGTCGGCCATTGTGCTGGCGGGGCTAATAGGACTGAGGTTTTTGCCGCTGTCGGCCTTGCCGCAGGTTGACTACCCCACCATTCAGGTGCAAACGCTGTACCCGGGTGCCAGCCCAGAGGTGATGGCGCAAACCGTTTCCAGCCCGTTAGAGCGGCAGTTTGGGCAGATGGCTGGGCTGCAGCGCATGAGCTCGACCAGCGCCGCTGGCGTGTCCATCGTCACACTGCAGTTTGGCTTGGGGCTGGCGCTGGACATTGCCGAGCAGCAGGTGCAAGCAGCGATTAACGCTGGCGGCTCTCTGCTGCCGGCCGACTTGCCCGCGCCGCCCGTGTATGCCAAGGTCAACCCCGCAGATGCACCCGTGCTAACGCTGGCGATAACGTCTGACAGCTTGCCCCTGACCGAGGTGCAAAACCTGGTCAACACGCGCTTGGCGCTCAAGATCAGTCAGGTAAGTGGTGTGGGGCTGGTTACTCTGAGTGGTGGGCAACGCCCAGCGGTGCGCATACAGGCCGATACGCAAGCGCTGGCCTTTTATGGCTTGGGTCTGGATTCACTGCGTACGGCCATATCTGCCGCAAACGCCAATGCAGCCAAAGGCAGCATTGACGGGCCCACCCGAGCCACCACCATCAATGCCAACGACCAATTGGTTGCAGTGGCAGACTACAAAAATTTGATCATTGCGTTTCGCAACGGTGCGGCGATTCGTTTGGCAGACGTGGCACAGGTGGTGAACAGTGCAGAGAACGTAAAGCTTGGTGCGTGGAGTGGAAAAGACTGCATTTCGATTAACGCCGGGAAGACGAAAGATGAAAAAAGCAGCTGCCAGTCGGCCGACCAACGCCAGCTCAAGCCCGCAATAATTTTGAACGTACAGCGCCAGCCAGGTGCCAATGTGATTGCCACTGTCGATGCTATCAAGGCGCGGCTGCCTGAGTTGCAAGCTGGCCTGCCCGCAGCGTTGAATGTCGATATTTTGAGCGACCGAACTACCGGCATACGCGCTTCAGTGCTGCATGTGCAAATTGAGTTGCTGGTGGCAGTGCTGCTGGTGGTGTTGGTAATCTTCGCGTTTCTGCGCAACCTGCGGGCGACTGTGATTGCCAGCGTTGCCGTGCCGATTTCACTGATTGGCACTTGCGGTGCCATGTATTTGATGGGCTACAGCCTGAACAACCTGAGCCTGATGGCGCTGACGATTGCGACTGGCTTTGTGGTCGATGACGCGATTGTGATGATTGAAAATATTTCGCGCTATATCGAAGAAGGGCTGGAGCCACTCGAGGCCGCCATTACGGGCGCAGCGCAAATCGGGTTCACGATTATTTCCCTCACGGTGTCGTTGATTGCGGTGCTGATTCCGCTGCTATTTATGGGCGATGTGGTGGGGCGTTTGTTTCGTGAGTTTGCAGTCACGCTGGCCATCACCATTTTGATTTCAGCGGTTGTATCTTTGACTCTTGTGCCGATGATGTCTGCAAGGTGGCTAAAGAAGATTCCAGCCACCCAACAAACGGGCGCGCTCCAAAACTTCTTTGATAACGTGATGCACCGCTACGACCAGGCGCTTGTCTGGGTGTTCAAGCGCCAAGGCCTGACGCTATTCGTGGCACTGGCCGCGCTGCTCGTGACGGTGCTGCTGTATGTGCTGATTCCCAAGGGTCTATTTCCTACACAAGACACCGGCCAACTGCAGGCGCGGGTTGAAACCACGCCCACCGTGTCTTACGCCCGCATGGCTGAGCTGCAGCAGCAAGTAGCCACCGCGCTGCTTGAAGACCCTGACGTGCAAAGCCTTAGTGCGTTTGTCGGTGTTGATGGGGCCAACAACACCATGCTGCATACCAGCCGCATGTTGATAGACCTCAAAAAATCACGCACCGGCAGCCAGCAGCAAACCATGAATCGCCTGCGCGAGCGGGCCGCCAAAGTTGCGGGTGCAACGCTCTACATTCAGCCCACGCAAGACTTGACGATTGATGCCGAGACCGGGCCAACGCAGTTCCGTTTGTCGCTTGAAGGTTCGGACAACCAGCTGGTCACGCAGTGGGCGCAAAAGTTGGCGCAGCGCATGGCAACGCTGGCCAGCATTCGCAATGTTGCCAGCAGTGCCGGGGCCAGCGGCGCATCGGCGTTTATCACGATTGACCGCGACACCGCATCTCGTTTGGGCATATCTGCCAGCAGCATTGACGACGCGCTTTACAGCTCTTTTGGCCAGCGCATTGTCTCCACTATTTTTACCGAAACCAACCAGTACCGCGTGATTCTGGAAGCCTTGCCCGGGCAGATCACTTCTACGGCGTCACTGGGTAATTTGCAGCTAAAAACCAGCGGAGGAGTTTCAACACCGCTCGCCAGCATCGCCACCATCAGTGAGCGCGCCGCGCCCTTGCAAGTCACGCGGGTTGACCAGTTTCCAGCCACCACGCTTGGCTTTGATACCGCTGCTGGCACATCGCTGGGCAAAGCCGTCAGCGACATCAAGCAAGCCGCGACTGACATTGGATTGCCTCCCAGCGTCAGCATGACTTTTTTGGGTGCTGCAGGCGCGTATGAAAGCTCACTTTCCAGCCAGTTGTGGTTGATATTGGCGGCGTTGGTTTGCGTCTACATCGTGCTGGGCGTGCTGTACGAAAGCTACGTTCATCCGCTAACGATTTTGTCCACACTGCCGTCGGCCGGCGTGGGCGCGTTGCTGGCGCTGATGGTCAGTGGATCCGACTTGGGCGTGATTGGCATCATCGGCATTATTTTGCTGATCGGTATCGTCAAGAAAAACGCCATCATGATGATTGACTTTGCAATTGATGCAGAGCGCAACCAGGGCAAGTCGGCACGTGAGGCGATTCACCAGGCCGCGCTGTTGCGCTTTCGCCCCATTTTGATGACAACATTGGCAGCGCTGTTTGCTGCAGTGCCGTTGATGCTGGGTTGGGGAGAGGGTGCTGAGCTGCGCAGGCCGTTGGGCTTGGCTATTTTTGGTGGCCTGGTTGTCAGTCAGGTGTTGACGTTGTTCACGACGCCGGTGATTTATCTGGCGTTTGACCGGTTGGGACGGCGGATCGGTCGCATTGCCTGAATTTATATGATTTTGGAACCTAGACCAAGTAATACGGGCGCAAGCAGCTCATTTATTAATAGCGTATTAAGCCTTGTGTGGTTTGCCGGGCGACCCTTGGCACTTCCCGCAAGGCAGAGCCACGCAACCAAGAGTGCGATCTGAGAAATAAATGAACCTCTCAGAACCCTTCGTCCGCCGCCCGGTAGCCACCGTGCTGCTCACCATCGGCCTGGCTCTGTCGGGCATAGGCGCATTCTTCGTGTTGCCAGTCTCGCCTTTGCCGCAAATAGACTTCCCCGTCATCACTGTCAGCGCGAATGTGCCTGGCGCCAGCCCAGACACCATGGCGTCGAGCGTGGCGACGCCGCTGGAGCGGCGTTTGGGTGTGATATCTGGCGTCAATGAAATGACGTCGTCGAGCAGCAGTGGCCAGACGCGCATTAATTTGCAGTTTGACTTGAACCGCAAAATTGACGCCGCTGCGCGAGAAGTGCAGGGTGCGATCAACGCCAGCCGCGTGGACTTGCCCGCCGCGCTGCGCAGCAACCCGACGTACCGCAAAGCCAACCCAGCGGCGTCGCCCGTCATCATCCTGGCGCTTACCTCCAAAACCCGCGCGCCGGGGCAAATCTACGATGAAGTGTCCAGCTTGCTGCAGCAAAAAATTGCGCAAGTGCCAGGCGTGGGCGATGTGGAGCTGGGCGGCGGCTCCCTGCCTGCGGTGCGGGTGGAGTTGATTCCGTTTGCGCTGAGCCGCTACGGCATCAGCAGCGAAGACGTTCGCGCGGCACTGCAAGCGTCCAACGCAAACCGGCCCAAAGGTGCAATTGAAAACGACGCAGATGGCAAAGGCCTGCGCCTGCAAATTTATTCTCAAGGCAACACCGCCACAGGTGGCCGCAAGGCCGCTGACTACGTGGGCCTGGTGGTGGCCTGGCGCAATGGCGCAGCCGTGCGGCTTGGCGATGTGGCCGAGGTCCGCGATGGCGCGGAAAACACCAACACGCTGGGGCTTTTTAATGGTGAAGCCGCCGTAATCGTGCTGATCACCCGGCAGCCCGGAGCGAACGTGATTGAAACGGTTGACAGCGTGCGCGCGCTGCTGCCGGAGCTGCAGGCGCAATTGCCCAAAGACGTGAAGTTGTCTGTGGCGTCTGACAGTACCAACTCTATTCGGGCGTCGCTGCGCGAAATTGAAGTCACGCTGCTGATCTCCATTTTGCTGGTGGTGCTGGTGGTCAGCGCGTTTTTGCGCAGCGTTCGCGCCACGTTGATTCCGGCGGTGGCGACCATTGTTTCGCTGCTGGGCACGTTCAGCGTGATGTATTTGCTGGGCTTTAGCCTGAACAACCTGAGCTTGATGGCATTGACGGTCGCCACGGGCTTTGTGGTGGACGACGCGATTGTGGTGCTGGAAAACACAAGCCGCCATATTGAAGCCGGTATGGACCGCTTCAGCGCGGCGCTGCTGGGCGCGCGTGAGGTCGGCTTCACGGTGTTGTCGATCAGCTTGTCGCTGGTGGCCGTGTTTATTCCGCTGCTGCTGATGGATGGTCAGCAGGGCAGGTTGTTTAGGGAGTTTGCGGTGACGCTGTCGGTGGCGGTGATGATTTCACTGGTGATTTCCCTCACCACCACGCCGATGATGTGCGCATGGCTGCTCCAGCCGCCATCGGCTGTTGCCGCAAAACCTGGCCGTTTTGCGTTCATTCCACGCTGGTTTGACAACGGTTTCAAGCGCACGCTGCGCATGTATGCGGTGTGCCTTGACTGGTCGCTGCAGATGCGCTGGCTGGTGATGCTGGTGCTGGTGCTGGTGGTGGGCCTGAATGTGTATTTGTTCATCAACATACCCAAAGGGTTTTTTCCGCAGCAAGACAGTGGGCAAATCAACGGCGGCATTCGCGCTGACCAGAGTATTTCCTTTCAGGCCATGCAGGGCAAACTCAAAGAGCTGGTCGACATCATCCGCGCTGATCCGGCGGTTGACACGGTGGTCGGCTTTACTGGAGGCGGCAGGGCAGGCGGCGGGTTCATGTTCGTCAATCTGAAGCCGCTTGCGCAAAGGCCGGGCAACGTGGGCGGCCAAGCCGTGATAGCGCGGCTGCGGCCGCAACTGGCGCGGGTCACGGGCGTCAGCTTGTTTTTAAACACCGTGCAAGACCTGCGCGGCGGCGGGCGCGCCAGCAATTCAACCTACCAGTACACCTTAAAAAGTGACAATGTGGCTGACCTGCGCAAATGGGCGCTGCTGCTGGCCGACCAAATGAAGCTGCAAGACGCGTTGGCCGACATCGACACCGACCAGCAAGAAAACGGCGTAGAGATGATGGTTACGGTGGACAAAGACGCCGCATCGCGTCTGGGCATCACATCACGCGATGTGGACAACGCGCTTTACAACGGCTTTGGCCAGCGGCAGGTTGCCACCATTTACGGCGACCTGAACCAGTACAAAGTCATCATGGAAGTTGCGCCCCGCTTCAGGCAGAGCCCTGAAGCGCTCAAAGACATTTATGTGGCGGCGCGGCCAACAGCGGGTGCGGTAGGCGCGAATCCCGCTCTGCGCGACCAGTCCACGGGTCAAGCGCTCAGCACATCCGAAGCCGTGATGGTGCCGCTGGCGGCGATTGCGCGATTTTCAGAAAATGCGAAGTCGTCCAGCGTCAACCACCAGGACGGCGAGCTTGCCACCACCATTTCATACAACCTGGCCGACGGGGCCACGCTTGACCAGGCGCAAGCAGCCGTCAAGCAGGCAGAAGCCGACATCGCGCTGCCCACCAACGTGCGCGGCAGCTTTCAGGGTGCAGCCCGCACCGCACAGCAGTCGCAAGGCCAGCAGCCGCTGCTGATCCTTGCCGCGCTGGTGGTCATTTACATCGTGTTGGGTGTGCTGTACGAAAGCCTGATCCACCCCATCACGGTGCTGTCAACCCTGCCGTCAGCAGGCGTGGGCGCGGTGTTGGCGCTGATGCTTTTCAGGCTTGATTTTTCAATCATTGCGCTCATCGGGGTGTTTCTTTTGATTGGCATCGTCAAAAAGAATGCCATTTTGATCATTGACTTCGCCATCGATGCCGAGCGCTCGCGCGGCCTTACTGCGCTTGAAGCGGTGCGTGAAGCGTGTCTGCTGCGTTTTCGCCCAATTTTGATGACCACACTGGCCGCAATACTCGGTGCGCTGCCGCTGGCCATTGGTTTTGGCGAAGGCGCGGAGCTGCGTCGCCCGCTGGGCATTGCCATTATTGGTGGCTTGGTGGCGAGCCAGTTGCTGACATTGCTCACCACGCCTGTGGTTTATGTGTTGATGGACAAGCTGCGCAAGCGCGGCAAATTTGAGACAAATTTGGCCAGGGGTGTCACATGACGATTTTGAATTCACGGGATGTAAGACGGATGCACCTTCGCACGTTAAGCGCCGCTGCGGTTTTTACTGTGCTTGCCGCAGGTTGCGCGGTGGGCCCGAATTACGAGCGTCCAGCTACAGAAAATGTTGTGGTCTTCAAAGAAGCCGGCGACTGGATTGCCGCTGCACCCAGCGATGCGGTGGACCGCGGCCCATGGTGGGAGCTGTTCAACGACCCGGTGCTCAACAGCCTTGCGGCGCAGGTCGAAATGTCTAATCAAAATGTGGCTGCCGCAGTGGCCGCGTACGCGCAGGCGCGCGCATTGGTGGCCGAGCAGCGCGCTGGGTTGTGGCCATCGGTGACTTTAAGCGGCGGCGCGAATCGGTCTGCAAACGGTGGCGGCGCGAACAATGCTGGCGGCGGGTCCAACAACAACTTTTCAGTCAGCCTGGGCGCCGCGTGGGAGCCCGACGTGTGGGGCCGCTTGCAGCGCGTTGCGTCAAGTGCTGACGCAACAGCCGCTGCCAGCGCGGCAGATTTGGCGACCGCCAAATTGTCCGCACAAGGCGAGCTGGCCATCAATTATTTGACACTGCGCCAGCAAGACGCGCAGATGGCTTTACTCACCAATACGCTCACAAGCTTCGCCAGGGCGCTGCAGATCACGCAAAACCGTTACACCGCTGGCATTGTTGCCCGTACCGATGTGCTGCAAGCGCAGACACAATTGGCCAACGCCCAGGCTGACCAGGTCGGGGTGACTCGCAGCCGCGCGCAGCTTGAGCACGCGATAGCCGTGCTGGTGGGCCAGGCGCCTGGCAATTTCGCCCTGGCGGCCAGCTCGCAATGGACTCCCGTTGTGCCCGATGTACCGATTGGTGTGCCATCCACTTTGCTGCAGCGCAGGCCCGACATTGCTGCGGCAGAACGACGCGTGGCCAGTGCCAACGAACAAATTGGCATCGCCAAAAGTGCTTACTACCCCAGTTTTAATTTGAATGCGTCTGCAGGAACAGGTGCAAGCCGCGTGGCGGATTTGTTCAGCGCGCCCACCGCATTGTGGGCGATTGGCTTGTCAGCCGCGCAGGTCCTTTTTAAGGGCGGTGCGATTGATGCAAGGGTGGACGGCGCAACTGCTGCCCACGCGCAGGCCGTGGCGCGCTACCGGCAAGTGGTCCTTGCCGCTTTTCAAAATGTTGAAGACCAGCTTGCCAGTGCCAAAGCATTGCAAGCCCAGCAGCTTCTGCGCGGACAGGCATCTACCGCAGCTGACCTGGTCGAGCAACAGGCGCTGAACCGGTACACCGCCGGTCGGGCCAGCTACCTCGAAGTGATTACAGCGCAAACATCAGCCCTCAGCGCCAGGCGCGCTTTGGTGCAGGCGACCAGTGATCGGCAAGCCACCGCAGTGGCGTTGATTCAGTCACTGGGCGGTGGTTGGCAGGGCAACACCGCCATCGAAAGTACTACTAAATAAATAGCTGCTTGCGCCCGTATCTATTGAGCTACAGGCCTATTTAGTGTTAAATTTTCGCCTTTTTCAGCGTTATTTTCCGTTAATCGCCAGCAGCTCAATCTCAAACACCAGCGTTGCATTCGGCGGTATCACGCCGCCTGCGCCACGTTGGCCGTAGGCAATTGCTGAAGGGCAGGTCAGCTTGGCTTTGCCGCCGGTTTTCATCAGCTGCACGCCTTCGGTCCAGCAGGGGATCACGCCGTTCAATGGGAACTCGGTCGGCTCATTGCGCTTGTAAGAACTGTCAAATTCCTTGCCATCGGGGAAGGTTCCCTTGTAGTGCACTTTCACCTTGTCAGTGGCTTTCGGGCTGGCGCCGGTACCTTCTTTCATTGCCAGATACACCAGGCCACTTTTCGTGACTTGTGCTCCTGCTTCTTTGGTGGCAGCGGCGATAGCTGCATCAGCTTGCGCAAAAACGGACGTGCTGGCGATCAGCGCAAAAGCGCAGGTCAGGGCAGCTGGGATTGAATAAAGGCGCATGGGTATCCTTGGTTGGTTCAGTTAAATCGACAACTGCGGATTTTGCCTAAGTTGCTGGCGGTTTCAAGCCACGCACGGCATCTTCCTACAAACCGCGCCGCCCTATAGCTACGCTGATTTCTGGGCCGCATGTTACTTTAGACGATGCTGTTCTCGCCATCCAACTCGCGCTCCGTATTTTGCGCCAACAACAAAAACACCATGTCACTCATCACCTACATTGTTGAAGACAGTGCCACCATACGGGAAAATTTGATTTCAACACTTGAGGAACTCGCGACTGTCAAAGTAGTGGGGTTTGCTGAGACTGAAGAAGAAGCCGGAAGTTGGCTTTTGAGCCACAACGGCGACTGGAAGCTGGCGATTGTCGATTTGTTTTTAAAAGAAGGCAGCGGCTTGGGCGTGTTGCTGCGCTGCCAGAGCCGCGCGCCAGACCAAAAAGTCGTGGTGCTCACCAACTATGCCACGGCAGACATTCGCAAGCGCTGCGCCGCCTTGGGCTCTGACGCGGTGTTTGACAAGTCCAATGAGCTGGAAGAGTTAATCGAATATTGCAGAGCCGCTACTGATAAATCGCCGCTGCACTAAGTGGCGCGCATCGCTCAAACGCTGTGCACGCGCCACCATGCTGGCAGCAACGCCTGTACGTGTGGCTGATTAAATCGGTCGTCCATTAAAAAAATCACGCCCACGTCTTTCTGGGTGCGAATTACCCGCCCAGCGGCCTGCACCACTTTTTGCAAGCCTGGGTACAGATAGGTGTAGTTGTAAGCCTTCTCGTCGGCGTCGTGCGTTTTGCCGCTGAAGTAACATGCCATGCGTTTCTTGAATTCGTTGTTCACGGCGTTGGTTTGCGGCAAACCCAGCGTAGCAACAAACGCACCGATGAGTCTGTCGCCGGGGAGGTCAATGCCCTCGGCAAAAGCCCCTCCCAACACCGCAAAGCCGATGCCGCTGGAGCTTACATTAAAGCGCGCTAAAAACTCGTCTCGTCCCGTTTCACTCATCTGCCGGGTTTGCGTCCACGCGTCAATGTGGGGATGGCGCTGCCGGAACAGTTGCTCTAGTTGCAACAAGTATTCATAGCTGCTGGTGAAGGCCAAATAGTTGCCAGGCGATTTTTCGTACTGCTGCGCCATCAGCGAAACGATGCGGCCGAGGGACTGCGCCCGGTCGTTGTAGCGGGTAGAAATGCTTCCAACTGCGGCGACATAAAGCTGCTCGTGTGAAAAAGGTGACGCAACATCTATCCACGCCGTGTTGTCAGGCAAGCCCAGCGTTTCTTTATAAAACTGCGGCGGGCTCAGCGTGGCAGAAAACAGTGCCACTGAATGCGCAGACGTAATACGTGGACTCAAAAACGGCGCCGGTACGATGTTGCGAATATTGAGCGTCGCGAAAGCTTCGTCACGCTGCAGCAAGCCGGGCCCTGGGCGGTCAGGCTCAAAGATGGAAATGTCAAACATCGAGTGCGCCGCAAAGCTGTCGGCCATGCGCGCGAAGTGCAGCGCCTCAAAATAAAACGCCTGCAGGTCTCCGTCAACGCGGGTTGGGTTGGCCACCAGAAAATCCGTGATGGTGGTGATGGCTTGGTGCAGCACTTTTAAAAATTCAACTGGCAAGTCTTCAACGACAAGGTATTCATCAGTTTGCGTTTTGACGACGTCTGAGAACGCACGATTCAGTTTTTCCAGAACACTGCGTACCGCCCTGGGTGCCGCAGCATGCACGGCTTGCAATTGCCCTTGGTCCAATTGCGCCGAATACATGCTGCGCGCCCGCTCAATCATGTTGTGCGCCTCATCGACCAGCACGCTGACCCGCCATTGGTGCGTGGTGGTTGCTGCGTAAAGCAGTGCGCTGGTGTCAAAGTAGTAGTTGTAGTCGCCGACCACCACATCTGACCAGGCGGTGAGTTCCTGGCTGAGGTAGTAGGGGCAAATTTGATAGCCAAGCGCAAGTTCCCTGACTGCTGCTTTGTCCAGCGTGTGGGTACTTGCGTATTGTCTTGCGGCTAAGCGGGCGTCGGGCAGCCGGTCATAAAACCCCTTCGCCAGTGGGCAGGAGTCGCCGTGGCAGGCTTTGTCCAGGTGCTCGCACGCTTTGTCTCTGGCCACCAGTTCCAGAACGCGAAGCGGCGGTGGCACGTGGGCGGTGCTGCCATCGCCGCTTCGCACCAGGTCAAAAGCATTCAGCGCCAATTTGCGTCCTGGAGTTTTGGCTGCCAGATAAAACAACTTGTCCAAACGCTGGCCGGGCATCGCCTTGAGCAACGGAAACACTGTGCCGATGGTCTTGCCAATGCCGGTGGTGGCTTGCGCCATCAGGCACCTGCCAGCGCAAGCGGTTTTGTACACCGCCGCCGCCAGCGCATGCTGGCCTGGCCTGAAGCTGGGATGCACAAACGCCAGCGTGCTCAAGGCCACATCGCGCGCGGTGCGGTGCGCAAGCTCACCTTCAGCCCAGGTCAAAAAGAGTTCGCACTGCGCCTCAAAATATGTCTTCAGGTTGGACTTTGTGAAGCTTTCCACCATCGGCGTTTCTTCCAGGCTGGCCACGTCAAAGTACACCAGAGCCAGGTTGATGCTGTCCAGCTGGCGCTCACAGCACAGCAGCCAGCCGTAAATTTTGACTTGCGCCCAATGCAGGTTGCGGCGGTTCTCAGGCATGGCGTGCAAGTCACCCCGAAAAGTTTTAATTTCTTCCAGCTGGTTGTTGACGGAGTCGTATCCATCGGCGCGGCCACGCACTTGCAGCAACTTGTAGTCGCCCTGAAGGCTCAGCTCAGGCAGGTAGTCTGGCCCGCGCCGCGACGTAACGATGCTGTGGCCAGCAATGCCTTCTTGCGCAGATGGCGAAGGGGTAAAGCGCAGGTCCAGGTCGCCGTGCTTGGCCGTGAATTCGCACAGCGCGCGAACAGATACCGTGTATTTCAAGTGTTTTAGGTGTTTAGCGCAATAAATGCGGGCGCAAGCAGCTATTAAAGATATAGCATAAATTAGGCTGCTTCTGGAGCCTTGCCGTAGCTGCAGCAGGCGGTTTATTCTAACTTTGCAGAGCGCTTACAGTTTGAAATCGCAAAACACCGGGCAGTGGTCGGATGCTGCGTTCTCGTTGAAAACGTCGTCAAATCGCTCGAACTGAAAATCAATCGCCATCGGCTGGGGGTCATCGTCCATTGCTTCGAACTTGACTTGTTTCGGCAGCAGCTGGCCCAGGTTGGTTTGAGAGTCGGCACGGTACCCAATGCCGCGCCGCTCCAGGCTGACACCGTTGGGCCGCAGCTGATCGGCAAGTGCGGGTGACAAAAGCAAGTGATCCAGCTGCGAAACTTTGTTTTTGGCCTTCCAGTAGTGCGTCCAGCGTCTGCTCGGGCGCCACGCGGGTCAAGGCGTCCACCCTGCCCGAATTTTTAACCAGCGCCGCTAGCGTCTTTGCGGTGGGCGAGTCGTTCAAATCGCAAAGCACTGCAAAGTATTCCTTGCTAACTGCGCTACCTGTAAAGCGCGCTTTGACCAGCTTGGCGACGGAAGACGACTGTCATCAGCGCGCTTTTTTTTAAGGACTTTGGCCTCTTGCGTTTTACCCAACGCCAGCCTGGACTTGAACTGGTTGACGAACACCGTCAGCGCGGTGTTTTTCTTTACCATGATGCGCACTTCCAGGCAGTCGCGGTTGAAAATGTATTTGCCTTCTGTTTGGTCATCAACGTGCGTGGTGATGCTGTCGACAGGAAATTTTGACACCACCCCACATCAATTTGTCACAGGCCGCGGGAGTCCAGCACCACCGCATAGCGGTAGGCGTTGTCCAAAAACCGCTCGTTGAATTCACGCAGCGCAATCAGGCTGTCAACCTTTTGCAGGCAGAGCACGTCAGGAGACACTTCACCACCGCGGGTTACTGCCAGCGCTGCCAGAGCCCGCTGCTCTGGGTTGAAAATCTCGAACGCTCGCTTTTGCTACATCGGCAGGTTGCCTGCGTTCGGTTCGGTCACACCACTTTTCTGGCTCATGTCGTCGGGGAATGTTTTGCCAAACTTGTAGCGCGCAAACAGGTCATTGACATTGAAGTTGCAAAGTAACATGGTGAGACCTTCTAATTGGACTTTGTAAAAAGCTTTTGTGATCGTCAAACACGCCCAAGTCGATTCCATGGCGTGTGAAATTCTTTTTTTGGGAAACTGCTAGCCATGCGTAACTCGATTTCTCCCCGCGCAAAACCTGACCGGCCTTTTGATGTGGTGCTGTTTGGCGCAACCGGTTTTGTAGGACGCCAGACGGTGGCTTACTTTGCAGCCCATGCGCAAGTCAAAGCCAGCGGCTTGCGTTGGGCTTTGGGCGGGCGCAACCAGGACAAGCTGAAGCAGGTGCGCAGCACTACGCCAGGCGCTGACGACGCTGGCATTGTGGTGGCAGCTGCCGACGATGCGGCCGCTCTGGATGCTCTTGCAAAGAGCGCGCGGGTAGTTTTGTCTACCGCCGGGCCATTTGCACTGTATGGCAGTGCTCTGGTGGCGGCTTGTGTCAAGCACGGTACGCACTACGTTGACATCACGGGGGAGACCCCGTGGGTGGCCAGCATGATTGCGCAGCACCATCAGCAAGCGGCCAGCGAAGGTACGCGCATCATTCCCTTTTGCGGATTTGATTCGGTGCCGTCTGACCTGGGGACCTACATGATGGTTCAGGCGATGCAGCAGCGCCACGGTCAAGCGTGCGCTGATGTGAAGGCCGCGTTCAGCCTCAAAGGTGGGGTCAACGGCGGCACGCTGGCATCGCTTTTCAACATCATGGAGAGCGGGCAGGCCGCGGCGTTGGCCGATCCGTTTTTGCTGAATCCCGCTAACTCTGTACCGACCGATACAAGTGCCCACGCTGACCCAGTAGCGCCAGTGCGCGATACGCAATTCAACGCGTGGCTTGGCCCATTTTTTATGGGCCCTATCAACACCCGCGTTGTCAGGCGCAGCGCGGCGTTGCTCGGTGCCACACAAGGGTATGCGCCTGACTTTCATTACCAGGAGTATTTAAGAGTAGGCAGCACGGTGGTTGCGGGCGCTGCGGCTGCCGCACTGAGCAGCAGCATGGCTTTTTCGCAGTTCGCGATGAAAGCATCGCCGGTGCGCAAATTAGCAGCAGCACTGATGCCCCGTGCGGGGTCAGGCCCATCCGTTGCGAGCATGGATGGAGGCTCTTTTCGCTGCGAGCTGGTGGCGCAAAGTGCGTCTGGAAAACTCCTGCGCGGCCGCGTTGCCGATCAGGGCGACCCCGGCAACCGGGCCACCACCAAAATGCTGTGTGAAGCGGCGCTGTCTTTGGCGCTTGATTTCGACCAGCTTCCGGGCGGTGCCAGTTATGGGGGTGTGCTGACTCCGGCAACTGGGCTGGCGAATGTTCTCTTGAAGCGGCTTCGACTCGCGGGAATGACTTTAACGGTGGATTAACACTTTGCGAAGCAGGGCGGTTGCGTAACGGCCATTAACAACGGCGCTAACCCTGCTCTGACAACGTCACCAAAGTCACCAAAGCCACGTCGGCAACACCAAGGGCAGCGGGAGTTCGGCCTTGCGCCTCGGCCGAAACAAGCAGCGCAGCTGCAGCCAGCGCCGCCAAAACTCCGAGCACATAAAAGTAGTACGGCAGCGCCCTTGAGCTGCGTCTCTGTGTTGGATGCCTTGACGTGGTGCGGGGTGCGTGCGCCATAAATAGTCACCAGTAAAAAGGATGGAAATTAAGGTATCTGCTTATTCCACTCTGTGGCGACGAAATTTACTATCAGCCTTTCAAGTCTTTTCACTCTTTTACACATTGGAAACCTTCCTGGCTTTGCCATCGAACCCAGACTGCGTCACGTAACTGTCATGCCCAGTGATTACTGTTTGAGCTTCCCAAGATTTTTTTACCTGTTGAGGATCCAGCTATGGCCCAGTTATGTCTGCACACACCCTTTTTAGCCAAGGCGCTCAAGCTGGCTGCCGCCGGGTGCATCGTGGCGCTATCGGCTTCTGGAATGGCGCAAACCACACCAGCGACCAGCACCGCACAAATCATCACAGTCCAGGTAGGTCAGCGCCCGTTCTTTCTGGTGAACGACATGGCACCCAGCCCTTTGAAAGACAAACTGCAAAGCTGCGGGAACGGTCCGTTCATCAAAACCAGCTTTTCAATTGGACACCGCGGCGCTCCCATGCAGTTCCCTGAGCACACGAAAGAATCGTATGAAGCTGCAGCGCGCATGGGCGCAGGCATTGTGGAATGCGACGTGACGTTTACCAAAGACAAAGCGCTGGTGTGCCGCCACGCGCAAAACGACTTGCACACCACCACCAACATTTTGGCCACTCCACTGGCCGCCAAATGCACCAAAGGATTTACCCCGCACGACCCAATAGCCAACACGCCTGCGTCTGCTGAATGCCGCACCAGCGACATCACACTGGCGGAATTTAAAACGCTGCGCGGCAAGATGGATGCCGCCAACAGCAAGGCTAAAACGGTTGCAGAGTACATGGCGGGCACCGCCAGCTGGCGCACCGACTTGTACAGCGGTCCCACCAGTGGCACCTTGATGACGCATGCAGAGAGCATTGCACTTTTCAAGCAACTGCGGGTAAAAATGACACCCGAGTTAAAGTCTGCCACCGTTGCTATGCCTTTTGACGGCTTCAGCCAGCAGGACTACGCCCAAAAGATGATCGACGAATACAAGGCTGCCAACGTGCCGGCGGCGGACGTATTTGCGCAATCCTTCAACAAAAACGACGTGCTGTACTGGATAAGGACTGAACCGGCCTTTGGCAAGCAGGCGGTGTTTTTGGACAGCGCTGAAAAAGCTGCGGATCTGCCCAATCTGGAGACGCTGCAATCCTATAAAAAGGACGGTATCCAGATTGTTGCGCCGCCGATTTTTGCGCTGCTTGACGCGAAAGACGGAAAACTGGTTGCTTCCAGCTACGCGAAAAATGCCAAAGCGGCCGGCTTGGGAATCATTGCCTGGAGTCTGGAACGGTCAGGAGTACTTGCCAATGGCAACCCTGGCTGGTATTACCAAACCGTGGCGCCATTGATAAAACGTGAAGGCGACACCATGCAGGTGCTGGACGTGTTGGCCAAAGACGTAGGCATCATCGGGATTTTTTCAGACTGGCCAGCTACGACTACTTATTACGCCAATTGCATGGCGATCAAGTAGACACGTTGATAGGGGGCTGGGGAGCTTGAAGCGGGTTGATCAGCGGAGGCCGAAAAAGCTCAGAACAATCCCGATAACTACAACCAGGCCGACGATATAAATAATGGTGTTCACGGGGTTTCTTTCGATAAATGGATGGTGAGATTCTAAGCGGCTTACTTGGTTGCTGGAATCAAAATAATCGTGTCAGATTTGGTTTGGGGCTGAACGTTGGTGTTTTGTGGCGTTGCGGGCAACACAACTGTTTCCACCTCGGTAATCACCCCACCGCCTGCTACGCTTCCTTGGGCGGTGCCCAGCCCTGTTACACGGGACTCGCAAGCCAGTTTGTCTTCGCCCTTGAAGGTGTTGCACCGCATCATCGCGTTGGCTTTAAATTCACCGCCCGCGTTGTCCAGTTTGCCAGCGCGTTTTGCAACATTCGCATTGCGTACTTCTGTCATGCAGGTTTCGCGGCTTTGCTGGGTGGATCCGTTTTTGCACGCGGCCATTTCGCTGGCGGCATTGCCAGTGGCGTCGATGCCGGTGGTGCCAGACGCTATTTGCGCAATGGCCGACACAGCAAGTGCTGCCGTTGCAAAAAATACCGCCGCAGACCTTGCGATGGTGCGGTCTCTACTGGAGTGTTTGCCGGTATGTTCGGCTGCGGTAATGTTATTCATGTGTACTCTCCCAAATTCAGGGTTGTTCAGGTTTGCATGGGTCAGCACTGCTACCTATGCATACACTTAGCTTAGAAAGAGTTTTACAACGTTTGTGCAGGGCAATAGCGCGCGCAAGGCACTTCTCTCGGCTCGTACCGGTGTAGGAGCTTGCCGGGTCTACGACGGATGCAACGTAAACCCAAGCAAAACACGCTATTATAAATATAGCTGTTTGCGCCGTATTTTAATGGGCTATAGGCCTAAAAAGCTTAAAATTATGGTTTTTAGAGGCCCAGCCTGGCAAGTGCAGCGGCCAGCTCCGCCCTGAAGTTGGGGTGCGCAATGCCAATCAACTCTCGCGCCCGCTGGCCGGCTGATTTGCCCCGCAGTTGCGCCACGCCAAATTCGGTTATGACGTAATTGATGTCGTTCTTGCTGGTTGTCACATGGGTTCCGGGGCTGAGCACCGGCACGATGCGTGAGATGGTGTCGTCTTTGGCAGTGGACGGCAAAACAATAAAGGCTTTACCGCCGCGCGAGCGGTTGGCCGCCCGCACGAAATCGGCTTGGCCGCCGGTGCCTGAATACGGCGTTTGTCCCAGACTTTCTGAGCCGCACTGGCCCAGTAAATCAATTTGCAGCGTAGCGTTGATGGCGTGCAGATTGTCGTTGCGGCTGGCCAAATAAGGGTCGTTGGTGAAATCGACAGGGTGAATCTCAACTCCCGGGTTGCGGTCCAGGTAGCGGTAGAGTTTGACTGAGCCGAGCGCAAAGGTTGCAATGCATTTTCCAGGCATATAGTTTTTACGCCGGTTGGTGACTGCGCCGCTTTCAATCAGCGTCATGATGCCGTCGCCAATCATCTCGGTGTGAATGCCCAGGTCGTGTTTGCCAGTGAGCTGCATCACCACCGCGTCAGGTATGCCGCCGTAGCCAATTTGCAGGGTGGAACCGTCGTCAATCATGTCAGCAACGTACTTGCCAATCGCAATTTGCACAGGGCCAATCTTTGGCAGGCCGACTTCCATCACCGGCTCTGTACTTTCTACAAGGGCGGTCACCTGCGAAATGTGTACGTGGCAATTTCCATACGCAAACGGCACGTTGGGATTGACTTCCAGCACCACTGCGCGCGCCTTGGCGACTGCTGCCATCGTGTAGTCAGCGCCCAGGCTGAGCGAAAAGTAACCGTGCGCGTCCATGGGGGACGCCATTGAAAACACCACGTCTGCCGGGATTTGCCCGCGCTCGATCTGGCTGGGCATTTCAGAAAAATAACTTGGCACAAAATCAACCCAGCCTTCTTTACCGCCAGAGCGTGTGGCGGAGCCTAAAAAATAGGCCACGTTGCGCACATTGGCCACGGTGTGCGGGTCTAGATACGCGTATTTGCGCATCGCCAAAATTTGCGACACCTTGACGTCGGTGAAGTCATGCCGCCGCTCAGACAGCGCCGTCAGCAGCGCGGGTGGCTCGCCCACTCCGCTTGGCACCACGATGTAGTCACCGTTGTGAACGAGCTTGACGGCATCATGTGCTGACATGCGCTTGCTGGCGTGTTGCTGGGCTGCTGACATGGTCTCTTTCGGTATGTTTCCGTATTGGCTGGCGGCATCTTGCGACTTCATCATAAAGCTGCGGCTTGGCCTTCAGGTTGACCAAACGCGCGGTGCACTTGGGCCGATTGCCCAAAAATGCTGGCGCCATGCGGCGCGTACCTGCCGCAGTAAACTGGTAGCGGGCTCAACGATTGGCGCCAGCGCCCGTACCACAATCACTTGTCTGTCGGGACTGGTGGCGCCAGCGCTTGCGCACAACGGATGCCCGTCAATCACGGCCCGGGCCACATCGAGTGCGCTTTGAATCTGGCTGCGTTTGAGCCCACTGCCCGATGCGAAAAACAGCGTGGCCAGGCAGCAGTTGCCGCCCAACCCGAGCGGGCTGTTCATCAGCAGCGCATCTGCGGCCTTGATGCGCGCACGCTCGAGCCAAACGCCGGGTACTTCGATGTGTTGGCTAAAGCAGCCCTTGTCAAACGGCTTGTCAGCGGCAGGTAACCCCAGCGCGGTTATGTCCCATCCCAATAATTCAGCTCCGTTTGCCAGTGACATACTCAGGCGGTTTTCCGCCAGACAGCCGCTGTAGCAAATCGCTTCCATCGGAAGCCACTCAAATCGCGCATTTTCAGCCAAAGCGATCTGCGTGCGCTGCACTGCCAATTCGCCATCTGACCGGTAAAAGCGTGTTGCGCCCGGTGTGGTAACCAGCCCGTGGGCTCCGGCTGAAACATGAATGTTCAAGTCCAGCGCATCGCCGCCTACCAGCCCGCCCGGCGGGTGCACCAACACGTTGTGGCAAACCGCATTGCCCTCCGGGTACAGGCTTTGCAATATACGCAGCGGCCCAATGTGGGTGTGCCGGGCCACCGTTCTGTCGCTTTCTACGCAGTAATCCAGATCAAGTTTGGCGTGCCAGGGCATAGCAGGAGTTTAAGCGCATTAAAAATGCGGTCGTCAGGAGTTGGGTGAGATTCTGAAGATACGCAGATCGCTATGAATATAATAGCTATTTACACCCGTATTTATTGGGCTTTTATTATATTTTTATAAAAAATTGCTCAATATTCAAATGGGGCACGTTGCGAATTTCTATTAGATGTATTAGGTAAAGCAGTCTGAGGGAACTCGCGCAGTGGAGGTATACATGGCAGGATAAGCAAACAACTTCAATCATCAATCCCGACGCGGTGTATATTCATGTTTTACATCAACCTTTAAATGGGCACACCATGCAAGCGTTACAACAAGAAATCCTGCAAGCAGAAGCTAAAGTTGCTGAGTTGCGTGAAAAACTAAAGCAGCAAAAAAGCAACGAGCGCAGCCAGGCGATTACCTCCGTCAAAGAGCTGATAAGGCTTCACGACCTGGTGGCAGAAGACTTGGGTTTAAGTAATAAAAAGACCAAATCAGCAAAAAGACCAGCCAGAGCAGACAAAGGCGTACCCGTTGCGCCTAAATATGTTGACCCTGCCAGCGGAAATAAATGGACGGGGCGTGGACGACCTCCCGCATGGCTCGCCAAGCACCTTGCCGCTGGCCGTTCAAAAGACGACTACCTTATTTCGAAAAGTAAATAGATAACGCAGTTGTTTGCTGGTCATTCTGGCAATCACCGCGAAATAAAAAGTCGCCAACTGGCGACTTTTTATTTTGCTTCAACAATCATGCAAGCATTAATTCAACTGCGCAATGGCCGCCGCTTAGCAATGGCTGGCCGTGTTGCCTGATCTTTTCGCGTTATTCGTTGTTGGTGCTGCGGTGCGCCCAGCCCGTGGTGTGCTTTTCAATATAGCTAAACAGCTCATACATGGCCATAGCCATCGCGCCCACGACCATCAGACCGCTGAAGGCCAGGCCCATTTGCATAGCAGATCCTGCTGAGATCAACAGGTAACCGATACCTTCATTAGCAGCAGTCATTTCGCTGACCGTTGTGCCGACAAACGCCAGTGTGATGGCCACTTTCAGCGAGCCATAAAAGTAGGGCATGGAGCGGGGCAGGCCGACCTTGACCAGCACGTCCCAGCGCTTGGCACCGAGTACGCGCAGCACGTCTTCCAGCTCTGGCTCCAGCGTAGCCAGGCCGGTCGCAATGTTCACCATGATCGGAAAAAAAGAGATCAAAAATGCCGTCAAAATCGCCGGGCCAATTCCGATACCAAACCACACCACCAAGATCGGAACAAACGCCGCTTTTGGCAGGGCGTTGAATGCTGTCATCAGCGGGTACACCGCGGCGTAGGCCAGTCTGGACGACCCCACCACAAACCCAAGCAGCACACCCACCACGATGGCAATGCCAAAGCCAGCCATGGTCACCCAATACGTGCGCCACGCGTGCCCCAAAATAACTTCTTTGTATTCCCACGTTTGCGTTGCAATGCGCAGCGGGCTGGGGAAAATAAATTCAGAAACGTTAAACACCGTGCAAATCAACTGCCACAGCGCAATGATCAGCACGAGCAGTACCCACGGTGCCCAGCTTTCCAGTTGTTTTTTATGCATGGGGGTCACGCAATCAGGCGACAACCGCGCCGGTTTTTCTGATGGCACCAATATGGCTGCGCAGCTCGTGCACGATGTCTGTGAACTCTTTGGTGTAAGTGATTTCAAGATCGCGCGGGCGCGGCAGCTCAATTTCCTTTTTCACTACAAAGCGCCCCGGGCTTTTGCTCATCACGTAGACGGTATCGGCAAGAAAAACCGATTCGCGCAGGTCGTGGGTCACCAGAATCACGTTAAAGCGTTGAACCCTCCACAAGTCGCGCAGAATGCACCACAATTCTTCACGCGTGAATGCGTCCAGCGCTCCAAACGGCTCATCGAGCAGCAGCATTTTTGGCTCATGAATCAGCGCCCGGCAAATGCTGGCGCGCTGCTGCATGCCGCCCGACAGCTCCCACGGAAACTTGTATGCGTAGCCCGCCAAGCCGACGCTGTCCAGCAGTTTGATGGCGCGCGCTTCGTACTCTTTGCGCTTGGCTTTAAAGCTGCTTCGGTACGGCTCCACAATTTCAAGCGGAAGCAAAACATTGTCAACCGTGGTGCGCCACGGCAACAAGGACGGCGCCTGAAAAGCCATGCCGGAGATTTTCAATGGCCCGGTTACGTTCTGGCCGTCGATCAAAATTTTGCCGACCGATGGCATTTTCAGGCCGGTGGCCAGCTTCATGAAGGTTGATTTGCCGCAGCCCGATGGACCCACAATGGCGATGAACTCACCCTGCTTGACCTTCAGATCAATTGCCTCCACCGCAAACTGCTTTTTGGCCAGAAACTCTTCGTTGTAAGCCAGCCAGACATTTGAAAAGTCTACAAAGTTGTCTTTCGGGTCAGATGGAGTCATTATTTAATAAAAAATGGCTGCTGCGCAGTCAATACGGGCGCAAGCAGCTATAAAAATAATAGTACTAGTAGCAGTATTGCCAGTAATGGCAAAGAAGCTGGTTGCGCTTATTTTTTTGGCAACACGTTCAGTTCAGCAACAGTCGGCAAGAAAGAACCGTTCCATACCGCGTCAGCGTTCACGCGAGATTTGGTAGCAAACGCATCAGACACCTGCGAGGCCATCAATGACAAGCGTGGGCCTTTGAGCTGTCCAAAACCTTCAGCGCGCGCGTCTGGGCTGTTGATGACGGTGTCGATCGCCAATTGCAGGCGGCGGGTTTCCAGCGCTACGTTGATGATGCCGTCACGCGCTTTCACGTCGTTGATTGCAGCTGCCGGATTGGCCATGACGTCTTTGGCGCCTTTGGTAAACGCTTGCAAAAACGCTTTGACCGCTGCGGGGTTCTCCTTGATCAGCTTGGGGGTGGCAATGATGACGTTGCCATATAGCTTGACGCCGTTTTCAGCGTACGGAAACACCACCACGTCTTCAGCTTTTACGCCACGTGCTTCCAGGTTCAGCAGCGAGGTGAACGTAAAACCGGTGATCGCGTCCACATCGCCGCGGGCCAACATGGTTTCGCGCAGTGGTGGGTCCATGGCGGTCCATTGCACGCCAGTCACGCCGTTGGCTTTTGAAAAGATCGGAAATGCCCGGCGCCCAGCGTCAAAAACTGGGGCGCCAAGTTTTTTTCCACTCAAGTCGGCGATGGTTTTAATGCCTGATTTTTTGAGCGCCATCACGGATGCGGGCGTGTTGTTGTAGACGACCATGACGGCCACAGGCTTGTTGGGTGCATCCGGATTGTTGGCATGGAACTCCATCAGCGCGGCCAGATCAGCAAACCCCATGTCGTACGTGCCAGAAGCCACACGGGTAACCGCGCCGCCCGAGCCGTTGCCAGCGTCAACGGTGACGTCGAGCTTCGCGTCTTTGAAGTAGCCTTTGGCCACCGGCGTTAAAAACAGCGCTGCCGGGCCTTCAAAGCGCCAGTCAAGCTGAAATTTGATCGGTGTGGTTTGCGCCTGAGCGGTGCTGAGGGCGGCTGCGAATGCCAATGCGGCGGCTGTTTTTAAAAATGCGCGTTTGATCATGTCGGCTCCAGAAGGAAGAAAAGTAAAAGTTTGAATTTGTACCCATGCAAGCAACTTCAATGCCTGCAATAACGTCCATTTGATCGCAGTGGGCGTTTCAACGCGTATTTTCGTTCCATATTGGTGCGCCGAAACGTTTTAAACACATCAATTCGCCCCGTGGATACCCGGATGCACCCCAAAAAGGTGCGCAAGGTGGACGCATCAAGCGAGCAAATCGCTGAGCGTCCGTGCAATTACTTTAGTGGCTTTACGCAAGTCGTCGAGTGCCAAACGCTCATCGGCCCGCTTGGCGTGTGATTCGAGTACCGTGCGCGGCCCTGCACCGTAAATAACGCCGGGTATGCCCACTTCGCAAAACAGCCGCACGTCGGTGTACAGCGGGGTGCCTAGTGCGGGAATCGCCTCACCAAACACGGCTTGGCCGTGCTTTTGAAGGCTTTCCACCAATGGCTTGTTGCCTGCCAGCGGCCGCATGGCTCTGGCCAGCAGAATGCGTTTGATGTCCACCGTCGCTCCGGCGGTTTGCGCTGCTGCTGTATCGATGATTTGGCGCAGCGCTGCCTCAACTTCAACGGGGTCCTCTTCCGGAATCATGCGGCGGTCGAGCTTGAAGGTGACCCGCCCTGGAATCACGTTGGTGTTGGTGCCGCCAGAAATCAGTCCGACGTTCAGGTACGGGTGCGTGATGCCTTCAACTTTTGAAGCGATTTGTTTGTACAGCGCGTTCTGCGCGTACAGCGCGGTCAGTATGCGGTTTGCGGCTTGAAGTGCGTCAATGCCTGAATCGGGAATGGCCGCGTGCGCCATCTTGCCGTGCACTGTCACTTCCATTTGCAGGCAGCCGTTGTGCGCGGTAATGACCTGGTAGCTAAAGCCTGCAGCAATCATCAAATCAGGCCGGATGATGCGGTGCTTCAAAAGCCATGCCGGGCCGACTTCACCGCCGAATTCTTCGTCATAGGTGAACAGCAACTCCACACTGCCTTTGCTGGGTTTGACCACAGCCTCCAGTGCCCGCACCGCAAAAGCGTAGGTTGAAAAGTCGCATTTGCTGACGGCTGCTGCACGGCCGTAAATAGTGCCGTTTTCAATTTCGCCGCCGTAAGGGTCTTTGGTCCAGCCTTCGCCGGGCGGAACGACATCGCCGTGGGCGTTGAGCAGTATGGTTTTGCCATCACCTTGTTTGCTTCCATACTTTCGGCGCACCACCAGATTGGTGATCGACTCCAGCCCCACAGCGCGCACTTCAGCTGGTGGAACGGGGTACTTTTCGGCGTCTAGGCCCATCGCGTGCAGCAGCGCTGCAGTGCGGTCGGCATGCGGTGCGTTGTTCCCCGGCGGCGTGTCGGTCGGCACGCGAATCAGCGCTTGCAAAAAGGCCACCTGCTCGTCAAAGTGATCGTCAATCCAGCCATCAAGTTTCAGGTAGTCGGTCATGGTCAAGTGGGGTCGTGGGCTAGTTGATGGAGCAGATGGGTGAAGGCGTCAACGCACAGCTGGATGTCGTCACTGGTCGTGCTCTCCAGCGGGTTATGGCTGATGCCTGCGTTTTGACCGCGCACAAACAACATCGCTTGCGGCATGATGGTGTGTATTTTCATGGCGTCATGGCCCGCCCCGCTGGGCATTTTGTACAGCTGCAGGCCCAGCGATTCCACCGCTTTTTCCCAGCGTGCCTGCCATACGGGGTCGCTGGGCGCAGCAGCAGCGCGTACCGCCAATTCGAGTGTGTAATGAAGCCCGCGCCGCTTGCAAATAGCATCAAGCTCAGCCAGCACATCGGTCTCCAGTGCATCGCGCTGCGCGTCGTTGGGTGCGCGCATGTCAAGCGACAACACACAACGCCCCGGCACCACATTGATGGAGCCGCCGGGTACCTGAAGCATGCCCACGGTCCCGACCGAGTCAGCGTCTTGCGCAGCCCGCTTTTCAACGAACAGGATCAGCTCGGCGGCGCCTGCAGCTGCGTCGCGCCGACTCTCCATGGGAGTGGTTCCAGCATGGCAGGCCATGCCGTTGAGGTCGCACAGGTAGCGCACATTGCCATTGATAGACGTAACGATTCCCAGCGCGAGGTCCAGCGCGTTCAGTACCGGCCCCTGCTCAATGTGAATTTCCACAAATCCAAGGTAGGCAGCGGGGTTGCGCTTGATGAGCGGTATGTTTTTGATGTTCAAACCGGCGTTTTCCATGGCGTCGCGCATGGTGATTCCGTCAGCGTCTTTCTGGTCCAGCCACTCAAGTTCGAAATTGCCAGTTAATGCACCGGCCCCAAGAAAAGTAGCCTTGTAGCGCTGGCCTTCTTCTTCGGCAAAACCCACTACTTCGATGTTGAATGGCAGGCGCCTGGACTGCCGATGCAGTTCTCGCACACAGGCCATGGGCGCAAAAATACCTAATCGGCCGTCGTACTTACCAGCATTTCGCACGGTGTCGTAATGGCTGCCAGTCAGCAATGTTTTGGTGTCAGCATTGCCGTCGGAATTTGCAGCTTTGTACATCCCCACGACGTTGCCAACCGCATCAATTTCAACAGAATCAAAGCCGCATTCGTGCATCTTGTTTTTTATAAAAGCAGCGCAGGACCGGTGCGCGTCCGTCAGGTAGGTGACGGTGAGCTGCTGCTTTTCTTTGTAGCCAGGGTCACTGTATTGCGCCAGAGTTTCATGCCAGTCCCACAGGTCATTACCGAGCTCGGGGTGCTGACCAAATTTGTCATTGATGCGCAATTCGACGACTCGGTGCACGTTGCGCAAAGCCTCTCTCAGCTCAAAAGAGGGGTGGCTGAGCAACCTGCGGTTGAAGGTGTCAATGATCTGCTTTTTACTCAAGCCGTGGCCCCTCGTGCCGCGCACCGCGAGGATGAACGGAAAACCAAATTTTTCGCTGTAAGCATGGTTGAATTGGCTCAGAAGCTTCAGCTCTTGGGGGCTGCAATTCGTCAGGCCAACGGTGCCTTGCTCACTGGCTGATTCAGCCGTCAGGCTCTCATCAAGCATTGCCTTGCCAGCCAGTTCGGGATGAGCGCGCAACAGGGCGAGTTGCTCGCTTTTGGCGGCGGCATTGACGATATTCGTCAGGGCAGCCTTCAAATGCGCCAGCGATTTGAAAGGACGCGCAGACAGTGCTTTTTCAGCAATCCAGGGTGAGTGTTCATACAAGCCATCGAGCAAAGCTGCTGCTTCGTCAGCGCTGGCGTGATTCAGGTGTTCAAGGGTAATGGTCATGTGGGGGAGGTCTTTGCGGGATGTGCAGAGTGCCAGTGCTTTGCGATGTCAACGCGTCGGCAGACCCACACCTGGTCGCGCACGGCGATGTGGTCCAAAAACTTTTGCAGCGCGGTAATCCGACCGGGGCGGCCCAGCAGGCGGCAATGCATGCCAATGCTCATCATTTTCGGGCGGTCCAGCCCGGCAGGGTCACCTTCTGCATACAGTGCATCAAAGCTGTCACGCAGGTAAATAAAAAAGTCCTCGGCTTGTGCAAAGCCCTGCGCCGATGAAAACCGCATGTCGTTGGCATCGAGGGTGTACGGCACCACCAGGCGCGGTACCGCTGTGCCGTCAGAGCGTGTTACGCGGGTCCAAAAGGGCAGGTCGTCGCCGTAATAGTCGCTGTCGTACAAGGTTCTGCCATCGTCTGCGACCAGGCGGCGGGTGTTTGGGCTGTCACGGCCGGTGTACCAGCCCTGCGGGCACTTGCCAGTGAGTTTTTCAATTGCATCCAGGCCCAGGCGCATGTGTTCACGCTCGGTGTCAATGCCCACTTGCTGGTAGTTGATCCAGCGCCAGCCATGGCAGGCTATTTCGTGGCCGAGTTCAACAAACGCTGCTGTCACGTCGGGAGTCCGCTGCAGCGCCATGCCCACGCCGAAAACTGTTAGTGGCACCTGGCGCTTTTCAAACTCACGCAAAATGCGCCACACGCCAGCACGTGAGCCGTATTCGTAAATACTTTCCATGCTCAGATGCCGGTCAGCAAAGGCAGGAGGGTTAAACATTTCAGATAAAAATTGCTCTGAGCCCGCATCTCCATGCAGTACCGAGTTCTCACCGCCTTCTTCGTAATTCAAAACAAACTGCACCGCGATGCGCGCCTTGCCCGGCCACTGCGCATGCGGTGGGTTGCGCCCATAGCCTGCCAGGTCGCGCGGGTAAGTTTGGTAGGCGTTGATATCTGGCATAAGCTTTTATGGGTTGAAATCGCTGAGGCAATGGTGCGTTTTAACTGAAGAATTATCATAGTTTCAATTGCCCTTTAATCAAGCTTGGGCGGCCCTGATTTTGCTACCAAAGAACTGAAGGATTTTCGCCATGGGATTGAGCACACATGTACTGGACACCATGCACGGCCAGCCTGCCAGCGGCATGGCGGTGTCGTTGTTGGCCACCGACGGCGAGGCAGCGCAGCTGGTCAAGTCGTTTGTCTTGAATGCCGATGGCCGCAGTCCAGACGGGCAGCTTTTTGACAGCGCTTCGTTAAAAGTAGGCACTTACCGGCTGGTTTTTGACGTGGCAGCCTATTTCAAGGCGCGAGGCGTTGCGTTGCCACAGCCGAATTTTTTGAATCGCGTAACGATTGATTTCGGTGTAGCCAACACCAGTGAGCACTACCACGTGCCGCTGCTGGTCAGCCCCTGGAGTTACTCGACGTATCGCGGAAGTTAAATTTTCTGCCGGGCCGCCCCAAAGAAAAATGCGCCCCCTCGGGGGGCAGGGAGCTACGCGAAGTGAGCGAGCGTGGGGGTCGAATTTTTCTGCCGGGCCGCCCCAAAGAAAAATGTGCCCCCTCGGGGGGCAGGGAGCTACACGAAGTGAGCGAGCGTGGGGGTCGAATTTTTCTGCCGGGCCGCCCCAGGGAAAATGTGCTCCCTCGGGGGGCAGCGTATTACACGCAGTGAAGAGCGTGGCCGCTAATCAGTCCTGGCCTTCGGTCAAAGTATCCAGCTGAAACTTGCCGCTTTTGTGCCACAGCCAGGTGTCGGTGTAGACCACTTTGCCCATGCGCGACGGCGCAGGAAAGGGCGCTGCACTGCGCACCGTGCGTTCAATTTCCTTGACGACTTCCGGCGCGTGGTTGGGTGCGCGCATCCAGTCGAGCCTGGTGACGCGGCCGACGCGGTCAATTTCAACATTCAATACGCCTATTGCGTACAGCAGTGGAGGCATCCTGCCTTTGAAAATACGCTCTGCGTTCAATCCGTACAGATGGGTTGCGCCGTCTGAGCGGTAGGCTCGGGGGGTGGTTGCCGCGGAAGTTCTTGCCGACCCTTGCGAGCTGGGAATTGGGCCGATCACTGGGGATGAGGGCTCGCTGGCTGGCGCGGCAGGCTCTGGCTTCGGCTTCGGGGGAGATTTGCAGGCCGCCACCACTGCAGCAGCTGCGGCTGTCAGCATCGACAGCATCCAGAATCTGCGGGGAGCATATGCTTGAACGGGTGCAGCGAGTGGATCGCCAGACCGGCTTGAAGATTTTTGTCTCATGGTGTGCTAGCTTTTTGATGGTGACGTGGAGTGTGAAATTTAACTGTCTTTTGCTATTTTGCCCAACTTTTATTTTTGTGACTGTGTAGCTTATGTCGCCAAAACTTTCTCGCCATGCTGGTGCAGCGCTGAGCCAATTTTTAGAGCTGCTTGCGTTTGAACCTGCGGTGCTGGTGCAAGTGCGCAGCAGCCAAGGCTCTGTGCCGAGGGGCGCCGGCACGTGGATGGCCGTTTTTGAAGATATTTTGGTGGGCACGGTTGGTGGCGGCCACCTGGAATACGTGGCGATTGCCGATGCACGGCATTTTTTGGCCAATCGCGCCAGTGCTGTACTGGAAGCAAACCGGCGCTTTGCGCTCGGCCCGGCGTTGGGCCAATGCTGCGGTGGTGTCATGCACTTGCATTTCGAAATGGTGACTGCAAAAGATGCTGCTGCCCTGGCGGTGCGATTGGCGCCAAAGCTGACGCCAGTGGCATTGTTCGGCGGTGGCCATGTTGGCAATGCACTGGTAAACGTCCTGTCTGCGCTGCCCGTGAGCGTACGCTGGATCGACAGCCGGGATGGCATTTTTCCCGGCGAGCTGGCAGATTTTCCCGCCAGGCCGCCCCAAGGAAAAATACGCCCCCTCGGGGGGCAGGGAGCTACACAAGGTGAGCGAGCGTGGGGGCCGAATTTTCCCGCCGGGCCGCCCCAAGGAAAAATACGCCCCCTCGGGGGGCAGGGAGCTACACAAAGTGAGCGAGCGTGGGGGCCGAATGTGACATGCGAACACTCAGACCCACCGCAGGCGGCGGTTTGGGACATTGCGCCGCAGTCGCTGGTGCTGGTCATGAGCTTTAGCCACGCAGAAGATCTTGATATTGTTGCGGCGTGCCTGATGCGCCAACGCGCGCGCGGCGACTTGCCCTTCATTGGGTTGATCGGCAGCAAAACCAAGTGGGCAACCTTTGCGCACCGGCTTGACGCGCGCGGCTTTACCCCCACTGAGCTGGCACACGTGACCTGCCCGATTGGGGTGGAAGGCATTACGCGCAAAGAACCCGAAGTGATTGCCGTGGCAGTTGCTGCGCAGTTGTTGAAAATCATTGATCGTCTGTAGAATCAGGGCATCGCGCCGCAGCGGAGCCAGGAGACCCGCCACCCAGGCATCTCTTTTGTTCGCGGCCTTTTCTAACTGTTCAGAGCGCCCGCAGTGGTGAACAGCCTGCGCAATGATGCTTTCATTGCCTGAACCAGGGTGTGGACATGGAAAGTTATCTTCTCGAATGGGCCAACCTGCTGCTGCGTTGGGCGCATGTCATCACCGCCATTGCGTGGATCGGTTCCTCGTTTTATTTTGTCTTTTTAGACTCCAGCCTGACACCGCCAGTAGATGAAGACCTGAAAAAGCAGGGTGTTAGTGGCGAGTTGTGGGCGGTGCACGGCGGCGGTTTCTACCACCCGGTCAAATTCGCATCCAAACCGCCTTATATGCCGTCCAACTTGCATTGGTTTTACTGGGAAAGTTACAGCACCTGGATCACCGGGTTTGCGCTGCTCACCGTATCGTATTTGTGGAACGCCAGCGCCTACCTGATAGACAAATCGTTGATGGACTGGCAGCCCAGCACCGCAATTGCCGTGGCGCTGTCTTTTTTCGTAGTGTTTTGGCTGCTGTACGACGCGATCTGCCGCTTTGCAGGGCGCGGCAAAAACGGTGATGCGGTGGTGGGCGCGCTGGTTGCGGTACTTGTGTGTGTGGCCTCTTACTTGGCCTGCCACTGGTTCTCAGGGCGGGCCGCGTTTTTACTGGTTGGGGCCATGATGGCGACTGCCATGAGCGCCAATGTGTTTTTCTGGATCATTCCCGGCCAGCGCACGGTGGTGGCCGACATAAAGGCAGGCCGCCCGGTTGACCCGGTGCATGGCCAGCGCGGCAAGCAGAGGAGCGTGCACAACACCTACTTCACACTTCCGGTGCTGTTCACCATGCTGAGCAACCACTACAGTTTTACCTGGAGCCACCCGCAAAACTGGGTGATTTTGATTGTGATGATGTTTGCAGGCGCGGCGATTCGCCAGTTTTTTGTGCTGCGCCATGGCTACAAGCTGGGCCGCAACCCGCACCCGATCGGGTACGCGCTGGCAGGTTGCGCGGTGATTGTGGGCGTGGTGGTGGGGCTTGCACCTTCGAGCCAAAGTGCTATTAGGTCAGGAGCTTCTCGCGCCGGTATTGAAAGCGTTACAGGCCAAAATGACTATCAGAAAGTGGCAAAAATCATGGAAACCCGTTGCTACGCATGCCACGGCGCACAAGTGCAGATGAAAAACGTCCGCCTCGATTCATCCGCGCTACTCAAGCAGCATGCGCAGTCGGTTTACCAGCAGGTGGTGGTATTGAAAGTGATGCCGATGAACAATTCAACGGGCATCACGCAGGACGAGCGCGCACAGATCAGGCAGTGGTTTGAGAGCGGCGCAAAAATTCAGTAACGTGCAACGCAGCCGGCCCCGGAACCTCAAAGACTTGAAGGGATTCAATGTTTGTCTTCACCGGTTTGGCTGAGAGCAGGCAGTACAGCGCAAATATGCACTTTGCATGGCGCATCAACTACCAGAAAGTATAGCCATGCATCTCATCACCGACACTGGCCAGGCAGGCGGGCAAGCACGGCGCAACGGCCGGTTCTGGTACGCCGCGCTTGGCTTTGTTTTTTTATGGTTCTCGATAGGCGGGGTAGCGCACTTTGTATTGACTGAAGCTGAGATGCGGATCGTGCCGCCCTGGATGCCGTGGCCCCGTGCAGCCGTGCTGATAAGTGGCGGCTTCGAATTGCTAGGTGCTGGATGCCTGCTGTGGCCCCGTTTTCGCCGCACAGCTGCGTGGGGTTTGTTTGCCCTGACGCTGGCTGTAACACCTGCACATGTGCACATGCTGCAGCAACCAGAGTTGTTTCCATCGGTTCCTTACTGGGCGCTGATTGCACGGCTGCCACTGCAGGTTGCTCTATTAGCGATGATCGCGTGGATCGCACTGCGGGCTGGCCAAAAACCAGGCAAGCAGAGGCGCTGAGGTTGAGCCAAGTTGGAAGTGCTTGCAGCGCCTGCCAGATCAAAGGTCGTTATTGATACACCAGGAAAGCCATGCTGCAAACGTCGAAATCCCCCGTCTCGGCGCGGCACAATCGGGCGAGGAGATTTGTAATGAACCAGCCCAACGCCAGTCTGGCCAGCGTGACCAGTGAACCAAGAGCTTTTCTGCGCCACCTGTTTACTGTGGCCGTCAAACGGGCCTTGCCGCTTGAAAACACGGCTGCGTATTTGCCAGCCCCACCCAAGGAAGGCCACACCATCGTCATAGGCGCGGGCAAGGCAGGCGCTTCGATGGCGCAGGCGGTCGAGGCGCTCTGGCCGCAAGATGCGCCGCTTACAGGCCTGGTCGTTACCCGCTACCACCACGTTCCTGTTCGGCCTGCCGGATTGCAGCAGCGCATCGACATCGTAGAGGCAGCGCATCCCGTGCCCGACGCTGCTGGCTTGCACGCCGCCGAGCGCATTTTGCAGATGGTGCAGGGCTTGACCGAAAATGACCTGGTGCTGTGCCTGATTTCAGGCGGTGGCTCTGCGCTGCTCACACTTCCTGCTGAAGACTTGAAGCTGGCCGACAAGCAGCGCATCAATAAAAAACTTTTGAACAGCGGTGCAAATATTTCAGAAATGAACTGCGTGCGCAAGCACCTGTCCCGCATCAAGGGTGGCCGCCTGGCGGCAGCCTGTGCGCCTGCACGCGTAGTCACACTCACCATCAGCGACGTGCCGGGCGACGACCCTTCGATCATCGCCAGTGGCCCGACGGTGCCTGACGCCACCACATGCGCAGATGCGTTGGCCATTTTGAAGCGCTACAGCATTGATGTGCCTGCTGCGGTGCTGACCCAACTCGAAAGCGGTGCGCTTGAAACCCCGAAACCGGGTGATGCGGCGTTCAACGGACACGAAGTCCACATGATTGCCACCCCGCAGCAAAGCCTGGAAGCGGCAGCCGCACAAGCACGTGCAGCAGGCTTGAACGCCTACATTTTGAGCGATGAAATGGAAGGCGAATCGCGTGAAGTCGGCAAGGTGCACGCAGCGTTGGCGCGTGCTGCCGCCAGGGGAGAAAGTGCATTTCAAAAGCCCTGCGTGATTTTGAGCGGCGGTGAAACCACCGTGACCATCCGCAAGCAGTCAGAAGGCGCGGCCAAAGGCCGGGGCGGCAGGGCCGGCGAGTTTTGTATGGGGCTGGCGCTAGGCCTGCAAGGCCAGTCAGGCGTTTACGCCCTGGCTGCTGATACAGACGGCATCGACGGGATTGAGGACAACGCAGGCGCTTACGTTGCACCTGACACGCTACAACGCGCGCTGGAAAAAGGCCTCAAGCTGGACGTCCACCTCGACCGCAACGATGCCTATAGCTACTTCAATGCGTTGGGTGACTTGGTAGTGACTGGGCCTACGCATACCAACGTAAACGACTTTCGTGCGCTACTCATTTTGTAGCTGCCTGCGCCCGTATTGATTGAGCTAGGGATCCTCTGCATAACTCTGGCGAAGCTGTGGCAGTCGGATCGGGATGGGCTGCAAGGCGTCTTTTTGACGCCAATAGCAGGGCTATTGGCTAGAAAAACAACGCTGCAGACCGCCCGAGTCCGGCTGATCACAGACCGCAGGGAGTTGTGCAGAGGGTCCCTAGAGGCTTAAAAACAGCCCTTTTTGAGCCTTTTTACGGTTTTTCCATCAGTGCGTGCAACACATTTTCAGCCGTAGCAGGCGCGGTCAGTTTGACAACACCCGCATCGCCGCGCCCAGCAGCAACTGCTGTTTTTAAAGCTTCATACACACTGATGGCCAGCATGAATGGCGGCTCGCCCACGGCTTTGCTGCCAAACACGTTGTCTTCACGATTCGGCTCGGGCCACAGGGCAACTTCAAAGTGCTCCGGGATGTCGCCGGTGGCCGGAATTTTGTAGGTGCTGGGCGCGTGGGTAGTCAGCACGCCTTTTTCGTTCCACACCAGTTGCTCAGTCGTGAGCCAGCCCATGCCTTGCACAAACCCGCCTTCGATCTGCCCGATGTCAATTGCCGGGTTGATCGATGTGCCTACGTCGTGGAGGATATCGACTTTTAACACCCTGGATTCGCCCGTGAGCGTGTCAATTGCCACTTCAGTACACGCTGCGCCGTAGGCAAAGTAATAAAACGGCCGGCCGGTGAGGGTGGTTTTGTCGTAGTGGATTTTTGGAGTGCGGTAGAACCCGTCTGACCACAATTGAATGCGATTGGCATAGGCAAGTTTGACCACGTCTGTGAACTGACGCGAATTGTTCGGCGTGATGACGTGGCCACCTGCAAAACGCACAGCGCCCGCGCCGCAGCTGTCCAGGCCGCTCACAAACTGCGCCAGGTTGTCACGCACATTGCGCGCGGCGTATTGCGCGGCGCGTGCATTCAAATCAGTGCCCGCCGATGCAGCGGTGGCCGACGCGTTGGGGATTTTGCTGGTGTCGGTGGCGGTGCTGAGCACGTTGTCAAATGCCACGCCCAGCTCATCGGCCACGATTTGCGCGACCTTGGTGTTCAGCCCCTGCCCCATTTCGGTGCCGCCATGGTTGACGAGCACGCTGCCATCCAGGTAAACATGCACCAACGCGCCCGCCTGGTTGAACAGCGTGGCGGTAAATGAGATTCCAAATTTAACTGGCGTGATCGCCATGCCGCGTTTGATGACCGGGCTGGCCGCATTCCATTTTGCAATCGACTTCTTGCGCTGCCGATAGTTCGAGGTACGCTCCAACTCGTTTAACAACGGCTCCAAAATATTGTCTTCCACTGTCATTTGGTAGTGCGTAACGTTGCGCTCAGCGACCCCGTATAGATTGCGTTTACGCACATCGAGCGCGTCCAGCCCCAAGTGCCGCGCAATGTCGCCCATGATGCTTTCGATCACCACCACGCCCTGCGGCCCGCCAAAACCGCGAAAAGCTGTGTGGCTTTGCGTGTTGGTCTTTAACCGGTACGAGGCGATGTCAACGTGCTCTAAAAAGTACGCGTTATCGACGTGAAACACCGCCCTGTCAGCTACGGGGCCAGACAGGTCGGCGCTGAATCCGCAATTTACCGCCATCAACATTTTCAGTCCGGTGATGCGGCCTGTGGCGTCAAAACCCACCGTGTAGTCGTATGCAAACGGATGCCGCTTGCCAGTGACCATGAAGTCTTCATCACGGTCAAGCCGCAACTTGATGGGACGCTTGAGTTTGTGCGCTGCCACCGCTGCCCACACCGCCATGTGCCCGGCCTGCGTTTCTTTTCCGCCAAAGCCGCCACCCATGCGGCGGCATTCAACGCGCACGGCGTGGTTGTCAATGCCCAGCGCGTGCGCGACCCAGTGCTGCACTTCGCCGGGGTGCTGCGTGCTGGAATACACCAGATATTGGTTTTGCTCTTGCGGCAGGGCGTAGGCGACTTGGCCCTCTAGGTAAAAATGCTCCTGGCCACCCACTTCCAGCGTGCCGTGCAGCGTGTGCTGCGCAGTTTTAAGCGCGGCAGCAGCGTCACCGCGCTTGACGAAAACCGGCGGCAGCACGTAGCTTTTTGCCTTCAATGCTTCGTGGACGTCAAGCATCGCGGGCAGGGGCTCAATGTTGCAAACCACGTGCCGCGCCGCGCGCCGCGCTTGCATCACTGATTGCGCCACCACCACGCCAATGACTTGGCCGACATGCTGCACGGTGTGCTCGGCAAAAATGGGCTCGTCCCCCGCAAAAGCAGCCAGCATTTTGTCGCCGGGCACGTCGCCTGACAGCACCACATCGACCACACCCGGCATCGCCAGGGCAGCCCGGCTGTCGATGCCTGTGAGCCTGCCGTGCGCCACTTTTGACATGATGGGCGCGGCGTACAGGGTGCCCTTCAGCTCGGCAATGTCGTCTACATAAGTAGCTGCTCCGCGTACCTGGGCTCTGGCGCTTTCGTGAAACCGTGACTGGCCCGCTGCACTTATTGCTGGCTTTGCAATGGGCGCATTGCTGTCATGCACAGGCAGCGCATCTGCATGCGCGTTGGCAGCAGCTACGTCAGGGTCAGCCACCGCGTCACGGCTGACGGGAATGTCTTTGGCTGCGTTCATAGCGCTTCTTCCAGGGTGAACGACTGCAGATTGATGTGTTGCACGCCCTGGCTTTCAAGCCAAAAGCGCTGCAGCAAATTGCCCAACACCTGAACGCGGTATGTGGCGCTTGCACGCATGTCGCTGATAGGTGCAAACTCGCCCCGCAGCACCGCAGTAGCATGGTCAATTGTGCCCTTTGTCCAATGATTATGGGCGCAAGCAGCTTCTGTTTTAATAGCGCGTACTGGTTTAGCAGCAACGCCTCCCACGCCAATAGACGCCTTGGTCACCGTGCCTTCGCCGATCTGCAGACTGATGGCCAGACACACTGCCGAGATATCGTCGTCAAACCGTTTTGAGATTTTGTAGATACGGGTTAATTCGCCTTCAATTGCCTTCGGCACTTTGATCCAGGCCAACACTTCATCGGGTGCCAGCAGATTTCTTTTGTAGCCTGTGTAGAAGTCTTCCAGCGCAAATTCCCTGGAGCCCCGCACGCTCATCAGCACCACGCTCGCGCCAAGAGCGATCAGCAGTGGCATCGAGTCACCAATCGGTGAGCCGCCCGCCACGTTGCCGCCGAGCGTGCCTGAGTTGCGTACGCTCAGGCCAGCAAAACGCGCGGTGAAGTCGTGCAGCTGCGGTCGGTCAGCCACCAATGCGGCAAACGCGTCGGCAAGCGTTACCGCCGCGCCAATCGCAATATGGTGCGGATACTGCTCAATGCGGCGCAACTCGCGGGTTTTGGTAATGTCAATTACGCGGTCAAACAGCATGTGCTGCTTGGTCACCCACAGGCCGACGTCGGTGGTGCCAGCGACAATTTGCGCGTTGGGGTACGCCGCTTTGGCTTGCAGCAAATCAGCCAACGTACAGGGAGATTTATAAGCTAAATTGGCCTCTGGCGCAATGAATCCGGGCGCAAGCAGCTCTAATTTAAGTAGCACGTCAGGCGCGTCAATGGTTTGGCTGGGCAGCAAGGCCATGCTTTGCGCAGCGTCCAGAATCGGCCGATAACCCGTGCAGCGGCACAGGTTGCCCGAGAGTTCTTCTTGCGCCATCTCCCGGGTGATGGCACGCCCCTTGCAGACATGGTTTTCATACATGGCGAACATGCTCATTACAAAACCTGGCGTGCAAAATCCACATTGCGACGCATGGCATTGCACCATCGCGGCTTGTGCAGGGTGCATCATTTGGCCCCCAGACTTCCCTGCCGCGGCGGATCTCTGCCCCCCGAGGGCGCCGCTCCCGCCCTGGTGCAGCCCGGTGCCGGGTTCTGGCGTGGCGATATCCTCTACCGTCCACAGTGCCATGCCATTGACTGAATGGGCCAGCCGGATGCAGCTGTTCACAGCCTTCAGCTTGAGCGTCCCATCAACCCGTTCGCCGAGTACCACAGTGCACGCTCCGCAATCGCCTTCGCCGCAGCCTTCTTTGGTACCGGTGGCGCAGAGATCTTCTCGCAGCACTTCAAGCAGCGTGCGTGCGGGTGGTACATTGGCAAGCGTAACGATTTGTCCACGCTTTAGGAACCGGATGGGATGGGTATTGTGATCGGTCATTTTTGTCCTCTATTAACAGCGTATCACGCGGTGCAAACACCGTGCCAAGGCTGTGATTAGCCCGCCCCGCTTGCAGCTGACTGGCATCACCAAAGCCTATCCGGGCGTGGTTGCCAACCACGAAGTTTCCCTGACATTGCAACCTGGCGAAATTCATGCGGTGCTGGGCGAAAATGGGGCTGGCAAATCCACGCTGATGAAAATTATCTACGGCGCGGCGCAGCCGGATTTCGGCAGCATGGCAGTCGATGGTGTGCCTGCCTTGCCCGGCAACCCGCAAGCAGCGCGCGCCCTCGGCATCAGCATGGTGTTTCAGCACTTCAGCTTGTTCGACACGCTGACGGTGGCCGAAAACGTCTGGCTCGGTTTGAGTAAATCCGAGACCCTGGCCAGCGTGACTGAACGCGTTGCGCAAACCGCCCAAGCTTACGGACTGGACATTGACCCCGCGCGGCACGTGCATTCGCTCAGTGTCGGCCAAATGCAGCGGGTGGAGATTATTCGGGCACTGCTGACCCAGCCCAAAATTCTGATTCTCGACGAGCCGACGTCTGTGCTGACGCCGCAGGCCGTTGAAAAACTGTTTTTGGTGCTGCGCCAGCTCAGCAGCAGCGGCTGCAGTATCTTGTACATCAGCCACAAGCTGCATGAAATTCGCGCGCTGTGCACAGCTTGCACCGTGCTGCGTGGTGGCAAGGTGACGGGCGTGTGCAACCCAGGGCAAGAGTCAAACGCCTCATTGTCCCGACTGATGATTGGTAAAGAGCCGCCCGCATTGCAGCGCGCCCCCAGCAAACCCGGGGCAGCGGTACTGCGCGTCAATGCCTTGAGCCTGACGCGCGAAGACCAGTTTGGCTGCGACCTCGAAGCCATCACGTTAAGCGTTCGCGCGGGTGAGGTGGTGGGCATTGCGGGTGTGTCGGGCAACGGGCAGAAGGAATTGATGCTGGCGCTGTCGGGTGAAAACCCGCACGCGCCTGTTGGCAGTATTCGCATTAACAATGGCGCAACCGATGCAGACGTTTCGCGCAGTGGGCCGATTGAGCGGCGCAAGCTGGGCCTGCATTTTGTTCCCGAAGAGCGTTTAGGCCGAGGCGCTGTGCCCGCCCACAGTTTGAGCCTGAACACACTCTTGACGCGAAGTGAGGCGTTGTCATCGCGCAGCCTGGCAGGCGGCTGGATCAGCACGCGCGCGCTTGGCAACCAGGCGCGAAAAATCATTGACCGCTTCGGGGTGAAAGCGGGCGGCCCAGAGGCGCTGGCAAAGTCGCTTTCAGGCGGTAACTTGCAAAAATTCATCATGGGCCGTGAGATTGACGCACAGCCCAAATTGCTGATCGTGTCCCAGCCCACCTGGGGCGTTGACGTAGGCGCGGCAGCACAAATTCGCAGTGAGCTCTTAGCACTTGCCGCCCAAGGCTGCGCGGTATTGGTCGTCAGTGAAGAAATTGACGAGTTGTTTGAAATTTCCAGCCGGCTGTACGTCATTTCCAAAGGACGTTTGTCGCCCAGTGTTGATCGCAACGATGCGACCGTCGAGCAAATCGGCCTGTGGATGAGCGGCCTGTGGGACGCGGAGCGACTTCAAAAAGAGGCAAGCGATGCTGCGGCTTGAAGCACGGCCTGATGCGTCACGCTTTTGGCGTTACGCCTCGCCTGTGGCGGCATTGGCGATTACGCTTTTACTCTCGGCATTGCTGTTTGTCGCGCTGGGCAAAGACCCGGTGCGCGGGTTGCAGATCTTTTTGATTGAGCCGTGGAACGGCACCCGCGCCATCACCGAGTTGGCGCTGAAGTCCACCGCGCTGGCGCTGTGCGCGCTTGGGCTGGCGCTGTGCTTTCGCAGCAACGTGTGGAACATTGGCGCCGAGGGGCAGTTTTTGGCAGGCGGCATAGCGGCGGGCGGGGTTGCCATGTGGCTGACGATGGAGAAAACCGGCATCAGCAACTGGGCGTTTTTCCCGATCGCGACGATTGCAGGCGCTTTGGGCGGTGCCGCGTGGGCCAGCATCACGGCGGTGCTGAAAGACCGGTTCAACGCGAGTGAAATTCTGGTCAGTCTGATGCTGGTGTACGTGGCCAACTTGCTGCTAAGTTACCTGGTTTTTGGCCCGTGGAAAGACCCCAAGGGTTTTAACTTTCCACAAACCGTGACGTTTGACATGGCGATTCCAAGGCTCATGGCTGGCTTTCGCCTGCACTGGGGTGCTGTCGTCGCCCTTGGCTTGGTGGTGCTGATGTGGGTGTTCATGTCGCGCACCTTCAAGGGGTACCAATTGCAGGTGAGCGGCCAGGCGGCGGCGGCTTCGCGTTACGCTGGTTTTTCTGCACGCTCAACGCTCTGGATCTGCATGCTGACATCAGGCGCATTTGCCGGAGTGGCGGGCGCTTATGAAGTTGCTGGCCCGATGGGCCAGCTCACGCCGTATGTGTCTGTGGGTTACGGTTTTACGGCGATCATCGTTGCGTTCGTTGGCCGCTTGCACCCGGTGGGTTGTGTGGCGGCAAGTGTGCTGCTCAGCATGTTTTTGATTGGTGGGCAACTGGCGCAATCGCGCATCGGCCTGCCTGCGGCATTGACGGGGTTGTTTCAAGGAATTTTGCTGTTTTCACTGCTGGCTTGCGACACACTGATTAACCACCGCATTCGCCTGAAGGCTGCCTTATGAATGAACTTGCATTTTTGATTGCAGCGACCTTGTCTTCAGGCACGCCGCTCGCGCTGGCTGGCCTGGGCTTGCTCATCAATGAAAAAGTAGGAGTAGTAAACCTGGGCGCGGAGGGCATGATGCTGATTGCTGCCGTGGTGGGTTTTGCTGCGGCTTTTCACAGTGGCAGTAGCGTGGTGGCTTTTGCTGCGGCTGCTGCAGCTGGAGCTTTAAGCGCCGGCTTGTTCGGTGCGCTGGTGATTTGGCTCAACACCAACCAGTACGCAACCGGCCTGGCCGTTAGCTTGTTCGGCGGCGGTTTTTCTGCTTTTGTCGGAGTAGGCTACATCGGCAAGACGCTGGAAGGGCGCACCTTGCACAGTCTGCCGTGGCTGAGTGATATTCCGTTTGTGGGTCCAGCGCTGTTCCAGCAGCACCCGATGGTGTACTTGACAGTTGCTTTTACGGTAGCGATCGGGTTGTTTTTCAGCCGCACCCGCACCGGCTTGGTGCTGCGCAGCGTAGGAGAAAACCCTGAATCTGCACACGCGCTGGGCTATCCTGTCAGATGGCTGCGTTTGGCCTGCGTGATGGCGGGCGGCGCACTGTGCGGGTTAGGTGGCGCTTACATAAGCGTGGTGTACGCACCGCTGTGGGCCGAGGGCATGATTTCCGGGCGCGGCTGGATTGCGCTGGCGTTAACGGTTTTTGCGACTTGGCGCGCGGCGCGTTTATTGCTTGGTGCGTATCTGTTTGGCGGCGTGACGATGCTGCAGCTGGCGTTGCAGGGCGCTGGTGTCGATGTGCCGTCGCAATTCATGAGCATGCTGCCGTACCTGGCTACCATCGTTGTTTTGGTGCTTATTTCCAGCAACCCGGCGTGGATTCGGCTTAACATGCCGTCTTCGCTGGGCAAACCTTTTTATCCGGGGCGGTAGGTTTTTGGGTATTTCGGTTGGGTTTGTTTGATTTTTGTGTTGTTTTAACTTGAAGGAAAAAGAGATGAACGATTTGAACAAGCGCTCACTGCTTAAAGTAGCAGCGCTCGGTGCGCTGGCTGCAGCGGCCCTCGTGGGCTGCGGTAAAAAAGAAGCGCCAGCGCCTGTGGTGGCTGCCCCGGCTTCGGCACCGGTAGCTGCACCCGCACCAAAGCCCGAGCCGTTCAAGGCTGCCTGGGTGTATGTTGGTCCGGTCGGCGATGCGGGTTGGTCTTACGCCCATGATCTGGGCCGCAAAGCGGTTGAGGCCGAGATGGGCGACAAAGTCAAAACAACCTTTGTTGAAAGCGTGCCTGAAGGCGCTGACGCAGAGCGCGTGATTCGCGATTTGGCCACCCAGGGCAACAAGGTGATTTTTGCAACCAGCTTCGGCTACATGGAGCCGATGCTTAAAGTGGCAAAAGACTTCCCGGATGTGAAGTTTGAGCACGCCACCGGCTACAAGACCGCGCCGAACATGCGTGTCTACGATTCGCGTTTTTACCAAGACACCTACATGGCGGGCATCATTGCCGGCAAGATGACCAAGACCAATACGCTGGGCTTTGTGGGCTCCTTCCCCATCCCCGAAGTGCTGCGCAACATCAATGCGTTCACGCTGGGTGCACAGTCGGTCAACCCAAAAATCAAAACCCGTGTGGTTTGGGTGAACAGCTGGTTTGACATTCCAAAAGAGACCGAAGCCGCACAAACCTTGATCAACGGTGGCGCTGACGTGTTGCTGCAAAACACCGACTCCACCGCTGTGCTGCAAACCGCCGAGAAAAACGGTAAGTACGCCTTCGGTTGGGACTCCGACATGAGCGCATTCGCACCTAAAGCGCATTTGGGTTCAGCCATTGTTGACTGGAGCAACTACTACAAAAAGGCTGTCAAAGAAGCGATGGACGGCACCTGGAAGGGCGATATTGTTACCCGCTGGGGCGTCGCTGAAGGCCAGAACGATCTCATCAAGATTGCCGATGTTGTGCCAGCAGAGACCAAAGCCAAAGTAGACGAAATCAAAGCAGCCATCAAAGGCGGGACGTTTGAGGTGTTCACCGGTCCCGTTATTGACAGCGCCGGTAAAGAACGTTTGGCCAAAGACATGAAAGCGGACGATGACTGGCGCGGCAAAGTTGACTTTTACGTCAAAGGCGTTGAAGGCAAAATCCCCGCAGGCAAGTGATATTGATTTGAAAAGTAGCACGCAAGTGCGCTTTTGTTACATCAGGGATTGCGGGCACGTGGCGCGCAGTCCCTTTTTTTATTGACGACGGAAAATCAGGCGACGACTGTAAACCATGATTGAGAAAACTTTTTGGCATCCGGTGGGTAAGGCGGGCGACCTGTCAGGCGGCCCGCATGCAGTGGTGGTGCTGGGCGAGGAAGTCGTGGTGTGGCAAGCCAAAGACGGTCAATTTCAGGCTTGGGCTGATCGTTGCCCGCACCGCGGCACCAGGTTGTCATTGGGGCACTTGGTCGATGGCCGTCTGGAATGCGCATACCACGGCTGGCAGTTTGACTCTGGCGGCCAATGCTTACTTGTTCCTGCATTGCCAGATTTTGTGCCGCCCGCCAGCCAGCGCGCTTGCACGTATGCAACTCAAGAAGCTTACGGTTTACTTTGGGTTCAAATGGTGCCGGGCGAGCCTGGGCTGCCATTGTTCGCGGCTGAACAGGACGAGCGGCTTCGCAGGGTCAACTGCGGCCCGTATCCAGTCGACGCGAGCGCACCACGCATAGTTGAAAATTTTCTCGACCTGTCCCACTTTGCTTTTGTGCACGAAGGCTGGCTAGGCACACGCGACGCCGTCAGCGTGCCGCACTACGACGTGACGTCAACTCCGACGGGTGTATTGGCAACCGGTTGCAAAGCCGTGCAGCCGCGTTCGTCGGTGCATGCCACGGGCAATGCGATGGTCGAGTACACCTACGAAGTCGTCAGCCCTTACGCAGCAGTGCTCACCAAAGTGCCTGAGGCGGGTACCACTGCGGTGGCTGACTTGAGAGAGTCCATTGCCTTGTTTGTGTGCCCGGTAACGCCTGAAACGAGCACGGTGTGGATACGCATGGCGATGAACGATTTTGACTCGCCAGACCAAAACTTGATTGACTTTCAAAACACTATTTTTGGGCAGGACCAGCCCATTTTGGAAGCACAGCGCCCCAAGCGCCTGCCCTTGTCGCCGGGGGCCGAGCAGCACTGCGCGGCCGATCGCATGTCGGTTGCGTACCGCCGGTTTTTGCTTGAAGCTGGCATCACTTTTGGAGTGTGTTGATGAACGCTGTGAATCCCGTCGCCCGTGACCGTTTGCCCGAGCTGCTTCGCACCATGCCCAAGGCAGAGCTGCACATGCACATTGAAGGCTCGCTGGAGCCTGAGCTGATTTTTACGCTGGCCCAGCGCAACGGCGTGGCAATTCCGTACCCAAGCGTTGAAGAACTGCGCAACGCCTATGCGTTTACCAATCTGCAAAGCTTTTTGGACATCTACTACGCCGGTGCCAGTGTGTTGATTACGGAACAGGATTTTTACGACATGGCAAGTGCCTACTTCGTCAAAGCAGCGGCTGACAATGTTCTTCATGCCGAGCTGTTTTTTGACCCCCAAACGCACACAGCCAGGGGCGTGGCCATGGCTACAGTGGTCAACGGTCTGCACCGTGCCTGCGTGGATGCCGAGGCCAATTTGGGCGTCAGTGCGTTGCTCATCATGTGTTTTTTGCGGCACTTGTCAGAAGAAGATGCCTTTGAAACGCTAGAACAAGCCTTGCCTTACCAAGACAAACTTGTTGGGATTGGTCTCGACTCAGGCGAGGTCGGCAACCCGCCTGAAAAGTTTGCACGCGTGTTTTCGCGGTGCCGCGCGTTAGGTTTTCGCCTGGTGGCCCATGCGGGTGAAGAAGGCCCGCCTGCCTATGTGTGGACTGCGCTGGATGTATTGAAAGTTGAGCGCATTGACCACGGCGTACAGTCCAGCAAAGACGCCGCTCTGATGCAGCGATTGGCGAGGGACCAAATTGCACTCACCGTGTGCCCGTTGTCTAACCTCAAGCTGCGCGTGTTCTCCAACCTGGCCAGCCACAACCTTGGGCAGCTTTTGGATGCAGGGTTGATGGCCACTGTGAACTCTGACGACCCGGCCTATTTTGGCGGCTACATGAATGAAAACTTCACCCAGACTTTTGCCGCCACCGGTTTGAATTCGCAGCACGCCTACACATTGGCACACAACAGTTTTCAGGCCAGCTTTATCGACGACTCGGCCAAGCGCCGGCACATCGAAAAGCTGGATGGCTGCTTCGCCAGTTTTGCATAGGAGCATGGGCGGCATAAGGAACGTCGGCTGCAAATTGGACGCAATGGTTTATTTTTCGCCGATTCCTTGTCAAATATCGAGATGTTCCTCAGCAAAATTGTCAAAAACCTGGCCCTCGCTGGGGCCAATTTTCGCTAGGGCGCCTTCTGCCGTCCAGGCTCCTACCGCGCAGGCGCTGGTGCGGGCGCTGGCACCCAAGTTTGCAGGCGCGGCAGCATCAGTTTGTACGGTGCCAGCAACACGGCAGCCATCAGGCATTTGATTCCCAAATCGCCTGCGGCCAGCAGCAGCCAGTCAAGGCCGCTGCCGTAAAAAGCCAGGAAGAAGAACAATCCAGTGTCGACCACCGACGCGACCAAAGAGCCAATCAGCGGCGCTTTCCACCAGGCGAGTGCACGCAGGCGGCTAAACGCTGTGATGTCCAGCAACTGGCCAACGATAAACGCCACGCCAGACGCAACCGCGATGCGCCACGGCGCCAGGCCCAGCGATACGACTACGGCAATCGCAAATCCAACATAGGCCACTCGCCGTGCGGCTTGCGCACCCACAGCGCGGTTCGTCAGGTCAGTAACCAAAAAAGCGATGGGGAAAGTAAACGCACCCCAAGTCAGCCAGCTGTTGACTGGAAATTGCACCAGGTAATTTGAAGAAACTACTACCACTATCATGGCCACAATTGGCAGCCACAGTTGTGCAAGTGATGGAGTTTTTGGCGCGGAGACGGGGCTGGTGGGGCTGCTGGCGTTATTCATGCGGCAGATTATCGCTGAGTGCGCCATCGCCGACGTTTTGGGCGCTTAGTTGGTTAAGCTTGGCGTACCCATGAAAGCCTACAGGTCCGCCATCCTCAGATTCAACGACAGCCAGAACGGGCGGGGCAGCGCCGTGTACGAAGCCGACGGCCTGTTGGTGGTTGCGCCGGACGCTTCAGGTCGCCAGCTTGTCAAAGACGTTGGCGGCTTTCAAAGCCTGGCTTCAAAGTACCCGGGCGTGCCAACAGAGCACTTGCCGGGCCGCATCATTGCGCCGGGCTTTGTGGACATGCACATCCATTACCCGCAGCAAGACGTGATTGGCTCGCCCGCCGACGGGCTGCTGCCGTGGCTCGAAAATTACACATTTCCGCATGAAAAACGCTTTACAGCGGCCGAATACTGCGCGCAAGCAGCTATATTTTTTATAGCAGAATTGCTGCGCCATGGCGTGACCACTGCGCTCACGTTTTGCACCTCGCATACCGAATCGGTTGATGCGCTGATGCTTGAGGCGCAAAAGCACAGCCTGCGCATCATTGCCGGAAAAGTGCTGATGGATCAAAACGCGCCCGATGGGCTGCGTGACCAAACCGAACAAAGTCTGATTGATACCGAAGCGCTGATTAAAAAGTGGCATGGGGTTGACCGCCTGGGTTACGCAATCACGCCGCGTTTTGTACCCACCAGCAGCGCGGCCCAGTTGCGCGGTGCAGGCGCGTTGGCGGCCAAGTATCCCGACGTGTGGATTCAATCGCACGTCGCTGAAAACCTCGATGAAATCGCCTGGGTCAAGCGCCTGTACCCCAATGCACGCAGCTATGTGAGCGTGTACGAACAGTTTGGTTTGCTCCGCCCAAAAGCGGTGTACGCGCACTGCATTCACATTGACGATGTTGACCGCGCCCTGCTGCGCGCCACGGGCACAGCCGCAGCAGTCAGCCCCACCAGCAACCTGTTTTTAGGCAGCGGTTTTTTTGACTACGCGAGCGCAGAGCGCAGCGGGCATTTGTATGGCCTGGCCAGCGACGTGGGCGGCGGCACCAGCTTTAGCCCGTTTCACACCATGCTGGCGGCGTATTACGTTGGTAGGCAAGGGCAGGGGAAAGTGGGAGTTTCGCTATCGCCCGAACAGCTCTGGTGGCAACACACCGCCGGCGCTGCTCAGGCGCTGGGGCTTCAAGGTGTGGTCGGCAATTTGCAGGTGGGCTGCGAGGCGGATTTTGTCGTTCTCAACCCAACCGCAACCCCGCTGCTTGTGCGTAAAACAGCGCAGGCAAGCAACCTGGCGGAGTTGCTGTTTGCGCTGATCGTGCTGGGTGACGACCGGCTGGTCGAGAAAACCGTAATTTCTCAGTCGGAATGCACCTGAAACGTCGATTTCAGGTGTCAAATCGGCGTATAGCCCAATAAATACGGGCGCGAGCAGATCCTAAAATAATAGCAATCAATTCAACAGAGTGCAGGCTCGCCGCCTACCTACAATCTAGCGAAATTTAGGAAAACCTGCAATGAGCATCAAAAGCGACAAATGGATACGCCGCATGGCAGAAACCACCGGCATGATCGAGCCGTTCGAGCCTGGCCAAATTCGCCAGGCCGATGGCAAAAAAATCATCAGTTACGGTACGTCGAGTTATGGCTACGACATTCGCTGCGCGCCCGAGTTCAAGGTATTCACGAACATCCACAGCACGGTGGTGGACCCAAAAAACTTTGACGAAAAGAGCTTTGTTGATTTCTCTGGTGATAGCTGCATCATCCCGCCCAACAGTTTTGCACTGGCTCGCACGCTTGAGTACTTCCGTATTCCGCGCAACGTGCTGACGATCTGCCTGGGTAAAAGCACCTATGCTAGATGCGGCATCATCGTCAACGTGACGCCGTTTGAGCCCGAATGGGAAGGTTTCGTGACGCTGGAGTTTTCAAACACCACGCCGCTACCGGCAAAAATCTACGCCGGCGAGGGCTGCGCCCAGGTGCTGTTTTTTGAGAGCGATAAAGACGATGTGTGCGAGGTGTCTTACAAAGACCGTGGCGGCAAGTACCAGGGTCAGGTTGGGGTGACGCTGCCGAAGGCCTGAGGTCATTAATTTCTCAACTGCACATTCGCTTTCATCCTACAAACACATTCGACAACCACTGAATCGTTTTAAAACAGCCAGGGCTAGCATCAAGTCAGACTAAAACTGCACTTGAGGAATCCTCCATGTTTTCTGACCATTTACGCAAAATCGACGAAGCTCCTGCCAAAACCCTGTTGTTGATTGCTGCGGGGTTGGTGATTGTTTGCCAACTGGTGGCGATGGTGTTGGTGGCTAGTGGGCAGGTTGAAAAAGCCCAGTTGCGTGAAGCCAGCAATGCCAGCGCACGGGCGGCTACAGCCTGGTGTGTTCAGAGCAATCGTGGCGCCGCCTTGAAGGATTGCGACAGCTCAACAGCTTTGACATCAAAGCAGGCAGGTAGTGACATTGGAAATCCAGCGCCGCAGGGCATCACACTCGTCACGCTCAGCAATCGGTATTGATGGCTGCGTAGAGGTTAGCATCGCAGCATGAAATTGCTGCGAATTTACCAACCGCGAAACCCTTTGTTCTGGCTGATGCTGGTGCTCAATGTGCTGTCTTATGCATTGGCCTGGATAGTCCAAAACCGTGCACTCAATACGCTGGGCATGTTGTTCGTGGGTGGGTTTGCGCTGGTCAATGCGTTGCTCGGCATGTGGCTGCTCTGGCGATTGATGCAGACCGCACCCGTCCGTCCGCAAGCTGAAAAATAAATCAGCTCAAAGCACCCGCACCAATGACTGCATCGGCTTTTGTGATCAACGCACATGTAATAGCCACTCGCAAGCCGCGCACCATCTCATCCAGCGGCATGCATGGCAAGCCTTGACCCGGCAAATACGGCACATGCGCAAAACCGCCACGCGCCTTCGCACTGCCGCGCTGTTTTTTCAAAGCATGCATCAGCGCGTAAAACACATGGTTGCAGACAAATGTGCCTGCGGTTTGCGACACTTCAGTCGGTATGCCGGCATCCGTCAACGCTTGCAGCATGGCCTTGATGGGCAGGGTGCTGAAGTAAGCCGCTGGGCCATTCGCGGCAATCGGCGAGTCGATAGGTTGTGCGCCTGCATTATCGGCAATGCGTGCATCTTGAACATTGATGGCGACGCGTTCTAACGACAGGTTTGCCCGACCACCGGCCAAGCCCAGGCAAAGCACCAGAGCTGGTTGGTGTTCACGCAACAGGGCGGAGAGTCGCTTGCCTGAGGCTGCAAACTCTGTGGGCAACTGTGCAGCCACCACAAGGTGACCTTGCAGAATTTCCCCATGCAGTGCCTGTGCTATCAACCAGCTGGGGTTGATCGCTTCGCCACCAAAGGCATTAAAGCCCGTCAGCAAAACTGTAGCGGGTGGGGCGTGCGTTGCGAGTCGTTTCATAGTCATTGGCAAACAGCTAATATGTACAGCATACCAACTGCATTGGAGTCGACATGAAATGGGAAGGCAACCGCGAATCCGACAACGTTGAAGATCGCCGCAGTGGTTCAGGCGGTGGTGGCGGTGGCTTGGGCGGCTTGCTCGGTGGCCGCAGCATTGGCATTGGCACGATTGTAGTAGCGCTCGTCGGCGGCTGGATATTCGGCATCAATCCGCTGACGATTTTGGGTGTGTTAAGCGGCGGCGAGCCCACGGCGCAAGTAGCGCAAGTGCCCGCACAACGCCCACCTGCCGATGACCGGATGGCCAAATTTGTTTCCACGGTATTGGCTGACACCGAAGACGTCTGGAAAGACATCTTTACCAAAGGCGGCGCAACTTACAAAGAGCCACGTTTGGTGTTGTTTAAAGGCCAGACCAGCACAGGCGGTTGCGGCGGCGGCCAAGCGGCGATGGGACCGTTCTACTGCCCTGCTGATCAAAAGGTCTACATCGACCTGGCGTTTTATGAAACTCTGACCAAACGCCTGGGTGCACCCGGCGACTTTGCGCAGGCCTACGTGATTGCGCATGAAGTCGGCCACCATGTGCAAAACCTGCTCGGCATCAGCGGCAAGATGGAGCAGATGCGGGCCAGAGTCAGCAAAACTGAATTCAATGCGCTCAGTGTGCGGCTTGAATTGCAAGCCGATTGCTTTGCGGGTGTATGGGCTCACCATGGCCAAAAGCAGCGGCAAATTTTGCAGGCGGGCGATGTGGAAGAAGCCATGAACGCCGCTGCAAAAATTGGTGACGATGCGCTGGCTCGCGCCAGCGGTGGCGCGGTGGTGCCGGACAGCTTTACCCACGGCAGCAGCGTTCAGCGGCAAAAGTGGTTTGACAATGGCCTGAAAAACGGCAGTGTGAAGGCTTGCGACACGTTTTCGGCTAAAAATCTTTGAAAATGCTCCAAAAAAGACTGAAAACAGCCTTTTTTAGGTGTCAAATTGGCCTTTAGCCCAATGAATATGGGCGCAAGCAGCTATTAAAAATATAGCATATTTGTAATTGTCGCTCATCTTTGGATAGCCTTAATTGGCAAGCTGACTTCACGCAATAGCCCGCCAAGCCGCTAAAACGCTCAGGATGCGACAATAGCAGGCTACATGACTTCTAACTTTTCTAATCTTTCCCTAGCACCGCAGCTAGCCCGCGCCGTCGCCGAGATGGGCTACGAAACCATGACACCGATCCAGGAGCAGGCCATTCCGGTCGTCTTGGAAGGGCGTGACGTGATGGGTGCAGCGCAAACCGGTACCGGTAAAACGGCAGCGTTTGCCCTGCCGCTGCTGCAACGCATGATGAAGCACGAAAACGCTTCAACCTCACCCGCGCGCCACCCGGTGCGTGCGCTTGTCCTGCTGCCCACGCGAGAGCTGGCCGTACAAGTTGCCCAGCAAGTTGAGCTGTACGCCAAGTACACCGACCTGCGCAGCACCGTGGTGTTTGGCGGCATGGACATGAAGGGTCAAACTGCTGAGCTGAAAAAAGGCGTTGAAGTACTGGTCGCCACCCCTGGCCGCCTGCTGGACCATATTGAAGCCAAGAATGCGGTGCTGAACCAGGTTGAATATGTGGTGCTCGACGAAGCCGACCGCATGCTCGACATTGGCTTTTTGCCCGATTTGCAACGCATTTTGAGTTACCTGCCCAAGCAGCGCATCACGTTGCTTTTTTCAGCGACTTTTTCGCCTGAAATCAAACGCTTGGCATCGAGCTATTTG
>ENA-OFDP01000044-OFDP01000044.1-metagenomes-genome-assembly--contig:-NODE-44-length-59796-cov-7.050602_pt1 | contig 59796 bp, 68 predicted proteins | sample MGYA00153389_OFDP01 | MGnify analysis MGYA00153389
GTCTTGCTTGGTGAATAGCTCGATTTGCGCAATCGCCTGGTTGGCAAAGCTCGACGACATGACAAAGCTGGGGTGACCGGTGCCGCAGCCCAGATTCACCAGCCTGCCTTCGGCAAGAATGATCACATCCTTACCTTCGATATTGTAAAGGTCGACCTGCGGTTTGATAGTATCCTTGGTATGGCCGTAATTCGTATTGATCCAGGCAATGTCTATTTCAATATCGAAATGTCCAATATTACAAACGATGGCCTTGTCCTTCATTGATCTGAAATGTTTTTCAGTGATCAGATCGCGGCAGCCCGATGCCGTAACCACAATATCTGCTTCTTTCACGGCGTCGATCATTTTCTTTACTTCAAATCCATCCATAGCGGCCTGCAATGCGCAGATCGGATCGATCTCGGTGATGAACACTGTCGCACCCTGACCACGGAAGGCCTGGGCACAGCCCTTGCCGACGTCGCCATAGCCGCAGACCACCGCGTATTTGCCGGCCAGCATCACGTCCATCGCGCGCTTCAGGCCGTCGGCCAGCGACTCGCGGCAGCCGTACAGATTATCGAACTTCGACTTGGTCACGCTGTCGTTGACGTTGATCGCCGGGAACGGGAGCTTGCCGGCCTTGGACAGCTCATACAGGCGATGGACGCCGGTGGTGGTTTCCTCGCTGACGCCCTTGATGTTGGCGACGGTCGCGGTGAGGTAGCCCGGGCGATCCTTGAGGAAGCGGGTCAGCGTCGCGGCGAACACTTCTTCTTCCTCGTTGGTCGGGGTGAACAAAGTCTCGCCGGCTTCGACGCGCGCGCCCCACAGTGCGAACATGGTGGCATCGCCGCCATCGTCGAGGATCAGGTTGCAGGTCTGGTCGCGGTTGGCCTCGGTCGACCAGTCGAAGATGCGGACGACATAGTCCCAATATTCCTCGAGCGTCTCGCCCTTGATCGCGAACACCGGGACGCCCGACTTGGCGATTGCGGCGGCGGCATGGTCCTGGGTCGAGTAAATGTTGCACGACGCCCAGCGGACGGTCGCGCCGAGCGCGGTTAGGGTCTCGATCAGGACCGCGGTCTGGATCGTCATGTGGAGCGAGCCGACGATCCGCGCGCCCTTCAAGGGCTGCGACGCGCCGAATTCCTGGCGCAGCGCCATCAGGCCCGGCATCTCGGTTTCGGCAATGTCGATTTCCTTGCGACCGAAGTCGGCGAGGGTGATGTCGGCAACGTGATAGTCGCGGGTCAGGGTGTCAGCGGTCGTGGCCACGGTATTCTCCGAAGGTGAAAGGTTGCGCGGGCCCTAGCTGCGGGCGCCCCGAAAAGCAAATATAAAGAATTCTTTATATGTTCCCGCAATCACGCCGCGCCGGTCTCGGTGGCGAGGAGGCGGGGGTCGATTCCCTCGCCACGGAAGGCGGTCTCCCAGCGCTCGCTGGCGGGGGTGTCGAACAATATGCCGGGACTGCCCGAGGCGGCGAACCAGCCGTGGCGCGTCATTTCGGCGTCGAGCTGGCCGCCTTCCCACCCGGCATAGCCAAGCGCGATCAGCCAGCGCGACGGACCGCGACCGGCGGCGATGGCTTTCAGTACGTCGATCGTGCCAGTCATGGCATATGCGGCGTTGTTGGCGCCGACGATGCGAACCGTGTCCTGACCGCCCCAATCCTCGCTGTGGAGGACGAAGCCGCGGCCGGGCTCGACCGGGCCGCCGTGGTGAACGACGCAATCGGGGGCGTCGCCGGGATCGACATCGAGCTGCCGGAGCAGGCTTCGGAAGCGGACTCCGGCGCGCAAATGGCCGATGCCGATGCCGACCGCGCCATTGTCGTCATGCACTGCCATCGCGATCACCGCGCGGTCGAAGCGCGGGTCGGCCATGCCGGGCATTGCCAGGAGCAGCTTGCCGGACAGGAAACGCGGGACATCCATGACCGGACGATGCCCGTGCATGCTTCGCCGGACAAGCCTTCACACGGTAACAAGAGGCGGATAGAGGCCGGTTCATCGAAAAGGAGACGAACATCATGACGATCAAGGTCGGCGACCGCCTGCCCGATGTGCCACTCGCCATCGCCACGCCTGAGGGGCCCCAGCCCACCACCACCACCGAGCATTTCAAGGGTAAGAAGATTGCGCTGTTCGCGGTGCCCGGGGCGTACACCCCGACCTGTTCGGCGCGGCACCTGCCGGGCTATGTCGACAAGGCCGGCGACTTCACCTCGAAAGGCGTCGACGAGATCGCCTGTACCTCGGTCAATGACGCGTTCGTAATGGGCGCGTGGAACAAGGCGCAGGGCAGCGAAGACATCGTCATGCTGGCCGACGGCAATGGCGACTTTGCCGAAGCGATCGGGCTGACGATGGATGGCGCGAAGTTCGGCATGGGCAAGCGCAGCCAGCGTTACTCGATGGTCATCAATGATGGCGTGGTCGAGCAACTCAACGTCGAAGCGCCGGGCGAATTCTCCGCCTCGAGCGCCGAAACACTGTTGGGGCAGCTTTAGGGCTCGGCCAGCGGTAACGCGCCGAAGCGCCGATAAAATGCGATGCGCGGCGGGAGCATAACGAGCCCGCCGCGCGTTACCCCTCGCGTACAATTAGTGAGGAGTAACACCATGGCGACCATTAAGAAGACTACCACCACCACTCGTTCAACGCCCCGCACGCCGGCGCGCCGCAAGGCCGAACCGAGCTTCGTCGCCTCGACCGAGCGCACGATCAAGAAGAATCCGTATGCCAGCGCGGCAGTCGCGACCGGCGTCATCAGCGCGATCGCAGCAGCGGCCGCGGGTTTCTTCGCGTTCAAGAAGAGCGGCAAGAGCTTCACCGATTTCAGCAATGACGTCACGACCAGCGCCAGGGACAAGGCCGCCGAAGTCAGTGACCGGGTCAAGGATGGCCTGGCCGATGCCGGGACGATGGCCAAGGACAGGGTCTCGAAGATCCGCGACGGGCTCGACAGCGTGACCAGGTCGCAATCCGACATCGCCGAGGAAGCATTCACGATGAAAGAAACCGGGACGAGCACCGAATATCCGCTCGACCCGGTGATCGAACAGCAGACCAAGATCGGCTCGGTGTCTTACTAAGCCGAGGCCATCGACCGAACGATCGAGGGGAGCGAGCCGCGAGGCCCGCTCCCCTTTTTTGTATCGCGTGTCGAACGGGCGGCGATCAACGTCCATCATCGCTCCGGCGCTTTCAGGAACGCCGTGATCGCGGCGCCGAACTCGGGCTTGGTGACGCTCGACATGTGGGTGCCGGGGATCGCCACGTAGGTCGCGTTGGAAAGCGCCGCGGCGAGGTTTGGCGCGCTGCCATTGTCCTCATCTTCGGTCCCGCACAACGCGCAGGTCGGCATCGTGAACGCGGCGAGCCAGGCGGGATGCGCGTCGGTGAAGGTCGGGAGCAACAGCTTGGCAGCCTCCAGATCGACCTTCATCGTCTTCATGAACTGGATGGCGAGCCAGTGCGGATCGCCGCGGCTGGAGGTTTCGACATTGGCGATGGCGTCAAGGAAGAAATGCTTGCGGCGGAGCCAGCCGGTCAGCCCCTCTAACCCCATGCCGGCGAGAATCGCGCGGCGCGGTGTCAGCCCCTCGCCCACCGCCTGCACCACCGTCCGCGAGCCGAGCGAGAAACCGCCGAGGTCGTAATCGGTCAGGCCGAGATGGGCGACGAGCTCGGTCAAATCGCGGCCGAGAATACCGGCGTGGTACAGAGCGGGATCGTGGGGCTTGCCGCTCAACCCGTGGGCGCGAAGATCGGGCATGATCACCCGGAACCCCGCCTCGACCAGCCGCCCGGCCGCGCCAAACTTGATCCAGTTCGTCACGCCGTCGGAGAATAAACCGTGGACGAGAATGACGGGGCATCCCTCCCCCATGTCGCGATAGGTGAGATCGACCCCGTCCGACGCGGTCCAGTGGTGGATCGCAACTTCATCCATGGCGCGAATCTTCACAAATGTTCACGGTCGCCATCGGCGGTTCGCCGTGGCTGGATTTGCGATGGGAAACGAAAATCGCGACCATGGTTCGCGATGCCAAGCGAAATCCTACATTGCAACCCGCGCGGCTATCACTTGGGCGGCGCTGCGCCAGAGGCGTTCCAGCGATCGACCAGCGGCTGATAGTCGTCCGACCGGGTGCGCGGGAGGTCGGTGGTATCGAGCCACGCTTCGTGGACGCTCTCCGCGCCGAAGTGGCTAGTCGGCCCGAACCGCGACGGGTCGTCGAACGCGGCGACGGTGAGGTCCATCATGGTACCTTCGTTGTAGCGAAAGCCGAGCGAGGTGCCGCAGTTAGCGCAATAAGGGCGCTTGGCGATGGCCGAGCTGGCATACCAGTCAGGCTCACGGCTCCAGCGGACATCGGCCTGCCCGAGGCCGATCATCGCCAGGCTGACTTTGCCGCTGGCGCGCTGGCACATCCGGCAATGGCACAGACAGGCCTCGTCGCTATCGACCGCCGCCTCGAACCGCACCCGCCCGCAGGCGCACCCGCCGGTCATTTTTTCGGTCACGGGCGTCCCTTCCGGCGATTGATCCCGATGAACGCCAAGGCGATCACCGCGCCCAACGCCGCCATCGCCATGTCTTTTTGCGAGTCGAAGGCATCGCCTTGTTGGCCGTTATAGGCTTCGGCCGCTTGCGGTGACATCAGCACCGCGATCAACCATTCGAAGATTTCATAGGACGCGCTTGAGGCGAGGACGAACAGGATGGCGAGGCGATAGGCCAATCGTCGATCAACGCCTGCTTGGTTTTGCTCGAACTCGATGACCGGCAAAACGGCGCAGAGGCCGAAGCTCAGGTGGACTAGGCGGTCGAACATGTTGCGTTTCGACCCGAGGATCGCCTGCGCGTCGATCCCGATTGTGCCAAGCCAGCGATCATAAGGAACATCGCTATATGTCCAGTGCGCAGCGAACAGGTGGATGACCAGAAACGAGGTAATGCACAACACCGCAGGGTACGACAGATTCCAGCGACGGGTCAGCCACGGAAAGAGGAATGCGAAGGCAATCACCGGCCCCACCTGAAGCCAGGTGTTTTGCGGAAAGACTGCACCGCTGGCGCTTACCAACGACAGTCCGATTAGCGCGACAGATGCAGGTATCGCTTCGCTCGATCGCCGGACGGAAGCGATTGGCTTGACCGGGCGCACGGTCATTCGCCGCAGTCTATGCTCACTTCTGGCCGGTCGGGGTGGGTGGCATCGAGACGTGTTCGTTGATGATTTTCCACTTGCCGTCGGATTGCCGCTGGAAGACGTCGGTGAAGCGGGCGCTGACGGTCGGGCGGGCGGCGCCGGCTTCGACCGTGAAGCGCTCGATGCCGGTGCTGATGAAGGCGTCGGGGCCGACCAGCTGGATATGGCGGCCGGCGACCTGATAATCGGCGGGCTTCATGCTGACGAAATTCTTTGCCCAGCCGGACTGGATCTTGCGGTCGGCGCTGGGATCGACCGTGGCAGCGTCGATCATGACCGCGTTGCCGGCATATTGATCCATGATCTTGCCGAGGTCGCCGGTGGTGAAATTGGCCTCCGCGGCGGTCGCGATCCTGGCGGCCTCAGCCTCGGTCACGGGGGGACGCGCGGTGGGTTGCTGACAGGCGGCGAGCAACAGCGCGCTTGGCACGGCGATAGAAAATGAGTGGCGCATGCGATCCTCCTGATTGACCATGGGCAGCGTAGAGCGCGAGAATTTGCCCGCAAGGGGCATCATGGCTAGCCTGTGCGAAAGGTCGAGGGGAAGCAGATGATCCGCCTGTTTGAGTTGCTCAATGCCGACCAGGTCGCGCGGCTAAAGGCGCTTGCGCAAGCGGCGAGCTGGGTCGACGGGCGCGTGTCCAACCCGACCAACGCCGGCAAGAAGAACGAGCAGATCGACGATGGTGCGGCGCGCGAGGAAAGCGGGCAGATGATCGCCCAGGCGCTGGCCACGAACGCTTCGTTCAACGAATTTGCGCTTCCGGTCGCGGTCGCGCTGCCGTTGCTCAGCCGTTATTCGCCCGGGATGGGGTATGCGCTGCACGGCGACAATGCGTATTTGCTGCTCGGCAACGTCACCGTCCGCAACGATCTGGCGTGCACCATCTTCCTCGCCGATCCGGAAAGCTATGACGGCGGTGCGCTGGTGATCCATTCGGGCGATGTGACGACGTCGTTCAAGCTGCCCGTCGGCCATGCGATCCTGTACCCGGCGAACACCCCGCACGAGGTCGAGGCGGTGACTCGCGGCGAGCGGCTGGCGGCGTTCACCTTCGTCCAGAGCCGCATCGCCGATCCGGCGCGGCGAGCGGCAGTGTCGGAACTCGGGATCATTGCGCGCGACGAACGCGAGCGGCTGACCCCGGCGGCGCATGCGCGGCTGCTGGTGGTGCAGCAGAATCTGCTGCGCGAATGGGGCGACTCGCCTTAGGCGGCTTTTTGCAAATGCCGGCGTCCGAGAAGCTCGGCAATCTGCACCGCGTTGAGCGCCGCGCCCTTGCGAAGGTTGTCGCTGACGACCCAGATCGACAGGCCGTTGTCGACCGTCGGATCCTCGCGCACGCGGCTGACGAAAGTGGCATATTCGCCGACGCATTCGACCGGGGTGACGTAGCCGCCGTCCTCGCGCTTATCGACCAGCATGATGCCCGGCGACTCGCGCAGGATGCGTTGTGCATCGGCGGCCGAAATCTCGTCCTCGAACTCGATATTGATCGCTTCGGAATGCCCGACGAACACCGGGACGCGGACGCAGGTCGCGCTGACCTTGATCCTCGAGCCGAGGATTTTCTTGGTTTCGACCACCATCTTCCATTCCTCCTTGGTCGAGCCATCGTCGAGGAATTCGTCGATGTGGGGAATGACGTTGAAGGCGATCTGCTTGGTGAACTTGACCGGCGAATTGCTGTCGCCGACGAAGATGTTGCGGCTTTGCTCGAACAATTCGTCCATCCCCGCCTTGCCCGCGCCCGACACTGACTGGTAGGTGGCGACGACGACGCGCTTGATGGTCGCGGCGTCGTGCAGCGGCTTGAGCGCGACGACCATTTGCGCGGTCGAGCAATTGGGGTTGGCGATGATATTCCTGGCGCGATAGCCGTCGATTGCCTCGGGATTGACCTCGGGCACGACCAAGGGGACGTCGGGATCCATCCGATAGAACGAGCTATTGTCGATCACCGTGCAGCCAGCGGCGGCGGCGATCGGCGCGTAGATCTTCGACACTGCCGAGCCAGCGCAGAACAGCGCCATGTCCCAGCCGGCAAAATTGAAATGCTCGATGTTCTGGACCTTCAACTCCTTGCCGCTATCGCCAAGGTCGATGATGCTCCCGGTCGAACGCCCGCTGGCGACGGCGGCAATCTCGTCGAACGGGAATTCGCGTTCGACCAGGATGTTGAGGATTTCGCGCCCGACGTTGCCCGTGGCGCCAACCACCACGATCCGATAGCCCATCGCTGATTTCCTTGTGTTTGCGTGTCGGGGCGAGGTGGTGCCCCGCCCCGCACTTGTCAACGCGGACCGCCGCTTACCCCGTTGCGATCGAGGAAGCCGAGGATCGTCTTCCAGATGTGCGTGCGGACCTTTTCGCCCGCCGGGCTGTGGGTCTGGCCGGGATATACCATCACCTCGAACGGCACCGCCTCGGACTGCATCTTGGCGATCAGCGAGGTCGAATTTTCGAACACCACATTGTCATCGCTCATGCCATGGATGATCAGCAAAGGATCGCTGATCCGTGCGACATCGGCCAGCGCGTTGGAACGGTCGTAGGTCTTGGGCTCCTTGCGCGGATCGCCGAGGTAACGCTCGGTGTAGTGAGTGTCGTACAATTCCCATTTGGTAACCGGCGCGCCAGCGATGGCGGCAGCGTAGAGGCCGGGGTCAGCTTCGAGCATTTTGACGCTCATATAGCCGCCATAGGACCAGCCATAGGTCGCGACCCGCGCCGGATCGACGAACGGCAGCGACTTTAGATAGAGCGCGCCGGCCTTTTGATCCTCGACCTCGACGCTGCCCATCGCATGGCTCAGCGCGCTTTCGAATTTGACCCCGCGATTATACGAACCGCGATTATCGATTTCGAACCAGATATAGCCGCGATCGACGAGATATTGTTCAAGGTCGCCGCCCCACCCCTGAGTCACGTCCTGGCCGTGGGGGCCGCCATAATGGCTGAAGAACACCGGGTAGCGCTTGCCCGCGACCAGCCGGGGCGTGACCATCCGCCAGTGGAGCGTGGTGCCGTCGGCGGCTTTGATGGTGCCAAAGCGAGGCACTTCGTGGCTCGCGACATAAGGCGCATAAGGGTGGCTGGCGTCGATTGCATTCTGATCGACCCAAGCGATACGCTTGCCGTCGGTATCGGCAAGATACGTTTGCGGCGGCTGGACCGCGCTCGAACGGCTGACCAGCAAGCGTTGCGCCTTCTTGTCCATCGATATGCCGTTGGTGAAGGCGGGATCGGTCAGCCGCCGCATGGTCTGTGGCCCGGCGAGCTCAAGCACATAGCCCTGGCCGCTGGTGACATCGTCCTTGGTGGCGTTGAAATAGACCTTGCCGCGCGTCTGATCGACCCCGGCCAGCCCGGTCACCACCCATTCGCCCCTGGTCAGTTGGCGCCACTGGCCGTTGGCAAGTCGGTAGAGGTGGCCGAAGCCGTCGCGTTCGGACCACCAGATGAGGCTGCCGTCGTCGAGGAATTTGTAGCTGTTGCTGAGGTTGATCCAGCTGCCCTTGGCGGCGGTCTCGGTGAACATCACGCTCGACGCGCCAGTCGCGGGATCAACCTTGAGCATGTCGAGGCGGGTCTGCGCGCGGTCCTGGCGCTGGACGTAGAGCGTCTTGCCGTCGGGCGCCCAGTCGACCCGGGCGAGGTAGATATCGGTGTCGGCGCCAAGGTCGACCTTGACCTGGCGACCGCCATCGGGGTCGATGACGATCAGATGGGGGACGATATTGGGGGTGCCCGCGGCGGGATAGCGCTGATCGAACGTCTTGGTGCCCTCGGCGCCGATCGCGGTGCGGGTGACGATGCCGACATTGCTGTCGTCATACCATTGGACCGCGATGCGATCGTCATTGGGCGCCCACCAATGGCCGGTGAAGCGGTTCATTTCCTCCTGCGCGACAAATTCCGCCTCGCCATAATGCACCGTGCCGCCGCCGGGCGTGACCGCCCGGGCGACGCCGCCGACCGGCCCAACCCACAATTTCTGATCGCGCAGGAACGACAGATATTTGCCCTTGGGGCTGATCCCGGGGTTGAGTTCGGATTCCTTGCTGGCGGTCAGGCGCTTCACGCTGCCGTCGATCCCGGCGAGGTAGAGGTCGCCGTCGAGCGGCACCAGCAGCGCCTTGCCGTCGGGGGTCCAGTCGTAATTGACGATCCCCTTGAGCGAGCCGCTGCGGGTTCGTTCGCGCTGCATCTTTTCGGCTTCGCTCAATTCGGCGCCGCTACCGACCTTCTTGCTGTCGACCAGCATGCGCCACTGGCCGGTGGCAGTATCGAGCGCCCACAGGTCATAGCGTTCGCGATCATCGCCGCGATTGCGCAACATCGTCATCAAGGTGCCGTCGGGGCTGAGCTTGACCCCGCGCGGAGTGCTTCCGGCGAGGCCGGGGCTGGCGAACAGCCGTTCGAGCGTGAGCGGTTGTTGCGCGACTCCGGCGGGGACCGCGATCGACGCGCCCTGGGCAAGCGCGGCGGCGGGAGTCAGCATGGCGGCGAGTCCGGCAAGAATGATGGCATGACGCAAGGAGAACGCCTTTCGGCGATTGAAAAAGGGCGCCCGGAATGATCCGGACGCCCCTTCATCACGCCTCATGGCGGATATGCAAGTCTTCGCTTAAGCGTCGGTCTTTACGACGCCCTTCGGGGGCCTGGGATCGCGGCGTTCGGCGATACGCGCCGATTTGCCGCGGCGACCGCGTAGGTAATAAAGCTTCGCACGACGGACGGCGCCGCGGCGCACGACCTCGATCGAATCGATCGCTGGCGAGTAGAGCGGGAAGACGCGCTCGACACCTTCGCCGAAGCTGATCTTGCGGACGGTGAAGTTGGAGCCGATGCCCTTGTTGGCGCGGGCGATGCACACGCCTTCGAAATTCTGGACCCGGGCGCGGTCGCCTTCGACCACCTTGACGCCGACCTTGAGGGTGTCGCCGGGGCGGAATTCAGGGACTGCACGGTCCTGGGTGAGGGCCTCGATCGCTTCGCGCTCGAGAGTCTGGATGAGGTTCATTGCGGTAGAGCCTTACTCTTCAGTCTGCGCACCAGAGGGCGGTTCCTCCCGGACGCCACCATGGCGCTCGATCAGGTCCGGCCGCCGTAGCCGTGTGTCTTCGGATGCCCGGTCGTGCCGCCACGCCGCGATCCTCGCATGATCCCCCGATCGCAGTACTTCGGGGATCGTGCGTCCTTCCCACAATGCGGGTCGGGTATAATGCGGATATTCGAGCAACCCCGTTTCGAAGCTCTCTTCCTCACCGCTGGAGGCCGCGCCCATTACCCCGGGGAGCAGCCGAACGCAAGCGTCGAGCAAGACCATCGCGCCAAGCTCCCCGCCCGACAGCACATAGTCGCCGATCGACACTTGTTCGAGCGGGCGGGCGTCGAAAATCCGCTCGTCGAAGCCCTCGAACCGGCCGCACAGGATGATCGCGCCGGAACCTGCCGCGAGATCGCGGACGCGGGCTTGGGTGAGCGGCTTTCCGCGCGGTGTCATCGCAAGGATCGGTCGCGTGTCCGCCACCGCGTCGATCGCGGCGGCAAGCACGTCGCAACGAAGCACCATCCCCGCCCCGCCGCCGGCCGGGGTGTCGTCGACCGTGCGATGCTTGTCGATCGAATGATCGCGGATGTTGCGCGCGTCGAGGCTCCATTTGCCGTCCACCAAGGCGCGCCCAGCGATGCTCTGGCCGAGCGGGCCGGGAAACATCTCGGGGTAGAGGGTGAGGATGGTGGCGCGGAAGGTCATCGGGTCCAGTTTTCGACCTTGAGGCCGGGCACATCCACGAAGTCAGCGCCGTTGTTGCTGACGATGATCGCGCCCAGGCTCAATGCATGCGCCGCAATCAACCGGTCAAAGCGCGCGCGCCTGCATGGCAACGCGGCATAAGCGAGGGAGGCAGCCTCGTCGAACGGCAGAACCGGGACGATCGTCACGAAATGCTCGACCACCGCGCGATCAGGCGACTTGCCGAGCGAATTGCCAAGGACGATCTCGGCAAAACTGATTGCCGACAAGCCGACCTCGCCCGGCTCGCATTCGGCCAGGCGCGAACGAAGGGCCGGATAACTGCCGAGCATCGCATAGATCGCACAATCGGTGTCGAGCAGCGCGCGGATCATTGTTCCGTAGCGAGCTTACGTGCCGCGATGGTGCTTGGCCGCTCGTCAAAATCATAGCGTTCGGGCACATGGAGGCCCGTCGCCTTGCCCCAGAATTTGTCGACGTCGAGCTTGGCCTTTGGCGCGTCGATCCGCTCGACGATGTAATGGCCCTGCTCCTCGCGCACCTTCATCTCGATGCCCTCGATAATCCCGAGCCCCTTAGGCAAGCGCAACGCCACCGAATTGCCCGACTTGAATGTCTTGGCGCGATATTCAGTCATGTTCGATCTCCGTATATACGCAATGTATATACTTTGCTCCGCGCCTGCAAGGGAACGAAAGGTTGGTTCGCCGCTTTGACGAACTATGGACACCACCCCTCTCGACTGCCTGGTGATCGGCGGCGGCCCGGCCGGGCTGACCGCTGCGATTTACCTGTCGCGCTATCATCTCGACATCTTGGTCGTCGACGGTGGCAAGAGCCGCGCCGCGTGGATCCCGTGCTCGCACAATCATGCCGGCTTTCCCGACGGGATCAGCGGGGTCGAATTGCTGACACGGATGCGTGACCAAGCGCGCAAATATGGCACCAAGATCCAGACCGAGCATGTCACCCGGATCGAACGTGACGAAGAGAGCGGGCTGTTCACCGCTACCTGGGGGTCGGGCTGCGTCACCTCGCGGTCGGTGTTGCTTGCGACCGGCGTGACCAACCGCCGCCCGCCAATGGACGAAAAGCTCCACGACGAGGCGCTCGCCGCCGGGCTGATCCGTTATTGCCCGGTGTGTGACGGTTATGAAGTGACCGACAAGAAAGTCGGGGTGATCGGGTCGGGCAAGGGCGGGGTCAATGAAGCTATTTTCCTGCGCAGCTTCACCGCCGACGTGACGCTCATCGCGGCGGACAAAGCGGTCGATATTACCGCCGAGGACAAGGCGCGGCTCGACGAGGCTGGGATCCAGGCGGTCGACGGTCCGGCCGAGGGCGTCGCGGCGATGGAAGGCTGCATCACGATCAATACCGCCGAGGGGCATTTCACCTTCGACAGCGTGTATCCCGCGTTGGGCAACGACACGCATACGCAACTGGCGGAGATGCTTGGCGCCAAGCTCAGCGGCGACCGCTGCGTAATCGTCGATAGTAACCAGCGATGCAGCGTGCCTGGGCTCTATGCGGCGGGCGACATCGTGCTCGGGCTCGACCAGATCAGCCATGCGATGGGCGAAGGCGGGGTGGCATCGACCACCATCCGCAACGATCTGGCCAAAATTACGCCACTTCGGCGCTAGGCCAGGAAGTCAGGGTCGAGGAAGATCTTGCCGTCGGCGAGGTCGGCGATGCCATCGCGGAACGGGATCAGCGATCGCTTACCATCAGGAAGAGCGATGTCGAGCAATTCGCCTGCGCCATAATCCTCGACTGCGGCAACGGTGCCGATTGGCTTCCCGCCGCCATCAACGCACTGCAGCCCGATAATGTCAGTGTGATAATATTCCCCTTCGGCCAGTGGGGCGAGCGCGACCCTGTCGATCTCGACCAGCGAGCCGCGCAATGCCTCGGCGGCTTCGCGGGTGGTCACGCCGTCGAACCGCGCGACCGCGGTCTTATTGCCCGCGCGGACCTCCCTAAGCTTGAGCGGTGCGCCGCCGACGGTCAGGCTGGGCTGGCCTGAGAGGCTGTCGATCCCCTCCCCGAACAGCTTCAACTTGACCTCGCCGCGAACGCCATGCGCCCCGGCGACCGCAGCCAGCGCAATGCGCTTGTCGGTCGCCGGCGACGTCATGATTATTCGGCCTTCGCGGCTTCGTCGGCCGGTGCTTCGGCTTCGGCTTCGGCTTCGGAGTTGGCTTCGCCTTCGGCCGGAGCTTGGGCGCTTTCGCCGGTTACTGCAGCGGCTTCGTCGCCGGCATCGCTGCTGGGAGTGGCTTCGTTGGTGTCGGCTTCGGCGGCAGGCGCTTCCTCGGTGGCGGCTTCTTGGACCGGGGCTTCTTCGATCGGGGCTTCGTCAGCCTCGGGCGCTTCAGCGGCGGGCGCGTCCTCAGCGGCGGGCGCGTCCTCAGCGGCGGGCGCTTCGACTTCGGCGGTCACTTCCTCGGCGGGAGCTTCCTCCTCGACGACTTCAGGCTCGGGCGGCGGAGCGGCGGCGGCTGCAGCGGCGGCTTCCTCGGCGGCGGCGGCCTTGCCGGCGCGCTCCTCAACGCGTTCCTTGGCCTTGTCGCCCGGGAGCGCCTTGTTCGGGTTGCTGCGGGCAGCGCGCTCACGAATGCCGGCGGCATCGAGGAATCGGGCAACGCGGTCCGACGGCTGCGCGCCGACGCTCAGCCAATGGGTGATGCGCTCGGCGTCCAGCTTCACCCGGTCGGGCGAATCCTTGGCGAGCAACGGGTTGTAGGTGCCGACCTTCTCGATGAAGCGGCCGTCACGCGCGTTGCGCGAGTCGGCCACCACCAGGCGGTAATAAGGACGCTTCTTGGAGCCACCACGGGCCAGACGAATTGCAACTGCCATTTGATATTCCTTTCAGTGAGTCTTTGTGAGCTGGATCCCGGCCTTCGCCGGGATGACGACAAGAGCCGTCATTTCTTGGAGAATTTGTCGAAACCTGGGGGAAGATTGAAACTGCCGGCGCCGCCGCCCAATCCGGGCAGGCCAGCGCCGCCGCCCGGCGCGATCGCACCAAGCGCCTTTTCCATCCCCCCGCCCGAGAACATTGCCGCGAGTTTGCCGAAGCCACCCATCTTCTTGAGCCGCTTCATCGCGCCTTCCATATCCTTGTGCATCTTGAGCAATTTATTGACCTCCTGGACGGTGGTCCCGCTGCCCTTGGCGACGCGGATCTTGCGCTTGGCATTGATCACATCGGGCCGCGCACGCTCCTTCGCGGTCATCGATGACATCATCGCCTCCAGCCGGACGAGCGCCTTGTCGTCGGCCATGCCGGGCTTGGTCGCGAGGCCCTTCATCCCGGGCAACATGCCGGCCAGTGCGCCGAGCCCGCCCATGCGCTGCATCTGGCCGATCTGCATGCGCAGGTCGTCAAGGTCGAACTTGCCCTTGGCCATCTTGGCCGCGAGCTTCTCGGCATCCTCGACCTGGATCGTCTCGGCAGCGCGCTCGACCAGCCCGACGACGTCGCCCATGCCGAGAATTCGGCCGGCCACGCGATCGGGGTGAAACGCTTCCAATTTGTCGAGCGCTTCGCCAGTGCCGGCGAACTTGATCGGCTTGCCCGTGACCGCGCGCATGCTGAGCGCCGCGCCGCCGCGGGCATCGCCGTCCATGCGGGTGAGGATCACGCCCGAGATATCGACCTGGCCGGCAAAGCCCTTGGCGACGTTGACCGCGTCCTGCCCGGTCAGGCTATCGACCACGAGCAATGTCTCGGCGGGACGCGAGACGGATTCGACCGCCTTCATCTCGGCCATCAGCGCATCGTCGACGTGGAGGCGACCGGCAGTGTCGAGCAACAGGACGTCGAAGCCCTGCAATTTGGCCGACTGGAGTGCTCGGGTCGCGATCTGCACCGGGGTCTGGCCGGCGACGATCGGCAGCGTTTCGACCGAAATCTGGCGGCCAAGCACCGCAAGCTGCTCCTGCGCGGCCGGGCGGGCGACGTCGAGCGACGCCATCAGCACCTTTTTGCGATCGCGCTCCGTCAGCCGCTTGGCGAGCTTGGCGGTGGTAGTGGTCTTGCCCGAGCCCTGCAGCCCGACCATCATGATCACTGCCGGCGGATTGACGTCGAGGTTGAGGTCGGCCGCCTGCCCATCATTGTCGCCGCCGCCGAGCATTTCGACCAAAGCATCGTTGACGATCTTAACGACCATCTGGCCGGGCGTGACCGAGCGGATGACTTCCTGCCCGATCGCGCGCTCGGTGACCTGTTCGACGAAATCGCGCGCCACGGGCAGCGCCACGTCGGCCTCGAGCAAGGCAACGCGAACCTCGCGCAACGCCGAGCGGACGTCGTCTTCGGACAGAGCACCGCGGCCGCGGAGCTTGTCGAACACGCCGCTCAGGCGATCGCTAAGGCTGTCGAACATTCAAATTCCTCGTGCTGGGCGCGCAAAACGAAAAACCGCCGGCGGGCGAAACCTCGCCGGCCAGCGTGCATCCGTGGACGCGCCCAATATTGTGTGTCGTTAGACGGGAGTTCGCTTACGCGGGAGGGGCGTGGAGGTCAAGGTTGGCGAGGCTGACAGCATGATCGACGCGCCCTGACTCGCTTTCATTTATCGCTCGCGCGCAGGCCGGTCGTATCTCGAACAACCGGCAAACGCCGCCCGATACCCCTCACCGACCGGATAGACGGCGATCTGATCCCCCACCGTGCATTGATCGACGATATCGGCCGACACGATGATTTCGCGTTGCGATCCGTCGGACAAGCGAATGGTCATCGGGCTATCGAGGCTGTTCCGGGTCATGAACAATCCGATACTTACGACCCGCGCTTCAATGTTCGGTGTCCGGCCCGGTATCCGTCGATATCCGACCCAAGCCGTAAGTCCCAAAAGTCCGCAAATCACCATGACGAACGCCACTTTGCCAAACGTATCTTCGCGAAGTGTCATCAGGCCTTCGGCTTGCCGCCGGGTCGCAGTCCCCTGCCCGGTCCCGCTCCGCCCGGACTACCACCCGGCCCGCGCCGTCCCGGGCCACTTCGCGGGAAGCGGCGTTCGGTGGGGGCTCGGCGGTCTTGCACCGGCACGCGGTCGATCGGGCGGGATTGCTGCATTTCGGCTTTCGGGCCGACGGCATAGCCTTCCTTCAACAGCTCGTTGAACGACGTCCGCACGCTCTGGTTGATCGAATCCTGGAGCGCCTTGGGCAGATCGGCGAAACCGGCGTTGCGGTGGACCGACTGGACATCGCGCAGGAGGTTGTTGGGCAGGCCGCCCGACCCGGCCTTGAGCGCCTCGATCGCCTCGACCACCGCGGCGATAAGGACGGACTGCATGACATCGGACGCGGCTTTGGGCACTGGACTCTCCTCAACGCTTGTCGTCCTTAAGTGGACGAAGCGACGCGCACTCCCTAAGTCGCGCAGCGTGAATCGGCAATTCTCCAAGATGCACGGGCTGGGCAATGATTTCGTGATCCTCGACGGGCGCGAGCATCCGATTGCGATGACCCCTGCCCTCGCCAAGGCGCTGGCCGACCGGCACACCGGCATCGGCTGCGACCAATTGATCCTGATCGAGCCGTCGAGCGTCGCCGACTTGAAGATGCGGATCTGGAACCATGACGGGGGCGAAGTCGAAAGCTGCGGCAATGCGTCGCGCTGCGTCGTCGCGCTGACCGGGGCCAAGACGATCGAGACCGGCGGCGGGATCGTCGAGGGCAAGGCGGCGGGCGACGAGATCGAGGTCACCCTGCCCCCGCCGTCGTTCGCGTGGGACGATATTCCGCTAGCGTATCCGATGGACACTGCGGCGCTGCCGATGGCGTGGGGGCCATTGCGGCATCCGATGGCGCTGTCGGTCGGCAATCCGCATCTGGTATTCTTCGTCGACGACGCGAAGGCGATCGACCTGGACGCCAACGGGCCGAGCATCGAGCATGACCCGGTGTTCCCCGAGCGGATCAACGTCAACGTCGCGAGCGTCGGCCCGGACGGGATCAGGCTGCGCACATGGGAACGCGGGGTCGGGCAGACGCTGGCATGCGGCACCGGCGCATCGGCAACCGCGGTGGCGGCGATCGTTTCGAAGCGCGCGACATCGCCGGTCAAGGTGACGATGAAGGGCGGCAGCCTGACCATCGGCTGGGCGCCGGGCGAACCGATTTCGATGCGCGGCGCGGCGACGATGGTGTTCACCGGGTCGATCGACCTGGCGGCGTTCCAGCGATGAGCGCCGAGACAATCACGCTCGGGTGTCGGCTCAACTTCGCCGAAAGCGAGGCGATGGCGGCTGGTGCACCCGATGAGGCGTTGATCGTCAACAGCTGCGCGGTGACCGGCGAAGCGGTGCGGCAGACGCGGCAGGCGATCCGGCGTGCGTATCGCGAGCGGCCCGATCGGGCGATCATCGTTACCGGTTGCGCGGTGCAGCTCGATCCCGAGGCGTTTCGCGCCATGCCCGAAGTGGCCGAGGTTCGGCTGCGCGACGATCGGTCGCCAGCAGTGGCGTCGGCCGGGCTGATCCACCAGGTGAAGAGCTTTGTCGCGGTGCAGACCGGGTGCGATCATCGCTGCACCTTTTGCACCATCTGGACCGCACGCGGGCCGTCGCGGTCGGTGACGTATGAAGCGGTGCGCAATGCGGTCGAGCGCGAACTGGCGCGCGGGGCGAAGGAGATCGTCCTGACGGGAGTGGATATTACCGATTATTCCGGCGGGCTTGGGACGCTGTGCCAGCGGCTGCTGGGCGACGTGCGCGGGCTCGAGCGGCTGCGGCTGTCGAGCCTCGACAGTATCGAGATTGACGGCGCGTTGCTCGAACTGATCGCGGGCGAGCCGAAGCTCATGCCCCATTTCCATCTGTCGCTGCAGGCGGGCGATGATCTGGTGCTCAAGCGGATGAGGCGGCGGCATTTGCGGCGCGACGCGGTGGCGATGGTCGCGGCGATCAAGGTGGCGCGGCCCGAGGCGACGATCGGTGCCGACCTGATCGCCGGTTTCCCGACCGAGAGCGAGGCGGCGGCGCTGAACACGCTGGCGCTGCTCGACGATTGCGATGTGATCGCGGCGCACATTTTTCCATTTTCACCGCGGCCGGGGACTCCGGCAGCGCGGATGCCGCAGGTTGAGCGCGAACTGGTCAAGGCGCGGGCCGCTCGGTTGAGAGAGCGTGCGGCGGTGCGGCGCTCGAACTGGCTCGACTCGCTGGTCGGGAGCCGCCAACGCGTGCTGATCGAGAATCAGCGCGGCGAAGGGCATGGCACGAGCAATGCGCCGGTGCGCATCGCGGGCGCGGCCAAGGGAAACATCCTAGACGCGGTCATCACGGCGCGCGACGGCAATTATCTGATCGGAATGAGTGTATGAGTTGGCTCGACCGACTGACCGGCGGGTTCAAGAAGACGGCGGACCGGCTGGGCGAGAATATCAGCGGGCTGACGCGCGATTTAGGGCCTGGGAAGGTCGCGCTCGACACCGCGACGCTCGACGATATCGAGGAGGCGCTGATCGCGTCCGACCTCGGCCCCGAGGCATCGAAGCGAATCCGCAATGCGATCGCGGCGCGACGGTTCGAGCAATTGGACGAGCGCGGGCTGAGGACGATCCTGGCCGAGGAGATTGAGGCGATCCTGGCGCCGGTCGCCAAGCCGCTCGAGGTCACCGGCTTCCCGCGCCCACACGTGATCCTGGTGATCGGGGTCAATGGCAGCGGCAAGACGACGACCATCGGCAAGCTCGGCCATTTGCTGATGGAGCAGGATTATGGCGTGCTGCTGGCGGCGGGCGACACCTTCCGCGCGGCGGCCATCGAGCAGCTCAAGATCTGGGGCGACCGGATCGGCGCCGGGGTCATCTCGGGCAAGGAAGGTGGCGACGCGGCGGGGGTCGTGTTCGACGGGGTCAAGCAAGCCACCGCAACCGGGATCGATGCGTTGATCGTCGACACCGCCGGGCGATTGCAGAACAAGACCCATCTGATGGATGAACTGACCAAGGTCCGGCGCGTGCTCGGGCGGCTCAATCCCGACGCGCCGCACGACGTGCTGCTGGTGCTCGACGCCACCACCGGGCAGAACGCGCTCAACCAGATCGAAGTATTCAAGGAGAGCGCCGGCGTGACCGGATTGATCATGACCAAATTGGACGGCACCGCGCGCGGCGGGGTGCTGGTCGCGGCGGCCGAGCGGTTCGGACTGCCGATCCACGCAATTGGTGTTGGCGAAGGGGTCAATGACCTGCGCCCATTCGATGCGCGCGCCGTGGCGCGGGCCATTGCGGGGTTGAGCGAATGACCGCGCCTTCGCCCACGAAAACGCCGTCGGCGGCATCGCGCCTGTTGGTTGATGTCGGGCCGTTGCTAGTGTTCTTCCTCGCCAATTATTTCGCGCCGGTGCCGGGGCCGCTCAAGATTTTCGTCGCTACCGGCGCGTTCATGGCGGCGATGATCGCCGCGATGATCTACTCGCAAATCCGCTACAAAGTGATTTCGCCCTTGCTGATGTTCTCGGGCTTTGTGGTGATCGTGCTGGGCGGGCTGACCATCTGGCTGCACAACGAGACCTTCATCAAGATCAAGCCGACGATCTATTATGCGTTGGTGTCGGGATTGCTGTTCTTCGGGCTCAAGACCGGACGGCCGTTCCTCAAGTCGGTGCTCGGCAGCGCCTATCCCGGGCTGAGCGACATCGGTTGGCGCAAGCTAAGCCTCAATTGGGCGGTGTTTTTCCTCGTCATGGCAGTCGTCAACGAAGCAGTGTGGCGCAATAGCACGACCAATTTCTGGGTCGGGTTCAAATTGTGGGGCGCGATCCCGCTCACTTTCCTGTTCGCCGCGCTCAACGTGCCGATGATGATGCGCCACGGGCTCAGCACCGAGCCGACGCCGACCGAACCGGGGCCAGTCGAATGAGCGACGCCATTCTGTCGATCCGTGGACTGCGCAAGGCCTATGCCAGCGGGACCGAGGCGCTCAAAGCGGTCGACCTCGATATCCAGCGCGGCGAGATTTTCGCTCTGCTTGGCCCCAATGGCGCGGGCAAGACGACGTTGATCAACATCGTCTGCGGGATCGTCACGCCGTCGGGCGGGACGGTTACCGTTGACGGGCGCGATCATGCGATCGAGTTTCGGGCGACGCGCAGCATGATCGGGCTGGTGCCGCAGGAGCTGACCACCGATGCGTTCGAGACGGTGTGGGCGACGGTCAGCTTCAGCCGCGGGTTGTTCGGCAAGCCGCGCGACGATGCGCAGATCGAGCGGCTGCTCAAGCGCTTGTCGCTATGGGACAAGCGCACGTCGAAGATGATGGAATTGTCGGGCGGGATGAAGCGCCGGGTGATGATCGCCAAGGCGCTTAGCCACGAGCCGAAATTGCTGTTCCTCGACGAGCCGAGCGCCGGGGTCGATGTCGAGCTGCGGCGCGACATGTGGGACCTGGTGCGCGATTTGCGGCGCGACGGGACGACCATCATCCTGACGACCCATTATATCGAAGAGGCCGAGGAAATGGCCGACCGCGTCGGGGTGATCCGGCGCGGCGAACTGGTCATGGTCGGCAACAAAGCCGAGCTGATGGCGCGGATGGGGCAGAAGACGCTCAAGATCGCGCTCGATCCGCCGCTCACTGTGCTGCCCGACGGGCTCGCCGGGTGGCAGCCATCGCTCGAGGACGAAGGGCATACATTGAGCTACGCGTTCGACAGCCACGCCGGCACGACCGGCATCTCCGGCCTGATGCGCGCGCTCGAAGGGCTGGGGATCGGCTACAAGGACCTTTCGACCCACCAGTCGAGCCTCGAGGACATTTTCGTTAGCCTGGTCCATGAACCGGAGCCCGCGGCATGAACTGGAACGGCATCGTCGCGATCTACAGCTTCGAGATGGCGCGGGCGCGCCGCACCATGTGGCAGAGCCTGGTCGCGCCGGTGATCACCACCTCGCTCTATTTCCTGGTCTTCGGAAGCGCGATCGGCAGCCGCATGACGGCGATGGCGGGGATCGGCTTTGCGGCGTTCATCGTCCCCGGGCTGATCCTGATGAGCGTGCTCACCCAGTCGATCTTCAACGCCAGTTTCGGCATCTACTTCCCCAAGTTCACCGGCACGATCTACGAACTGCTGTCCGCGCCCTTGTCGGCGGTCGAGACGGTGATCGCCTATGTCGGTGCAGCGGTGACCAAGGCGGTGGTGCTGGCGCTGATCACGCTCGCCACCGCGACCTTGTTCGTCAGCTTCCATATCGACCATCCGTTGCTGATGTTGATCGCTTTGATCTCGATTTCGACCGGTTTCTGCCTGCTCGGCTTCGTGATCGGTATCTGGGCCAAGAATTTCGAGCAATTGCAGGTCATCCCATTGCTGGTGGTGACTCCGCTAACCTTCCTTGGCGGGGTGTTCTATTCGGTCGGCAGCCTCGCCGAGCCGTGGCGAACAGTGACCCGGCTCAACCCGATCCTGTACCTGATCTCGGGCTTCCGCTGGACCTTCTTCAGCCACGCCGATGTCCCGCTTGGCGCCAGCATCGCGGTGATGGCGGGCGCGATATTACTCCCCCTCGCCGCCATCATCTGGATCTTCCGCACCGGATACCGGCTCAAGAATTAGGCGCTCCAGTGGCCGCGGCCCGAGCGTGGCTTGACAGTTTGGGTGCGCGCGACCACCCAAAGGTCACCCGCCGTCACTTGTTGTCGCGACTGTGCGGGCCTCAAAGGAACATGCGATGGCACCAGCTGGCACTCCACCGATCGTCCTGGTCGTCGAGGATGAGATGGTGCTGCGGATGCGCGCGGTCGACATCGTTGAAGACGCGGGGTTCGTTCCGATCGAGGCGATCAGTGCCGACCAGGCGCTCCAGATCCTTGAATCGCGCGACGACATTTCGTTGTTATTCACCGATATCCAGATGCCCGGGAGCATGGACGGATTGAAGCTGGCCCACGCCACGCACGCCCGCTGGCCGCACATCAAGATCATCCTCGTCTCCGGCCAGATCGCAGTGACCGATGCCGACAAGCCCGAAGACAGCCGGTTCTTCCCCAAGCCGCTCGAAATCGAGCAGATGATCGTGGAAATCCAGGAGATGGTGGGCACCGGCGCAATCAAGGTGTTGCCGTCATTGTCGGCGGCCGATGCCTCTCTCACCAAGGAGAATAAGGAGCTCCGTTACCAGCTCCAGCAGGCCGGGATCCACGCCAAGGCCCTGCTGGTGAAGACCGAGCTCGACACCGAGAAGCAGCAGCTGATCATCGACGAGAACCAGCCGTTCCAGGATGCGCTGACGACCGAGAATGACAGCCTGAAACTGGCACTCGAGCAGGCCGGGATCGACGCCACCGCATTGCTCGTCCAGGCCGGGATCGAGGCCGAGGAGCGCGACGCGGCCGACAAGTTGCAGCATTTGATCCATGCCGAATTGCACCACCGGATCAAGAACATGCTCGCCACCGTCGGCGCGATTACGCACCAGAGCTTGCGCACCGCCACCAGCATGGCCCACGCCAGCTCGGCGATCGACGGACGGTTCGCGGCGCTTGCACGCGCGCACGATTTGCTGACCCGCGTGAGCTGGGAAAACGCCACCATCGACAGCACTATCCGAAGCGCGGTCGAACCGTTCGACCAGGGCGGCGATCGGTTCGTCATCTCCGGCGACAGCATCCGGATTGCATCAAGCTCGGTCATCGCCTTCGCCATGACGCTCAACGAGCTGTGCACCAACACCACCAAGTTCGGCGCCTTGTCGCTTCCTGCGGGGCAAGTGCACATCGACTGGCGGATCGATGGCGATCGTATCAGTTTCAACTGGGTCGAAACCGGCGGCCCCCTCGTTGTCGAGCCGACGCGCAAGAGTTTCGGAACGCGGATGATCACGTCGCTCGGTCAGCAACTCAAGGGCCAAGTGACGCTCGACTACATTCCGAGCGGGTTCATCTATTCATTGAACGTGCCGCTTGAAGCGTTGGTCACCAAACCGAAGATCGGCGCCGCTAAGAATCGCGCTTAGGCGGGACCCGCCCCGCCTAAGCCACGCATTCGTCAGGCGTCCGCAGTTGCCTTCTGCTTCTGGTCGGCGCGGTCGAGGCCCTTGCCGTCGAGGTTCTGCGCGACGAAGTCCCAGTTGACGATATTGTCGAGTACCGACTTCAGGAATCTGGGCCGCTCGTTGCGATAGTCGATGTAGTAAGCATGCTCCCACACATCGAGCGTTAGCAGTGGCACCAGGTCGTGGACTGCGGGCGTGTCGGCGTCGTGGAGCGAGGTGATCTTGAGCTTGGTGCCCTCGAGCACCAGCCAGCCCCAGCCGCTGCCGAAATGGTCGGTGCTTTCGGTGGCGAGCTTTTCGAGCATCGCGTCGGCCGACCCGAAATCGCGCTCGACCAACGTTTTCAACTCGCCCTTCAGTTCGGTCGAACCAGCGGGGGCGAGGCATTGCCAGAAGAAACTGTGGTTCCAAATCTGGGCGCTATTGTTGAACAGTTTCTTGTCGCCCTTGTCCTTGGCGGCCTTGATCACCTCGAGCAGCGAGGCATCCTCGAGGCCTTTCTCGGCGAGCATACCGTTGGTCTTGTCGACATAGGCTTTGTGATGCTTGCCATGGTGGAAATCGAACGTTTCTCCCGACATGTGGGGATCAAGCGCGGTGCGGTCGTAAGGCAGGTCGGGAAGCGTGAAGGCCATGATTTCCTCGCGTGGATTTGGTGGGTGGTCAGTGCATCAACGGATGAGGTGCGGCAAGGCTCCATCGACCCGGCGCAAATGCTTGCCGGTTGGGCGCTGGAAGCCTAGTCGTACCGGCAACAGAACAAACGGGGGTCCGCATGGGCAAGATTTTAGAGAATTTGCACGTCACGTTGCTGATCGGTGTGCTGCTTGCGGTGGGGCTGATGTTCGGCCTCAACGGCGGCAATCTTCCGGCGGCGGTGGTGGTGACCTGGGTCCATGTCCTGTGCGGCATATTGTGGATCGGGCTGCTCTACTATTTCAACTTCGTGCAGATACCGACGATGCCCTCGATCCCGGCCGAGCTGAAGCCCGCGATCGGCAAGCATATCGCGCCCAAGGCGTTGTTCTTCTTCCGCTGGGCAGCGCTGGCGACGGTGATCACCGGGCTGCTGGTAGCCTATCTGTCCGGCTATGAGAAAGAGGCGCTGATGATGCAGCCGGGGTTCCAGCTGATCGGCGCGGGGATGTGGATCGCTTTGGTGATGGCGTTCAACGTGTGGTTCATCATCTGGCCCAACCAGAAGCGCGCGCTGGGCATTGTCGCGGCCGATGATCCGGCCAAGGCCAAGTCGGCACGGACCGCGATGCTGACCAGCCGGATCAACACCATCTTGTCGATCCCGATGCTGTGGGCGATGTCGGCCCAACAGCCGCTGGGCGGCTGAGCCGACGCAGGCGGCACCGTCGCTGCTAGCGGCGGACCACCTGGTAGCGCTTGAGATCCTCGCTGGGCGCGCGCCATTGCGGCGCAAGGTCATGCGCGCGCTGCAGGTCAGTATACGCTGCCCTGACCCGCCCGAGCCGCTCATTGGCGATCGACCGGCTGTAATAGGCCAGGGCCGGGCGCACGGTGTTGAGCGACAGCGACTTCTCGATCATCGGCATCGCGTCGCCCGACCCGCCTTGCTGCAGGCTGACAATCGCCAGGTTGAGCCAGGCTTCGGCATTGGTGGAGTCGGTCTTGAGCGCGGCGTCAAAGTCCCGCCCGGCGGATCGATAATCATGGCCGCGCAAGTACAACGCGCCGCGATTGACCAAGGTCGCGGCGCGATCCTGCGGGCTTAGCGCCTCCTGATCGAGCGCGAGGTTGCAGTGGTAAAAGCCGTTGCGATCGGCACTGCGGTTGATCGCGGCTTCGTAGCAGTCACGCGCTGTACTGTTGCCGATGCTGACTGAACCGGCCCAGGCGGGCGATGACGCGGCGGTGACGGCAAGGGCCACAGCAGCGCTTAGGAAAAGAGTTTTCATCGAAACCTCCCTTCGTTGGGGATGTGAAACATACCACCTTTCAGTGATCAGCGCATCACCGCGTTTTAACCGCTATCCCTGGGCGGCGTCGAGCAATTTGTGGCGTTTGAGCGCGTGGCGCAGCTGGTCGTAGCTGAGCCCGAGCGCGGAGGCCGTGGCGCGCTGGTTAAAGCGGCTCTTGCCGAGCGCATCCTCAAGCAGGGCGCGCTCATACGCATTCACCGCGGAGCGAAGGTCGCTGACATCGGTCGGCGGCGCCGCCACCGGGGCCGGTGCAGAGTCCCTCACCGCCGCCACCGGATGCGCGGTCTCGGGCTGGCCCGATGGCGAATCGGCGGGGGCCCAAGGTGAATGAAACGGGTCGAACTGGACTGCATCAATCTCGCGCTCGGGATCCTCGGCGCGATAGACCGCGCGCTCGACGGTGTTGCGCAATTCGCGGACGTTGCCCGGCCACGGATAGGTTTCGAGCGCGCGGCTGATCCGCTCCGAAAAGCCCGGCCAGTTCGACCATTCGAGCTCGGCCGCCATCCGCCGCCCGAAATGCTCGGCCAGCAAGGAAATGTCGCCCTGGCGAGCGCGCAGCGGCGGCAGGGTGATGACCTCGAAGCTCAACCGGTCGAGCAAGTCGGCGCGGAACCGGCCTTCCTCGACCAGCCGCGGCAGATGCTCGTTGGTGGCGGCGACGATCCGCACATCGACCTGGATCGGTCGCGACGCGCCAATCCGCGTGATCTCGCCATATTCAACCGCCCGCAGCAAGCGGTCCTGCGCCGGCGATGACAGGCTGGCGAGTTCGTCAAGGAACAGGGTGCCGCCATCGGCCTCCTCGAACCGCCCGTGGCGGGTCTTGGCGGCGCCGGTGAAGCTGCCCGCTTCATGCCCGAACAATTCGGCCTCGATCAGATTCTCGGGCAGAGCGGCGCAGTTCATCGTGATCAACGGCCCGGCCCAGCGCCCCGACAGATGGTGGAGCCGCTCGGCGATCAATTCCTTGCCCGTGCCGCGCTCGCCGATCACCAGCACCGGGCGATTGAGCAGCGCCGCCCGGCTGGCACGCTCGACCGCATCGAGGAAAGCCAGGCTCGACCCGACGAATTGATTTGTGCGCTCCATGTCCGAACAATTGGTGCGATGCGCCACGCTTTGGCAAGATGTTTTGGTCGAAAACGTGCCAAAAAAATGCGTTTATTGTGCTGTTCGTCGAATTCCGGCAAACTGGCACGATGCTTGAATAGGATATTGCAGCAGACTGCCACGACACGGAGTTCTCCATGGGTATCTTTTCCCGCACACGGGACATTTTCGCAGCCAATATGACCGAGCTGCTCGACCGCGCCGAAGATCCGGCGCGGATGATCCGGATGATCATCCTCGAGATGGAAGAGACGCTGGTCGAGGTTCGCGCCTCCGCCGCGCGCTCGATTGCCGACGGCAAGGAAATGCGCCGCGCGATCAGCCGGCTCGACGAACTGTCGTCAAGCTGGACCGAGAAAGCCGAGCTGGCCTTGTCGAAAGACCGCGAGGACCTCGCCAAGGCGGCGCTGATGGAGCGCCAGAAGGCGACCGACATGGCCGAGGGCCTGCGCGCCGAGATCAAGTCGATCGAGGACACGCTCAAAAGTTATGAGATCGATATCGCCAAGCTGCAGGGCAAGCTGCGCGAAGCGCGCAGCCGCCAGAACGCCATCGCCAACCGCCTCGAAAGCGCCGTCACCCGCGCCAAGGCGAGCGAAATGCTCAACGGCGGTCGCACCGAGGATGCCTTCTCGCGGTTCGAAATCCTTGAGCGCCGCGCCGATTTCGCCGAGGGACGCGCCGATGCGCTCGGGATGACCGGGCCGAAGAGCCTTGAGGAAGAAATCGCCGAGCTTCGCGCCAGCGACAGCGTCGACGCCGAACTGGAAGCAATGAAGGCCGCAATGAAGGCCAGGGGAATTTAAATGCCAGTAGAAGCCGCATTCACCGGAATCGTCGCGATGCTCGTCCTATTTGTCGGGTTACCGTGGCTGATCTTTCATTACATCACCAAGTGGAAGACCGCCAAGACGCTGACCGGCGCCGACGAGCAATTGCTCGACGAGCTTTACGATGCCGGGCGACGCCTTGACGATCGGCTGTGCTCGATCGAACGGATCATGACCGCCGAGAACCCCGACTGGCGCCAGACCTGCCTGCCAGGCTCGACCGGGCGCGACAGCAGCGGCAGCCTGCTCAAGGATTTCGACAATTTGCAGAGCCGCACCGAACGGCTGCTCGGCGAACGGAGATAATCGATGGTCCAGCCTGCGAGCCGCACGCGTTTCTATCGCGACAAGCGTAACGGCAAGGTCAACGGCATGTGCGCCGGGATTGCCGATTACACCGGGGTCGACGTGACTTTGGTCCGTTGGATGATGGTGTTCGCCTTCTTCTTCAGCGGAGGATCGATCCTCCCGCTCTATTTCGTGGCCGGCTGGATCTCGCCCGATCGCCCGCGCGAACTCGATCGTGATGATGTCGACCAAAGGCAATTCTGGCAGGGTGTCCGGGCGTCCCCCGCGCGATCGGCCCGGGCAATCGCCAGCAGCTTTCGTGACATTGACCGGCGACTGGCCGACATCGAACATTATGTGACGACCGAAAACCGCAGTCTTGCGAATGAGATTGAGCAACTGCGTTAGACCGGATTTCAGGGGGAATTAGCATGAATTTCGGCGGACCAAATTTCGTCCTGGCGATCATCGCCATCTCGACCATCGGCTGGATCATCACCACCTTCATCCGCGCGCGCCACGGCTATCCGCTGGAAGGCGAATGGGGCGGCAAGGTCACCAAGGACGATCCCAAGACCGAACTACTAGCGATCGAGAACGACCAGTTGAAGTCGACCGTGGCCCGTCTTGAGGAGCGCCTCAAGGTGCTCGAACGTATCGCCACCGACCCGTCGCGCCAGCTGGCCGACGACATCGACAATTTGCGTTAGAAGGAACAGCCGACATGGATCCCGAAGCCGTCGAAGTGTTCAAATTCCTGCTCAAGGTCCTGCCGCTGGTGGTGATGATCGTCGCGCTGGGGATCGGCGGGTCGCTGCTCCACACCTGGCTCAGGATCAAGAATGGCTATCCGCTGCAGAACAGCTGGGGAATGCCGATCCACAAAAAGAATGACGATCAATTGGTCGAGCGGATCAAATTGCTATCGAGCGAGAATGGCCAGCTTCGCGCCGAGATCGGGTCGATGAAGGATCGGCTTGAGACCATCGAGCGGATCGTCACCGACCAGCCGTCGCGGCTGGCGCGCGAGATTGATCAATTGTCGATCGACAAGGGAGGACGGGCATAATGAACCCGGGTGATTTGATAGGACTGCTGATCGTTGTTGCCATCCCGATGATGTTCCTCGGTTACGTTGGGAAACGTTACTTCGCCTATCGCGAGCGGCGCCTTGATGCAGAGTTTGGCATGGCGGCGGAGAAAGCGGCGCAATATGCGACGTCCAACGCCGAACTCGAGCAGCGCCTCCGCGTGGTCGAGCAGATCGTCACCGATCGCGGGATCGACACGGCGGCGCAAATCGAGGCACTGCGCGCGCCTCGCCTCAGCGGAACGAAGGCTTAGTAATGAATCATATCGCAAGCTGGATCTGGGTCCTGATCCCCCTCGCCGCGATCGGGATTGCGCCGTTCAAGATGTGGCTACGGATGAAGGAACGCCAGATTATTGCGCAGACGGACTTGGCAGCGGAGAAAAGCGCCCAATATGCATCGCAGGTCGAGCGGCTCGAACAACGTGTCCGGGTGCTCGAACAAATTGCGACCGACCGCGGCGTTGAAACCGCGGCGCAGATCGAGGCGCTGCGTGCACCGCGCCTGACCGGAGTTGATTCGAAATGAATGGGCCAGAGTTTATCATCGCCATCGTTGCCATCGTTACGCTTGGCGGGATCATCCGCGCAAAATACGGCGTTCTGTCCGCGCGAACTTTGCGCGACCGCAGCCGGCGTGGCTTCGGCGGCTTCGACCATGACGAACAGCAGCAACTGCCGCGGGACAGCGCCGACTCGATCCGCCTGCGCGAGGAGGTCAAGATGCTCAAGGAGCGCGTCCAGACGCTCGAGCGGATCGCGGTCGACAAGGAAAATAGCCTGGCGCGCGAAATCGACAGTTTGCGCGACCGCTGAGCGGCGGCTAGGCGAGCGGCGTGAGCGCCCTGCCCGACATCTTCGATGATTATGCGCTGCTCGAGAGCGAGGATCGCTATCGCCTGCTGATCGAGCTTGGCCGCGACCTCGAACCGATGCCCAATGCATTGAAGACCGACGCCACCAAGGTGCGCGGTTGCTCAGCCTCGGTGTGGGTCTACCCAACCCAGACCGGCGACGGGCGCCTCCACTTCCTCGCCGACAGCAATGCCGCGATCACCAAGGGGGTAGTCGCGCTGGTGCTGGCGGTGGTCCAGGACCGCAGCCCGACCGAGATTGCGGCGATCGACATTGCCGGCGAGCTTGCGCCATTCAACCTGGCGCGCGAATTATCGTCGAACCGCACACAGGGCATCCCCAACATGATCGCGCTGGTGCGCGAGACCGCCGAGCGACTGGCGTGAGCGATATCCCGCAACTAGTCGCAGGTTTCGACCCGGAGCTGTTCTTCGAACTCGCGCGCAAGGTCGGGCATGGCCAAGCGCTCGGCCTCGAATTTCGCGCCTCGGGCGCTGATTGGGTCGAGCTTGCGCTGCCATGGCGCGAGAAATTGGTCGGGGTGGCGGAAACCGGCGTGCTCGCTTCGGGCGCGATTGTCAGCCTGGTCGATACGTGCGGCGGCGCATCGGTGTGGCAGGCGCTCGGGCAATTCCAGCCGATCGTGACAATCGACCTGCGCCTCGATTATCTTCGCCCGGCGCTCAAGGGCGAGACCGTCATCGCTCGTTGCCGCTGCGACAAGCTCACCCGCCAGATCGCCTTCGTCAGCGGCATCGCCCATACCGGCGACGACAGCCGCCCAGTCGCCCGCGCGGTCGGTACTTTTATGCTGACGCCCTAGGCATGCTGGCGCCCTAGATCAGCTCGCCGCGCCGCTCGGCGGCCTTGCGCAACACGTCATAGGCCGCCTGGACCTGCTGGAAGCGCTTGGCGGCTTCCTTGTCGTCGCGATTGACGTCGGGGTGATATTGCTTGGCCAGCCCGCGATACGCCGCCTTGATCGTCGCCGCATCGGCATCGACCTCGATCTCGAGCGCTTCATAAGCGCGCATTTCGTCGCTGCTGCGGCTGCCGTCGCCGGATCCCGCCCATTGATAATGCGCGCTCTTGCGATACGCCGAGGCGTCGCTCTCCTCGTCGGCGGCGCGGCGCGCGGCTTCCTCCGGGGACAGCCCGGCGAAATAGTCCCAGCCCTTATTATATTCCCCGGCGTGCACCTGGCAGAACATCCACCGTTCGGGGCTGTTGGGCGCCTTGGGCGCGGGCCGGTCGCCGACGTCGTTGCAGCCCTCGCGGTCGCACAGCCGGACCTTGGCCGCGGCGCTGCCCTTCGACCCGTACGGGCGCCAGCGGGGAAATCCCCAATCGTCGTTGCGGGTCACTTTAGCCATCACTTCGCCTTGTAGACTGCATCGCGGATCATTGCGACCAGCGAAAAATGTCAGGGGACCTGTAAGCCGGGTTCTGTCCTCACCCCGAAGGGCGATGGGCGACCATTCCTCTAGGCGACGGATTGCCCCGCCGCTCAAGCGACCAACCCGGGTGACGAGGCGGAACTGCCCCTGGAACCGAAGCCCCGCGCCACCCCTATTCGGTCTTGCACCAGGTGGGGTTTGCCATGCCGCCGCTGTTGCCAGCGCCGCGGTGCGCTCTTGCCGCACCGTTTCGACCTTACCGGTTCGAAAACCGGCGGTATGCTTTCTGTGGCACTTTCCCTGACCCTGGCCTGCGCCGGGGCCGCCGGGCGTTATCCGGCACCTTCATTCCGTGGAGCCCGGACTTTCCTCGCCTCGCATTGCTGCAAGCCGCGGCCGCCCAGTCCCCTGACGCTGCGCGCTATGATCTATTGCGGGCGCGGGAGCAATAACGACAGCAGTTTCGCCCGGCATTCGCCGTCGACGATGCCGTCGATCCGGTCGGGGCGGAAGCGGCGCTGGAAGGCGATAGTCGCTTTTTGTGGATCGCTCACGCTATAGCCGAAGCGTTCGAGCGCGAGGAAGAAGCCGGCGTCAGGCCAGAACGGGTCCATCAGGTCGCGCGTCGGGCTGGGCAGCGCGAGGCGGCGGCGGGCGAGTGCCTCCCACGGGAACAGCTCGCCCGGATCCTCCTTGCGCGCCGGCGCAATGTCCGAATGGCCGACGACATTGCCGCGCCCGATCCCGCACCGTTCCTTGATGCTCGACACCAGCGAAATCACTGCCGCGACCTGGTCGTCGGGGAATGGCCGATAGCCGAATTCATGACCCGGATTGACGATCTCGATCCCGACGCTGGCCGAATTGACGTCGGTCACCCCACGCCAATAGCTTTTGCCCGCATGCCACGCGCGCTTGTCCTCATCGACCAGGCGATAGGTCGTGCCGTCCTCGTCGATGCAATAATGGGCGGCGACCTTGGCCTCGGGCGAGGTCATCCGGTCGAGCGCGCTCTGGCAGTCGGGCATGCCGGTATAATGGAGCACGATCATCGTCACCGGCAGCGCCCGATCGTCGAAATTCGGCGAGGGGCGGTCGATCATCTCCATCGCCGCATGGCACACGCCAAGCCGCGCGGCGTCAAGTGGATTCAGGCGACCCGCGGTTCGCGGCGGTCGGCATTGGCGCCGTCCGTCAGTCGGTACAGCCCGCGAGTCTCGCGATCGGCGGCGAAGCGCGTGGTCTGGCCGATCACCGTCTCGCCGGCGCCGAGCATCAACGCACCGTCGGGCGCGAGTGCCGCGGCCACCCGGTCGAACGCCGCAGCGCGCTTCTCGGGACTGAGATAAAGCAGGACGTTGCGGCACAGGATGATGTCGAACTGACCCGGATGCGGCGCGGGTTCGAGGATGTTGTGGACCTGGAAGCGGACCTGGCGGCGGAGCGGCTCGGCGGCGCGCCAGCCATCCTCGCCTTCCGAGAACCAGCGGATCATCTGCTGGATGCCGAGCCCGCGTTGAACTTCGAACTGGGTGTAGGTTCCGGCCCGGGCGCGGTCCACCACTTGGCTCGACACGTCGGAGCCGAGGATATCGATCGTCCAGCCCTGCCATTTCAATGGCTCGTCGGCGAACAGCATCGCCAGCGAATAAGGCTCCTGCCCCGTCGAGCAGCCCGCCGACCAGATCTTGAGGCTGCGTTTCTCGGCGCGCGCCTTGGCCAGCGCCGGAAGGAATTGCCCCGACAGCACGTCGAACGGCTGGCGATCGCGGAAAAAATAGGTTTCGTTGTTCAACAGCGCCTCGACGACCAAGTTGGACAGCGCCGGTTCGCGCCCCATGACCAGGATGGTGATCAGCTCGTCGAGCGTGGCGATGCCGCGCTCGCGCAGCAGCGACGACAGCGCCGTCTCGATCCGCCACCGGCGGCTCATCGTCAATTGTTGCCCGGTGCGCGCTTCCAGCAAGCCGGCCAGGATCCGGCTGGAGCTATCGCTTACCTGCACGCGGCAGCGCCGATCCGATGGGCGATGCGCGCGGCAATCCGCGCCGGTGGAAGCACTCCGCTGGCAAGTCCGGCCTCGGCCACCGCGCGGGGCATGCCCCACACCGCCGAGCTGGCTTCGTCCTGCACCAGCAGCGATCCGCCCGCCCCGACCAGCGCCATCGCGCCTTCCAATCCGTCGCGGCCCATCCCTGACAGGACCACGCCAAGCGCCTCCGCTCCGAGCATCGCCCCGGCAGAAGCCAGCATCGGGTCGACCGACGGCAGGAATCCGCTCGGCGAGCGCTGGCGAATCAACCGCGCGACCAGTTTGCCGCCATGAACTTCAACGCCCAAGCTGGCGTCGCCCGGCGCAATCACGACCCGGTCGGGGAGCAAACGCAAGCCATCCTCGGCGACCAACGCCTCACGCCCGGCGGCGGCCGACAACTGGCGCGCGAACACTGCCATGAAGGGTTGCGGCAGATGCTGGGTCACCAGGATCGGCGCGCCAATCTTGGCCGGAAGCGCCTGGAAAAATGCGGTCAGCGCATGAATCCCGCCGGTCGACGCACCGAGCGCGAGCAATTTGACCGGCCCGTCGTTCATCGGGCGAAGCAGGCTGGCGGGAATGGAGTCCTGGACCGGGGCGCGCCGCGGGGCCGGCAAGCCGGCACGGCCAAGCGCGCGCAATTTACCAAGCAAAACCTCGGAGAACCGCCCGTTGAAGCGCCCCGTTCCCGGCTTGGGCAAGGTATCCGCCGCGCCAAGCGCAAGCGCGGCAACCGTGTCCTCCGCGCCCTCCTCGGCCAGCGAAGAAACGATCAGCACCTTCGCGCCATGCGCGGCGGCAAGGATCCCGGGGATCGACTTGAGCCCGCCGGCACCCGGCATTTCCAGATCAAGTAGCACGATATCGACCCGAACCTGGCCAAGCGCGACGATCGCATCCTCGGCGGTCCCGGCCACGGCGGCAATCTCGAACCCATCGTCGGCAGCGATCATGCGCGACAAGATGGCCCGCGCGACCATCGAATCGTCGACCACCATCAAGCGAATGCGCGGTTCGTCATGGCCGCGATACGCTGATCCCGATTTGGCTAATGCCGATGACATGGCGGGCGTCTTACGCGACGCCGACGAGTTGCAACTTGATGTGGAGCGTTTCGCGGTCGAACGGCTTCATCACATACTCATCGGCACCGGCTTCGAGCGCGGCGCGGATGTGCGCCATGTCATTCTCGGTGGTGCAGAACACCACCTTGGGCTGGTCCTCATGACCGCGCTGGCGAAGCAATTTCAGAAATTCCATGCCGCTCATCACCGGCATGTTCCAGTCGAGCAGGACGACATCGGGCATCGACGCTTCGCAGCGGGTCAGCGCTTCGCGGCCATCACCGGCTTCGTCGACCTGAAAGTCGAGGGTTTCTAGGATATGCCGAGCGACCTTGCGGATCACCTTGCTGTCGTCGACGATTAGGCAGGTCTTCATACGGATATCCTGTTCAATTCCATACCGGTCTAAACGCCAAGGGTAACCAGAGGCTTAAGCTCGAAACTTAAGCGGCGCGGGCTTCGGGCGGGGTGCCGGCGATCAAGGCGGCGACGTCGACCAGCAGCAGCGGGCCTTCCTCGGTCTCGACCATGCCGAGCGAGACTCGCTCCCACCCCTCGCCCATCGCGGCGCGGATCGGCGAGGGATCGGACATCGCCTCGACCACATCCTCGACCGTATCGACGATCAATGCGTAATGGTGGCCATCATATTCGACCACCGCCGCCTCACGAATTCCGTCCGAACAATCGCTGTCGCCAAGGTCGAGCGAGCGAACCGTGTCGATAACCGTCAGCACCCGGCTTCGCAAGGCCGACAGTCCCGCGACATGCGGCGCAGCGCGCGGCACGGGGATCAATGTATCGAGTTCGACCACCGATTCGATCGCGGCTGACGGAAAGGCCACGCGGCTCCCGGCGATCGAGACGATCAACAGCAACTGGCTCATCGGCCCTTTCCTCCCGAGCTTGCGGATTTAAGCGCCTTGATCAGCCCCGCGCGATCGTAGCGATAGACGCTGCCGTCATCGCCATCCTTGCCGGCGCGAAGCACCAACGTCTGGCCCGGATGCGCCTTGTCGACAGCATCCGGATCGGCAGCGATCACCAGGTCGGGGATTAATTCATCATGTTCGTCGATCACCAGATAACCCGCCGCCTCGACGATCGGGCGGAGCATATTCTGCATCCACGGATCGTCCGACGGGATGCGGCACACCGACTGGTGCGCCGGCGTCATCGCCGCGCCGAGATGGTGCGCGAACAACCAGTGCGCGTCGACCAGCTCGGCCGGCTCGCCGCCAATCAGGCTGACCCCGCTGACCGCGCCGGGATGTTCGGCGGCGATGATCTCATGGTCGATCGTCATCAAATCGATGACTTCGCGGAAGACGTAGCCAATTTCATGCTGCCCGTCGCTGAGGCGGAACACGCGGACCTTGGCATCGTCCGGCCCGAGCGAATCGGCACCGGCCAGCGGCAGGATCATCTCGCCCAGCTGGACCCGGAGCTGACCGGCGGCGGCGCGGATTGAATCTCGCGGCACCTCCTCGATCCGGTCGACCAAAGCCAGGCGGATGGCGCGGCGGTTGCCATCAAGGCCGTTGAACACCAGCACATTATCGTCGCGCACCGCCACGATCGCGGTTGCTTCGGCGATGCGGGAAGCGCGTTCCTGCACCTCGAGCTTGACCCCGCCGACCTCGGCCAGCCCCGCCGGGTCAAACAACAGGATCGGGCTGCCGTCATCGGCCAAGGTCGTTCCGGCATAAAGCCCGGTGGCCATCACCGCTGGCGCGGCGGGCTTGACCACCAGTTCCTCATGATCGTGGATCCGGTCGACCGCGAGCGCATACAGATCGCCCCCGGCGGGACGGAGCACGACCAGGGTACGCTCCTCGTCGGGGATGTCGCTCGCCAGGCCGAGCACGTCGGCGAGGCTGATTTCGGGCATCCGCCGACCGCGGATCGTCGCGACCCCGGCGCCGCCGATGCTGTCGAGCGTGACCGAACTGCCGTTGGCGCGGACGATCTCCTCGATCGCCGAGCGCGGGATTGCGAAATGCTGGTTGCCGATCGACACCGTCAGCGCGGGGATGATGGTCAGCGTGAGGGGAACCCGCAGCGTCATCCGCGTGCCGTGGCCCGGATTGCTATCGACCTCGACGATCCCGCCGATCCGCTCGACGTTGGAGCGGACAACGTCCATCCCCACCCCGCGGCCCGAGATCGAGGTCACTTGTGTGGCGGTCGACAGCCCGGCCTCGAAGATCAACGCGAGCTGCTCGCGCGGGGTCATCTTGGCCGCATCGACTGGCTCGATGGTACCGGCGGAAACCGCTTTTTCGACCAGTTTCTTGCCGTCGATGCCCTTGCCGTCGTCGGCGATGTCGATCAAAATCTGGTTGCCCGATTGCCTGGCCGAAACGGTCAGCAGGCCGATCTCGCGCTTGCCCGACTTCAGCCGGTCGGCGGGACTTTCGATGCCATGATCGACCGCATTGCGGATGATGTGGGTCAGCGGATCGCGGATCATCTCGATCATCTCGCGGTCCAGTTCGACATCGCCGCCATCGATATCGATCAAGATCTGCTTGCCCAGTTCGGCCGACAGGTCGCGCACCATGCGCGGCAAGGCGACGAACAGATTCTCGATCCGCTGCATCCGGGTGCGGGTGATCGCATCGCGCATTTCGGCGATGATCCCGCTCAATCGCTCGAACGCGCCATCGACCGTGACGTCATTCTCGGTTTCGCGCAGGCGGCGGGCAAGCTCGTTGCGCGCCAGCACCATGTCCGACACGCCGCTCATCACGCGGTCGAGCAATTCAACCGACAGGCGGATCGTGCGCGGCGCGGCGGAGGCCTTGCCATCGGCGATTGCGACGGTGGTCGGTGCGGAAATGCTTTCGGCGCCAGGTTCGAGTGCCAGGATCAAGCTGCTATCGTCGCCAGCGGGGAAATCTTCGCCTGCGTCGATCGCGGCGACCATCTCGCCGATCCGGTCGATCACGGCCAGCACCGCGCTGACCAATTGTCCGTCGGCGACCCGGCGACCGGCGCGAACATCGGCCAGCGCGTCTTCGGCGGCGTGGCTGAGCGCTTCCAATCGCGGGAATTCAAAGAAGCCGCAATTGCCCTTCACGGTGTGGACGAAGCGGAAAATACTGTCGAGCCGGGCGCGATCGTCGGGCTCGGCTTCCCACGCGACAATCTCGCCGCCTAGCGCTTCGAGCATCTCACGGCATTCCGCCACGAAATCGGCAATCAGATCGTCCATGCTGCTTGTGACCCTGCGCTACACTGCAGCGACCTATGAGCGAAAAGGGTTAATTCGGCGTTAGTCCCCGCGCCGTTCGGCGTTAAGCGTCGCCCCGATCATCAGCACGTCGGACGATGGATCGGACAGCCGGATATCGCCCCCCGCCTCGCTCGCCAACGCATGCGCCAGCCACGCGCCCGCGGCGCGCGGTTCGACGCTGCCGTTCGAATTGCCCCTGGCCAAGGTCTCGCGCAAATTGGGGTCGAGCAGGATCCGCGGCCCCTCCCCGCGAATGACGATCTCGATCTTGCCGCCGGTTTCCTCGGCACCGACATCAAGCCGACCGCCGCGGACCAGCGCATCGCCCGCGATCAGCGCCAGGTTGAGCAGCAATTTCACCGCCCCCTTGGGCAAGGCCTCGGCGTTGACGATCCAGCCCAGTTCGAGCTGCTTCTCGGCGCCGAACAGTCCGGCCAGCGCGGCATGCGCCTCACGCGTGTTGATCGTGTCGCCGAATCCGCCCGCCGCGCCGAACGCCAGGCGAAAGAATTTCAATTTGTTGGCACTCGCCCGCGCACTTTCGTTGAGCAGTTCGAGGCACCGCTCGCGCATCGCCGGGTCCTGCTCGTCGGCCATCAGCTCCAAGCCATTGTTGAGCGCGCCCACCGGCGACAGCAAATCGTGGCACAGGCGCGAACAGAGCAAGCTTGCAAGATCGATGGCGTTCATCGGCGGGTTGATGCCGCAGGTGCGAGGAAATCGCAAGGAAGGGCCCATTGAACCGCCAAAAACCACTCCCCATATTCTTGACGTGACCGGGGGGCATCAGATCATCAACATCGCTCTCGACGAGCGCCATGCCGGCTGGCGGCTCGATCGCGCGCTCGCCGATGCGCATCCGACCTTGTCGCGTGAGCGTCTCAAGGTGCTGGTCAAGAGCGGCGCGCTCTCGGTCGGTACCCGCCTCTACCGCGATCCGGCGGTCAAGATGAACGGCGACGAGGCGTTCGCGCTCGCCATCCCTGACCCCACGGCGCCGCATAACGAAGCGCAGGAAATCCCGCTCGTCATCGCGTATGAAGACGAGCATCTGCTGGTGGTCGACAAGCCCGCCGGCCTCGTCGTCCACCCCGCCGCGGGCAATCGCGACGGCACCTTGGTCAACGCCCTCCTCCACCATTGCGGCCCCTCGCTAAGCGGGATCGGCGGAGTCGCCCGCCCGGGCATCGTGCACCGCATCGATAAGGACACATCGGGGCTGCTGCTCGTCGCCAAGACCGACCGCGCGCACGAGGGTCTGTCGAAACAATTCGCCGACCACAGCATCGATCGACGCTATCTCGCGATTGTCACCGGCGTCCCGACGATGCTCAACGGCCGGGTCGAGGCCTACCTCGCCCGCTCCCCGACCGATCGCAAGAAAGTCGCAATCGTCAAGGACGGTAGCGGCAAGCGCGCGGTGACCCATTGGAGCGTCAAACAACCGCTGCGCGACGCCGCTTTGGTCGAATGCCGCCTCGAGACCGGCCGCACGCACCAGGTGCGGGTCCACATGGCCTCGATCGGCCATCCGTTGCTTGGCGATCCGGTCTATGGCCGCTCGCCCAAGCAGCGCCAGCGCGAGCTGCTGCTGCGCCTCGACTTCAAGCGCCAGGCGCTCCACGCGGCGGCGCTCGGCTTCATCCATCCGATTACCAAGGTGCGTCTGTCGTTCGAAAGCGCCCTTCCGTCGGACATGCAGTTACTGTTCACAGAGCTTGGTATATAGGATTTGACCGGTTAGGGGCGTCACGCGACGGCGCTCCGACCCAGGAGATTGGGACTGATATGGCACGACCAGCAACGACCCAGGGCAAAAGAGCGCTCTCGATTCCCGCCTCGGGCGGTGAAGCGGGCCTCAATCGCTACCTGACCGAGATCAAGAAGTTCCCGATTCTCGCCCCCGAGGAAGAGTTCATGCTGGCCAAGGCATGGCGCGAGCAGGGCGACACCGACGCCGCCGCGCGGCTGGTCAACTCGCACCTTCGCCTGGTCGCCAAGATCGCGATGGGTTACCGCGGCTACGGCCTGCCGGTCAGCGAGCTCATTTCCGAAGGCAATATCGGCCTGATGCAGGGCGTAAAGAAGTTCGAGCCCGATCGCGGTTTCCGCCTCGCGACCTACGCGATGTGGTGGATTCGCGCCTCGATCCAGGAATTCATCCTGCGCGCCTGGTCGCTGGTGAAGATCGGCACCACCGCCAACCAGAAGAAGCTCTTCTTCAACCTCCGCCGGATGAAAAACCAGATCCAGGCGTTCGAGGACGGCGACCTGAAGCCGGCCGACGTTACCAAGATCGCCACCGACCTTGGCGTGACCGAGGATGAGGTCGTCAGCATGAATCGCCGCATGGCGATGGGCGGCGATACGTCGCTCAACGCCCCGCTGCGCGACACCGACGGCGAGGGCCAATGGCAGGATTTCCTGGTCGATAACGGCCCGCTGCAGGACGAAATCGTCGCCGACGAAGAAGAGCGCCAGGTCCGCCATGACCTCCTCAACCAGGCGATGGCCAGCCTTAACCCGCGCGAAAAAGATATCCTCGTCGAGCGCCGCCTGTCCGAAGAACCCAAGACCCTCGAGGACCTCAGCCAGGTCTACGGCGTTAGCCGCGAGCGAATCCGCCAGATCGAGGTGCGCGCATTCGAGAAATTGCAGGCCGCGTTGCTGCGGCTGGCGGGCGAGCAACGACTGCTCCCGGCGGCGTAAAACCCATCCCCTCTCTCCAAGGGAGGGGATTGCTCCGCCCCTACCGCCGGATGCGCGCTCGTGTTTCCAAGTCGGTGATCCGGCGCTCCAGATAGCTGCGCTCCTCGCTCGTCGGCGCAGCGCGGGCATAAGCGGCGGCGAGACGCGTCAGATCGCCGAGTTCGACCCGCACCTGGGCCCGGGCGAGCGTGCCGAGGCCGCTGGTGTTGAGGGCGCGATCGACGTTGGCCAAGCGCGTGCGATTGTCGAGCACGGCCGCGCCGCCGCCATAAGCGGTGTCGCCGACGCGGGCATCGAGCGAATCGAGCCTGGCATCGAGATCTTCCTGCTCCTGGTCGCTGATGCCGTCACGGGCCAACGAGGCCTCGACCTGGACCAATGCGGCATAATCCCGCTTGAGACGTGTGGCCTCGACCCGGCTTACGCGGCGGGCGGACACCCTCGCGTCCACTCGACGTTCGAACTCGGCGCGACCGTCGGCAATCGCCATCGTCGGGCTGGCGTCATTGGAATAGCCGCCTTCGGTCAATTTCTGGGTCAACTCGCCATAGCGATCACCGAGCTCGGTGCGTTCCTGCGTCGTAAAGCGATTGTCGGCACCATAGCGCGTTTCCAGCGCCACCAGCCGATCATATTCGGCCATCACGCGCGTGCCATTGGCCTGGGTCAACGCGCCCGATCGAACGTCGGCATTGATCCGGGCGTTGAACTGGAGCCGCTGAGTGGCCAGCGGCCTGCGACCTGCGGCCCATTGCTGCTCGACTGACGTGGAAACGCCAAGCCCGTCGCCAAACAAGGATCCGAGGATTGCGCCAACCCGATCTTCCTGAGTCGGCTGATCGGTGGGGTTGGTCTGGGCAAGCGCCGAGCCAGAGCTGAGGATGAGAGCGGCGGTGGCGCAGGCAGTGAGAGTTTTAGTCGCGAACATTCAATGACTTCCTTTGTGAACTTGAACGCGCAACGCTCCGATCCGAATTCTGGTTGCATCCGCGACGTCGGCCGAAATCGCCGCGGCAAGCGCCGCAACGACTGCCGCACCGGTCATCGCCAGCGCCACGCTTGCAATTGCGCGGCGGGAGTCCGACGCTGGCGCATCGAAGCGCAGCCGCGCTTTTCGCGACTCGCGCCCGCCCACCACGGACGAAGGAGAGTCGCATGCCCAACGGAGCCCAATCCAACGGCACAAGAGCAATCGCGCTGGTCGGACCGGCCGGCGCGGGCAAGACCAGCCTGGCCGAAGCGATGCTGTTCGCCTCCCGCACCATCGACCGGCAAGGCTCGACTGCCAACGGATCGAGCGTCGGCGATGCCTCCCCCGAAGCGCGGCAACGCGGCGGATCGACCGAGCTCAATCTGATGCATTTCGATTATCTGGGTGATAAATTCGCGATCATCGACGCGCCCGGATCGGTCGGGTTCGCCGCCGATGGCGCAAACGCAGTCGCGGTGGCGGACATGGCGATCGTGGTGGTCGATCCCGACCCCGCCCGGGCAGCGCTCGCCGCGCCCAGCCTGCGGATGCTCGATGAGCTCGGCATCCCGCACCTCATCTTCGTCAATCGCGTCGACCAGGCCCGCGGCCGGATCCGCGATTTGCTAAGCGCGCTGCAGCCGATGAGCGTCTCGCCATTGATTGCCCGGCAAGTCCCGATCCGTGCCAAGGAATCCGGGGGCGACAAGGTCATCGGCTTCGTGGATATCGCGCTTGAGCGGGCCTATCATTACCGGCCAGGCGACTCGTCCGAGCAGATCACCATGCCGCTCGAGCTTGCCGACCGCGAGGCCGAAGCGCGGACCGAGATGCTCGAACGGCTGGCCGATCACGACGATGATTTGCTCGAACAATTGCTGATGGACCAGGTGCCCGAGCAATCGACCATCTTCGCCGATCTGGCGCGAGAAACTGGCGAGAACCTCGGCGTGTCGGTGCTGTTCGGATCGGCCAGCAGTAGCTGGGGCGTGCGGCGCTTGCTCAAGGCATTGCGTCACGAAGCGCCGGGGCCCGAGACGACCGCACGGCGATTGTCGGTCGTCGATCCGTCGCTGTTCGCGTTCAAGATCAACCACGGCGGGTCGGTCGGGCGACTGGCACTGGCACGGGTGCTGGGCGGGTCGATCGCCGAGGGGGCCGAGCTCAAGACCGCCGACGGCGCCAGTTCGCGGCTCGGCGCTTTGTTCACCGTCCAGGGCGACAAGACCGCCAAGACCAGCAAGGCCGAGCCGGGCGCTGTCGTCGCGGTGGCCAAGGCCGACGAGGTTAAAGCGGGGCAATGGCTCAGCGCGGGCATTATCCCGGCCCCGGTCGAGCTTCCCGCCATCGCGCGCAACGCCACGGTCGCGATCGCTCCGGCGGACCGCAAGGATGACGTCCGGCTGGCGAGCGCGCTGGCACGGTTGGCGGAAGAAGATGCGGCACTGACTATCGAGCATGACGATGACAGCCACGAATTGCGCCTGCGCGGGGTCAATGACGAGCATCTCGCCTTGGTCGTGGCGCGGTTGAAGCGGCGTTACGGGGTCGAGGTGACGAGCAAGCCCTGCTCGATCGGGTATCGCGAATCGATCCGCCAGACGGTCCGCCAGCACGGTCGCCACAAGAAGCAGTCGGGCGGGCATGGCCAATATGGCGATGTGATCATCGAGATCCGCCCGCTGGCCCGCGGCGAGGGCTTCAAGTTCGAGGAGAACATCCACGGCGGTTCGATCCCGCGGCAATATATCCCGGCGGTCGAAGCCGGGGTGAAGGACGCGTGCGTCAAGGGCCCGCTCGGCTTCCCGGTCGACGATGTCGCGGTGAGCCTGGTCGATGGCAGCTTCCACAGCGTCGATTCGTCCGAACTCGCCTTTCGCACCGCCGGGCGGATCGCGATGCACGATGGGCTCGCCGCCGCGGCCCCGCATTTGCTCGAGCCAGTGCAGCGACTGGTGGTGGTGTCGCCGTCCAGTTCGACCTCGAAAGTCAGCTCGACCATCGCGTCTCGGCGCGGGCAGATGTTGGGCTTGGGCCAGCGCGACGGCTGGCCAGGGTGGGACCGGGTCGAGGCATTGTTGCCGGAAAGCGAATTGGCCGGACTGGAAGCCGAGTTGCGGTCACTCAGCCAGGGGCTCGCGACCTACGAAGCCGAATATGACCATCTCGCCGAATTGAACGGCACGCTGGCCGACAAGGTGGTCAAGGGTCGGGTCAGCGAGCCGGCCTGACCAGGTCGATTTCGGCGAACCCGGCCTGCTTCACCGTACGGTCGATGGCGACCAGGGTGGTGAGCAGGCTTTCCATCCGGTCGAGCGGCCAGGCGTTGGGGCCGTCCGACAAGGCGTTGGCGGGATCGGGGTGGGTTTCCATGAACAGGCCGCTGATCCCGACCGCGACCGCGGCTCGGGCGAGAACGGGAATATGCTCGCGGGTGCCGCCCGAGCTGGTCCCCTGCCCGCCCGGCAATTGCACCGAGTGGGTCGCGTCGAACACCACCGGGCAGCCGGTTTCGCGCATGATCGCCAGGCTGCGCATGTCCGACACAAGGTTGTTGTAGCCGAACGACGCACCGCGCTCGCAGACAAGGATGTTGGAGCCATCGCCGCCCGACGCAATCGATGCGGCTTTCGCCTTGTCGACGACATTCTTCATGTCGTGCGGCGCCATGAACTGCGCTTTCTTGATGTTGACCGGTTTGCCCGCACTGGCGACCGCCTGGATGAAATCGGTCTGGCGGGCGAGGAAGGCGGGGGTCTGGAGCATGTCGACCACTTCGGCGACCGGTCTCACTTGCGCAATGTCATGCACGTCGGTCAGCACCGGGACGCCAAGCTCGGCGCGGACTTTTTCGAGGATGCGCAGGCCCTCATCCATGCCGGGACCACGAAAGCTGGTGCCGGATGATCGATTGGCCTTGTCGAAGCTCGACTTGAACAGGAACAATATGCCGAGCGTGTCGGTGATCGCCTTCAGCCGCTCGGCGGTGCGAAGTTGCAACTCCTCGCTCTCGATGACGCATGGACCGGCGATCAGGAAGAAGGGCTGGTCGAGCCCGATTTTGGTGCCGTTGAAGATCATCACCGGCCTTTAACCCAGCGCGTCGACGACCGCCACCGGTGCCCAATCGCCAAGCCCATATTGCGGCGCGAAACTGGCGGGGAAGGTTTCGCCAGCGTGGATCCCGCCGGTGACGAACACGCAATCTAACCCCTGACGAGCAGCGCCGAGGACGTCGGTGGCGAGCGCATCGCCGATCGCCAGGACGGCGGACTTGTCGGGGTTGCCGCCGAGGCCAAGCGCATGCTCATAAATCGCGGGGTGCGGCTTGCCGTACCAGCGGACGGTGCCGCCAAGGCCCTCATAAAGATCGGCGATCGCCCCGGCGCAAGCCTCTGGAACGCCGCCGCGAACGACCATCCGGTCGGGATTGAGGCAATGCATGATCACCCCGCGCACGGCGAGCGGGTCGATGTCGGCAAGGTAGTCGGTGGCGTTGATCCGCTCACCATCGAGGCCGAGGCAGGCGAGGTCGGTGAAATTGTCGTCGTCGGCGATAACGACTCCACGCGCTTCGATGATCGCGCGATCCTCGGGCGTGCCGATGAACCCGACCGGTGCCGCGAGCGCGGTGAGCGCGGCAATCCCGGCCTCGCCACTGGTCGAAATGCCGTGCCATGTGCCGCGCGGAAGACCGATCCGCGCGAGTTGCTGTTCGACAGCTTGCGCGGTGCGCGGGGCGTTGGTGATGAGGATGATCCGCCGCCCCTCACCCGTCCAGCCAAGCAACCGCTCGGCCGCGCCGGGGTAAAGGCTCACCCCGTCGTGAATCACGCCCCAGATATCGCACAGGATCACCCGGTATCTGGCGGGGAGCGCGTCGAGGAAGCTCATTCGAGCCCGGCCATGGCGAGCGAATCCTCGATCGGGCTGACATCCTCGGGATTGTTGAGTTCGCGCAAAATGAAGGCCGGGGTCGCGACATCGACGACGTCGACCGGGATGCCCGCGACGAGGAAGCGCAATTGCTCGAGGCCCTCAAGTTCCTCCGGCTCGCTCGGCGGTGTGGCAACGTAAGTCGCGAGCGCAGCAGGGCGATAAGCGTAAACCCCGATGTGAAGCCGCACTGGCGACATTTCATGGTCGAGCGATCCGGCGGGCAAGTACGGGATCAGTTTCTTCGAGAAATAAAGCGCGCGGCTGTCGTTATCGACCACCACGCTGGTCCCACCGACGCGGCCCGCGGCCTCATCCGCCTGCAGCTTGCGCACTTCGTCGCTGCGCTGGCGCAGCGCGGGAGTAGCGACCAGCGAGCCGGGCGAGCCGGCGAGCTGGTCGACCAATGCGGTGACGAAGCCGGGCGGGGTGAGCAGAGCGTCGCCCTGGAAATTGACCACTACGTCGACATCAGAGTCGAGCTGGTCGAGCGCTTCGGCGCAGCGTTCGGTGCCGTTGCGACAACCTTCGCTGGTCATCAGCGCGCTGCCGCCAAAGCCGCGCACCGCCTGCGCGATGCGATCGTCGTCGGTGATGACGTGGACCGCGGCGATCCCGGGAACGCGCAGCGCGGCCTCAAAGCTTCGCTGGATCAGCGGCTTGGCCGCCCCGCCCGCGCCCTTGAGGTCGACCAACGGCTTGCCCGGATAGCGGCTCGACGCAAATCGCGCCGGGATCAGTATGACGGTTTTCATCGCGCGGCCGGTGTATCGTGAATGTGGACCACGCCGACCGGCCGCCCGTCCTCGGTGACGAACAGGGTCGTGATGCGATGCTCCTCAAACAGGCTGAGCGCGTCGTCGACCAGGTCGTCGGGGCCGATCAGCTTGGGGTTGGAATTCATGAAGATCGACGCCGGATGGTCGAGCCCGCGCTCCATGTTGCGGCGCAAGTCGCCGTCGGTGATCACCCCAACCAAACGCCCGTCGACATCGGTCACGCCGACCACGCCGAGCCGTTTCTCGGTCATGACGATGATCGCGTCGTGCATCGATGTGTCGACGCCGACCAGCGGCAATTTGTCGCCGCCGTGCATCAGGCGCTTGACCGGGCGCAGACGCAATCCGAGAGCTCCGCCGGGGTGGATCATCCCGAAATCGGTGCGGCTGAAACCCTTTTCGCGCATCACCGTCATCGCCAACGCATCGCCGAGCGCGAGTGTCATCGTAGTCGAGGTGGTCGGAGCAACCGCCTCGGGGCCAATCTCGGGCCAATGGGGCAACACCAACGCCGCCGCCGCCGCACTACCGAGCATCGAATTAGCCTGGCCGGTGATGGCGATGATCGCCACCCCGATGGCGTCGAAATGATCAATCACCGGCTGCAACTCGGCGGTCTGGCCCGATTGCGAGATCAGCAAGGCGACGTCGCCGCGGTCGGCAATGCCGAGGTCGCCGTGGATTGCTTCGGCGAGATGGAGAAAAGTCGCGGTGGTGCCAGTCGAGGCGAATGTGGCGGCGATCTTGCGCCCGATATGCCCCGACTTGCCGAGCCCAGAGACGATCAACTTGCCCTTGGTCTCGAGGATCAGCCGGCACGCGCGGTCGAAATCGTCGCCCAGCGAGTCCGCCAGCGCATCGAGCGCGCGCGCTTCGTCGCGCACCATTTCCTTGCCGAATTCGATCATCGCGGTCGTCGTAGCTGCTCACTCCACTCCCCTCAAGCTTGACGCCACTCGCCCCAGCGGCTTGTCTCGCGACCAACCGGCAAAGGGGCAATCAATACGTGGCCAATAAACTTACCCGCTTCATCCTGATCGCCCTCGTGCTGGGCCTGATCGTCGGCTGGGCAACCCATGCGTCGATCGACGACGGGACGCCCGCAAGCGCCGCGCGGCTCAAGTCGATCGCCGATTATCTCGGCATTGTCACCGCCTTGTTCCTGCGGCTGATCAAGATGATCATCGCGCCGTTGGTATTCTCCACGCTGGTCGTTGGGATTGCGCATATGGGGGACACGGCGGCGCTCGGCCGGGTCGGCGCGCGCAGCCTCGGCTGGTTCATCGGCGCGAGCATCGTCTCGCTCAGCCTCGGGCTGCTGCTGGTCAATCTGCTGCAACCCGGAGTCGGGCTGAACCTGCCGCTGCCGGCCGCCAATGCGGCGAGCGGGGTCGACCAGTCGACCTTCTCGCTCAAGGATTTCATCACCCACGTCGTCCCCTCCTCAATCGCCGACGCAATGGCCAAGAACGACATCCTGCCGATCGTCGTCTTCTCGGTATTTTTCGGGGTCGCGATCACCGCGGTCGGCGATGCGGCCAAGCCCTTGGTGCGCGGCATCGAGGGCCTGGTGCAGGTGATGCTGCAGATCACCAATTACGTGATGCGCTTCGCCCCGTTCGCGGTGTTCGCAGCGGTCGCCGCCGCGCTGACCGAGCAGGGGCCGGCGATCCTGATCACCTTTGGGCGGTTCGTCGGCAGCTTCTACCTCGGGCTGGCGATCCTGTGGTTGCTGTTGTTCGGCGCTGCATTCCTGATCGTCGGGCCACGCGTCCGCCATCTCGCGCGGTTCGTTCGCGATCCGGTGGTGCTGGCCTTCTCGACCGCCTCATCGGAATCCGCTTATCCGCGCACATTGGAGGCGCTCGAGCGGTTCGGCGTGCCGCCGCGCATCGCCAGCTTCGTCCTCCCGCTCGGCTACTCGTTCAATCTCGACGGCAGCATGATGTACATGACCTTCGCGTCGATCTTCATCGCCCAGGCCTATGGCATCGACCTGACGCTGACTCAGGAAATCACCATGCTGCTGGTGCTGATGGTGACATCGAAGGGGATCGCCGGCGTGCCGCGCGCGAGCCTGGTGGTCATCGCCGCGGTCCTGCCCTTGTTCCACATTCCCGAGGCCGGGCTGCTGTTGATCCTGGCGGTCGACCACTTCCTCGACATGGGCCGCAGCGCGACCAACGTCATCGGCAATGCGGTGGCGTCGGTCGCGGTGGCGAAGTGGGAAGGCACGCTCGACGAGGAGCTCAGCCCCGACATCGACGCCAAGCCCGCCCCAACCCACCAACCTGCGCTCCCGCCCGGAAGCGAACCGCGACCCTAGGCGCGGGCCGACCAGAGACAGGCCGCGCCCGGGAACGCGACTTCGGCGCCGTTGTAATGACGTTCTACCTCCGCCCGCATCCGCTGCACCGCCTGGGCGCGATCATGCTCGCCAAGATCGCGCAGGCTGCGCGACGCAGGGCCGACGGCACATAGCAAGGACATAGCCTCGTCGATCGCCCCAGCACCGCTTCCAGCGACGTAGCGGAACTGGAATGAATGCCGGATAGCGCTGGTCCAACCGGCGGAGTCCAGGATCGACCGCGCATAGTCCGGATCCGCAAAGGCGAACCCGCCCGGTTCGCGCCCCGGAGAATCCTCCGGACGTCCTGCCGCAGCCGACGTGAGTTTGGACGCCCACGGGTTGGCGAGCCAATCCTCGAAACAGGAGAAGATTAGCGGTGCACCGGCGCTTGCGGATTGTCGCAAGGTTCGGAAGGCGGCGGGTGGATCGGCGAAAAACATTACGCCGTGACGCGAGAAAAACAGGTCGAACGGTCCCTCGCGGGCGGCAACGTCTTGCGCATCGCCAAGCATCGGAGTCGCCGCGGTGCCGACGAGCCGTTTCTCGGCAATCTGTACAAGTGACGGCGACAGGTCGCAGGCGATGATCGCCGCATCGGGACGGGCCTTGGCCAGCGACAGGCTGGTCGATCCGGCACCGCAACCGATGTCCAAGGCGCGGAACGGTGCCGCCGGGGCAGCCGCGAGAATGGCTGGATCGAGAATGTCGGCGACTTCGGCCAGACCACGGTCGAGTTGCGGCCAGCGCTCGGCCCAGACGTCACCGCTGATGGTCGCCCATTGTGGAGAAGTGGACAATCGCGGGCCCTAAACCGGTTGGTCGATGGAGCGTGGTGGTTCGCTGAAGAAGCGCGGGCCGGTCGGGGTCATGTGGAAGCAATCCTCGAGCCGGATGCCGAACTTGCCGGGGATGTAGATGCCCGGTTCGTCGGAGAAGCACATCCCGACGTCGAGCCTGGTCATCTCGCCATGGACGAGGTTAACCGGCTCATGGCCTTCCATGCCGATGCCGTGCCCGGTGCGGTGCGACAGGCCGGGAAGCTTGTAGCCGGGGCCATATCCCCAAGACGTGTACGCAGCGCGAACCGCGTCATCGACGCTTCCCGCAGGCGCGCCAATTTGCGCCGCCCGAATCGCGATCTGCTGGCCGCGCGCGACCTGGTCCCAGAGCTTGCGCTGCTCGGCGGTGGGGTCCGCGCCCCACACGAAGCTGCGCGAAATGTCGGACTGGTAACCGTGCACGTCGCAACCGCAATCGAACAACACGTTGCTGCCGCGCTCGACCCGCTGGATCTGGTGGCTGCCGTGAGGGTATGCAGTGGCCTCGCCGACCAGCACCAGCCCGCCGTCATAGCCCCCGCCAAGCGCGCGGGTCGCCGCGCCGATCATCGCGTCCATATCGTCGCGGGTCATGCCCGCTTTCACTTGCGGCCAGACGTGGCGGAAGGCGGCGATGGTAATGTCCGACGCGGCCTGCATCAGCGCCAGTTCGGCGGCGGTCTTGCGCATCCGCGCCGCGCGGACGACAGGGTTGGCGCTGACGATGGTCGAGCGTGGTAGTTGGCGTTGCAATCGGTCGAGGATGAAGAAGCGGTTGGTCTCCTCCATCCCGACACGCCCCGTCGCGCGGCGCTCGGCAAGGTAATCCGCGACCAATTTGAGCGGCTCCTGATCCTCGTTCCAGGTGCGGATCTCGGCGGCGATGCCAAGCTGCTCGGCGATTGATGGCCGCTCGAAGAATGGCGTGACGATAATCGGATCGCCCGTCGCCGGGATGACCGCCGCAGTCAGCCGCTCGGACCGCCACCATTGGATGCCGGTGAAATAATCGAGGCTCGGCCCCGATTCGATTAGCACTGCGGCAATGTCGTTGGCCCGCATCAGCGCTTGTGCCCGGGCGATTCGCTGTACCCGCTCGGGCCGTCCGATCGGCGGCGGGAGTGTCATCGGCTTGAGGTCGCCCGCCTGCGCCACCGCACCGCGCGCAAAGCCGGTCAGCGACGTTGCGGCGATCGCACCGGTCGTGCCAATGAAGCCGCGCCGGGTAAGTCTAGCCATGAACTTTATCCTTGCGGTTGTGCCATGCCCAGGCGGTGTCGACGATGGTATCGAGGTCGCTCATCGCCGGTTTCCAGCCAAGCTCGCGATTGGCTTTGCCCGGATCGCTGACCAGTTCGGCGGGATCCCCGGCGCGGCGTGGGCCGATGCTGTGCGGGACCGGCTTTCCAGCGGCGCGACCGACTGCATCGAGCACTTCGCGGACGCTCACGCCATGGCCAGTGCCGAGGTTGAACACTTCGGCGCCGTCGCGATGATCGAGCTGCTCGAGCGCCTGGACATGCGCGTTCGCAAGGTCGGCAACGTGGATATAATCGCGAATGCAGGTGCCGTCGGGGGTCGGATAATCGTCGCCGAACAAGGTCAGCGCGGGGCCGTGGCCGGTCACTGCCTGCATCGCCAGCGGAATGAGGTGCGATTCGGGGTCATGGCACTCACCCAATTCGCCATCGGGGTCGGCGCCAGCGGAGTTGAAATAGCGCAGCACCGCGGATCGCAAGCCGTGCGCCGCGCCGAAGTCGGCAATCATCTGCTCGGATATCCATTTCGACAGTCCGTAGGGATTGATCGGCGCTTTGGCGGCAGCTTCCGCAATCGGCACCATGTCCGGCGTCCCGTAGACCGCGGCGGTGCTGGAAAAGACCATCTTACCGATGCCGTGATCGCGCAACGCTTCGAGCAATGACAAGGTGCCGGCGACATTGTTACGATAATATTTGCCGGGGTCGGCGACCGATTCCCCGACGTAGGTGAAGGCGGCGAAATGCATCAGCGCCTGGGGCCGATATTGCGCGATGACCGCATCGAGCCGCGCTCGATCGGCGATATCGCCAATTTCCAGCGGTCCCCACTTCACCGCCGCTTCGTGACCGTAGACCAAATTATCGTAGGCGATCGGTCGATAGCCGCGCTTGGCGAGTGCCTTGCACGCGTGGGCACCGACATAGCCGGCACCGCCGGTGACAAGGATGGGAATCGGATCGCCGCTGTTCATCGCATCGCTCTAGAGGCTCGACCGGCCAACCCGCAATCGCCGGCGTGGGTTGGGTTGCCACGATGCGGGCTTCGACTAAACGATCATGCATGACCGACGCCCTTCCCGCCGGATGCCGCTTGATCCCGCTCGCCGTGAAAGGCGATCATCGTGGCAGCCTGATCGCGATCGAGGGCGAGCATGACCTGCCGTTCGCAATCGCGCGCGTTTACTGTGTCTATGCCACGACCGAGGGAACGGTGCGCGGGATGCACGCCCATCGCCAGCTCGACCAGCTCGTAATTGCGGTGGCGGGAAGCTGCACGATGATGCTCGACGATGGGCAGCGGCGGGTCGAAGTCCGGCTTGATGATCCGGCAGTCGGCCTGCTGATGGGGTCGATGATCTGGCACGAGATGAGCGACTTCTCTGACAATTGCGTGCTCATGGTGCTGGCCAGCGCGGTCTATGACGAGGCCGATTACATTCGCGATTATGCGACGTTCAAAGCGCTGGCGAAGACGTGATTCCGTTCCTCGACCTCGGCGCGGCGACACGCGAGCTACGCGCCGACATCGATGCTGCGGTCGATCGGGTGATCGGATCGGGCTGGTATATTGGCGGGCCTGAAGTCGAAGCGTTCGAGACCGCTTGGGCGGCCTATTGCGGCGCATCGCATTGCGTCGGGGTCGCCAACGGGCTCGACGCGCTCCACCTCGCGCTGAAGGCGGCGGACGTTGGCCCTGGCGATGAAGTGATCGTTGCGAGCAACGGCTATATCGCCACACAATTGGCGGTTAGCATGGCCGGCGCGACGCCGGTGCCGGTCGAGCCCGATCCTGCGACGCACAATCTCGACCCGACGCGGATCGAGGCCGCGATCACCGCGCGCACCAAGGCGATCTTGCCGACGCATCTGTATGGCCAGCCGGCCGATCTTGATGCGATGGCAACCATTGCCGCGAACCACGGGCTGTTGCTGATCGACGATGCGGCGCAGGCGCATGGCGCGCGGTACCGGGGCCAGCGGGTCGGCAGTCGCACTGCGAGCATCACATGCTGGAGCTTTTACCCGAGCAAGAATCTGGGGGCGCTGGGTGATGCCGGGGCCGTAACGACCGCCGATCCGGAGATCGCGGCGCGGGTTCGGCGGCTTGGGAATTACGGATCGTCGGTGCGCTATGTGAACGAGGAGCAAGGCGTCAATTCGCGGCTCGACCCGATCCAGGCGGCGTTGCTCGGCGTCAAGCTCGCCAAGCTCGACGAGTGGAACGCGCGGCGCGCGGCGATTGCGGCGTTCTACCAGGAAGCGCTGGCCGACACCGGGCTGACCCTGCCCCACGTCCCCGACTGGGCTGATCCGGCGTGGCATTTGTATGTCGTCCAGTCCGATCAGCGCGACCGGCTCGCGGCGCGGCTCGCGAAGGCCGGGGTGCAGACGCTGATCCATTACCCGATCCCGCCCCACCGGCAGGGGGCGTATTCGGCGCAAGGGCTGGCCGAGGGGAGCCTGCCAATCGCCGAAGGCCTGGCGCGCCGCTTGCTGAGCCTGCCGATCGGGCCGCACCTGACGATCGAGCAAGCCGAGCAGGTGGCCGAGGCGGTGCGGGCGGCCTGGACCTCTTGAACGCCGGGCAGCGATTTCATTACCAACCCGAGATCGACGGCCTGCGCGCGCTTGCGGTGCTCCCCGTCATCCTGTTTCACTCCGGGATAAGCGCCTTCAGCGGGGGCTTCGTCGGGGTCGATATCTTCTTTGTCATCTCAGGCTATTTGATCACCGGGATCATCGCCGCCGATCTCGACTGCGGCACCTTCACCATCGCCAATTTCTACCAGCAGCGGGTGCGGCGGATCCTGCCTGCCTTGTTCGTCGTCATCCTTGCCAGCCTGATCGCCGGCCTGTTGCTATTCCTGCCCGAGCAATTGACAAGACTGGCGCAATCGGCGCTGTCGGCGATCGGCTTCGCGTCGAACATCTGGCTGTGGGCGCACGCCGGCTATTTCATGGGCGACTCGCGGATGTTCCCGCTGCTGCACACGTGGTCGCTGTCGCTCGAGGAGCAATTCTACATCTTCTTTCCGCCGCTGATGATGGCCATCGCGCGATGGAAATTGCCGCGACTGGCGATCGTCTTGGCGCTGCTCGCAGGGTCGTTGGCGTTGGCAGCAGTTGGTGCGTACGCGAAACCGTCGGCGACCTTTTATTTCCTGCCGACGCGGGCGTGGGAATTGATGCTTGGCGCGGCGATTGCGCTTTGCGCAGTCCGCACCGTGACCAGCGCGATCGCACGCGAAGCGATGGGTTGGGCGGGGATCGCATTGCTCGTCGTCCCGGTCCTGACGTACTCGGACCGGACGGTGTTTCCTGGGCTGGCCGCGATCCCGCCCTGCATTGGCGCAGCGATGCTGATCGTCGCCGGGCGCGATGGTGGATGCCAGGTGACCAACCTGCTGGCGAGCCGGCCGATGGTCGGGATCGGGCTGATCTCTTACTCGCTATATTTGTGGCATTGGCCGCTGTTCGTTTTCGCGCGGCAGGTGACGCTGGAGGTCGATTTGGCCGCGCCGGTGATCGCGATGTGCATTGCGGCGTCGTTCGTCCTGGCAATCGCGACTTGGCAATGGGTCGAGCGGCCGTTCCGCGACCGCCAGCAGATGACGGGACGGCGCCTGATGATGTGGGTCGGCGGCGGGGCGCTGGCGATTGTCGGGGTGGCGGTGGCGGCGGGCGACGGAATGCCGGGGAGGATGACGCCGGAGACGTTGCGCCTTGCCGCGGCGAAGCAGTCGGGATCGACCTTGACCGAGGCCTGCAACGCGAGGTCCGCCGATGCTGCTCCTTGCCGACTGGGTGCCGCCGCCCAGGCGCCGAGTTTCGCCGTGTGGGGCGATTCGCATGCCGGTGCGCTGGGCGAGGCGTTCGACGCGATCGGCCGACGGCACGGCCGCGCCGGCTTGCTCTACCCGTTCGGCGGCTGTCCCGGCTTGATCGACCCGACGACCGAGAAGATCCTGCGTACCGATGCCAGCATCTGCCGAGCGCGAAGTAGGTGGGTGCTAAACGCGCTGCTTGCCGATCGCGCCATTCGCGATGTGGTACTGGTCGATTATTGGCAAGCCTATGATGCTGAGCCGCAAGCCTTCGCGGACTCGCTTAAACAGACCGTCGCCGCGCTTCGGCAAGGCGGCAAGCAAGTGACGATCATCGCCGGCATCCCGGCCCCCGGGTTCGACCAGCCGTGGGGGCTGGCGATGGCCAACGAGTTCGGGTTGCGACCGCCCGAGGCGGAGGACGACTTCGCGCCGTCGGCGAACATGCGCGCGATCGGGCAGCAAAGTGGCGTGCGACTGATCGATCTGTCGACCGCATTATGCCCCGGCCGACCTTGCTCGAGGATGATCGGCAACCGGCCCATGTTCAGCGATTCCAATCATCTTTCCCGCGAGGCGGTGGTGACGATCGTCTCCCCGGCGCTCCAGCAAGCGGGGGCGCTGGACGATGGTCAAAAGCCTCAGCTGTTGCCGTAGGATGACGAGGCGTGCACCATGGGACGGGGTTGGAAAATCAGCAGGCGAAACCATCCATTGAGCAATGTCGTCATCCACGAAACGGCCATCATCCACCCCAATGTCGAGATTGGCGAGGGCAGTCGCATCGGTGCGTTCTGCGAGCTAGGAGTTCCCTCCCCCCTCGCCGCATCGGATCGGCTGGTGATCGGCCCGAATGCGCTGATCCGGTCGCACAGCATTTTTTACACCGGATCGACGTTCGGGGCAGGATTGACCACTGGCCATCGCGTGACCGTTCGCGAAAACGTCGTCGCCGGCAAAAGCCTTCAGATTGGCACCCTGTCCGACTTGCAGGGACATTCGTCATTCGGTGATCATGTCCGGCTTCACAGCAATGTTCACGTCGGTCAAAAGTCCACGATCGGCGACTTCGTTTTCATCTTCCCTTACGTCGTCCTGACCAATGATCCGACGCCGCCCAGTGAGGAACTGCTTGGGGTGACGCTGGAAGATTATTCGATCGTGGCGACAATGAGCGTGGTGTTGCCAGGGGCACGGGTTGGCCGTGGAGCGTTGGTCGGCGCGATGTCGTTGGTCAAAGGCGACGTGCCGAGCGGTTCGGTTTACGTTGGCAATCCTGGAAAAGTCGTCGGGTCGACATCCAAGATCAAATTGCGCGATGGAAGCCCGGCTTACCCGTGGCGACGGCATTTCCATCGTGGCTACCCCGACGATGTCGTGCGCGCGTGGAAAACAGAATTCTCTGCCTAGAACATTGATTTGAGATTGAAGCCCATGCGCATCTTGTTGCTCGGCGAGCTGAGCGGGGTTCATCAGGAGCTGGCGCCGGGGCTGCGGGCGCTTGGGCATGAGGTGGTGGTCGGCCATTCACGACAGGCCGCGCCGGGGTTTTCGAGCGACATCCCGTTCTTCCGCCCGGCCCCGGGCGACGGCGGTCCAACCGAGATGCTGCGCGATATCGCATCGCAATTGTTCAACGCACCAAAGATGACCGGCTTCGACATCGTCCAGGTGATCACCCCCAAATTCTGCAACTGGAAGATCCACGGGCCGATGATGCGTTACCTCAAGCGCAACAACGGCCGCATGGTGGTGATCAACACCGCATGCACCAGCGATTATCACCGTCGCGTCGCCGAGCTTTCCTATCGGCCATGCAAGGAATGCCTGAAGTTCGACCTCAAGGCCGACCGCTGCATTTACGATCGCCCCGACGAAGTGCGCGCCGAGTATCTGGCGTTCCAGCTGGCCGACGCGATCGTCGCGACGCATTATGAATATGACTTTGCGCTGGCGGATACGCCGTTCGCCGACAAGGTGGTTGGCATTCCCCTGCCGATCGACGTCGGCCGCCATCGGCCAAGCCCGATGCCGCCGGTCGATCGGGTGCGGATCTGGTATGGCGAGACGCGCTATGGCTTCAAGGGCAGCGCGTTCATCCTGCCCGCGCTCGACCGGCTCAAGGCGGGGCCGCTTGGCGACCAGGTCGAAATCGTCAAAACCGGGCGGTTGGCGTTCGACGACTATCTCGCGTTTCTTCAGACGCTGCATATCGTGATCGACCAGGCCAGTTCATACGGCATGGGGATGAACGCGCTATACGCACTGGCGCGGGGGCGGGTGACGCTGACCGGCGCCGAGCCCGAGACGCTGGACTTCGTCGGGGTGTCCGAGCGTGACAACCCGATGGTCAACATCCTGCCCGACGTCGACCATATCCACAATGCGCTGGCGGGGTTGGTCGAGCGCAAGGCGGGGCTTGCGGAGCTGGGCGAGCGGTCGGCCGGTTATATCGCCAAATATCATGCCGCCGACGTCATTGCCGCCCATTATGCGGCCCTATATCGCAAGCTGCTCGGCGCCGATGTGCCAATCACCGCCGTGGGCTGAAGGATTGACCATGCCAAGCGCTTTCCAGATGGCCACGACGCTGCAGCGATACGTCCCGCGTCGATGGCTTGCCGGAGTGGCCAATCTGGTGATGGCGGCCAAGGGCGACCAGCGGCGCTTCGCGGTTGATGCGGCGGGCCATTGGGTCAATGCGCAGCCGCAGGGAAGCTTCGTCGGCCCCGATCTCCACACCGCGCATTACGCCCAAATCGAGGCGCGGGTGTCCGCATATTGGTTCCATTTCTATCGCCCCAAGGCCGGCGACACTGTGATCGATGTCGGTGCCGGGATTGGCGAGGATGCGGTGATATTGTCGCAGCTGGTGGGAGCGAGCGGCAAGGTCCATGCGATCGAGGCCCACCCCGGCATCTTTCGCTGCCTGACCGCGACGATCGAGCAGTCGCGACTGGCGAATGTCGTTCCCTATCAACTGGCGATCATGGAGAGCGACGGATCGGTGTGCATCACCGACGACAGCGAGCATCTCGGCAACAGCATCGTCGCCGACGGAGCGGGGATCGAAGTGGAAGGCTGGAGCCTCGACCATTTCATTGCCTCGACCGGCGAGGCGAAGATCGACTTTTTGAAGATGAACATCGAGGGGGCGGAAAGCGGGGCGTTGCGCGGGCTCGCGCAGCAGGCCGGCAAGATCCGCCATGTTGCCATCTCGTGCCATGACTTCGTCGCGCGGGCCGGTGGAGGCGACCATTTCCGCACCCGCGAGGAGGTGCGCAAGCGCCTGCTCGAGCTCGGCTTCGTGATCGACCAGCGCGACGGCGACCTGCTGCCGTGGGAGGCCGACGTTCTGTTCGGGAAGCGCGCCGGAAGCTAAGCGCGCTGGTCGATCCGCTCGATCCGCCCCGCTTCAAGGTGGATGATCCGGTCGCAATCCTTGAGCGTGGTGAGGCGGTGGGCGATCATGATGATGGTCATGTCGCGCGCTAGGCCGGCGACCGAGTCCATGATCCCCTGCTCGGTGCGGGTGTCGAGTGCGCTGGTGGCTTCGTCGAACACCAGGACGCTGGCGTTCTTGTAAAGCGCGCGCGCGATCCCGATCCGCTGGCGCTGGCCGCCCGACAAACGAATGCCGCGTTCCCCGGTGGTGGTCCGGTAGCCGTCGGGCAGGCTGTCGATGAAATCGGCGATCCCGGCTGAGCGCGCCGCCGCCATGATCCGCGCAAGGTCGACGGCGTCGTCGGGCACCCCGAACGCAATGTTCGCGGCGAGCGTGTCGTCGGCGAGGTAGATCGCTTGCGGGACATGCGCGATCGCGGCCTGCCAGCCGCCGCGAAGATCGTCGTCGAGCGGTTGGCCGTCGATCAGGATTGCGCCGCTGGTCGGCTGGAGCAGGCCGAGCAGCAGGTCCATCAGCGTCGATTTACCCGACCCGGTGGTCCCCGCAATCCCAATCCGCTCGCCCTTGCGAATGGTGAAATCGACGTCATGGAGCACCGCATCCCCGACCGGATAGGCAAAGCCGACGCGGTCGAAGCGGATCGACTGATGGAACACGTCATACTCGGCGGGCGGGGCTGGCGTTCGATCCTCGAGCGAGAGCAATTCGAGCACGTCGGTGACCTGCTGGCGATTGCCGAGGAAACTCGACCAGCCGACGTAGCTTTGCTGGAGCAAGGGCAGCAGCCGCTGGGCACCGAGCGCGAGCGCGCCGAGCATCGGGATCGCCGCCGCCACCCCGCCGGGCCGACCGGCAAGCACCCAGGCATAAGCACCGATCATCGCCATGCCGAGCATCTCGATCACGATCCGCGGCGACTGGCTGATGAAGGCATTGAGCGTCGAGACGTGGCGAAAGCGATCGGCCGAGAAGTTGAACGCGCGCTCGAACGCGGGTTGCGAACGGTCCAGCAGGATATCGCGGATCCCGCCGAGCGCTTCCTGGACGCGCTTAATCCGCAGCGTGGCGTGGAGACTGCCCGCCTGACTGTTGCGGCGGAGCACCGCCTGGACCGCGAAACTGATCACCACATAGGTGCCGACCAGAAGGCCAGCCGAGACCAGGGCAACCAGCGGGTTCACCGCGATCAGTAACGCGATGAGCATCGTCGCAACAATGGTCGCAATCAGCGCCTGAGTGCCCGACAGCAGGATGGTGAAAGTGATGTGGTGGAGCTTCTCGAACTGGCTCAACGCCTCGCCCGAGTGGCGCTCGACATAATATTGATAGGGCTGGCGGATGAGTTTGGCGAAGGCGGCGATGCTGAGATCATAGGCGATGTTGAACGCCAGCGCCTGGCTGACCCACGCCAAGGCAAGGCGGATCAATCCGCTGACGATGAACAGCCCGATGAACGCGCTGGCGGTGATCGCCACCAGGTTGGTGCCGGGCGGGAGGCGGTCGAGCAGGCCGCCGACCATTGGGATCGCGGCCAATTTGTCGGGGTTGGTCAGCACCGCGAGGAACGGCAGCACCGCCCCGACCGATACGACCTCGGCCAGCGCGCCGACCATCATCAGCGCGATCGTCCCCCACAATTGCCGCCGCCGCCGCGCGGGTAGCTTGCGGTACAGCGTCACTACCGCCGATCCTTCATCACTCGCCGCGGGCATAATTTCCTGTCCTGATCAATCGAGCCGAGTGATAGGGTCCAATCCGGCGCTTGGGCACCCTCGTCGCGCAGGGACTTGCGCTGTGATGCACAAAAGGCTCTTGCACGTCGCGATGCGGATTTTGATCGTCACCGAGACATTGGTACTGGGCGGCGCCGAAACCTTCGTGTTGAGGCTGGCCCGCCGTCTCCGGATCGATGGCTATGCGGCCGAGATTTTGTGCCTCAATCCCGATCTGGAAAATGCGGCGCTGGTTGCCCAATATCCCGACGTCCCGATCCACCGCCTGCCGATGACCGGGCTTCGAACGGTCAAACGGATCGACCGCGTTATGCAACGGCTCGGGATTGACCTCGACTTGCAACAGCGTCGTGCAGCGCGATGGGTTGGTAGGAATCTCGCCGCTCGATACGATGTCTATCATGGCAATTTGTTCGGCGCCGACTGGCTGTTGACCCTGGTGAAGCGCCGCCACCAGGAGATGAAGATCGTCTCGACCCTGCATGGCGACTACGTGCTGTACGAGGCGAGCCGGCCCGGAACCGAAACAAGCCGGATATTGCACTGGCGGGCCAAGTTGGCCGACGTGCTGGCGAGCGTCGATCACTGGGTCACCATCAGTCCGGCGCAACACCACCAGTTCGTCGAGACGTTCAGGGTCGACCCGGCGATATTAGCCGATATTCCCAATGGCTACGCGCCCAGCAATGCGATCCCGCCGCCGGCGCAGCGACACGGCGCGGCGACCCGGTTCGTGATGGTCGCCCGGGGGATGCGCGAAAAGGGCTGGGGTTTCCTGGTCGCGGCTTTTGCAAGGCTGGAAGGCGATGTCTCGCTGACCTTGATCGGAGAAGGCGCTTATCTGGACGAGCTGAAGCGCCAGTCACGCGTCACCAATATTCACTTTACCGGTGCCCATCCCAATCCGGTCGAGTTGATCGGGCAGAGCGATAGCTTCATTCACCCGAGCATCTATGCCGCCGAATCGATGCCGACGGTGATTGTCGAAGCGTTGTTCGCCGGATTGCCGGTCATCGCGACCGATATTGGCAGTGTCGCAACCATGATCGCCGCGCCGTCGGGCGAATTGGCCGGACAGTTGTTAGTGCCAAATGAAGCGACGTTGGTCGACGATTTGACGGCCGCAATGCAGGCTTATGTCGACGATCCCGCGC
>ENA-OFDP01000045-OFDP01000045.1-metagenomes-genome-assembly--contig:-NODE-45-length-59597-cov-6.384334_pt1 | contig 59597 bp, 60 predicted proteins | sample MGYA00153389_OFDP01 | MGnify analysis MGYA00153389
TTTTGAAATTATAGGACTGAATAAACCTTATAGGCTAGGTTTGTGCAACAAAGCCTATTTCAACTAAAATGATAAAAGCAAATATTCTATCTTCAATATTATCATCATTAAGAAAATAGACTGGTTTTGTTGTTGGAAAAACCTTAGCTGTTAGCTTATATTCAGCATTTCCAGTTGTAACTTTTATATCTCGAAAGACCTCAAGTATAAAATCTGAATCTTGCTCTTGGTTTAAAGTAGCTTCATTCAAAACATCAGAAAGAACATTTTCATCTAGGCTATTATTCGTCTTATAAAACTGTACATTCTTTGTTAGTTCCAATCTTTCTGGCATATTTCTACCCTATTTTTATATAAAAACCCCATCATCAAGATAGGGTCTTTTAGAGTAATTTTCAACCAATTGCAGACTAAATATTAACCCACACTCCCTTCTAAAAAGTCCTGTGCAAAGCGTTGTAATACACCACCCGTTCATATACAGGCACTTCTTCTTCAGTATCTAGGCGATAATTTACAGACACATCAACAACCTGTCCTTTACCCCTATCTGTCGAATTCGTAATAATCACTACTGCAAAAAAGTTATATTTTTAATTATCGTAAACGCTTAAATTACCTGTTCTCCACATTTCACCATCCCAACATAGCACATCAGCTAAATTCTTCATTATCGGATGTTGACGTAATCGAGGTGATCCGTCTGTTTTGTACCATTTATTGACTAGAGTTATAGGTGTAGGTGGATAGACTTTTTTTCTATCATTCAGATTAGGCTGCCAGAAATAAACAATTATAGATTCAGCCTTTTCTAAGAACGTCCTAGTAGCTTCAGCTGGATATTCTGCTTTTGCTAACCAAATTTCTTGCTCCCTAGTCACTAAAGAAGCTTTATGATGATTTTTCAACCTATTATAAAAACTACCTTCTGTTATTCCGCAATACTGAATATCTAAATCTCTTTCGTATTTACCTTTCCCTGTAATAATATATAACCCATTAGATTTTTGCTTATTTTCTAAAACCTCTTCCAAAGTAAAAGGACCTTCCCAGTTCAAAATTATAGTATGCTGTTCCATTCGTATCTCTATTAAAAAACCCCACTTAAAAGTAGGGTATTTTTACAACAATATCAATAACTTTTAGCTTAGATCATCAAGCCACATTCCCTTCCAAGAAATCCTGCGCAAAGCGTTGTAATACACCACCCGCTTCATATACAGACACTTCCTCTTCGGTATCTAGGCGACAAGTGACAGGCACTTCAATCGTTTGGTTTTTACCATCATCCGTTGAACGCTCAATCACTAAGGTTAAGGTCGAACGTGGCGCGATATTACCAATCACGCTATAAAGTTCAGTACCATCTAAACCTAAAGTTTTACGGTCAGTCCCGGCTTTAAACTCAAGCGGTAACACGCCCATACCCACTAGGTTAGTACGGTGAATACGCTCAAATCCTTCCGCCACAATCGCTTCAACACCAGCAAGACGCACACCTTTAGCAGCCCAGTCACGGCTAGAACCCTGACCATAGTCCTTACCAGCAATAATGATGAGTGGTTGCTTACGATTCATATAAGTTTCAATCGCTTCCCACATACGCATCACTTCGCCTTCAGGCTCTACGCGTGCTTTCGAACCTTGCTTGATCGTACCGTCCGCACGAACCACCATTTCATTAAACAGTTTCGGATTCGCAAAGGTCGCACGTTGTGCAGTCAAATGGTCACCACGGTGCGTTGCATAGGAGTTAAAGTCTTCCTCAGGTACACCCATTTTGTGTAGGTACTCACCTGCTGCCGAATCCATCATGATTGCATTCGATGGTGATAAATGATCTGTGGTGATGTTGTCAGGCAAGATGGCAAGTGGACGCATATTTGCCAGTGTACGAGGTGCAGCCAAAGCCCCTTCCCAATACGGCGGACGGCGGATATAGGTGCTTTGCGGACGCCAGTCATATAAAGGACTTGCCGCTTTTTCAGTGACACCCAAATCAAACATTGGAATATACACTTTACGGAACTGTTCAGGTTTTACCGCTTCTTTGACCAATGCATCAATTTCTGCATCTGATGGCCAAATATCTTTCAAGTAAATTGGATTACCGTCTTTATCTGTACCTAATGCATCTTTTTCGATGTCAAAACGAATGGTTCCTGCAATCGCATACGCTACAACCAGCGGAGGTGACGCCAAGAATGCTTGTTTTGCATAAGGATGGATACGCCCATCGAAGTTACGGTTACCCGAAAGTACCGCTGTTGCATATAAGTCACGGTCAATAATTTCTTGTTGCAGTTTAGGGTCTAAAGCACCTGACATACCGTTACACGTGGTACATGCATACGCCACAATACCAAAACCGAGTTTTTCTAAGTCGTCCAATACACCTGCTTCTTCAAGATATAAAGCAGCAGCTTTAGAACCAGGTGCAAAAGAAGATTTCACCCAAGGTTTACGTGTTAAGCCCAATTCATTGGCTTTACGTGCCAACAAACCTGCTGCAACCGTGTTACGTGGGTTTGATGTATTGGTACACGAAGTAATTGCAGCAATAATCACAGCACCATCAGGCATTAAACCATCGGTACGATTTTCAACCACACCTGCAATGCCTTTTTCTTTTAAATCCGCAGTAGAAACACGAGCATGTGGGTTTGATGGGCCTGCAATATTACGTGTTACCGTTGAAAGATCGAAACGAAGTACACGTGGATATTCCGCTTGTTTCATATCCGAAGCCCAAAGACCAATTTCTTTGGCATAGTTTTCAACCAGTGCAACTTGCTCAGCTTCACGACCTGTCAGGGTTAAATAATCAATCGTGTTTTGATCGATATAGAACATGGCCGCTGTTGCGCCATATTCAGGTGTCATATTGGAAATCGTGGCACGATCCCCCACTGACATACTGTCTGCACCTTCACCAAAGAACTCAAGGTACGCACCGACTACACGCTCTTTACGTAAGAATTCAGTCAATGCTAAAACGATATCGGTTGCAGTAATACCCGCTTGACGTTGTCCAACAAATTCAACCCCGATAATGTCTGGAAGACGCATCCAAGACGCACGGCCTAACATTACATTTTCAGCTTCTAAACCACCGACACCAATCGAAATGACACCGAGTGCATCGGTATGAGGTGTGTGTGAGTCTGTACCGACACAAGTATCTGGGAATGCCACGCCTTCACGACTTTGCACCACAGGAGACATTTTCTCCAAGTTGATTTGGTGCATGATGCCGTTACCCGCTGGAATCACATCGACATTTTCAAAAGCGGTCTTGGTCCATTCGATGAAGTGGAAACGGTCTTCGTTACGACGGTCTTCAACTGCACGGTTTTTCTCAAAGGCATCTGGATCAAAACCACCGTATTCCACAGCAAGAGAGTGATCGACGATCAACTGAGTCGGTACAACAGGATTCACTTTCGATGGGTCACCGCCTTGATCTGCAATGGCATCACGTAAACCTGCAAGGTCAACCAATGCCGTTTGTCCAAGGATGTCATGACACACCACACGCGCAGGATACCAAGGGAAATCGTGATCTTGTTTTGAGAAAATCAGTTCTTTTAGTGACTGCTCCAAAATGGCAGGATCACAACGACGCACTAACTGTTCAGCCAATACTTTTGAGGTGTATGGAAGTTTTGCATAAGCGCCTGGCTGAATCTGTTCAACGGCTTCTCGCACATCAAAGTATTCTAGCTGGGTGCCTTGCAGTGGTTTGCGGTGATTATTGTTCATAGCGTTCCTGCCTTTGGTGTTTCATTTTTCTTCACTGTCTTTACTAGACAATTCATCTTTGTCTGCTAGGCATACTACACTGTCGAAAACCCATTTCCCAAATCGTTTATATTTCATAAGCTTAGATATAAAAACAGGGGTTTTTGAAATATTTAGTTACATTAACTTTTAAATATTTACTCTAAATATGATTTTTTCTGAAAAATAGCGGAAAATAGCCCTAATTCTTTAGTATTAGATTTTAAGGTAGGCGAGCAATTCATGAGCGATCTAGCTTTCTCCTCTTTCACTTTAATTGGTGTAGATGCACTCAAATTTTTACAAGGCCAAGTGACGGTCAACGTTGAAGCTTTAGCTGAAAATACAACGCAATACACCGCCATTTGTGACTTGAAAGGCCGTATCCACTTTGGTTTGTGGCTGACAAAACGTAATCCTGAACATTTTGAAATTGTCACCACTCAAGACCAGTCGGAAGAGTTTGCTAAGCACATTAAAAAGTTTGGTGCTTTCTCTAAAATGAAACTTGAACCTATGGGTTCAGTTTTCCCAACCTTCACGCAAGACCGTACTACCTTCTCTGCTGAGCCTACCGATATTGCTGCATGGCAAGTGCAAACCATTACTCATGGTGAAGCGTTTATCGACCAAGCCATTGAGCATGTGTTTCAACCCCAAGAGCTTCGTTTACACCAACGTGAAGGCGTGCACTATGACAAAGGCTGTTACTTGGGTCAGGAAGTGATTGCACGTTTATGGTTTAAAGCCAAACCCAAAGCATGGTTGCATTTAATTCAGGGTACAGGCAGTGCACCTGCGCAAGCTGAACAGTTGAATAAAGGTATTCAAGTGGTGAATAGCGCTGCGATGGATGGCGGTTATGTCGCGTTGGTGGTGGCACGTCCTGAGTCTTTGAGCGAGCTTGATGTGACAGTTTTAGACTTACCAGAACGTTTAAATGGTGATGTGTCACGACCTGCTTAAGTCTTTAAATTTTATGCTGTTATAATAAATGGGCCTCTAAAACTTATTCTTGGTTTTGAGGCTTTTTTAAACTTAAAATGATGAGAACTCTTTCTTCCTCACATAATAAACCACACCGCCCTTATCATCAGAAAAATAAAAGGAATTTGCATCTATACGGTAAATATCCGCAGGTCGACCATTCACCTTATTCCCCACTAAAAACCCATCCATAAAGGTTTCAAGTTTTTGCCCTTTACGCATAATCACAATTTTATAACCATGACCAATCGTGGCATCCGTAGAACCATGTAAAGCCACTAAAAAAGAATTTTTAATGGTGTCATCCGTATTTGGATCATCAAAATAGTCAAATCCTAGTGCAGATGAATGTGATGGGAAATAGGCATAAGGAGATGGTACATTTTTACATCCTGTTGGACGTTTAAATTTTGGGTCTGCTAAAATTTTACCATTCGACGAATAACAAGATGGCCAACCATAATCTGCATCACGCTTGAGTGCATAAAAAGTTTCATCAGGCTTATTTTTACCCAGATGGTCCACACCTTGATTGGTGGCAAATAAAAATTTACCCACCCATTTCAAACCGACGGTATTACGCAAGCCTGTGGCATAAATCTTTTGTTCAGAACCATCGGGGTTCATTTCTAAAACTGTCGCTCTAACTTTCTCTTTCTCGGTACAAGCATTACAACTTGAGCCGACTGAAACATAAATTTTACCGTTCCCACCCACGGCAATGGTTCGTGTTAGATGCCAGCCACCATATTTATAACTTAAACCATAATCAGGAAAAGTCGCTAAAACTTCGGTTTTGTCCGTGGGTTTCATTTCACCTTGGGTGAATTTTCGTCGGGTAAGCTGATGCGTTTCAGCCAAATATAACCAGTCTTGCCCAGAAGAGTCCGTATAAAACTGGACTGAATTTGGATTCTTCAAACCTGTCATATAAGGAATAATTTTGCCGAATTTTCCTGTTTCAGCATTCCATTCATCCAAAATATAAACAATGCCTTTTTTATTGTCGGTCAAATCGTGCATATCTGTGACAAACATTCTACCGTCAGGTGCTTTGCTAAAAAAACGAACGCGTTTTAAACCCTCAGCCGCAGGAATGATGTCGTAATTTTCTGGAAGGTTTAGAGAAAAACGCTTCCCATTTTTCAAGTTGATTTGATGAGGAACAAGATTTGGTTGCCCAGCTAAAACTGCCATTGAGCCAACTAAACATATGAATAAGATTGAGAGTATTTTTATCATTTTAGATAGATCTCGATTCATCTTATGAAAAACAACGTCTTTTTTATAGGATATAACTAGAATTATGGGGACATAGTCAAATGCTTTTGCTAGAAAAGCGTATAAGCTATTCATATACAAATTATTATTTTATATTATCTTTTAGCCTATCCACTGCAAGCGGCTTTACAGTGGGTTAAGCCATTCACACTCGTTCTTCGGGTATAAACAAAACATAAAAAATTGTTGCTTTAGAACTCTATAGCAACCATCAGTCCTTGGATAAAAGGCTCATCCAAGGACTTAAACCCTTTTTAGGGCCTTAATTTAATAGTTCACTCATCTTCAATGAAGATTAAACATCAAAAATCATGAAACAGCTTATTCATGTCTTTGCAGAGATAGTCTTTAAATGAAAAATCTCGTGCATGTTTAGCATCAAATTTTGCAGTCACACCGTCTTTTTCAAAGATATATACACGGTCATCTTTGCTCACTAAAAACTCACCACCCAATTTCATCAATAAGGCATCAATTTTTTCGCCATCTGGAATCGACTCATCGGCCAAAACTTTTAAATAATTTCGCTTAATTGACTTAATAAACATGCTGAACTCACTACTCATTTTCAGCGCTATTTAAACAGAATCTAAGCCAGAATCCTAATAAAACCCGAAGCCATCAGCTACAACTACCAATAACACGTTTCAGACTTTTCCACTGCACAGCACGCGGTTTGTATTGGAAAAATATATACCGATCAACACAATCAACGGAAATTTGTAAGACCAAGACACAATTCAGATATTTACATTCACACAATTCAACTTATGATGTGAAATGACTAAAAACAAATACACACATAGATGGACTTATGTGTATGAAAAAGGTTTATAAAACATGAAGAAACTCGTACTTGCAAGCTTAATTGCACTCTCTAGCCAGCTTGCACTTGCAGCCACCACTCAAGATACCGTTAACCCCGAATTTGCCAAGATTGAGGAAATGGTCAAAGCCAACAATATGACGGGGGCATATCAAGCTTTAGAAAAACTGGCGAAATCTGGCAACCCGCAAGCCATGTATAACTTGGCGTATTTGACGCAAACAGGTCAAGGCACGGCGAAGAATGAGAAGAAAGCCATTCAACTCTACCAAGATGCTGCAAACAAAGGCTACCCTGTTGCGCATTATGTGCTTGCGAAAAACTATGTCACTGGTACTTTAGGCTTGCCTCAAGACATCAACAAAGCCAAACAACACTTTGAAGCCGCATCTAAACTAGGCTTTGATGATGCAACCGTTGAATATGCCGTGCTGTTATTTTCTGAAAATAAACCAGAGTCTGAAAAGTTAGCCCTTAAGAAACTTGAGCCTTTGGTGAAAAAAGGCAACTATCAAGCCATTCATGCACAAGCCTTGTACGACATCAGCACAGGCTTTAAAAACAAACAAGAAGCACCCATTCAAAAAGGTCTCAACAGCATTCAAGACTTAGCCAAAAAAGGTTACATTCCTGCCCTGATGGCCGTAGGCAATATGTTTGCCAATGGCAATATCATTCCGCAGAACTTGCCTGAAGCGAAGAAAATTTTCACCGCTTTAGCTAAAGAAAATGTACCGCAAGCGAAAGAATCTTTGGCGATGGTTGATAAAATGATTGCCGATCAAGCCAAAGCCCCTGCTGCAACAGCTGCGGTCAAAAAATAAATCTCTTCTTCCAAAAAATACTCTCAAGCGAGAGTATTTTTTTCACCACCAAAGACCAATCAAGACACTGACCACCACAAAACTCAATAGCGTGCTGATCATCAATGGGGTGAGTGCTTTTTCATTCAAACCATACACTTGCCCAAAAATTCCAAACAAAGACGGCATCGGCAAAGCCGCAATCAAGGTCCCTGCATAAATCATCTTTGGGTCCAATTCAGTCAAATAGGTCAGCCCTAAATAAACCAAAAGTGGCATACAAATATTTTTAGATACCACCAGATAAATGGTTTGTAAGTTAAACGATTGAATGGTTAGCCCAACCATTCCCCCACCAATAATAAAGAGCGCTAAAGGTGCAGCAGTCTGACCTAGCATCGCAAATACTTGGTCGATTAAATGTGGAATTTGAAGTTCGAAAATCGCACAACTCATACCAATCATCACCGACAAAAACAGTGGATTTTTAAGTAGCGTAAGAAATGTAGTTTTTAAAATGGAGGCTAAATTGGCTTGTCTTTGTCGCCCTATTTCTGCCAGCGTAAGCATCAATGGAACCAAAAATACACTTTCAATGATCACCACCAATGAAATGTAAATCATCGCTTCACTTCCCATCAGAAGTGTCAAAATTGCTGCTCCCAATAACCCCGTATTCGACATGGATGCACCCAGTGAAAAGACTGCAGCATGGGTAAAGTGATTTTTAAACAGCTTTTGACCTAAAATAAAAGCCGTAATAAATAAGCCAAAGGTCACAGCGGCATAAACATAAAAATATGCCGGATACCAAATTTCATGCAAATCTTTTGAAGCTAAGGCATGCAACAATAAAGCAGGTAACGCAATTTTGATGACAAAAGCACTGATCGCAGTCATTTGCTCTTTAGCGAGCAACTGGATTTTGACAGAGGCAAAACCAAGGAAGAGCAGGAAAAATACTGGAAAAATTACCGAAAAAATCATTCAAGCTGTTCCTTTTCCAGATGATGTAAGTAAAGACCTATCCTAGGATACACCTTTACTCAGTTGAAATATTTTTAAAGACCAATGGACGAAGCAAAATGCTTATGCGATTAAAACGCAGAAAACAAATCTTTGATCCCATGTGGCTGACACCGTAAATACTGCGGTGCGATAGAGACTTTCCCACCCAGTTCTGCAGCGGCATGCCACGGCCATCGTGGGTCATACAACATGGCACGCGCCAGACCAATTGCATCGGCTTCTTGCGCTTCTAAAATATGTTCAGCCTGCTTGGCTTCTGTAATCAATCCCACCGCAATGACTGGAATTTTCACCGCTTGTTTCACTGCATGGGCAAAAGGCACTTGATACTTGGGCTTAATCTGAATGTCTTGTTCCACATGCAAGCCACCACTTGAAACATGAATATAAGCCGCACCGAGTTGCTCTAACGCTTTCGATAGCCCCACTGTTGAATCAATATCCCAACTTTCTGTTGCAGTCGACTCCATCCAGTCGGTCGCAGATAAACGTATACCCACGGGATAATGTTCAGGAACAGCTTGTTTAATGGCTTGGAAGACCTCTAAGGTAAATCGAATGCGGTTTTCAAAACTTCCACCATATTCATCGGTACGTCGGTTCGACAGCGGTGACATGAACTGATGCAACAAATAGCCATGGGCTGCATGTAGTTCGATCAGCTCAAAACCTGCATCTACTGCGCGTACTGCAGCACTGGCAAAGTCTTCGATGATGTCTTGCATCTCCGTCACACTTAAAGCATGTGGTGCATGCTCTTCGGGCTTAAAGGGGACATCACTGGCAGACACCGTTTGCCAACCATGCGGTTCATTCGGTTTGATTTGACCTTTTCCCGACCAAGGAAGATCGGTCGATGCTTTACGCCCCGCATGTGCCAGTTGAATGGCAAAAGGCATTGGTGAAAGTGTTTTGACTTTTTGAAGCAAGGCCTTCATTTGTGCACGTTGCAAATCATTCCACAGCCCTAAATCCGCAAAACTGATTCGTCCCACAGCTTGTACGGCTGTCGCTTCAATAATACATAAGCCCGCACCAGACAAAGCATAATTGGCCCATTGTTGCTCATGCCAATAGCTCAGCTCACCCGCATCATTAGCTGAGTATTGGCACATCGGTGCAATCACGATTTTATTTGTTAAGTTTAGATCCCCAAATTGAATGGGTTGAAATAATAATGGCATCATAGCTCTCCCTTTACTCACTATGATCTATAACAAATAAAGTGCCTTGCATTCAACGCTAAAAGTGCAAATCTGCTGTCAAACCTTTGCACTTTTATGGCTATCCATTTAGAAAATAATACGGCTTCCGAGCCCCAAGACCAGTGCATTATCCACCACATGGCTTGAACCTGAGTTGACCACATACTGAATGTTGGGACGTAACATTAACCACGGCGTAGCGTTATAGCTATAGTTCAGTTCAATATTGTATTCCGCGCTCGCATCATACTGTGCTTTCCCCGCAGTGAATCGCTCATTCAGATGTACACGATTCACACCCAAACCTAAAATATCCGTCGGATGCTGTTCAAATACCCCAATATATTTGAGCCCCACTTGTTGTGAGTTGTCTACTTTATTGGTGATGCGGTCATGCCATGTAAAGTTAGCAAAACTATGCAAACCTTGGCGCCCGGCACCCGTTGAAGTCAGTTGCTGTTCGATGGCAATCCATCCTGCAAATGTCCGGTCTTCGCCAACCACACCTTTGCTATAAGCCACGTCATATTGGTTATTTGGATCATCTGCGGTGTTATATATCCCACCGACCCGATAACTTCCCGCCAAACCATTGAACAGTGCTTTTGGTGTCCAAATCACTTCTACTGGAATAGTCACACCATCGGCATGTTCTGTATCTAGGCTCCAACCTTGTCCCTCGGCTCTGCCATTGCCATTATCTGGATTGAATTCATAAACACCCACTTGAGTTGTCACTTCAGGGGTCAGTTGGTACTTAATACGACCACCCCATTGTGAAACCGGCGTATTCATCCAGATATTACCCTGCCATTTCCCCATTTGCGCGGCACAAAAGGCATTACTGACAAAATCACACGCCATCACATCAAAATCAGAACCCAAACCCAGTCGCCCAACTTTGACACTGAGCCCTTGTTCTTTAAAACGTTTTTCAATTGAAAGCTCTGACAAACGGCTGTCTTGGTTTCCACGGCCATAGGTGGCTTGCACATTGGCTAATTGCGGTGCAGAAGGAACTTGCAAATCTCGAATTGAGGTACTTTGTCCTTGACGCGCAGTCGCAACAAAACGAACGGTGACCCCTTCCCAGCCCGCTAGCTTTTCTAAATCAAATTGTGTTCCTAGCCAAAACTGCGAAGCAGTACTTGGGCTTGCACCTGCATTGCGACCGCCATCCGCCAAATAGTTGGTATCTATTAAAGCATTGGCTTCAAACTTAATGCCTTTTTGCGCCAATTCAGTTCGTTTTCCCTGCCAGTCACCAAACAAATACTGACCATGTGCATCCAACATCTGCTCCGCATGACTCACTGTCGCCCAGGCACAGATTGCTGTTGCAAATAAAGAGAAAGAAAACTGTCGCATAAAACCTAAGCCCCAAACTAAAATGAAGAACAATTCATTTCATTTAAATGAAAAATTTAATGAAAAGTACATAATTTTTAAACAAAGATCTCAGCAAAATTTTTATCATTAAGTCAAAAAAAAGTTATCAATATCGTCCACAGCTATAAATAGAAGATTTGATTTGGGGGATTCATGATAGTTTTCACTCAATTCAAGAGTGTAATTTAAGGAGGAGGATTCCTGATCACAGCAAGCAATCCCGCAGTTTAGCTTTCTAAAAATGTGCTAAAGCCAAGCCTCTCGCTGAAATCACTTGCAATCTTGCGTGTACACCGCAATATTAGCCTCAAGTTTTATCATCTCATGTTGCCATGCCAGAATTACCAGAAGTTGAAACCACCAAAGCCAGTTTAGCGCCGTTATTAGATCAACAGGTGCTTAGTGTTGAAGTTCGCCAGTCGAGCCTGCGCTGGCCGATTCCCGCAGATCTCAACAAACTGGTGGGACAGCGTTTAATTCAACTCAAACGCCGTTCTAAATACATTTTGGCCGTTTTTGAACAAGACACGATGCTTTGGCATTTGGGTATGTCTGGTAGTTTCCGTATTTGTGAGGTGGGTGAAACCCTGCGTAAACACGATCATTTGATTATTCGTTTTGAAGATGTCGAGCTACGCTACCATGATCCGCGCCGCTTCGGCTGTATTTTATGGTTGGATGAATATTCGCAAACCAAGTTAATCGATACGCTTGGGCCTGAACCACTGAGTGCTGATTTTAACGCTGAATATTTAAGTCAAAAGTTAAAAAACAAACAGGTCGGCACAAAAGTTGCAATCATGGATAATCACGTGGTGGTTGGTGTCGGAAATATCTATGCCACAGAGAGTTTGTTTAATTTGGGCATACACCCTGCGCAAGTGGCGTCTAGTTTAACACCCAGCCAAATTGAAAAATTGGTGGTCGAGATTAAACGTATTTTGCAGCAGGCCATCGATTTAGGTGGTTCTACCCTGCGGGACTATTCCAACGCAATGGGTGAAAATGGTTACTTTCAACAAACCTTATTGGCTTATGGCCGAGCAGGTGAAATGTGTGTGAACTGCGAGACTACGCTTGAAAACATTAAACTGGGACAGCGTGCTTCTGTATTTTGTCCCGAATGCCAACCGCTGAAAAAAGTGCAACCTAAGCCCAAAGCCACAGCTCGAGGAAAAACCAAATGAAAACTGCCATTGTTCGTCATATTTTGGTCAAAGACAAAGACCTCGCTGAACAACTGAAAAAGAAAATCCACGATGGTGCCGATTTCGCCAAAATTGCCAAGCAATATTCCACCTGTAATTCAGCTAAGCGCGGTGGTGAACTGGGTGAAGTCAAAAAAGGCCAACTGGTGCCTGTAATTGATAAATTGGTTTTTAGTGCAGCTGAAAAAGTACTACATGGCCCCATCAAGAGCCAATTTGGTTTTCATTTACTAGAAATTAAATTCCGTATGGATTTTTAGAAGCATGCGCGTTGTGTGATGTGTTTAAGCCTAAGCACATCACGAACACTGTATTTGATTAAGCCTCTTTCATCTCATATGTCCAAGCATCAACGTGTTCGCCTGACTCCAACATCCCTTGTACCCTCACCCGTTGATACTGTATCCCTTCAAACTCATCCAACGCATCCCAATGTTCGGTTAATTTTTCACTGCTAAAAAAATATCCTTCAACTGCTGCTGCTTGCGGATCTAAAACAATGGCGAATAAGCCTTTGTCAGGTCCCCAATCCAAAATATGCACCACGCCATGCACATAGCCTTTTTGCCATGTTCCACCTATACGCTCTAAAAGATGGGCATTTTCATGATTTGGACGGAGCGTCCCATAGACAAATAATTGATTCATTCGGCATCACCACAGCTATTCAATCAGCGCGCATCATAAAGTCAAAATTGTACAAAAACCAGTCTTCGGATAAGTCTCAGACATAAAAAAACGGCACTTGATGTGCCGTTTTATTTTAACCGTTCGATTACTGACGTTTTTTCAATTCATCACGAATTTCACGTAGTAACTCGATATCTTCTGGCGTTGCTGCTGGTTCTGGCGCTGCTTCTTCTTGTTTACGGCGCATACGATTAATCATTTTCACCATTAAGAACACCACCCATGCCAAAATGATGAAGTTAATTAAAATCGTAAGGAAGTTACCATAAGTCAGGACGTTCACCCCAGCTTTGGTCAACTCATCTAAAGACTGTAAATTATTTGGGTTGTCCCCCAAAACAAAGAACTTTTGTGTGAAATCCACACCACCGCCAGTGATCACAGTAATCAATGGCATGATGATGTCTTTCACCAATGAATCGACAATTTTACCAAATGCACCACCGATGATTACACCGACAGCCAAATCAATCATGTTGCCTTTTACCGCAAATTCGCGGAATTCTTGAACAATACTCATCTAAATCTCCAGTTATTTTTTGACTTTAATTTATGTGACGAAGTATACATTAATTTTATAGCTTCATTTCCACGTAATTTACTCGGAAATCATCTGCTTTTATATATTTGTTTGCTAATTTTAAACAAAAAAATGCCATCAATAAATTGATGGCATTTTTAAATGTCGCGGCCCCGCATGGGGCAACATCATTTTTAAAACTTATTTACCAGAACGGTTACGTTTACGTTCGTTTTCAGTCAAGTAACGCTTACGAATACGAATTGACTTAGGTGTTACTTCAACTAATTCATCATCTTCAATGAATTCAAGCGCTTGTTCAAGCGTATATTCAACAGCAGGAACAAGAGTCAACGCATCATCAGTACCAGAAGCACGTACGTTTGTTAACTGTTTTGCTTTAGTTGGGTTAACTGTCATGTCATCTGAACGAGAGTTAATACCAATGATCATACCTTCGTAAACTTCTAACTGAGGTTTAGCAAATAGACGACCACGGTCTTGCAATGTGAACAATGCATAGCCAAGGCAAGTACCCTGAACCATAGAAATCAACACACCGTTTTGACGTTTCGCAACAGTACCTTGTTTCATTGGACCGTAATGCGAGAAGCTTGAAGTCATGATTCCTGTACCAGAAGTCATGGTCAAGAATTCTGAACGGAAACCAATTAAGCCACGTGAAGGAACAGTTGCTTCAATACGGATACGGCCTTTACCGTCAACTTCCATATTCGTCATTTCGCCTTTACGGTGACCCATTTGTTCCATTACAGAACCTTGGTGCTGTTCTTCAACGTCAAATGTTACGTTTTCGTATGGCTCTTGCTTTTCGCCATCAACTTCTTTCAAGATTACTTGTGGGCGAGATACGCCCATCTCGAAGCCTTCACGACGCATGTTTTCAATAAGAACTGAAAGGTGAAGTTCACCACGACCTGATACTTTAAAGCTATCAGGACTATCAGTATCTTCAACACGAAGCGCAACGTTGTGAATTAATTCGCGGTCTAAACGTTCACGGATATTACGTGAAGTAACAAATTTACCTTCTTTACCCGCAAACGGAGAGTTGTTTACTTGGAAAGTCATGGTTACTGTAGGTTCATCTACAGACAATGCTGGTAAAGCTTCAACATTTTTCGGATCACAAATGGTGTCAGAAATATGAAGTTCATCAATACCTGTGATACACACGATATCGCCTGCTTGAGCAGATTCAACATCAACACGTTCTAAACCATGGTAACCCATGATTTTTAAGATACGACCGTTACGTGTCTTACCGTCTTTATCAATCACAGTTACTGGTGTGTTTAATTTTACAGAACCACGTTGAATACGACCAACACCGATAACACCTACGAAGCTGTTATAGTCAAGTGAAGAAATCTGCATTTGGAATGGACCATCAACATCAACTGCTGGTGGCTCAACAATGTCTACGATGGTTTGGAACAATGGAGTCATATCTTCAGCAAGTTCTTCTGGAGATGGACCAGCAACACCACGAAGACCTGAAGCGTAAACAACTGGGAAGTCTAACTGCTCGTCAGAACCACCTAAGTTATCAAACAAATCAAACACTTGATCAATAACCCAATCTGGACGCGCGCTTGGCTTGTCGACTTTGTTGATAATTACGATTGGCTTCAAACCACGTGCGAACGCTTTTTGCGTTACGAAACGAGTTTGTGGCATTGGGCCTTCTTGAGAGTCAACAAGAAGAAGTACACAGTCAACCATCGACATTACACGTTCAACTTCACCACCGAAGTCTGCGTGTCCTGGGGTGTCGACGATGTTAATACGGTATTCTGTATTGGTACGTGCATCTAACCATTTGATTGCAGTGTTTTTTGCAAGAATGGTAATACCACGTTCACTTTCAATCGCGCCTGAATCCATGACACGCTCAATCTCGCCTGCACGATCGCCAAGTGCACCTGATTGCTGTAAAAGTTTGTCTACTAGAGTGGTTTTACCGTGGTCAACGTGCGCAATGATGGCAATGTTGCGGAGAGTTTTGATATCTGACATGTAAATTCGATACGCCTAAAGTTTGAGGGCAAATTATACAGAAAAATAATAGAATTTAGTAGTGACAGTTTATTGACAGACTCATTTTTTTTGATAAGTGGTGTGTAATTAATTTTGTAAAGCTGTGTAAAGCGATTAGAATAGCGCCACCTTGCTAACACCCTTTGACATATGTCTGATCAAAATCTCTCTTCCAATCAAACAGATCAACTCGATTTGGTCTATGGTTTAAACGACCGCCCTCGCCCAATCATTGCTTTTCTTGCGGCCTTTCAACATCTCCTTGCAATTATTGTCCCAATTGTTACTCCGGGCTTACTTATCTGTCTAGCGCTTGGTGTGTCGAAAGAAGACACCAACATGATTTTATCCATGTCTTTGGTCATTTCAGGGATTGCAACCTTCTTACAATGTAAAAAAGTTGGACCTTTTGGTGCAGGCTTATTGATTGTTCAGGGCACCAGTTTTAACTTTATCGGCCCGATTATTGGAATCGGCTCTGCCATGGTTGCTGCAGGTACTCCAGTAGAATCCGTCATGGCTGCAATTTTTGGTGTAGTAATCGCCGGTTCATTTATTGAAATGGGCGTGTCACGTATTCTGCCTTGGGTTAAAATGCTCATTACCCCATTGGTAACAGGCATTGTGGTGTTATTGATTGGTTTGACTCTTATTAAAGAAGGTCTGATCAGCATGGGTGGTGGCTATCAAGCCATGTCGAACAATACGTTTGCCAATAGCGATAACTTAATTATGTCGTGTACAGTGCTCGGCTTGATTATCTTGTTGAACCGTATCCGTATTACTTGGGTAAAAAGTTCTGCTATCTTAATTGCCTTAATTGCAGGCTACACTCTTGCAGGCTTTATGGGGCATCTGGATTTTTCAGGTTTAAAAGATGCGCCTTTAATCCAAGTTCCGACGCCTATGCATTTTGGACTCAACTTCTCTTGGAGCTTGTTTATTCCAATGGCCTTCATCTATTTAGTGACGTCTTTAGAAGCAATTGGTGATATCACCGCGACTTCAAAACTTTCCAACCAGCCTGTGGATGGTGCCACTTGGATGGAACGTATTAAAGGCGGTGTCTTGGTGAATGGTGCAAACTCTTTCCTTGCTGGTATTTTCAATACCTTTCCTAGTTCGGTCTTTGCACAAAATAATGGCGTGATTCAGCTTACTGGCGTTGCGAGCCGTTATGTCGGCATTTGGATTGCTGCGTTATTGGTGATTCTAGGTTTACTCCCTGCTGTTGCAGGTGTGATTCAGGCGGTCCCTCAAGCTGTTTTAGGCGGCGCTGTAATGGTGATGTTTGGAGCTGTAGCCGCTTCGGGAATTAACATTCTGTCAGGTATTCATCTTGACCGCCGCGCACTACTGATTATTGCCATTTCATTGGCACTCGGTTTAGGTGTTGCACAAGTTCCACAAATTTTGGAACATTTACCAGAATTATTCCGTAATATCTTTAGCTCAGGTGTTGCGACAGGTGGTATTACAGCCTTGTTATTAAATATTATTCTTCCTGAAACGAAGAAATAATTGTTCATTTCAGTATGCACTTTGCCCAGCACTGTCTGGGCATCGTTTTTACAATGGAGTATATAAAATGGATCCACGAAGTGAAGTTGTTCTTCGCCAGCAGGAATTTCTCTCTGGTTCAGTTTTACTGGTCAATGCACCGTGTGACGAATTAAATACACAGCTGATTGGTGCTGTAGAGCCACATTTTTGGACATGGAATTTTAACGAATTACAATATTTCCAAAACCAACAAAGTGATGTGCATTTTGGTACAGATTTGCCTGATGTCGCTTTTGATCAAGCCATCGTGTTTGTTCCAAAGTCAAAAGAACTACTCAATTATGTCCTACACCAACTGGTGAGTCGTTTGGCCATAGGCGCATCAATCTTTTTAGTTGGTGAAAAGAAAGGCGGTGTAGAACGCGCGTCTAAACAGCTGCAACCTTTTGGTAAAACCCTCAAATTAGACAGCGCTCGACATTGTCAAATGTGGCAGTTAGTCACCGAAAAAACCGTAACGGCAAAACCTTTGGCTGATTGGGCACAACTCTATACCGTGCCAACCCCGAAAGGTGAATTACAGATTTGCGCATTACCGGGTGTGTTTAGCCAAAACCATCTAGACGTGGGTACAGCCGTGTTATTGCCTCACCTTTCACAGGTCACTTCTGGAAAAATTGCAGACTTTGGCTGTGGTGCAGGTGTAATCAGCGCTTATTTGGCCAAGTTAAATCCGAAAAATCGCATTTTTGCACTGGATGTCGATGCCTTTGCACTCGCTTCAACAAAAATGACTTTTGAAAAAAATAACCTTTTACCAGAACAACTTGAGATTAAAGCGGTACACGGAATTGAGGATGCTCCTCTGTTTTTACACGCAATCGTCAGTAATCCCCCATTCCATCAAGGCATTCATACAGATTACAATGCCAGCGAAAATTTATGCAAAACATCCCGTCGCCATCTCAAATCAGATGGTGAGTTGTGGATTGTTGCCAACCGCTTTCTGAATTATCCATTACTCATTGAGCAAAGTTTTGGCCAATGTACAACCAAAGCCGATCAACAAGGCTTTAAAGTGCTGTTTGCTAGCACACAAAAGAAATCTTAAGGAACAATGATGAGCGAAACGACTCAACCAGCTCAACTCAAGCGGAAGCTTGGAGCTCGCCATCTGAATATGATCGCCATTGGTGGTTCAATTGGTACAGGTTTATTCCTTGCCTCAGGTGCAACCATTGCAAATGCTGGCCCTGGCGGGGCGTTATTGGCCTACTGCTTAATTGGTGTGATGATTTACTTTCTCATGACCAGTCTGGGTGAGTTGGCAACACACAACCCAACATCGGGTGCATTTTTCACCTATGGCACCAAGTATGTTGAAGGCGGTTTTGGTTTCGCCCTTGGCTGGAACTATTGGTATAACTGGGCCATTACGGTTGCATTTGAATTGGTTGCAGTCCAATTCATCATGAAATTCTGGTTTCCCGACCTGCCCGGTTTCTACTGGAGTGCTCTCTTCTTAGCTGTTGTCTTTGGGATCAATGCACTGACAGTCAAAGGCTTTGGTGAAAGTGAATTCTTCTTCTCCTTGGTCAAAGTCCTTGCCATCATTGTATTTATCATCATTGGTATTTTCATGATTGCTAAAATCATGATGACGCCTGGTGTCGCAACTTTTGCCAACTGGACCAAAGGTGAAGCGCCCTTCGTTGGTGGCTTATCTGCACTGATTGGTGTGGCGATGATTGCAGGGTTCTCGTTCCAAGGTACCGAAATGGTCGGTGTTGCTGCAGGTGAATCAAAAGATCCGCAAAAGACGATTCCGATTGCCATCAAACAGATTTTTTGGCGCATTCTACTGTTTTATGTAGTGTGTATTTTCATTATCGGCACACTCATTTCATATGATGATCCACTTCTGTTACAAGCGGCTTCATCAGAGAATATTGCACTCTCTCCATTTACCTTACTCTATGAAAAAGCTGGTTTTGCCTTTGCAGCCAGCGTGATGAATGCCGTGATTTTAACCGCGATTCTATCTGCTGGTAACTCGGGGATGTATTCATCGACGCGCATGCTGTTCAATATGGCTCAAAATGGTAGTGCACCTAAAGTATTTGCCAAATTAGACCCTCGCGGCGTACCCATGAATGCGCTTTATGCGACAACAGCAATTGCTGCTCTCTGCTTCTTAACCACCTTCATTGGTGAAGAACAAGTTTTCAACTGGTTGCTTAACATGTCGGGTATGTGTGGCTTTATTGTTTGGTTAGGGATTGCAGTTTCACACTATCGTTTCCGTAAAGGCTATGTTGCCCAAGGTCATAAGGTTGAAGACTTAGCTTATCGTGCGAAATTCTTCCCTTTTGCACCGTGGTTTGCCTTTATTCTGTGTGCAATTGTTGTTTTAGGTCAAAACTACCAAGCAGTACTTGATGGCGAATGGCTCTCTGTTTTATCGACCTATATCGGTATTTTCTTATTCTTGGCGATTTGGCTCGGCTATAAATGGAAATACAAAACCAAACTGGTTTCTTACCAAGAAATGGATGTCAGTCCAATGAATCCTGATCGCGAATAAAATCCATTCATAATAAAAGACAGCCTTCGGGCTGTTTTTTTATTGTCGTCATTTCATCCTTTATTAACTTAGAAGAAACATAATATATAAATTAATAAATAAATTTTTAATAAGACAATTCAATTATTGAAGTCACATAAAATCGATAGCTATGATTCTGATCTAGCCTAAAATTAGTTAATATTCTGTAACTAGCATCCGTTCACTTGCGCGATGAACAATTTACATATTTAGGTAGTAAAAATTTAGCCTCTCAATTCGCACAACCATAACTAAATATTACGGTTCATTGAATACTGATCTCTATCAACTTCCTAGCCCCTAAATATCAAGCCAGAAATATTATTTCGTTGGCAAACAAATCTTTATAAAGCTAAATAGTTAGAAATATCCATTCATTCTAAAGGCAAAATTATTATCGATGACGTGAAGTATGAGTAATAGAAATCCCCCTTTTCATTCTTCTTATACTCATCCTCTAAAATTAAATACTTCTAACAGTGTCTTATCTCCTATGCGTAAATGACTATGACCATCGTAAGTCTTAGCGGCACTTGCATTGAACTCGGGTTTATTTTCAACGACACGAGTTAATATATATTTCATTGTTTTAGACATAAAAAAACGACTCCGAAGAGTCGTTTTTTTAGTTAAAACTCAGATTATTGAGCTTGAACTGTACGGCTGCCAGAAATTGTCGCGAATACACGACGGTTCATAGCACGGCCTTCTTTAGTGTTGTTGTCAGCAATCGGTTGGTCCCAAGCGAAACCTTGAGTAGACAAACGAGCTGGGTCAACGTTGTATTCGTTTACTAGAGACGATTTAACAGAGTTAGCACGAGCTAAAGATAAACGTTCGTTCAATGCACGTGGACCAGTGTTGTCTGTGTGACCTTCGATGCGAGCAGTAGCGTTTGGATATTCAACTAACTTCTCAGCAACTTTAGCGATTTCTGGCTTGTATTGGTCTTTGATGTTTGATTTGTTTGTATCAAAGAACACACGAAGTTCCATGTTAAGGTCTTCAGTTAACTCTTGTGGTTGAACTGGAGCAACTGGTTCAACTGGAGCAACTTCTACTACTGGAGCAGCAGGTTTCAAGTGACCACCAAGAACTACGTTAAGACCAGCAAGTGCTGTGTAGTTCCAGAAATCTTCATCGATGTTGTAAGTAGCACGAGCTTCAGTACGTAGCGACAAAGCATCGTTCAAGCGCCAGAAAGCACCGAAACCAGCATTACCTAAAGTACCTTCTTCGTCTTTAGCAATACCATCGATGTCATATTTGTAGTGACCAGCACCTAAAAGTACGTATGGCTTGATTTTGCTGTCATAGTTTTTAGTGATCAAATCAGAAGTAGCATAGAAGTTACCGTTGATTTGAGTTTGCTTATATTCAGCGCCAGCAGCAAGACCGTCTACATCACCTTTAACTTGGTTGTATTCAGCTTCGAAACCTAACCAAGGAGTCAATTCAACACCAAGTGCAGCACCAACGAATAAATCGTCTTGAATTTCAGGAGCAGAAGTTAAATGGTCAACACCGTTGTTGTGTTGACTGTCTTGCCAAGTGTAACCAAGCATTAATGGAGTAACAGTTACGCCCGCGTTTGCAGCAGCTAAAGGAGCAGCTACGAGCATTGCTAATGCAATACGACTCATTTTCATGGATTTATCCTCCAGAGATAACAATTGTTTTTCAAGCTTAAGCTTAAAATTATTTAACCATTCTGAGATAGGCTTTTTTATACCCCAGTTTTATTTTTAAGCTATTCACAATGAATCATACAAACACTTTATTTTTTTTCCAAGTGCTTGATAACTTTAATCAAGTAAATTATTGACAAAATTACTTACAATTTCCGTTGTAATTAGGTAATTTTTTACTCAATTTTTACTTGCGAATAGCTTATTTTCACTTGTATTACATTTTAACAGCTTTTTAAACAAGTTGAGTACTACTAATTATGTATAAAATTTGTTTGATAAACAAAGCTTTAATAAATAAAAAATAGCCCATAACAATAAAACTGGATAACCATATGTTTTTTATCAATAAAAAAGGGTTCACCTTATTTCAACTCATGATCACTATTAGCATTATTATGATCATTTGTACAATCGCGCTTCCTCACTTTCATCAGTATATGGTCTCACAAGAGCGAAGCAAAACACTGAATACATTACGAAATAGTATTCAGGCAGCCAAAAATATGGCCAACCTGCAACGTCAAAATATCACCATTTGTCCAAGTCAAGACCTCGTTCAATGTCAGAATCATCAATGGAACACAGGCTTTATTGTATTTATCGATAATAATAAAAACCGACGAGTAGATACCAATGAAACCATTATTCGGACAGAACAACAGCAGCTCAAATATGGCAATCTTGATTGGCGTGGCACACTCAGTCTTCCATCGTTAAGCTTTAAAGCTGAAAATGGCCTCCCCCTTGGCTCAAATGGAACTTTCTATTATTGCTCTATGCAAAGTCAGGATCACTTTAAATTAGTCATGAGCAAAATGGGGCAGACCCGGACTGAACCCCTCGATGCCTGTAACTAGACCCATGAGTCCATAATCACGTTTTCAGCTTTTCTCGCTAGCAAATTTGCATATACTGCTTAAGTTTCCAACAAAACGTATAAGTGATTCGGAGAAGAAAATGACAGACATCGTAATTGTGAATGGTGCTCGTACAGCAATGGGCGGTTTTCAAGGCAGTTTAGCCAGTGTAACCGCTCCAGAGCTCGGTGCTGTAACGATTAAAGAAGCGATTGCTCGTGCTGGCCTACACGCAAACGATGTAGAAGAAGTAATCATGGGCTGTGTTCTACCTGCTGGTTTAAAACAAGGCCCTGCACGCCAAGCTATGCGCCAAGCAGGTTTACCTGATTCAACAGGTGCCGTGACCATCAATAAACTCTGTGGTTCTGGCATGAAAGCAGTAATGCAAGCTGCGGATATGATCAAAGCAGGTTCAGCAAATATCGTGGTTGCAGGTGGCATGGAGTCGATGACCAATGCTCCTTATATTTTAACCAAAGCACGCGCAGGATACCGTATGGGGCATGGCGATGTTAAAGACCACATGTTCCTTGATGGGTTGGAAGATGCTGAAACAGGTCGATTGATGGGTTCTTTCGCACAAGATATGGCCAATACTCGTGGCTATACGCGTGAGCAAATGGATGCCTTCGCGATTCGCTCTTTAGAGCGTGCACAAACAGCGGTCAACGAAGGTTACTTTGCCGATGAAATCGTGCCTGTGACAGTTTCATCTCGCAAAGGTGATGTTGTCGTTGATAAAGATGAACAACCGTTCAATGCCAATATTGCAAAAATTCCAAGCCTTCGCCCTGCCTTTGCTAAAGATGGCACCATCACTGCAGCAAATGCAAGCTCAATCTCGGATGGCGCATCCGCACTAGTTTTAACGTCAGCAGAAAATGCATCGAGCAAAGGTTTAGCACCATTAGCCAAAATTGTGGCTTATGCATCGAACTCACAACATCCATCAGAGTTCACCATTGCACCAGTCGGTGCAATTGAAAAAGTGCTTAAGAAAACAGGTTGGAATGCACAGGACGTAGATCTTTGGGAAATCAATGAAGCTTTTGCGATGGTGACCATGTGTCCAATCGATGACTTCAAACTTGATCCTGCAAAAGTGAACATCAATGGTGGAGCTTGCGCATTGGGTCACCCTGTCGGTTCAACCGGTTCACGTATTATCCTGACTTTGATTCATGCGCTTAAACGCACAGGTGGTAAAAAAGGGATTGCAGCACTCTGCATCGGTGGTGGTGAAGCAACTGCTGTAGCGATTGAATTACTTTAAGATTCAAGCAACTTTCTTTTATTGACATATTTTATACAATGAAAGACTGGCTGATTAGCTGATATAAAAGCGACATTTATGAAAATCCCTCGACTGCGAGGGATTTTTTATTACAAGATTGTATTAGGGTCGATCTTAACGACTTGTTAAAATAACGACGAAAAAAACAACAAGGATAAGACAATGCAACTGAATCACTACCTCAACTTTGATGGTCAAACTGAAGCCGCTTTTAATTTTTACAAGTCTGTCTTTGGTGGAGAGTTTGCAACGTTCATGCGTTATGGAGACTTACCTTCAGATGAAAGTTCAGTTACCCTTTCCGACGCTGACCAACAAAAAATCATGCATGTTTCGCTTCCCATCAATGCCAGCACGATTCTGATGGCTTCGGATACCAATGATCAGTTTTGTGCCCAAACCAATACTGTTTTTACTGTAGGCAACAACCACTATATTTCCATTAACTTAGATGCCCATGAACAAGCCGATGCAAAACGCTTATTTGATGCACTTTCAGCCAATGGAAAAATAGAGATGCCTCTAGAGAAAACATTTTGGGGCGCACTCTATGGTGCATTTACCGATCAATTTGGAGTGAAGTGGATGGTGAATTGCCAATTAGAAGAAGGATAAAATGCATCTTCTTTTTAAACATCAATATTTGAGAATTGCGCAATAATAGTGAGCCCCACGGTAATAAAACCGATACCGAGCCATCCAGCCAAATCGATGTTCTGTCCTAAAAATGCTTTAGCAAGAAGTGCTGTGGCGATGACACCAATGCCAGACCACAGCACATATAAAATTCCCGCTTGCATAAATTTCAAGGCATATGCTGCACACGTAAAAGAAATCATATAAAGCACCAGTGCAATGCCTTGATCCAATTTATTGACCAAGCCATTACCTTTTGCGGAATAAAAAGTCGAAAGCACATCTGTAGCAATAGCAATAAGTAGCCAAATGACACCGGGATTAATTTTTAAAATTAATGTAATCATTTATATCTAATTAGAACTTTACGTCCTTTTGTCTTAAGCCAATAGTTATCCTCAAATCCCTGACCTACTAGATCTTTTTCCACCAAATTATTCAATATATAGCGTAATTCAAGCAAGGTAGAAGGATCAATATCTGTCTTTAAACAAATTCTTTCGTCACGTTGATGACCGATTACTTTTAAAACTTCATATTCTTCTTGTGTAACTTTATAACTTTGAGCAGCAGAATACCTCGTTTTTAAATATTCAACGAAATCACACATTAAAAAAATCATGCCCAAAATCATTACCACAAAAGCTGTACTTTTTATTTTGCTGTCGACACTAAACAAACTCAAATATCTTTCTTGTAATATTATCAACATAGAAGAAATCGTCAAAGTTAAGACTATTTTTCTTGAACTTTGTAAAACATCAATAATCTCTTTAAAAGTCATATTTATCTTTGATTTGCAAAATTAAAATTTACTGCAGAAAAGCTGAACCGAAGTCCAGCTTTTTATTCAGTTAAAAATTTAAGCGCCTGTTTGATAACTGGCTTGTGCCACAGCTGTTGATGCTTGATACGGATTTCTAAAATCATTTAAACCCGCAGCAGCTTCAAGAATGTCTTTACCTTCTTTAATAACAAAGGTATCAAAGCCTGAACGTTTCATGTAATTCAAGACATCTTTAAACACATCACCTGTTGCACGTAGTTCACCTTGGAAACCTTGGCGACGTAAGAGCGCTGCAAATGAATAACCACGACCATCGTTAAAACCCGCAAAATCAATAAAGATGGCATCTAGCTGATCTAAAGGGAACTCATGCGTTTCAGGAGAAGCATCGACTGTAACAAGGAGTGCTTTTTTACCTGAAACTTGAGCCAATTGATCTAACTGCTCAACCGTTAAAACCACATCACCTTGCGGTAAAACACCATCTTCATCAATCACCTGATAAGTATTGTCTGCAATCGAGCCATCTTTAGAAAGGACTTGTAGTGCTGTATTAAGCATATGCACGCTCCTTAAAGGGTTGAATGCCCACACGGCGATAAGTGTCGATGAATTCTTCACCCTCAGCACGAAGGTCAAGATAAGTATTTAAAATTTCTTCAACGATGTCTGGCACCACTTCAGCTGCAAATGATGGACCTAAAATGTCGCCAATTGAAGCATCATGATCTGCATTACCACCCAAAGTGATTTGGTAGAATTCAGCGCCTTTTTTGTCTACACCTAAAATACCAATGTTGCCCACATGGTGGTGACCACATGCATTCATACAACCTGAAATATTCAGATCCAGTTTGCCGAGGTTATAAATGGTATCTAAGTCATCAAAACGGCGTGAAATCGCCTCTGAAATAGGAATCGATTTCGCATTCGCCAGTGAACAGAAGTCACCACCTGGGCAGCAGATAATGTCTGTTAAGAAACCAATGTGCGCACGTGCTAGATTATTTTTCTCAAGAATAGTCCACAGTTCAAACAAATCTTTCTGCGGTACATCCACTAAAGAAATATTTTGCTCATGCGTGGTCCGCAGTTCTCCAAAGGTGTATTTGTCTGCAAGGTCTGCAATCAAATTCATTTCTTCCGTGGTCACGTCACCCGGTGCAATACCCGTGCGTTTCAACGAAATCGTTACAATACGATAACCCTTCACTTTGTGAGCATTGGTATTGATATTGAACCACTGTTTGAATTTTGGATGTGCAGCAAACTGTTCAGAAAAATCTTCATCTGCATAATCTTGATAATCAAACGGTATAAACTCTTCGTCTAATTTCTGCAAAATTTCAGGCTGAATTTTTAAAGTTTTAATGGTGTGCGCAAACTCAGCTTCGACTTTTTCAGCAAAGACTTGAGGAGTTAACGCTTTCACTAAAATTTTAATACGTGCTTTGTATTTGTTATCACGGCGACCGTGTAAGTTATAAACACGTAGTACGGCTTCTAAATAAGCAATCAGATCTTCACGCGGCAAGAAGTCACGAATAAAACTACCAATCACAGGGGTACGACCTAAGCCACCACCGACTTTAATTTTATAGCCGATCTCACCCGCTGCATTTTTAACGATATACACTCCAATATCATGGAATGAGGTCGCTGCACGATCAGTTTCTTCAAGTGCTGATACCGCAATCTTGAACTTACGTGGCAAGAAAGCAAACTCTGGGTGGAAGGTTGACCATTGACGGATCAATTCACACGTTGGACGTGGGTCAGCCACTTCACCAGCAACCACACCTGCATATTGGTCTGTGGTGGTGTTACGAATACAGTTACCCGAAGTTTGGATCGCATGCATTTGTACAGAAGCTAGCTCTTGAAGCATGTCTGGAACATTTTCTAGCGCAGGCCAGTTAAACTGAATATTCTGACGCGTTGAAACGTGTGCATAACCACGGTCAAACTCAGTTGCAAGTTCTGCAACTTTGCGCAATTGCGTTGAGTTCATTAAGCCATAAGGCACAGCAATACGTAACATTGGCGCATAGCGTTGTACATAGAGACCGTTTTGAAGACGTAATGGGCGGTACTCATCTTCAGTGAGTTTTCCAGCTAAATAACGTTCCGTTTGGTCACGGAACTGTGCAACACGTTCATTGATCAGTTGCTGATCGAAATCAGTATATAAATACATGGCGTACAGCTAGTAGTTTCATTATAACGGCTGACAGCATAACGAGATTTAAACTATCAACAAAATGCGTTTTTTACATATTTCATAGCTGTTTTATTGATAAGGATAAGTAGATGTACTGTTTGTACCTAATCCTAAAGGTTTTTTCTGATTAAAGTATTTTTTATTAGATACTTATACATTATTCAGCTAACTCCGTTCAGCCTATCACATGCACACTAACCCATCCATTGCTACCGCATAAATTTTAAACTCTGCTTATCTGGGTAGATCCCAATTTTTCTATTTCTTCCTCGTTCTCACTTTACCCTTTTAAACCGACTGCACATAAAAATAGCCTGACGAATCAGGCTATTTGAAAGTTTAAATGACTACAAAAGATTATTTTGCATCGGGTAAGGCATATGCCACCAAAGCATCTCCCATCTTGGTCCCAAATGAACCATGACCACCCGCCATAATGACCACATACTGTTTACCATTGGCTTCATAGGTCATTGGTGTAGCTTGACCGCCCGCTGGTAGACGACCTTTCCAAAGTTCATCACCATTGGTCACATTGATGGCACGGATATAATTATCCTGCGTACCACCGACAAACATCACATTCCCCGCCGTTGAGATTGAACCACCAAGCATAGGAACCCCCATTTTAAATGGTGGTAATTGAATTCCCGGTAAGCTGTCACGGATCGTACCAATACGACGTTTCCATGCAACTTCGTGAGTATTTAAATCTACACCCGCCACAAAACCCCAAGCAGGCTGTTTACATGGCAAACCAAATGGAGACAAGAACGCACTGATCTCTACACCATAAGGCACACCATACATCGGTTGTACACCCGCTTCGGTGCCTGCACCTTTGGCTGTTTTCGGACGGTTTGGATCGGCTGGAATGAGTCGAGACACAAACGGTAAACCGATTGGGTTCATCACCGCGATTTGACGATCAGGGTTAACAGACATACCGCCCCATTCAAATACACCTAAGTTGCCAGGGAAAACCAAAGTTCCATTTTCTGAAGGTGGGGTATAAATACCGTCATAATTCAGTTTGTGGAAAGACACCCGACACATCAACTGGTCAAACATGGTTGCACCCCACATTTGCTTATCTGTCAGTTTCTCTTTTGGCGCAAGGTCAAAGTCAGAGAAAGGTTGTGTCGCAGAGTAACGCTCACCTTTGGTTTGCGGCCCACGTTTCACTGTTTGTGGTACAGGTTTTTCTGTAATTGGAACAATGGCTGCACCAGTACGACGGTCTAGAACAAAGGCATTACCTGTTTTCGTTAATACGTAAATGGCAGGAACCATTTTGCCTGACTTATCTTTAATATCCGTCAATGTCGGCTGTGATGGTACATCCATATCCCACAAATCATGATGCGTGGTTTGGAAGTTCCACACCAACTTACCTGTTGAAGCATTCAGTGCCAGCATTGAGTTAGCATAACGCTCATGCAACTCAGTACGGTTACCGCCCCAAATATCTGGCGTACCCACACCCGTTGGAATGTAAACCATATCCAAAGCTGCATCATAGGCTAATGGGGCCCATGCATTTGGTGAGTTTTGAACATACTTTTGACCCGGAGCTGGAATCGCGTTTGGATCTTCTGCACCTGTGTCAAAGACCCACAACAATGCGCCGGTATTCACATCATAACCACGGATCACACCTGAAGGTTCTTCAGTTGAATAGTTATCTGTGGTTGAACCGGCAATAATAATCGTCGTGCCTGTGACCACAGGTGGCGACGTTGGGATATAACCGCCCGGATAAGGGAATGGCATATCTTTTTGTAAATCGACTTCACCATTTTTACCAAAGTCAGTACAACGCTCACCAGTATCAGCGTTGATGGCAACTAAACGGCCATCATTCACAGGCAAGATTACTTTACGCGGACATAGCGCAGACGATGACTTTTTATGCTGCAAGCTGGCTTCAAAACCAGCCGTATTGTTTGCATCATAATAAGACACACCACGACAGGTTAAATGCTGAAAAGTATTGTCCGCTTTAAGTTTCGGATCAAAAGTCCATTTCGCCTTACCTGTAGCTGGGTCAAGTGCAACCAGTTTTTGGTGCGTGGTACAGATATACATATTGTCCCCAACTTTAATTGGGGTGACCTGATTGGTGGTTTCACCAGAGTCATTTTCTGTTTTAAAGTCGCCTGTGTTATAGGTCCAAGCGACTTTTAAATCCTTAACATTCTCAGAATTAATTTGCGTTAAAGGAGAATAGCGCAAGCCAGATTGAGTACGGCCATATGCAGGCCAGTCGCCATCAGCAACACCTGGAATGGACTGTGCGGTTGCAGGTTGCTTGCTGCTCAGTTCACCTCGAATTTCTTGAGGGTCATTAAACACAGCATAGATCATCACTGCAATGGTAATTGCCAATGAACCTGTTAAAACCAGTTTTGCACTTTTAGCGTTGTAAAAACCGCGTGTGACCGCTGGAATGAGTAGCCATAAGCCAAATAAACCAAGGATATCTAAACGTGGCGCCAAGGCAAAGAAGTCTGAACCCACTTCCCATAAGCCCCACACCACTGTACCCAAGACCAACAACGCATAAACGATTAATGCCGTACTTTTTAATTTTTGCAGTAGAACTGCAGTCACGATGAAGAGTAAACCTGCAATGATGTAGTACCAAGACCCACCAAGCACTGCAAGATAAATCCCTCCTATCAGCAGGACTAAACCAAAGATTACAGCAATCACAGCTGTAAAAGTTTTAAGCCCTGAACCTGAAGACGGAGTACTCATATTGACCACCTTTTTCTTAGATTCTGTTAAAAGCTCATATCGTTTTAATATCGATATGAGCACCTAGACAGTTTTTAGATTTTAAGTATCTGTCCAAACGACTTATTTCGAACAGTTTTATGCTTTGAACAACCGTAAAAAGTATTTATCAACCTTGCTGGACAAATACTTATCGATCTAGAAACTAAAATGCGGTCTGGAATTTAATTCCGCCGACCCATGCATTTTCACCATTTTTATACGCGCCTACATGGCGGATATATTGGATATTGGGACGAATGGTTAACCAATTAGCTGCATGAATACCGTAGTAAATCTCGGCATCATATTCTTCACTTTGTAAACGGGCTTTGACGCTGTTATTGACAATATTCGCGTCATTGACATCATCATTGATATTAATACGGGCTAGACCAATCGCGATTTCATCTTGAGGGCGGGTATCAAAAGCGCCTTTATAGACCAAACCAATGTTCTGCATGTCACGAACCTTATTGGTATCTGAATCATTTAGCGTGAGATTCACAAAACCTGTTAAACCGCGCGCGGCATCACCGTGATGTGCTGTGAGTTGCTGCTTGGCAACCACCCAGCCGCCTTGTTTATGTGAGGTTTGCTGTGGGTTTTGAATGTCTGTGACATCTGCCGAACTGTAGTAATAACCCGCACGATATTCACCAGGTAATTTTTCACCCCCTAACTGAGGAGACCACACCACTTCAGCAGGAATAATGGCACCCTGCGAACCGTCGGTACTTAAGTTCCAGCCTTTGCCACGTTCTAAGTTTTCAGGGTTATATTCATACACGCCGACTTGTGCATACAGGTCTGGACGAAGGTTATATTTGACTCGCGCAGCCCATTGGCTGACAGGCCAGTTGTACCACTGGTCACCGACCCAGTTACCAACTTGAGAGCCACAGAGCGCAAGGTTTTGGAAATCACAGTCGAAACTGTTGAAGTCTTCACCTTCACCAAAACGACCAACTTTGATGTCTAACTTTTGATCCATGAATTTTTTCTTAATCCACAAATCAGTTAAACGCCACGTCTGTCCACGTCCCCACACTTCTTGAGTGGAACTTAAATGCCCATCTAAAGCATCGGATGTTTGAGAAAGTGAACGCCCATTGCGTTCGGTAATGGTGATTTGAGCCTCAGTATCCTGCCAGCCCAAAATCTTGTCTAAATCGAAGTGCGTACCGAATGCAAACTGGTCTGCATATTCGGTACCATGACTTGAAGAATGTGAGGCATCGAGCAACGTTGCCATTTCACCCGTATAGCCAAAGCTAAAGTCGTAGCCTTTTTGCTGCAATGCACTGCGCTGACCATTCCAGTCACCCAGCATCCAAGGGCTTTCTGCCTCAAAGGCATTTGCAGCATACACACTTTGAAAGCAGCAACTGAGCGCTAAGAGACTGAGGTTAAAACACCAACTTCTTTTACATTTATTCATAATTGGTGACCTTTCTTACAAAATTACAACTAATCGATATGATACGCTTTATTTGTATAAAAACCCATTTTATGACGTTTTTTTGTTTTAAATATATTCAAATTATCGCTATATGATATTTATAAAGAATCAAAACCGAGCGGTTTGCCTATAAATTCATATCTTATTTTTGAACGTGAAAACTTAATTGGACAAGCTAATTGTTGTTCGCTTTTTGTACTCCCCTCTTGTAAAGGTACAGAAACTACCCATGCACGATCTTTTGCTAACTGCGAATCGAGTGCTTCATCCAACTTTAATACAGGCTCAACGCAGACATCTTGCTGCTGAAAAATTGCGTTCCACGTGGCAAAATCTTGGGTTTTAATTTTGTCTTTTATTGCTTGTTTCACCACCTGACGGTCATCAGTTGCCAATGAAGCTCCTTTTTCAGCCACAATTGGCAATTCTAAAATCTGGGCCAACCCATGTAAAAACTGTGGCTCTAAGCTCCCAATCGATAAATAACGTCCATCTTGGGTTTCATAATAGTCATAAAAAGTCGCACCATTGAGATAGCTTTGCTCGGGCCCTTGTTTTTCCTGCCCTGCTAAGCTCGCAGCTGCGGCCATACTACTGAGTCCCACCACACAGTCGGTCATGGAAATATCAATATACTGTCCCAAACCACTCCGCTGCCTTTCAATTACTGCGGCTAAAATTCCAATCACGCTATGCAAAGAGCCGCCTGCAATATCCGCAATTTGAATCCCCATTGGTGGTGGTCCACTGTGCTGTCGGCCACTATGTCCCGCGATCCCTGACAAAGCCACATAGTTGATATCGTGTCCTGCTTTATTTTGATACCCTCCTGTTTGCCCATAACCCGTAATGGAACAATAGATCAAGCGCGGATTAATTTCAGATAAGGTCTGATAGTCGAGTCCTAATCTTTGCATCACACCTGGACGGAATTGTTCAATCACAATGTCATAGTCTGAAATTTTCGATTTGATCAGTTCAATATTGGCAGGATCTTTCAAATCCAATGCCACTGCATGCTTATTTCGGTTGAGATAACTATGTGCTGTGGCCTGTCCATTGGCATAAGGTGGCATTAAACGGATCAGATCGGGGCGGGTTGGAGACTCGATGTGGATCACTTCTGCACCTAGATCTGCTAAGTACATTGTTGCAAAAGGTCCGGGTAAAAGTGTAGAAAAATCGAGAACTTTCAATCCTTTCAATGCCATATCCATGTTTATTTTCTCTTTTTATGTTGATTTTTTAGCTATTTTAGAAATATAAAAGCAACAAAACAATGTCATGTTCAGCCATTTACCTTGATCATTTCGGCAATTTAACATGTAAAAAGGCAAAAAACTTTAGTGTAAATTGCCTAAAATACTTTTTTTAGCGTCATTTAGGTCAAACGCAAGTGAATATAAAAGAGACTGAAGGATTAAATATGAGCCGCGATACCATTAGTATCCATTTCGTCAATGCGGCTTTAACTGGCGTAAAACGTCTCGGCATGGATGTCGAAACATTACTTTCTCACGTAGGGATTGAGGCAGAACTACTGCGTCAACCTAAAGCCCGTATTTCTCCAGAACAATATACTCGCTTCGTTAAAATGTTATGGATGGTGACCCAAGACGAACATGTTGGCTTCGATAAGCAACCGCGTCGTTTAGGTACGTTTGCCATCATGTGCCAGCTGATTATTCATGCCAAAACCTTAGGCGATGCTTTAGAACTGTCTTCACAGTTTTATAAATTGTTTGGTGATGAGTGGTCGGTGACATTAGAGCGCGACAAGCATGAAGCTCGTCTTGTTCCTCAGATTCCGAAATCGATGGACCCAGATCACTTCATTACAGAAAGTATGCTGATGATTTGGCATGGTCTCGCATCTTGGTTGATTGAACGTCGTTTACCGCTGGAACGTGTGCACTTTGGTTATGAACGTCCGACTCATGCAGATGAGTACGATGCCCTGTTCTTCGCACCTGTGATGCAGTTTGACATGCCGCGTACCGAAATCACTTTTGCCGCAGATTATTTAGACTTACCAATTCGTCAAAATGAAGAAACATTAGAAGAGTTCTTAAAAGCCGCGCCTGCACAGTTGCTGGTGAAATTTAAAAACACCAACTCACTCACTTCACGTATTCGTGATGTATTGAAGAGTCAAATTGGTGAGGAAATGCCAACTCTGAATGATGTGGCTTCTATGCTGTATTTATCTCCACAAACGCTGCGTCGCCGCTTAGCTGCTGAAGGTAAAAGTTACCAAGGCGTGAAAGATGCATTACGTCGTGATGCCGCAATCCACCTACTATTGAACCCAGGTTTGACTTTAGAAGATGTGGCACAACAAGTGGGCTTTAGTGAAACCAGTACCTTCCACCGTGCCTTTAAAAAATGGACTGGGGTCACACCCGGTTTATATCGCCAACTACACGGCTATCACTAATTTTTTAGTTTGACGACGGTTCGGCACATTGCTAAACCCAAGATTTCGATCTTGGGTTTTTTTATGCCCAAATCTTCAGTCTATTGGCAAAAAGACTCATCTGACCTGATCCGTTCTAGTCATTGCATCACGGCCATTAATTTGTACACTCGAAATACATAACAACTTAAAAGTCATAAAAAGGAACAGCTATGAGCGAGGCTTATATCATTGACGCCATTCGCACACCACGCGGAAAAGGAAAGAAAGATGGTTCATTGCATGAAGTGAAGCCAATTACTTTACTGACAACATTATTGAATGAGCTCAAAGATCGCCATCATTTAGATACCTCTAAAGTAGACGATATTGTCTTGGGGTGTGTCACGCCTATTGCAGACCAAGGGGGTGATATTGCAAAAACTGCGGCAATTGCGGCAGGTTGGGACAATGATGTTGCCGGTGTGCAAATCAACCGTTTCTGTGCCTCAGGCTTAGAAGCGGTCAACATGGCTGCGCAAAAAGTACGTTCGGGCTGGGAAGATGTGGTGGTGGCAGGTGGTGTCGAGTCGATGTCACGTATTGCAATGGGTTCAGATGGTGGGCCATGGGCATTAGACCCTGAAACAAATTTAAAATCACACTTTGTTCCGCAAGGGATTGGCGCAGATTTAATTGCAACTTTGGATGGTTATACACGTTCAGATGTCGACGCATTTGCTGCAAATTCGCAACGCAAAGCAGCAGCTGCGCAAGCTGCGGGTTATTTCAATCAATCAGTGGTTGCTATTAAAGACAAAGCCGGCGTGACCATTTTAGATCAAGATGAATTTATCAAACCGTCAACAACAGCAGATGGTTTAGCAAAACTCAATCCAAGTTTTGAAATGATGGGTGCAATGGGTTTTGATTCGATTGCATTACAACAATATCCAGAAGCGCAAAAAATTAACCATGTGCATCATGCAGGAAACTCATCGGGTATTGTCGATGGTGCGGCACTTGTATTACTTGCTTCCGAGAAAGCGGTCAAAGAACAAGGTTTAAAACCACGTGCCAAAGTATTGGCGACCGCTTTGGTGGGTTCAGATCCAACCATTATGCTGACAGGGCCTGCACCTGCTGCTCGTAAAGCATTGGCAAAAGCTGGTTTAACGATTGATGATATTGATCTATTTGAAGTCAATGAAGCATTTGCATCAGTGGTGATGCGTTTTATGACGGAATTAAAAGTTCCTGCTGAGAAAGTGAATGTGAATGGTGGTGCAATTGCGATGGGACATCCATTGGGTGCGACAGGTGCGATGATTCTTGGAACTTTACTGGATGAGTTAGAGCGTCAAGGTAAAAAGCGTGGCTTGGCAACATTATGTGTGGGTGGTGGCATGGGTATTGCGACCATTATTGAGTTGGTATAAGGAGAATAATAATGAGCGCAATTCAATATTTAAAAAATGACGATGGCATTATTATTCTGACTTTAGATTCTCCGAATCAATCAGCAAATACTATGAATGCAGATTTCCGTGTAGCTTTGGAAAATATTGTTTCTAAACTGAAATCTGAAACGTCTATTACAGGTATTATTTTTCGTTCAGCGAAAAAAACTTTCTTTGCAGGCGGCGATTTGGATGAGTTGATTCAAGCTCGTTTGGAAGATGCCACTCCATTTTTTGAAATGATTCAGAAAATGAAAGCAGAGTTTCGCTATATCGAAACTCTAGGTGTTCCTGTTGTTGCAGCATTGAATGGTACAGCTTTAGGTGGTGGTTGGGAAATCGCTTTAGGTTGTCATGCACGTATTGCATTGAATGATCCTAAAACGAAGTTTGGTTTGCCTGAAGTGACTTTAGGTCTACTGCCGGGTGGTGGTGGTATCGTGCGTATGGTACGGCTTTTAGGATTACAAAATGCTTTTCCATTCTTAATGGAAGGTAAGCAGTTTGGTGTAGATAAAGCAAAATCTCTTGGTTTAATTCAAGATACTGCGGAAACACCTGAAGAGTTGATGGACAAAGCGATTGCTTGGGTAAAAGAACATCCAAAGTCGCAACAACCGTTTGATGTAAAAGGTTATAAAATTCCGGGTGGTGATCCTAAAACACCTGCGGTTGCGCAAATGCTGGCGATTGCTCCAGCGATGCTACGTGATAAAACTAAAGGTTGCTATCCTGCACCTGAAGCAATCATGGCGGCTGCCGTTGAAGGTGCGCAAGTCGATGTTGATACAGCGCTGACTATTGAATCACGTTACTTTACTTATCTTGCCACAGGTCAAGTTTCAAAAAACATGATCGGTACTTTTTGGCATGGATTAAATGCCATTAAAGCAGGTGCAAGCCGTCCTAAAGACGTTGCAAAATGGCAAGCAAGTAAAGTCGGTGTACTTGGCGCAGGTATGATGGGTGCAGGCATTGCTTACTCTACAGCAATCAAAGGGGTTCCCGTTGTACTGAAAGATGTTTCTGTAGAAAATGCAGAAAAAGGTAAAGCCTATAGCCAAAAATTACTGGATAAAAAGGTCTCCCAAGGTCGTATGACCGCTGAAAAACGTGATCAGGTTTTAAGTTTAATTACTGCTACAGCATCTGTGGAAGATTTAAAAGGCTGTGATTTAATTATCGAAGCGGTATTTGAAAATCAAGAACTCAAAGCGAAAGTCACTCAAGAAGCCGAAGCATTCCTTGCAGAGGGCGGTGTGATGGCTTCAAATACTTCGACATTACCAATTACTGGTTTGGCAAATGCATCGAAAGATCAAGCAAACTTTATTGGTCTGCATTTCTTTAGTCCAGTCGATAAAATGCAATTGGTTGAAATCATTAAAGGTAAAAATACCTCTGCTGAAACTTTGGCAAAAGCATATGACTATGTACAGCAAATTGGCAAAATTCCGATTGTTGTCAATGATAGCCGTGGCTTCTTCACAAGTCGCGTATTTGGTACTTTTGTTCAGGAAGGTTTGCGTTTATTACATGAAGGTGTACACCCAGCTCGTATTGAAATGGCAGCACTTAAAGCAGGTATGCCCGTTGGCCCATTAGCCATTCAAGATGAAGTTGCATTAACACTTTCTGAACATGTTGCCAATGAAACCCGTAAGGCGCTTCAAGCTGAAGGTAAAGATTTACCTCGTTCAGGTGCAGATGATGTGATTCAAACCATGATTCATACTTTTGACCGTAAAGGTAAAGCTGCTGGTGCAGGTTTCTATGATTATCCAGAAGGGGGTAAAAAGCATCTTTGGGAAGGTTTGAGCCATTGGAAGAAAGATGTAGATATTTCTGAACAAGAAATGATTGACCGCTTCTTGTTTGTACAATCGCTAGATACATTGCGTTGTTATGAAGAAAATGTTCTTGAATCTGTGATTGATGCCAATATTGGTTCGATCTTTGGGATTGGTTTTGCGCCGTGGACAGGGGGTGCAATTCAGTTTTTAAATCAATATGGTTTAGACCAAGCTGTACAACGTGCCAATGAACTTGAAGCGAAATACGGTGAGCGTTTCAAAGCACCGCAACGTCTGGTTGAATCGGTGTCATCGGGTCAGATTCGCTAAAACTTCAATCTTAAAAAAGGGATCTGCTGATCCCTTTTTTGCGCTCTCAGCACACAACAAAATTAACCTGCTGATTCAGCATCTAATTTTGACTTATTTTAGTGCATTCTTTTCAAGCCCGATGCAGTTTTTTGTGTTATAAAGTTACATAGTTTTAGATTTATTTTTATTCAATTGGGCTGTTGCACATGACTGACAATACTTCTCCTGAAAAATCACCATGGGGTTGGAAAGCACTGATTATTGCTTTCATTTTAAGTGGAATTTTCTTAGGTATCTTCTACCTTGCGATCACCAATGAGCCTGACTATATGCCAAGTCAGCAAACGCAGCAAAACTCTCAGCAACATGCCTTTAAAAATGCGCCTGCGATGTCTGAAGAAGCCATGGCCAAAGCACAAGCGGATAAAGAAGCACGTGAAGCAAGAGCTCAAGCAGCGTCTGAAGATACCACAGAACATGCAACCGCTGATGAGCACAGTATGAATGCCAATGAACACGCGAAAATGTCATCTGAACATGGCCACTAATATGCTGTGACTAATAAAAAAAGCCCTGAAAGATCAGGGCTTTTTTATGGATGATAAACGCATATGGATATGCGGAATACCACAATCCAAATACTCCCCACCCTCTTGCATAAAGCCCAAAGCCTGATAAAACGCTTGCGCATGCACTTGAGAGGACAAGACTAAAAATGGACGCTGTTGCTGTTGGGCATATGCAATCACCGCCTGCATCAGGACTTTGCCCACGCCCAAACCACGATGGGACTTCAAAACTGCAACACGACCAATACTATGATTTTGCAAAAGTCGTGCGGTGGCGATGGCTTGATCTTGTTCATAGACCACAAAATGAACTGCGATTTCATCTTGCACATCCCATTCATATTCAGCAGCAATGTTTTGCTCTTGAATAAAGACCTGCTCACGAATCATTTTCGCAGCCTGTTGCAACTCATCCCATGTTCCGTGCGTAATTCTCAAGCTTGACATTTTCGTTTCCCTATAAATCATCTCTATATTGGTCATTGCACTAAAAAGTGATGTTCAGATCAGCATTTGCAGCCTACATCTTGCTGATCCCATTGATCATTCAACAACAATTCCAGTGAATGCTTTTGAATACCATACATCTCTTTCAAGGCTTGAATTTGTGCCAAGACAGCAACATCGGGCGCTTGATAATCCTTAAGCTTGGTTGCCAAAATCATTTTATTTTTGCTGGTATGCTCAAGTGCTACAAACTCAAACACTTTGGTTTCATAGCCATAGGCTTTGAGTAATAAGGCACGAATAGTATCCGTCAGCATTTCAGCTTGCTGTCCTGCATGAATGCCAAACTGCAACATGGGTTGCAACACGAGTGGAGCTCTCAGCTGTGGACGTAATTCTTTATGACAACACGGCGCACACATGATCATTTCAGCATTTAAACGAATGCCGGTATGAATCGCAAAGTCTGTCGCGACATCACATGCATGCAGCGCAATCATCACATCGAGACGTTCAGGTTGGTACGTCCGAACATCACCCTGAAAAAAATCAAGTTGCTGAAAATCCGACTTGTTCGCAACCTCCTGACAAAATTCCACCATTTTGCTGTTTAGCTCAACCCCAGTCACAAAAGGGTTCAGATCTTGCTTCAGCAAATAATCATACAAAGCAAAAGTTAAATAGCCTTTTCCTGAGCCAAAATCGACCACGCGCAGTTGTTCAGGCAGCTGAATATGACTTAGTGCCCCTGAGAAAATTTCGACAAACTTATTAATCTGCTTCCACTTACGCGCCATACTGGGAATGATGTGCGCTTTTGCATCGGTAATACCAAGCGGCTGTAAGAAATAACTGTCTTGATCGACAAAACGCTGTTTGACACGGTCATGACCTTTCTGCTCAACAGCTTTGGTTACCGTTTTATTTTTACTTTGCGTCAGTATGGCTTTCTTCTTGTTCTTCTTCAGTTGCCACTCTTGTTCAGTTGTCAGCAGATTGGCTTGTTTACACTGCGCCAAAAGTGCAGTTACCGTATCAAGTGCTGTGTCTAATGAATAATTTTTGGTGACATCTTGGGTTTTATGGCGATATAAACAGCTCAATACAGGCTGTCCTTGCAACATGACGACTCGAAAAGTCATCTTCTCGAGTTGCTCCAGTTCACCCTGATATTGACTCAGAATCATCCGATCAAAACTTTGAGATTCAAGCGCTTGCTGGAAGGCTTGAAGGAATTGCTGCTCTTGCGCAGAGGACGATACCGAAACGGTCATAATAGAAACCAAAAAAAGAATTGCGATTAAATTTTAAAGCGTCTTACGCTAAATGCAAATTTGAATTACGATACAGTTGTATATTTTATAAAAATGCACATGACTTATGAGCGCTCACCCTGTTGTAAACTACGATCCTGCTGAAGAAAGAATTAATTTCATTAGCCATGCTATTGGTGCAGCTCTTGCACTCATAGCAGGTATTTTATTGATTATCAAAGGGTCTTACTTAGAAACAGCGCAGTGGATCGGGCTATGGGTCTATGCTTTGAGCCTATTTTTATTATTTGCCGCATCAAGCTTGTATCATTTTGCGGAATCTCCAGAGCGTCGCGGCTGGTATAAAAAATTAGATCACACTGCCATTTATTATCTGATTGCAGGCACCTACACTCCATTTTTGTCTATCGCACTGCCCACGCAAAAAGCCCATTACCTACTCATTGCACTTTGGGTGATTGCACTCATTGGTACACTATTCAAGTTAGTTTTCATTCATCGCTTTGAAAAAATTTCACTGATTGCTTATCTGCTTATGGGTTGGCTGGCTGTACTGGTAATGGATGATATGCAAAACTTTTTATCTAAACCAGCTTTGACTTTTTTAATCATTGGTGGACTTTCCTATACCATCGGTGCATTGTTTTATGCGCTAAAAAAGGTAAGATATACGCACGCTATCTGGCATATTTTTGTATTGATTGGTGCAGGATCACATTTCCTGTCCATCTATCTTTACGTGATATAACCCGCGCACACTACATTTTTTAGCAACCCTAATTCCGTAGTCTGCCCGAGGAACATTCGTATTTTTTTAAAAAATTACGCCTTTTTTAAAAAGATGACGCTTTTAAAACTCAGTTCGACTATTTTTTAAGTGTAAGGTCTACCATGGCGTCATTAAATACTGCTGTTGCTGAACAGCAGCCTGTAAACTCAAAATTCCGCGTACTTACAGCCAGTCTGGTAGGTACAACTATCGAATTCTTCGATTTTTATATTTATGCCACTGCGGCTGTCATTATTTTTCCGTACCTGTTCTTTCCAGCAAGTACCGATCCAATGACTGCAACCATTCAGTCTTTGGCAACCTTCGCCATTGCCTTTATTGCACGCCCGATTGGCGCTGCACTCTTTGGACATTTAGGTGATCGTATCGGCCGAAAGGCGACCTTGGTTGCAGCTTTGCTGACCATGGGACTTTCAACCGTATGTATCGGCTTATTACCCACCTATGCACAAATTGGAATTGCCGCACCATTACTGCTTGCGCTGTGTCGTTTAGGTCAAGGACTCGGCTTAGGTGGTGAATGGTCGGGTGCGGTATTGCTTGCCACAGAAAATGCACCTGAAGGTAAACGTGCTTGGTATGGCATGTTCCCCCAACTGGGCGCACCGATTGGCTTTATCTTAGCAACTGGTTCATTCTTAACGCTGGGTCATTTTATGACTGAAGAAGCGTTTATGACTTGGGGCTGGCGTATTCCTTTTATCTCTAGTGCGTTACTGGTAATTGTAGGTCTGTGGATTCGTTTACAACTCCATGAAACTCCTGCGTTCCAGAAAGTTTTAGACAAGCAAAAAGAAGTTAACATTCCATTTAAAGAAGTGATCACCAAGCACTGGGGCATGTTGATTTTAGGTACCATTGCAGCCATCTGCACCTTTGTGGTGTTCTACCTCACAACCGTATTCGCTTTACAATGGGGTACCAAACAGCTGGGTTACACCCGTGAACAGTTCTTACAACTTCAACTGGTCGCAACCCTCTGCTTTGCTGCATTCATCCCCTTGTCTGCGGTTTTTGCGGAAAAATTTGGTCGTAAAACCACCTCTATTGCAGTCTGTATTGCTGCGGCGTTATTTGGTTTAGTATTCTCAAGTATGTTGGAATCAGGCAATACCCTTGTTGTGTTCTTGTTCCTGTGTATTGGTTTATCCATCATGGGTTTAACCTATGGACCAATTGGTACTGTGCTCTCTGAAATTTTTCCAATATCCGTTCGCTATACAGGTTCAGCGCTAACCTTTAACCTTGCGGGGATCTTTGGAGCATCATTTGCACCTCTCATTGCCACCAAGCTTGCAACCACCTATGGTTTACACGCAGTAGGTTACTACCTCACGGCGGCATCGCTTCTGTCATTATGTGCGTTCTTAATGATCCGTGAAACCAAAAATGATGATGTAAATAATCAAATTTAACCCTGAATTTGATGTCTAAAAACCAGCACAATGATGCTGGTTTTTTTATACTGATCCTTTAACAAACGCTACAAAAACCATATTTAAAATCTGTCGTTTTACTTCAAAAATAGAGAGAGATACAGATGAATAGGATCGAAAAATGGATGAAAAAATACAACAACTCACCAATGAACAACTCCTTGATGTCATCGTATTAGTTGAAGAAAATAAAATTATTCAAGCCATTCAATACATCGCCACACATACCGCTTTTCAATACGATGATGCACAAGAGATCGTGACTGAACTCACGAAGCGGCATGATGCTGCACTAAAAAGCATGTATCGCCATAAACGACATCAACAACAACGCATATCAACCGCTGAATTAAGACACCACAGCTCCCTTGTGTCTGAAGGACGGAGCTTTACACAACAACAGCCACAAAGCCCAGCAGTGAATAACCTCGATGCAATACAAGACCTACAAGAGCTCCATACAAAAAATCACAACCTTTGGATCGTCTTGGCTGTGGTCATTTTGGTTTTAAGCTTTATTTTTTATTGGTTCTAAACCCAACTTAAATCAGTTCAATAATATCGATCGTCGGTGGTACACGAAAACGAAACGGCACACCCACCATGCCTGTTCCAACCGTGACAAACACATCCGCATGTTCATGTCGGTATAAGCCTTTTTTGTGTCCTAATATAGACACTTTTTTCATTACATAGTCTGTGAGCCATGGCAGCTCAACTTGACCACCATGGGTATGACCTGAAAGCATTAAAGGACGGCTGGGTAAAGCAGGTACCATATCGATCGTGTCTGGATTGTGCGATAGGATGACCCACGGTTTGTCCTGCGGTAAATGCGGCATAAAACGCATATCAGCCTTGCCTGCCCACAAATCCCCGACCCCAATCAAACGAAACTCTTCAAACTCAACAATCTGACCTTCAATATCAATAACATTATTCACCGTCAAAGCATGTCTTAACAAATTTTGAATCGGCGGACCTGGATATTGCTCATCATGATTACCATTGACCGAATAGACGGGTGCATTAATTTCTTGCAATACCTTTAACTCTTCTGCCAGTGTACTTTCAGGTTCATACGTCCAGTCGCCTGCAACCACCACCAAATCAGGTTTTTGTTCATTCAGCCGCTTGACGATAGTTTTCAGTTGTCGCTCATGCCCAGAAAAGAGACCAATATGTAGATCGGCAATTAACGCAATACGAACGGGTTTGAGTAATTTATAATCTTCTTGGATTTGATATTGAGTAGTTTTGACATGTACAAAATGCGGTTCAATGAAACGTGCATAACACAGCACACCACTGACCAAAAACACAAAAATAGCTTCATGCCATGAATAATAACCCTGAAAACCAGCATATAAGCTAAAGAAAAACAAAGGAATGAGTAAATAAGAGAGATAAAAAGCCAACAAATGCACAAAGGCTTTAAACGGATGAATAGTCTCCGTATTGGTTTGACTGATCCATGCCTGATACACCGCCCACCCCGCAAGCAAGGTCATCGCAATATAAAAATAGAACACGACGGAGTGTGTATTGATCATAGACTTTTACTCACAAATTGTTCATCAAGAACACATAATCTTCTGTTTATCTTTTCACAGCTCAGAATTATACTCAAACCAAATTTATAGACTTTACGACGATGGAAAAACCTCACGGCTTAGCGAAACAAACTTTTTTCCGCTCATATTCGACTCAGCAAGGTGCCAAACTGTTGTTGCTGAGCTGTATGGTTTTGACTGTCCCAGCGTGTAACATCTTACCCAAACAGATCCCACAGACGCCCGTCTATGCCTTTGATTTGCCAACAGATAAAACCAGTTTAGGCAAAATCGTACTGCCTTTACGTGAACAAAATCCGGGCCTTACAGGTTTCCATGTTCTCTATAATCCACTCGAAGCATTGGCCGCGCGTATCCATCTCATTGATAAGGCAGAAAAGACCTTAGATCTACAATACTATATTTGGGACAACGATCGTATTGGTTCTTTAGCGCTTTATTCTATTTTGAAAGCCGCTGATCGCGGGGTGAAGGTTCGATTACTAATCGATGATAACAATGCCAAGAAAATGGAAGGCATTTATTTAGCGCTCGACCAACACGCCAATATCGACATCAAACTGTATAACCCCTACCGCTTCCGTCACTATCGTGCGATGGATATGGTCTTAAATCTAAAACGCATCAACCGTCGTATGCACAACAAAAGCTTCATTGCCGATAATCAAATTTCGTTGATTGGTGGGCGTAACATGAGCAATCAATATTATAACGTCAGCGACAGTTATCAGTTTTCCGATGTTGATGTGATGTTGGTCGGCTCTGCCTCAGATGAAATTGTGCATTCCTTCGATGAATACTGGAATGACGACTATGCCTTTCCAGTGCGTCAAATTGTCAACGCCAACCATTACAGCTTGCGTTATGAGGGTTTAAAAACCCAGTTAGAGCAGCACTATCAGGAAGTGACCGTACAAAATTATTTGGATCTGGCCAATCGTTCGCAGGCCTTTGAACACTGGCTAAATGATAGTATCCAGTTCGATTGGGTCAAAGCCGAAGTGGTGAAAGACTCACCAAGCAAAACCAAGTCTCGTGCGAAAAAAGAAGAACATTTAAACTTCCAGTTGCAAACCCATTTAGAAAAGCCAATGGAAAGCATCGACATTATTTCGGCCTATTTTGTGCCTGAACGTAAAGGCAAAAAACATCTGGCAAACCTCGCTCAAAGTGACATTCAAGTTCGCGTACTGACCAACTCATTTAAAGCCAATGATGTGCCGTTGGTACATGCTTTCTATGGAAAATATCGTGAAGACTTGCTGGAAAGCGGTGTTCAACTCTATGAGTTTTTAGCCACGCCTGCGGCCGAAGCCCTAAACGAAAACAATGAAGAAATTTCGAAAAAAGCCAAAGTCAGCATCAAAGGATTAAGCCGCTCGAGTCTGCATGCCAAACTCATGGCCATTGATGAGAAACAGGTTTTTATTGGTTCATTTAATTTTGATCCCCGCTCTGCCAACTTAAATACAGAAATTGGGGTTTTACTGAACAGTCCGCCGCTGGCTAAAGCAGTACACTACACCATGGACCAAAACCTCAGTAAATATGCCTATAAACTGGTTTTAGATGCAAATAAAAACATTAACTGGCAAATTAAACAAGCTGATGGCTCTACCAAAACCTATACTACTGAACCCAAAATGAATTGGTTCAAACGTGCTGGTCTCAAAGTCGTTTCTTGGCTACCGATTGAAGGCTTTATGTAAGCCTTCAAGCTTGTTGCATGTTGGGTTGGGACTTCAAAACTTTGTGATGTAAATCAGCCAAACCTTGCACCATTTTTTGTTGGACCAGTGCCGTTAAACTCTCAACCGTATGTCCTGCGGTACAAATGGCTGGGAGCGCAACTAAATGTGCCGTGACTTGTGGCATTTCTAGTACTTTTTTAACATGCTCGGCAAAACTAATGTTACCGATAAACGGAGAGACTTGGTCAAGTCCGCCCTGTTGATTCACATAGCAAATCAAACAAATTTGCACATCACGCTGGGCCTCAATTGCTGCGCCTAATATACGTCCATGAACTTTTTTCACTTTAGAACCATCGGTCGTGGTCGCTTCCGGGAAAAACAACACAGGAATATCTTGTTTTAAAAACGCTGTAATTTGCTCTCGAATTTTGATGGAATCGCCTGAACCACGTTGAATAAACAAGGTTCCACCACTTTTTGCCAATTTGCCAAACACAGGCCATTTTTCAATTTCAGCCTTGGCCAAAAAGAAAACTCGTGCGCCTGAGCCTAAAACCGCGACATCTAACCACGAAATATGATTGCTGACCCAAAGGGCAGGCTTACGTGGAATATCCCCGTGGACATGCACATCAATGTTAAAAACCTTGCACAGTCGACGACAGAAATACTGCACGTAACGGGTATTTTGTGGATTGTTAATGTCTTTATACAAGCCATGTCGATAGACCAAATAAAACCCTTCAGACACGGCGCCAAGCCCTGAAGCCAGCTTTTTACCATACAGAAAAAGCTTAGAGACACCTTTTATTGATGTTGTTTTTATTTCAGTATTCGATTGCATAGACGGTTCACTTGGCACAGCTTCATTCAACATTTAATCATTGATTTCGGCTCATTCTATACTGATCTTGAGCAACTTGCATTGATCATAAAAACCGAAGGCCCAGATGATTATTTTCAATTTTAATCGTTTAAACAAATTAATTAAAATAAATCAATCGAAATATCAAAACATGGTGTGTACATGAACGATCAAATGAATCCTCCAGCTTCACCGTTAAATCCTGTTCAGGCACTGAAATTTATTATAGGGCTCAGTATTTTATACTTTGGTACCTTGCTGCTTTTGGTTCACTTATTTCGCTCAATGTAAGGCAACGGCATAACTATTTCGCTAAATCTCAGCAAATTCATCTACACTAGAGTTTTCAATGTGAGATCGAATTTAGTGGAATATTTTGAGCAGAAGCAAGGTGGCGAAAAAACCATTTTAGTCAGTGTTGCCATCCATATTCTGGAAGACCTTGATGCAGAAGAATTTCGCTTGCTTGCTAAGTCGGCAGGTGCAGAAATTCTGGAGCATGTTCACGCTCAAAGATTCAAACCCGATGCTAAATATTTCATTGGTTCAGGCAAAGCAGAAGAAATTGCTGCTCGTGTTGAGGAGCTTGAAGCCACACTGGTGATTATTGACCATGCCCTAACCCCTAGTCAGGAACGTAATCTGAGTCGCATTATCAAGTGCCGCGTCATTGACCGTACACGCCTTATTCTAGATATCTTTGCACAACGTGCCCGTACCCATGAAGGGAAACTTCAAGTCGAATTGGCTCAATTGGATCACTTGTCTTCTCGACTGGTCGGTACAGGCATTAGCCTCGATAGCCAAAAAGGCGGGATTGGACTCCGTGGTCCAGGTGAAACGCAACTCGAAACTGACCGTCGTTTACTTCGTGTCCGTGTTGGACAACTTAAAGATAAATTAGAAAAAGTCCGTCAGACCCGTATTCAAGGGCGTGCTGCACGTCAAAAAGCAGCAATTCCAACCGTTTCTTTGGTTGGTTATACCAATGCGGGCAAATCAACCCTGTTTAACACTCTTGCCAAATCTGATGTTTATGCCGCAGATCAGTTATTTGCAACCTTAGATCCAACCTTAAGACGTTTGGAATGGGATGGTATTGGCCCACTGGTCCTAGCCGATACGGTTGGTTTTGTGCGTAATCTCGCGCATGCTTTAGTGGAATCGTTTAAAGCGACGTTAGAGGAAACATTAGAAGCCAGTTTGCTGTTGCATGTGATTGACTCGAGCAGTCCAGACCATATGGAACAAATTGAAGCCGTTGAAAAAGTGCTCAAAGAAATTGGCGCAGATATTCCGATTCTACGGGTGTATAACAAAATCGATCAAAGTGGTGAACAAGCCAAAATCATTTACGCTGAACCCAATGTACCTGAGCGTGTCTATGTCTCAGCACATACAGGCGAAGGATTTGATCTACTACGCCAAGCGGTACAAGAGTGCTTGATGGGTCAAATTCAAAACTTTGACGTCCTACTCAAACCAGCCTATGGAAAATTGCGTAATCAACTGTACGCCCTAAATGTGATTCAATCTGAAAATTATGATGATGAGGGCAACCTACACCTACAAGTGTATATTGCGCCACATAAACTTGAACAATTGATTAAACAAGCACATTTACCGATTGATGAAATTTTAGGTTTGAAAGCAAAACAATTTCATCGTGAACTCGAAGAATTTGAAATCAAAAACTAAATCGGTTAAAACGTGATAAGTAAAATGTTAATGACAGAACAAAATGGAATGGATAAAAACTGTTGATTGGAAAGCATGGATCGGCACGGTTGCCCTGATCATCATCTTTCGTGAAGCGGCTGTGTGGATCACTGGACGTTTTGGACATCCTGAACTGGGCAATTTAATTGGACTGATTAGTTTATTAATCGTCCTTTTGGGTTGGAGAAAATTTCATAAAATTCCAGCACGTTTGGTCGATACCAACAATAAAATCATGAAAGAAAGTGCCTTTGCTTTTCTACCTATCAGTGCAGGCTCCCTGCTGATGATGACCCATTTAGGCAGTGAAATCCCAATGTTTTTGGTGGTGCTATTTGTCAGCACACTAATTCCACTGTGGGTTTACGCAAAAATGTCTAAGAAATGGCTTTAGGAGTGTGCACATGATTCCCATTATTTTCGGTTTTTTCCTAACCCTCGTTGCCTATTTACTGGCAAAGCCACTCAACAAAAAACTGCCACAGATTCCCGTGATTGTTTTTGGCATGTGCTTTGTGATTGCCCTGCTGTTGTTGTTAAACATTCCGTATGAGCAATATATGGCACAGGTAAATCCAGTGTTTAACCATCTGCTCGGTTATGTCACAGTCGCATTGGCTATTCCATTGGCTGCAATGCGCTATGACGACCTCCCCCTCAAAGCCGTGGTGGGTATCTTGGTCTTTGCCAGTATCAGTGCGGTCGGACTGCCGATGGGACTGGCTTATCTACTACATTTGTCCGATCCTACCATTATGGCATTTGCCACACGCGCAGTCACAACGCCAATTGCGATTAACATTGCAACACTGCTACAAGCCCCTGTGAGTCTGGCCATTTTAATCGTGATTTTATCCGGTGTGATTGGTGCTGCATTTTCGCCACTGATTCTCAAACACATTAATGACGAGCGGGCATCGGGCTTAGCACTAGGTCTTGCAGCCCATGCCATCGGTACAGCTCAAGCATGGCAACGGGGAAGTATTGCTGGACGTTACGCAGCCTTTGGAATGGCTGTCAATGCGGTATTTACAGCAATCTGGTTACCGTTGTTTATTCTATACTTGCAAAAAATGTGATATGTTCCTCACATAAACAATTGTATTGTTTAAAAAATCGACTTAAGATGAGTTTGTCGTTGATTAAATGATAAAAGGATTTTGTTCATGAGCAAATTGACACTTGCAATCGCATTCGCTACAACCATTATGGGTAGTACAGCTTTCGCTGAAGATATTAGCGGCACTTGGAAAAATATTGATGACAAAACTGGGTCGTCAAAAGCCATCCTTGATATTCGTAAAGAATCAAACGGGACATATACCGCTAAGATCATCAAAGTAACGCCTCGTCCGGGCTATACACCAAAAGAAACGTGTATTAATTGCCCTGCGCCGTATACCAATAAGCCTATTTTAGGCATGGATGTGATGAAAGGTTTGAAACACAGCGGTGATACCAATTACACGGGTGGAAAAATCATTGATCCACTGTCTGGTAATATTTATAGCTGTAAAGCAAAACTCAGTTCGAATGGCAAACGCTTAACCTTGCGAGGATACGTGGGCATATCTGCTCTAGGTCGTAGTCAAACGTGGATTCGAGAATAATCTAGGTTCTATTACTGAACAGACTTGGTCTACGCAATTACTTGATCGATTCATTTTAGATTTTGTAGACCACCACTGAGTCACTCATACATTGCTTCAAACTTAGTCTGATTGTTTCAAATTCAATGAATAAAAGAGTTTCAGCTAAGCATGTATGATTTTTCAATTTTTAAAGGCAACTGCCTAATTCATATCTAAACACAAAACAGTTTGCCTTGTGCAAACTGTTTATTTTTCTGTGTCTTGGATATCTTTTTGTGAAACTATAGAGAACCTTATATGAAAAGTAAGTTTTTTATCGCGGGATTAACATTGTCCATGCTTTGCGGGGGAGCATTTGCACAGGACTTAACAGGGACATGGCAACAAATTGATGATAAGTCAGGCTCGCCAAAAGCCATTATCGAAATTCGTAAAGAATCGAATAATACTTACACTGGAAAAATTGTAAAAATTACACCACGCCCAGGTTATACGCCAAAAGAAACTTGTGTGAATTGCCCTACGCCATATACCAATAAACCAATTTTGGGCATGGACATTATTAAAGGCTTAAAGCATGTCGACGGCACCAATAACTATGAAAAAGGTCGTGTGATTGATCCTTTGTCTGGCAAACTTTATGATGCGAAAATGAAACTGAATGCCACAGGAAAGCGTCTTTCTCTACGTGCATACATCGGTGTTTCTGCTTTAGGTCGTAACCAAACCTGGTTAAGAATCGACTAAGAATAAAAAAGCCACGAACTTCGTGGCTTTTTTAATGCATGTGCTATTGAACTGGATTATCAACTGCAAATAAGGTCTCATCTTCTAAACGGTAAGCCATTAATTGATGCCCCCAAACACAACCGCCATCAACATTTTGAATCGAGTCTGAAATGGTTTTACCTTGTAAAGCTGCCCAGTGACCAAACACAACTTTATGGGTTTGCGCTGCTTGTGAAGCAAATTCAAACCATGGTTTGAAGCCTTCAGGCATCGGGTCGCTGAGTGAATCTTTAAAACTAAACTCCAAACGGCCTGTACTATCGGTTAAACGCATACGTGTCAAATAATTTACGATACAACGTAAACGCGCGTGTCCCGTTAGTTCATCCGACCATAAGGTGGGCTCTTTGCCATACATTTCTTTTAAAAAGGCATCGACAACATCAAAATCATCCGCTGCAATGACCGCCTCAACTTCTGCGGCTAAAGCAGCAGTTTGTTCCGCTGTCCAGTTGGTTGGAATGCCTGCATGCGTCAGAATCGTGGTTGCATTTGGAAACACACACAGGGGTTGTTTCCGTAGCCAATCAATCAAATCATCACTATCAATCGCATCAATCACATCACGAATGTTATCTTTGTCTTTGATTGCTTTAATGCCACGTGCAGCCGCCAGCAGAGTTAAATCATGATTGCCTAAAACTGTTGCAGCCGCATTACGCTCTACTAATTTTTTAATAAAGCGTAAAGCACCCAATGAATTTTCACCACGGGCAACCAAATCCCCTGCAAACCAAATAAAATCTTGGTCAGGATCAAACTGTATGGTCTTTAACAAGGCTTTTAGTGCTTCAAAACAACCCTGCACATCACCAATGACATAATTGTATCGAATTGCTGCACCTGCCACGTTAAGCCACCATTTGATCTGCTAATGCCACAAATTGAGCCAGTGTTAAAGTCTCTGGACGCGCCATCGGATCAACACCTGCTTGTTCAAAACCATCTTCAACCAACATGCCTTTTAAGCTATTACGCAAAGTTTTACGACGCTGAGTAAAGACGTGCGAGACCAAACGTGCCAAGGCTTTTTCATTTTTTGCCACAATCGGCTTAACCGCATACGGCTCTAAACGAAACACCGCAGACGTCACTTTGGGTGGTGGGTTAAATGAACCCGATGGTACTTCAAACAAGAACGTCGGTTTACAGAAATACTGAATCATCACCGACAAACGACCATATTCTTTGCTATTTGGAGAAGCCGTAATACGGTCAACCACTTCTTTTTGTAGCATAAAGTGCATGTCTTTAACTTTGTCACCAAACTCTAAGAGGTGAAAAAGAAGTGGGGTCGAGATGTTATACGGCAAATTACCCACAACCCGTAAAGGACGACCATCTTCAAATAAATTGGTGAAATCGTACTTCAGAGCATCCGTTTCAATAATGGTTAAACGTTCAGGATGTGGTACACGCCCCGGCAAACCTGCCGCCAAATCACGGTCCAATTCGACCACCGTGAGTGCGTCACACTCGCCAATCAACGGAGAGGTTAAGGCTGCCAAACCCGGGCCAATTTCCACAATGTTGTCACCTGAACGGGGTGCAACTGAACGTACAATCTTGGCAATCACACGTTGGTCATGTAAGAAGTTTTGCCCAAAACGCTTCCGCGTATGGTGCCCTTCATCTTTAGGGTTTAAGGCATTAATTTGATACATAAAATTTTCCAACGTGAGTTAATCACTGAACATTAGTGACGAGCTAATTCTAACGCTAAATCAACAGCGACCTGTAAGCTTGAGCTTTTCGCAAGACCCGTGCCTGCGAGGGAGAGAGCTGTGCCATGATCGACTGAGGTACGAATAAACGGTAAGCCCAAAGTAATATTAATGGCTTCACCAAACCCTTGCGATTTTAACACAGGTAAGCCCTGATCGTGATACATCGCCAAAACAGCATCGGCATCTTTTAAGTTTTCAGGGGTAAATAAGGTATCTGCTGGTAAGCTCAGGCTCATATTTATGCCTTGAGCACGGTAGCTTTCCAGCACAGGGTTGATCACCTCAATTTCTTCCATGCCCAAATAACCATCCTCCCCTGCATGTGGGTTTAAACCACACACTAAAATGTGGGGATGCTCTTTTTTAAATTTGCTTTTTAAGTCCTGAATTAAAATATCAATGACTTGATGCAATCGCTCTTTGGTAATCGCATCGGGTACTGCTCTTAATGGCAAATGTGTAGTAGCCAGCGCGACACGCAAGGTCTTGGTTGCGAGCATCATCACCACACATTCAACCCCAGCAAACTCTTGGTAGTATTCGGTATGTCCACTAAAGTGAATCCCAGCATCATTGATGACTGACTTTTGTACAGGAGCAGTTGCAACACCTACACTTTTACCTGACATGGCATAATCGGCCGAACGTCGTAGCTGCTCTAAGACATAAGGTGCATTTTGAGAATTGAGCTTACCCATTACAACAGCTTCACTTAAAGGAACATGCTCAACATAAAGTTGCCCCTGAGTTGATGATGCTTCTTGCCCTGAATATTCAATCAGTTCAATGTCCAATCCCAAACATGCGGCACGTGTACGTAGCAAGTTTATATCACCAAGGACCACAATCGGACGCTCATCTATACGAGCAGCAAGGCTTAAACAAATATCTGGACCAATCCCAGCAGGTTCACCACTGGTGACATATAAAGGCAGCATGATCAACTCAAATAAAATGCGTTTTGACTATTATACAACGTCTCACCCAGTATCTCCGCATTCACTGTACTCAACTTGAACCTATTCTTTTATATTTAAATCCTCACTTATCCTGTTTTCACCCTCCATCGACTTTTAAAGAAAAAATAAAGCCTCAAACATATAAAACATGAGCAAAGAAATTGCGAGTCGTAACTCCTGTATTGTCCGTTATTATAAAATGTTTCTATGGCGATGATCCCGCATTTCATTCAGTGAAGTCATCAAGTTCAATATCGCTGTTTCGTCATTTTTTAAAGTTTGAACGCTTTTGTGATTTTTTAAAAAGAATAAACTTTGATCTCTTCCTTTATGTGGGGAAATACCTTAAAATACGGCTCTTGAAATTTTATATTTTCATTTGTGATTCTGAGCAACTTCGTTTAGAATCGCGTCTCCTTTTGTTTGGACAGATTCCATAGTCCAAACCAACTATAATAGGTAGTGGTTTAATGAAAACTCTCAGCGCTAAGCCTGCTGAAGTTCAACACGACTGGTACGTTGTTGATGCTTCTGGCAAAACTTTAGGTCGCCTTGCGACTGAAATCGCTCGTCGTCTACGTGGTAAGCACAAGACTTCTTATACTCCTCACGTTGACACTGGCGATTATATCGTTGTAATCAATGCTGAAGAAATTCAAGTGACTGGTAAAAAAGCACTTGATAAAAAATACTATCGCCACACTGGCTTCCCTGGTGGTATCCGTGAGACTAACTTTGAAAAGTTAATCGCTCACAAACCTGAAGCAGTTTTAGAAAAAGCTGTTAAAGGTATGTTACCAAAAGGTCCTCTTGGTTATGCAATGATCAAGAAAATGAAAGTGTATGCAGGTACAGAGCATCCACACGCTGCTCAACAGCCACAAGTTTTGGACATCTAAGGGATACAGCACATGGCTACTAATTATGGTACAGGTCGCCGTAAGACCGCAACTGCACGTGTTTTCTTGTCAGCTGGTACAGGCAAGCTCGTAATTAACAACCGTACTCTTGAGCAATACTTCGGTCGTGAAACTGCTCGTATGGTTGTTCGTCAACCTTTAGAGCTTCTTGAAGTTACTGAAAAGTATGACCTTTACATCACTGTTGCTGGTGGTGGTATCGGTGGTCAAGCTGGCGCTATCCGTCACGGTATTACTCGTGCGTTGATCGCTTCTGACGAAACACTTAAACCTGCTCTTCGTCAAGCTGGTTTCGTTACTCGTGATGCTCGTGAAGTTGAACGTAAGAAACTTGGTTTACGTAAAGCTCGTAAACGTCCTCAATTCTCTAAACGTTAATTCGTTTACCGAATCGGACAAAAAAGCCTTGGTTTATCCAAGGCTTTTTTTATGCGTCATTTTCAAGTTTTAAGCCTATGCTTTCTGCTTTATTCGTACTACATGCCTCTAGTTACATATTCCAGCTTATTTAGAAAATTGATGATCTCTGGGAAGAGGCGCATTACATGGCTCATCGGTTTTCTCATCGACCATTTTCACAGGCCCATCATTATAAACAGTGACCTTACAGCCTTTTACTGTATATTCTTGCTGAATGCCGCCATACATCTCATCCTCAGATACAGAAGTAGCAACATCACAGGCTTCATCGGCAATACAAGCTGCATATTCAGCAGTCTGCTGCGCTACATCTACCTGTTCGGCTGCATCTTGATTTTGAGCATAACTACTTGAGATGAAAGTCATTAATATAATAACTGCGATCGATTGGGTGATTCTGAGCCTAAGCAGCATGGTTCTATCCTTCTTTTTCATTTATTCCAAGTTGTTCGATTGTATAAGCATATTAAAGTTAAGATGATTTTATTGGCTATTTTTAGTATTCTAACCGATTCACTTCACCTAGTTTCTTGAAATATGTCTGTCGAAACTACTCCGCTTCAAGGAATTACGCTGTATAGCCATGCAGATGATTTTCGCTCCCATTGGATTCGTTATGTACTTGCAGAGAAGCAAATCAAATACCATTTGGTTTTAAGTGATGCTGATGATGAAGATCTCGCCAGCTTAAACCCTTATAATCAGCTGCCGATGTTGATTGAAAATGATTTAAAACTATTCAACGCCAATATCATCTCCGAGTATTTAGACGATCGTTATCGTCAAAACAAGCTCTATGCCGACGCGCCTATGCCTCGCGCGGAACAGCGTCAGTACATTTGGCGCTTTGAACAAGATTGGTTAAAACTTGCCGATATGATGTTACGCCATCCAGATACACTTGATGAACAAGCAAAACTGAAAGCACAAAAAAAACTGAAAGATACACTCATTTCCTTAACACCATTGTTCCAGCATTTCCCCTATTTCATGTCGGAAAGCTTTAGTATTTTAGATTGCATGCTTGCGCCTATCTTTCTACGCTTAAACAGCATGGGCGTGCATTTACCGAAACAGCAATGCCGCCCAATCTATTTATATTGTCAACGTATTTTTAGTCGTCCTGCATTTTTAAAGTCTTTAACTTTGCAGGAGAAAAACCATTATCAATCTGAATTTAAACAGCCGTAGAGAACATTATGTCTGATCAAGAATTAAACCTTACGCCGACTCGTCCATATTTAGCTCGCGCCATTTATGAATGGATTTGTGATAACCAACTGACACCGCATTTATTGGTCGATGCAACCCAGCCCAATACTCTCGTTCCTGAACAGTTTATTCAAGATGGACAGATTGTCTTAAACATTGTCCCTCATGCCGTACATGCGCTACATATGAGCAACGATGCGATTACCTTCTCTGCACGTTTTGGTGGCGTATCTCGTGATATTTATGTCCCACTTAATGCTGTGATTGGCATTTATGCCCGTGAAAATGGACAAGGCTTATTCTTCGATCCAAGTGAGTATGACAATCATACCCAAAGTGAGCAAAATGCTTTAAAATCAGACAATGAAGAAAAAACTGAACCCGCTAAGAAAAAACCAAGTTTAAGGTTATTAGATTAATAAAATGGAGTAATTATATGGCTTTTGATTTAGTACAATATTTTGCAGAGCAGATTAAAATTCAAAAGCCTGAGCTTCTGAGTCAATATTCAGATGAGGAGCGACTTCAATATCTTTCTGAGGCCAACACCCTCTCCCTTGGAAAACTCATCACCTTGATGCGTCAAGATGGCACCAAGCTCTATCAAGAGATTCAAACTCAAGATCACCTCTATATTCAAGAACTTGCAAGGCATCTCACCACGTCTCCGCAAAATGAATCACAGTTAGCAAAGGCAGACTTAGAGCACAGCCTAACCAGCATGTTGAGCCTGCAGTTTGCTGAACTCAAACAACTTGATGCCACAGGGAACTTTGGTGAACATGGAATACGCGAGTTGCTTGTCGGTCAAATCGAGCACCTCTCTGGTCTGGCTGATGACTGGGTTTGGACAACAAGTGAGCTAACAGAACTGATTGGCTCTAAACCAAAGCCTGAAGAAGAGCTATCATTAGAAGAGACGATGAAGGAGTTTAATCAAATGGTAAATCAACACGCAACAGACCACTCAGATCAGCTACACACACAGGTAGCAGAGCAAAATCCAACGCCAACATGGGCAAAACTGATTGAGCCTGCTGTGGCTATCGTGATTTTATGGGGACTTTATTGCGCAGCAAGTCAAATGTTTGTCTAATCTCCAAGGGATGCACTCATTTTGCGCATCCCTTTATTTTTTAATGAAAAATAATTATATATTTCATCTTTAAAAAGCAAAAAAATCGATTTCTTTTTTGCTTTTATTTGTCCAAACGGTAAAAGTTACATTTTATTACAATAGCAAATAAATTAAACACTTTTTCAAATAACAATAAACTTTTTCACACTCCTCTCTAAAATCCACAAACCTAATCACAAAATCTCTAGCAAAAACTGACTAAAAGCCTCGGGTTTAATTGTACATTTATTCATCTTTTTTTTGTTACATTTATTTATATTGATAATTTTTTCACACCGTCCATATAATTAAATCGAATTGTGAAACAACAAGTTAAAAGGATTTTAAAACTCATAAAATTGAAGAGAAAAACTATGGCTAAAGTGTCATTGGAAGCATTAGCAAATATCGATGGATTCTATGCAGCAGCATTGGTCGATGGGGAAAGCGGTTTAGCCCTAGCAACTCAAGGCGGTGGAAGCATCGATTTAGAACTCGCGGCGGCAAGTAATACTGAAGTCGTTCGCTCAAAACAACGTGTTGCACAAGCATTAAACTTAAATGACTCAATTGAAGATATTTTAATTACACTGGGTAAGCAGTATCACCTTATTCGTCCTTTAGAAGGCAATGACAAAATTTTCTTATATCTTGTCCTTGAACGCTCTAAAGCAAATCTTGCCATGGCTCGCCATGAACTCAAAGGATATGAAAAAGGCCTAGATTTTTCTTAATTTGAATTGCCCCTTTCTCATCCTTTTGGGAAAGGGGTTGTATGCGTTGTCCTCTTCAACCTAATTAAATTAAAGAAACACTATGAATAAGCAATATATTAATATTGCGATTACTGGAGCTCCGCTGCTGACCCAACTATTGATTGTTTATTTATCCATGAAAGTTTTTATGAAACCGAAGGCATCCAAAAGATCATTCGAAGTCGTCAGTTCCCATGGCTAAAAATTTCTAAGCAACCCCATAACGAAAACCGACTCCACGAAAACATACTTTCTTTACCAATTACAGATCTTGAAAGCTTCTCGAATTGGATTATTCAACATCTACCACATCCCTCTTTTGAGAATCAACAAATCATTCCTATCGAAACTCAGAATAAAAAAACACCCTATAAATTAGAATATTTCAGCAAAATGCTGGATACCGAACGCAACTCAAAGCTACATCTTTTTTGATGCTTTGGGCACCATTGCCATTATTGATATTCAGAAAAATATCGCTTGGCTCAATACAGAACGAGAACAAGCCTTTACAGATTCTGGTTTTGATTATGACATTGCCAGCACCAGTAACTTCATGAAAGTCTCACGTAAGCAACCCCATATACTTAGCGACTGGCTATGGCAGTTTTTTTGGGATTCACCCATATTTTTGAAAGAAATTGCACCTGAAGATGGGCATTTTAAGATCCATATGTGGCCTAAGCCAGCAAGCAATGTGGACAGGAAAACTATTTTTCAACTTTCCAGCTGCTTTATTCAAGGTGGTAAAGTTTCAAAAATTGCAACGCAGTTGAACCTCCCTATTGAAACTGTGCAGCGCTTTATTGCAGCCAATATCGCGACCCATAATCTCTCAAAAATCAATATTTGGGATAAACACTTTACCCCACCAGAAATGCCTCAAGTTACAGAAGAAGCAGGATTAATTAAAAGCTTCTTTGGAAAACTAAGAAAAAACTAGGCATATAGGATAATAATATGATTTTACAACGCTTTAAAATTGTTTTTGCTGGTGGTATGGGCGCGGGTAAAACAGAAGCGATTCGATCACTCTCAGAGATTCCTGTACTGCAAACGGAGGCTTTCAATACAGATACACAGCGTCATACCAAATTGGAAACCACTGTTGGTATTGATTATGGTGAAATCACGCTTGATGAAAACCTGACCATTGGACTATATGGTACTCCTGGGCAAAGCCGCTTCGACTTTATTTAGTCTGCCATTACCAAAGGTGCGATTGGTGCTGTAATTTTGATTGATCATCATTCAGATAATCCTATTCAAGAATTAGAAAGCTATCTAGAAACCTTTCAAAATTTTACTGACAATATTGCAATCGGCATTACACATACCGATCTTCTTTCTGAGTCAACCAAATCAACCACTATCTATAAAGACTGGTTACTACAAAATGATCTCTTTTCTTCACTCTTCTTTATTGATGCAAGGAAGAAAGATGACGTTTTATTATTATTAGAAGCGCTCATTACATCCATTGAAATCAACTCAAATATTGCCAATTAACCCTTAACGAGGTTCTATATGTTTACTTTAGCGCAAAGCCGCACAGCACCAAAAGAGTTAATTGATTTTGCAAAGAGTGAGATTCAAGATGTTCTCATGAATGTCCGCAGTGTCAATTATGTAATGCTGTGTAGCACAGATGGCTTCGAGTTAGCCCATGTTTATAAGAGAGATGGTTATAACAGTAATAAACTTGCAGCAGTTAGCAGCTCGATTTTAGCTATGGTTGCAGCCTTTATGAATGAAATTCATCTCGAAGGTTGCCAATCAATTACCTTGGATGCAGACAATGGTAAAGCCATTTTAACCTCGATCCCCTCTTCAAATCATCCAATGATTATCGTAACCTTGACTGAAAAAGATGTACTCTTAGGACAGCTACTCTATACCCTAAAAAATGCTAGCAGTCGAATCATGCAATACTGATCCATCTGATAAAAATATAAACAAATTTAGTTTTTAAAAGCAGCTAAACCTATTAAATATTAACGGCTATTTTTAGCCATTTTTTTCCCACTTAATAATTCTTTATTTATATTATTTAATATATTCAGCATAAAAAAATCCCCCTCAGCGATTAGCGGAGGGGGATTTCGAATAATGAGCTGGCGATGACTTACTCTCACATGGATAACTCCACACTACCATCAGCG